>Ga0181590_10005305_pt1 | contig 10647 bp, 9 predicted proteins | sample 071ome_34_FD_132446 | JGI IMG/M metagenome (GOLD analysis project Ga0181590, IMG submission 132446) | Coastal salt marsh microbial communities from the Groves Creek Marsh, Skidaway Island, Georgia - 071411BT metaG (megahit assembly) | ecosystem: Environmental > Aquatic > Marine > Intertidal zone... | reverse complement strand
TAACATTGATTTTACAATACAGGATAAATATGGAATAACAATAATGCATGAGTTGTTTAGAAGAGGTTATAGAGAAGTTATAACATTTATAATAAATAATAAATTTGGAAAAAGTATTTATGGAATGGAAATTCAAGATAAATGTGGATATACTCCATTAATGCTGGCTGCTGGAACTGGACAATATGAAACAGTTTCGACAGGATTTGTTCATTATGGAGAGTATTGTAATTTTTGTGCAAGGACATATGAAAAAAATCCAAAAAATATATATGACATATTAAAAAAACGTAGTCATATAGATTTAGAATTTTCATCAGATGTGTTTACAGATGAAAGAAGAAAAAGGATAAAAAATTTAGTAGAAATTATTGGTTTACAATGTTCTTTAACAGAAATGTTTTTTTAAATATTATCATATAATTTATGTTTAATTTTTTTATATGATAATTTAGCAATAGTTAATTCATCATCCGACTCCAAGTCAGATGCAACATCATTTTCTCTTTTAAGTTCATTAATTTGTTGTTCCATTTGTTTTTGAACATGTTCATGAGCTATATTAAATCTACGTGATAAATTATCACAATATCCATCAAATAGTTGATTATATGATTTACTCATTATATAATAAAATTTGAAAATTTATATTATTTTTCCTCAAAATGTGGAATCCTGTAAAACGTTACCAATAATGGTGCAGAACAAGAAGATGGCATTGATAATGGATTATCTAACTAAAGAATATTATGGAAATAATAAAACAATTCAATATGGTGTTTACCCAAAAAATGCCAACAAAGCCAAGGATGTTATTTTAATAGGTATTTAATGTGTTCAATTAATTTATTTTCATTAATATTTTTATATTTATTTATTTTACTCCATTTTTTATATTGTTCAATTTCTCTTTTGTATTCAATTGTTGATGGTATCTCGTTTTCATAATTAACTATATCATTTAGGAATTTATTATTCTGGATATTTTTATATGCCCTTGTAAAATATCTTTTAACAGCATCCTTCATAGAAACATCTATGAATATTTTATGGTCAACTTTAATATTGAATGGTTTATTATTAGGTGAATGTTTATGAAGGTCACCAATAAGTATTGTGTTTTTGTGTTGAATGGTTTTTAACAATTTATTTCTAATATGTGTTTTCCATCTGTTAACACGCACATTAATATCATTATGATTATATATGTGATTCAAATCTTTGTTACTGAAGAAATTATCAATATCATATACTTTTGTGTTGTTATTGTTAAATATTTTTTTTATTTTTTTATATTGTGTTGTCTGGCCAGTTCCAGGGATACTTGTAATATGTATTATCATATATAAATAAAAATACATTATAATTATTAATGATTCATTATTTCATTAATATTTTTAATTTCTTTCATTATGTTATCTGTTCTACGGACAAAACTATCTAATGGCTTAATAAAGTAAAGGAGATATTGTCCTTGACTAAATTTTATGGATTGATTATGGAATTCATAGAACTTACCAAGAATTAATTTACAAAATAAATAAAGTACATCAGTAGTCATGCCTTTTACCATATATTCTTCAAGATTATCCTTTTGACAACTAACAACACCATTAATAACAGGTGAATTTATATATTCCCATTCACTTGAAATTAAATAATATAATTCACGAATATTTTGAACTTTGTTAATATCTCTTTTGTAAATATTAACTTTTTCACTGTTTGGTAATTTTAAAAATATTTTACGTTGCCGACTTGACGAATTTCCCATCTATATACTATTTAGATAAATAGATAAGCATAAAAAATTGATTCAGGGAATTTTGAGTTAAATTTGCGCAAAGCAAAATTTAATTCTAAATTTCCCGCTGACGATTTATTTCATAGAAGAGGGTTGACTATGTCAACTCTTCTCTGAAAAAATTGATACCAGGCAGAGCAAAGCTCTGACAGTCGGTGGGTCTTTGTTTCACAAAGCCCTGACAGCTTGGGAAAATAGAAAAAATTTTATTTTTTCTGTTTTCCCTGCCTCTAGTCCATTGTTTAGGTTACCAAAAGCTCTTCGAGCCTTTTGGCAACATAAAAAATTGATTTAAACATTCTTTAGTTTATAAAAATAATAGTTTTAAATTATATAAAGAGTAAATGTTTAGTAAGGAGGCATTAAGTAAAATTAAATCTATATTTGATAGTGTTACAGATGAGGAGTTTGAGTTTATGTTTAACAACTATAAAATAGATAATGCTTTGTCACAAACTAAATATACTCAATTGTTGAAATATCTAAGTGTGTTAAATAGTACTTTAAGTAAAGGGAAAAAACAGGTATACATAAAAAAGACACAATTAGATATTGCATACAATCATTCAAAAGACAATTTATCAAATTACCGTATTACTATTGATGGTATAGATGCAATAAACAAATATATGAATTCAATAGTTAATCGTAAAAACCATTTAATTTTCTCGTTATTAACATCAATGGCTAAAAAAGGGGAAAAGGATATTTCAATAATGAAGAAAACAAAAGATAAATCAAGAACATTTGATGTGAATGACTTAGACATACGTGTTCGTGTATCAAAGGAAGAAAATGTAGCCACAAAAGAACTTGATAAATTGACAAATGTATCTGAAGATGACAGACTAAATATCTTTTTCCGTTATAAACAAAGAGGAACAATAGTATTAATGGATACTAAGGAGGTAAAAGTAGTAATTGATTTAACTCTTGTAACGTCGAATCAAAATATAAAATTTGTGAAAACAAGTCCACCAAGATACGAAATTGAGTTGGAAGTAACAAAGAAAAGTAAAAAGGTATCAATAGATACAATGAAAAAAATAATAGAAGAGGTTACCAGAATAAAGCAAGTATTACAGCAGTCAAAGTATATAGTAACAAATACAGTTCGTGATAAGGTGTTAGATAGTTACAAGAAGATTATCTATGGTGAAAACGAGGTTCGTGAGAACAGGTTTTTATTTAGAACAAAACCTGAATCATTACAGATTCAACATGTAACTGATAAATTACCAACAAGATACACTGTTACAGATAAGGCAGATGGTGAGGGATATTTCTTGGTGATTTTTGATGGAAAGGTATACTTTATAAATGGAAATTTGGAGGTAAAGGATTCTGGATTATCAAGCGATAAGTTTAAAACTTATAATGGAACAATTATTGATGGTGAGTATATATTTATGCGTAAATATCGTAAATTTGTGTTTATGTCTTTTGATATTTTAAGTTATAAGGGTGAGAACATAACAAGAGAACCATTATTGGAAAATCGTTTTAAGAAATTAGATGATGTTTTAAAAAAATGTTTTGGTGACAAATTTAATTTTGATAAATTCAGTGATTCATTCAGTTTAGACAAAGCAAGTAAATATTATGAGAAACAGTGTAAAGACCATTTAGATGATTTAAACAAATCATTAAAGGAAAGTAAAGATTTAAATATAATTAAGAGAAAATTGTTTATTTTCCCAACAGGTGGTCATGATTGTGAAATATTTACATATTCATCAATAATGTGGAAAGTATATGTGAAGAGTGGTATATGTCCATATAGTCTTGATGGATTAATGTATACACCATATAATCAGATATACAGTGCAATTGATAGAGAGGTTCAACATAAAACATATAAATGGAAGCCTCCATCACACAATTCAATAGATTTTTATGTTGAGTTTGCTCGTGATGAAAAGACTGGTAAAATAATAAGTGCATTTGATAACTCTGGTTTTGATGAAGATGGTGATATTGATGAAAGTATTGTAAAAAACAAGGTATATAAAATATGTAAATTATTTAATGGTAAATTTAAGAATGGGAAGGAAATACCTATTCCATTTAAGGAAAGAGAGGGATTAAATGTCGCTAATTTGTATCTTGACGATAAAGGTTTTGTTCGTGATCAGGACGGTAACATAATTCAAGATAAGACTGTGGTGGAATTTTATTATGATGACAATAATAACATACCATTATCTAATAGATGGAAACCGATGAGAACACGTTTTGACAAGACAGAGGCGGTTGTAAGATATAAGAGAAAATATGGGAACAACTCGGTAATTGCTGCTAAAATCTGGGCAAGTATTAAAAATCCATTTGTAATAGATGATATTAATATGTTGGGACAGCCTGATAAGTATTTGGATTATTTAGATACTATTAAGAGAAAGATTACAACTAAGATTATTGAAACAAGTAAGGCAGATGATAGATATTATCAACATCAATCTAAACTAGGAAAGTATATGAGAAATTACCATAATTACATAAAATCTAATTTGATTGGTGCATACTGTTCACCATACCAAACAGAACAAACACCAAAGACACAAAGAATAAAGGTTCTTGATGTTGGTTGTGGTCGTGGTGGTGATATTCAAAAGTTTCAGTTTGCAAATACTGACAGTGTTGTTGGTATTGAGCCAAATTATGCAAATCTGTATGATGCTACAGATGGTGCTATAAGTAGATTTAAAAACCACAAACGTAAAAACACATATATTCCACAAAATTACTATATAGTGGCAGATGCAGGTATTAAATTAACTGTTCAAGATCAATTGAAAGCTATTGGGAAGACAAATGAACAAAATGAGACATTACTGAGGAAATATTTTGGTGAAACTGTTAAAGAGAAACCTATGCAAAAATATGATGTATTTAATTGCCAATTTATGATTCACTATTTATTAAAAGATGAAACAACATGGAATAATTTTATATGGAATGTGAATAATTTACTTGAAGACGGTGGTTATTTAATAATGACTACATATGATGGTGATACAGTTGATAAGAAATTTAATAAAGATGGTAAACTTAATAGTTTCTATGTAACAGAAGAGGGAACAAAGAGTTTGTTCTTTGAGTGTATAAAAAAATATAAGTCAAAGAATTTGAATCAGTTAGGATTACCTATTGATGTTCATGTGGCATCATTTATGGATGCTGGACAATATGTAACAGAATATCTTGTTACTAAAGATTTTCTTGTAAAGGAGATGAAAGAAAAATGTAATACTATTCTTATTGAAACAGATATGTTTGAAAATTTGGAAAAGAACAGTAAAAAAATGTTAAAAACAGCTGGTTCAAATGATTCAAGAACAGATACAGCAACATATTTAAGTAGAGTTGCTGAAATTTATAATAGAGATGACCCAATTATTAGAGCATCAATGGAAATGAGTCGTTTAAATAGGTATTATATATTTATGAAACGTTAATTTATATATAATTTGTTAATATATATTAGTATGTTAACATTTATTCGCAGGATATTTAGAAGAAACAATGGTATAGAAAATATTGATAAATACAAACAGATAAAAGTAGAAAGTAGATCTGTTTACTATAAAAGTAAAAATGTCAGAGTAATTAATGGTTCACCATCAACTGTTGCATACAAGACACTAATTGACATATCACCTATTGCATCTCCATATGGTTCTTTATCACCAAGACCTAAACCTACCCATACTAAAAGAGTAACTACACCAATGCCACATAGCAGAGTTACCAGTTCTGAATATATTTTAAGTGTTCTACCTTAAAATGGTTAAATACAATTAATCTAAAAAAATTGATTCAGGAAATTTAGAATTAAATTTCCCGCTGACGATTTGTTTAGGTTACCAAAAGCTCTTTGAGCCTTTTGGCAACATAAAAAATTGAACAAAAATTTATTTAAATATATAGCTAATATATAAATTTAAATGTCTGTCCAAGAGAGTGTAACTCGCATTCCTGACAAATACGTCGTAGAATTTAAAAAACTAAATGAAACTTATGAAGAAGTATTAGATTCAAAAATGCAAAGATATGAAGCACTACCAATTAATGAAAAGTATAGAGATATTTATGATTTATATGAAACACACAAACATAGTTTCTGGGATGCAAGTGAAATTGATTTTTCAAAAGACCGTGAGGGTTATGAAAAACTTGATGAAAATGAAAAACATTTTATTAAGTATGTTCTTGCATTCTTTGCATATAGTGATGCAGTAGTAAACAATAATATTGGTGAATGTTTTGGCCAAGAGGTTCAAATACCAGAAGCGCTAATGTTTTATAATTTCCAAGGTTCAATGGAGGATATACACAATATTACATATAGTTTGATGATTCATACATTAATATCAAGTGAAGCGGAAATAAAAGAGTTACAAGATGCAGTAAAAACAATTCCTGTGCTTGCAAAGAAAAAAGATTGGGCGGAGTATTGGACTGAAAGAAAAGATTCACCTTTCCATGTTAGGTTGATTGCATTTGCAATTGTAGAGGGTATCTTCTTTAGTGCAAGTTTTTGTGCGATTTACTGGATAAAGAAAAACAAGAACAATACCTTACCTGCATTAACGGAATCAAATGAGTTTATTGCACGTGATGAAAATCTTCACACAAAAAACGCTGTTGCATTATATCATCACCTTAATGGTAAAGTATCACAAGAATTGGTTCACGACATATTTACAGAAGCAGTTAATATAGAACTTGAGTTCATTACTGAATCATTACCATGTTCACTTATTGGAATGAGTGCGTCAAAAATGACACAATATGTTAAATATGTAGCAGATAGACTTTTGATAGATCTTGGTTATGAAAAATTATTTAAATTAGATAATCCGTTTGAATGGATGGAAAGTATAAGTTTGGAGAATAAAACAAATTTCTTTGAACATAATACGACTGAATATTCAAAAGCTGGTAAAGTTAGTGATTTCAAAGTTATGTCAAATTATTAAAATTATTTTATCTAATTAGTCTAATATAGTATGGATAATTATATTCCAAAACCATTATTAATAGATGGTAGAGTAATGAGACGTTTAGAAAAAATACAACAATTAAGACAGGAGAATAGTTTTAATTTTGCACGTTCTATAAAATGGATACTAAATACTATTATTGAAAATTTTCTTTTTATTGTTTTTTTATTAGGTATTGTGATATTTTTATATTTTAGGTATCAATGGAAACAGGAGGAGAACCAAATGAGTTCAATTAGGAATGCAAGAGAAGAAATAATAATGGAAAAGGAAAAATTAAAAAGATATATTATTAAACAGAATGAACAAATAAAAGAGTTACAGAGATTAAATCAATTATCTCTAAAACAAAAACAACAACAATTCCAAGATGCATATGTTGATTCCATGTTACCACCAAGACATATTGGTATTAACACAAGTATGACACATAATACAGGAGGTTATCGTGGTGTAAATGATATACCACAAGAATCATATTATGACAATATGTCAACTAATATTGATGCAAGTTTCGGACAACCAAGTGGGTATGCATTTATTTAAAGAAAAAACCAGAGCGGTAGCGTCGGTTTTAGCGATAGCTATGGTTTTTTCCATACATAAATAATAATAAAAAAATTGATAATATTTTTATCTGATTTATAAAAATATTAAGTATATAATATATAATGGAGGTGGTTAAGCGAGATGGTAGCAAACAATCCATGCAATTCGACAAAATCACTAATCGTATCAAAGCACTTGTGACAAAAGAAGAATTAGAAAACAAAGAACTTGTACCAATTACTGTAGCATTTAAATTGATTAAGGATACTTATTTAATTGATGGAATTCATACTACTCAGATAGATGAATATGCTGCTGAAATTTGTGGACATATGGGAACATTAGAACCAAAATATTATGAGTTAGGAGGACGTATATGTATTAGTAATATTCATAAAAATACTGGAAAAGAAGTTTGTTCAGGATGTCCTATAAAAACTTTTTCTGAAACAATGAAGGAATGCTACCATCACACTAATAAACTAGGAGAACACCAGCCATTAATCAATAAACAATTTTATGATTTTGTCACATTAAATAAAGATAAACTTGATTCATGGGTAGATTATAAATATGATTATAAATTTGATTATTTTGGATTTAAAACTCTTGAAAGAGCCTATCTACTTCGCTCCGATACTCAAAAGATAATTGAATCTCCACAAGATATGTTAATGCGTGTTGCTGTTGCATTAAATATGAATGATGTTAATAAGGGTATATGTTCAATTGATTTCATTAAGGAAACATACAATTCGTTTAGAAACCTTGAATATACACATGCAACACCCACATTATTTAACGCAGGAACAAACCGTCAACAATTAAGTTCATGTTTCCTCGTATCTATTCAAGATTCTCTTGATGATATCTATAGTGGTTTACAGGAGTGTGCACGTATTAGTAAAAACTCTGGTGGTATTGGTATTGAAATTCATGATATCCGTGCAAAAGGTTCAACCATCCGTAAAACTAATGGAAAATCTGATGGAATAGTTCCAATGCTTAAAGTGTTTGAAGCAACTGCACGTTATGTTAACCAAGGTGGTAAACGCAAAGGTTCAATAGCAGTTTATCTTGCAGATTACCATGCAGACATAGAGTCGTTCCTTGAACTCCGTAAGAATGTGGGTGCAGAGACTGAACGTGCACGTGATTTATTCCTTGCTGTTTGGTTATCTGATTTATTCATGAAACGTGTACTTGAAGACAAGATGTGGTCACTTATGTGTCCTGATGAAAGTCGTGGACTAGCTGATGTTTATGGTGATGAATTTGAGGAGTTGTATACAAAGTATGAGAGTGAAGGAAAATTCCGTAAGCAAATACCTGCAAGAAAATTATGGGAGAGAATAAAGATATCATTAATTGAGACAGGTGCACCATATGTTCACTTTAAGGATTCAATCAATCGTAAGAACAATCAGTCTAATATAGGTGTAATTCGTACAAGTAATCTTTGTTCTGAAATTATGGAGGTTACTAATGATAAACAGACAGCTGTATGTAATCTTTGTTCGATAGCATTATCACGGTTTGTGAAGACAAGTGAAGATGGTAGTGTTTATTATGATTTTGATCATCTTTACAGAGTGTCAAAAATGGCGACTATAAATTTGAATAAGGTTATTGATATTAATTATTATCCTACTGAAAAAACAAAATCATCTAATATACTTAACAGACCAATTGGTTTGGGTGTACAAGGTTTAGCAGATACATATTGTATGATGAAGTATCCATTTGAGAGTATGGAGGCAAGAGAATTGAATAAGAAGATTTTTGAAACAATTTACTTTGGTTCAATGGAAGCATCATGTGAAATTGCAATGGAGAGAGAAGCACAACTTCGTGACCTTGTATCATTATGGAAACTTGAGGAAAAAACACAAGTTGAATGGAGACAAATTAATAAACTTAAGAAGACTTACAAAGTTATTGATGAGGAGTTAAACAGAGATTCTCATTATGGTTCCTATTCATCATTTATTGGTTCACCATTTAGCAAGGGGCAATTCCAATTTGATCTTTGGGGTAAACGATGGGTTCCAGAGGATAAGTATGATGAATATAAGGATGATGAGAATGTGTTTACATCAAAATGGAATTGGGATGAGTTACGTGAAAAAGTACAACGTTATGGTACACGTAATTCTCTATTAACTGCATTAATGCCAACAGCAAGTACATCGCAAATTTTAGGTAATAATGAATGTTTTGAACCAATTACTAATAATATTTACACTCGTAAAACTTTAGCAGGATTATTCACAGTTGTTAATAAATATCTTATTCGTGATTTACAAAAAGAGGAGCTTTGGGATGAGAATCTCAAAAATCTTTTAATTCTGAATAAAGGTTCAATACAAAATATTGATGGTATTCCTGATTATATTAAAAAGCTGCATAAAACTGTTTGGGAAATTAAGCAGAAAACAATAGTGGTACAGTCTGCAGAACGTGGACCATTCATTGATCAAAGTCAAAGTATGAATCTGTTTATTGGTGACCATAGTGTTATAAGTAGAACTATTGACAGTGCACTATTTGATGGTTGGAAACGTGGACTAAAAACTGGTATGTATTATCTCCGCACTAAACCTGCTGCTGAAGCAGTCCAATTTTCAATTGACAAAACAAAAATTAAAAAAGTTGTTCGTCGTAAGAGGGACCAAGTTGACGTTGTTCGTCAAGGTGAAGGTGAAGAATGTTTAACATGTTCTGCTTGATTTATGATTTTTATTTAATTTCTTTAAGTCGTTAAGTACATTATTTATTTAAAGAATATCCATTTTTACATCTTTTTACTAAAAAAAACAACAAATATTAATGTAAAACTAATTTAATATTAATATTTTATAGATGGTTTAGACGTATTATAAAAAAATTTGATTTATTAATATATAGAGACTTAAAGATAATATAAGTAAATCAAATATATCTAATAAAATGGCAGCACGTGGTAAAGGAAAATCTGTAGGGAAGAAATCCAAGGCGAAGACTGAGGAGAAGACAGTCACTGTTAACGAGTCTGAGGTTGAGGATATTTCTGCTTCTGAGAGTGAGGTGGAGCAAACACCAAAGAAGACTCGTGCTAAGAAGCCCCGTGCGAAGAAGTCTCGTGCGAAGAAGGTATCTGCTTCTGAGGCTTCTGCTTCCGATGCATCTGCTTCCGATGCATCTGCGTCCGAGGCGTCTGATTCTGAATCCGAGCAAACATCAACTCAGGACAAGAGAGTTGAACGTGCTCACAATGCCCTCCAACGTTCTGTTGATGCCAGAGATTAT
>Ga0181590_10005299_pt1 | contig 10656 bp, 9 predicted proteins | sample 071ome_34_FD_132446 | JGI IMG/M metagenome (GOLD analysis project Ga0181590, IMG submission 132446) | Coastal salt marsh microbial communities from the Groves Creek Marsh, Skidaway Island, Georgia - 071411BT metaG (megahit assembly) | ecosystem: Environmental > Aquatic > Marine > Intertidal zone... | reverse complement strand
TTTTTTTCCAAGGAGAGATCGCCTAATTCTTCTATATCTTGCGACAAGTGTTTGGGGGATAGATATGGAGAAACACTTAGCCGTTTTTGTGTCAGATGGTGCGGAGTTAGTTGGGCTTCAAATGGATGAAGAACAAGGCAACTACAATATGGATGATTTCTGCTGGGCGGAATTTGATTGGTTCTTTGATCACTTTTTTATGAGTGTGGTGAATGAACTCCTTGATAGGCAGAACCCCTCAAAGGTTTCCTTTGGATCAAAACAACTCCCTAGACAATGGGCGGGTTCTAGGCACTTTGTTATTTCCTTTGAAAAGTTTATGTTAATCACAAAGAATGTCGTCCAATCTTTTCCTCCAATGGATGACCTTGAACCCAATTTCCAAGATTTCTACAAGTGGTGCTTGCGAGAAAGTTATGACAAGATTCGAGAGCTCCAAGAGAATGTGAAAGGACTCTACAAGATATTGCCCGATGATCTATATGTTCTGTTCCTCATAAAACCTGTGACATACAGACAGACATCTATTGAACACTTGCGAGAGGAATGGGAGAAACGAATCCCAAAGATAGAAGATCTTCTCGCACAACTCAAAGAAACCTCCGATCAAAAATGAGAGAGTTTTTGGTATCTACAAGACAACAAGGAGATACCAATGCAAACTTTTTTACCTTATTCCGATTTCAAACGATCTGCTCAAGTCCTTGATAGACAAAGACTTGGAAAACAACGAGTCGAAACCATGCAGATTCTCAATGCCCTCCAAAACAGAAAAGCGGGGATTCAAAAGGGTTGGGTGAATCATCCTGCCGTTATTATGTGGGAGGGTGCGGAACTATCCCTTTGCGAATATGGACTCGCAATATGTGATGAGTGGATTGGTCGAGGATACAAGGACACTTGCAGAGCAAAGATAGAAAACAAGGCGATTGAGATTGGAGGTCAAGATTGGACAGATAAGATCGTTCCACCCACTTGGCTTGGCAACGAGTTTTTCCATCTCTCCCATCGGTCTAAGTTATATCAAAAGAATTCCAAGTATTATTCTCATTGGTATGATGTTCCTATCATTGACTATCTTTGGGTAACGAATGACTGAGATTGACGAGTACATAAAGACATTGAAGAAATATCCACTCCTTTCTGCAAAGGACGAGATTGAGCTCGCCACTAAGATTCAAGAGGGTTGTGAGAAAAGTTTTGAACAAATGATTGTATCCAATCTTCGTTTGGTTGTGAGTATCGCAAGCAAGGAGAACAAGAAATTCAATACACCCCTCCCCGATTTAATTCAAGAGGGGAACATTGGTTTGATGGTGGCTGTCCGAAAGTACGATCCCAAGAAAGGCTTTCGATTTTCGACCTACGCACATTGGTGGATACGACAATCAATCCGTAGATACCGAGACGACCTGATTGCAATCCCTGAATACAAGAGAGATCAGATTCGCCTTGTGGCAAGTGTAGAAGAAATGCTCCAAAAAGGACATTCTCTTGAAACGAGTCTTGATATGGCAGGCTTGTCTGAGAAACATTACAAAGAGATAATACAAATGCCTCAAGCACCGCCCCTTTCTCTTGAGGGTTCTAGCGAAGAAGATATGTCTTTCATAGATATTCTCTCGGATGAGGGTTCTATTGATCCCCTTGACTATTGTTTGACACAAGAAATGTGTGATCTCTTGCAAAAGTCTGTGTCGGAAATTGAAGATCCCACACAGAAACAAATAATTATTCAAAGGTTTGGTTTAGATGGAAAAGGAGAGCGTTCTCTTGCCAAGATTGGAGATAATTTGGGGCTTTCGAGAGAGGGTGTGCGTAAGGTCATTATTCAACAAATCAATCGCTTGAACAAGAGCCTTTCCAAGATATAGGGGAGATTTTCAATCATTCTTCTATATTTCTTAAATTACCAAAAAGAACCTTTTTTTGGAGACACACCATGACCACTCAAAATCCGAACTATTGGAACTATGTGAAAGATGGCTTGAGTTTGTTGGTTATTCCCTTGTTGATGTGGGGGATTCGCCTAGAAACCACCATAGCCGTTCAAAAAGAAACAATTACACGCCTAGAACAAAAGGTTCTTGATAACGAAACAGCGATGAACACCATTGAACAGACCGTCCAACAAAACTCAATACAACTTGTGAAACTAGACGGCAAGATGGATTCTATGACAGAAAAGGTCGATGACATCAAACAGATTCTTCAAGATCGGAAATAAGATTGATCTGAAAAGGGGTTTTGTTCGGTAGTAATCTCATAGGAGGTCACTAATGAACATACTAGATCAATTAATGGGAAAAGAACCAAGAGTGGTTCGCTCGTATGTGGAGATAGACGAGTTTGTGGAGAGAGCCTGCGAGGCTCTTGATTACGAGTTTGAGGGATACACAGAGTTCAAGTTGTGGGATAAACCCAACATCCCCAAAGATTTCTCGGTCGGAATGATTGTGGGAGATAGTGGTACGGGAAAGAGCCTACTCCTCAAAGATTTCGGAGAAGAAGAAACACTTGAATGGGATAGAAACAAGGCGGTTGTTTCCCACTTTGAAACACCTGACGACGCGGTCACTCGCTTGATGTCTGTGGGGTTGAACACTATCCCCAATTGGCTCAAGCCTTACCAAGTGCTTTCCTTTGGGGAACAATATCGAGCTCGGATTGCTCGTTCTATGAGAGATGGTGCTGTCTTTGACGAATTCACCTCTGTTGTAGATAGGGATACCGCCAAGAGCCTCTCTACATCTGTTCGGAGATATATCGACAAAGAGGGTTTGAAGAATGTTGTTGTGGCAACTTGTCACGAGGACATTATGGAATGGCTTTGCCCTGATTGGGTGTTCAATACAAATACGGGCGAGCTGTCCGTAGGGAGGTCACTTCGGACACCTTTGCAATTACAAATCTTCCGAACAAATCATGATACTTGGGGAATGTTTGCTCAATATCACTACCTAACGGGCGACATAAACAAAGCCAGCACTTGCTATCTCGCGGTGATAGACAACAAACCTGTTGGATTCCTTGCCGTTATGCCGTTCCCATCGGGAACTCTCAAGAACGCCATTCGAGGACATCGTTTGGTCGTACTCCCCAAATATCAAGGATATGGAATAGGAGTTCGACTCATTGAAGCTGTTGCTCAAATGTACATTGATCAAGGAAAACGATTCTTTGGGAAAACAGCACATCCTAGACTTGGAGAACAGAGAGAAAACTCTCCAAAATGGTCACCCACATCAAAAAATAGAGTGCATCGGAAAGAAAAATTTGTGACTCTCGCCCAATCTTTTTCGCAAAAGAAGAAAACGGATCGTGTAAGAATCTGTTACTCGCACGAGTATGTCGGAGATGTAGGTTCCGAGAAAGAATAATTCAAGAAACCTAGATAATTTATCTATTCTTCAACCCCAATGAGAACAATTCATTGGAGTGTGTATGAATTACAAAAGACTATGGGAGAGTTTATCTCCCAAACAACGAAAATCGGTACTCGGATTAACTAGAACATACAATTGGGGGCGAATGTACGACCGCCATAGGGAGTCTCTTGGCTTTGCTTCTTACGCAGAGGCAAAGGGGTTGGGTAATTGGTGCTTAAAAAACATCTTGACTCAACCGACCGAAGAAGAAATCTCAGAGGAGGTTTCCGAATCGGAAGAATTACCTGACTTGGAGATTGACCATTGGGAACATCACCAAACCTATTGGTACGACAAAGATCGTGACCTCTATGTTGTTCATCTCCCATCTCGTAAGAAGCCCCTTGCGATTCCAGCGGTCAAATGGCGTTCTATCAAGGAAGCCTACTCCAATTGGGATGGTGCTCCCGCAAGTGTCAATGAGATATCTCGAAAGCAAGGACTTTCTCGAAAGACCATCATTGAACTTTTGAGAGTGATGGGAACGACACACGATTCTAGTCCTTGGACTGACGAAGAAATGCAAGAAACAGATCAACTTGTTCTTGTTGAGGATTTGCTTCGGAAAAAAGAAGAACGGGTTTTGGTACGAGCTCAACAACTTGAATGGAATCGTATCAAGAGAGATGCGGATAAATTCAGACGCAGAGAGTTCTTGAAAGATAGTGTATTTGAAAGACTCATTGAAAGCACAAAAGAATACAAAGTCCGAAAGTTGAAAATTAACCCCGCGAAAGAACAATACTCGGTCGTCATTTCTCCAACGGATTTCCATTGGGGGAAATATGCACCTACCTATGGAGGCGATCCTTACAACCGAGATATCGCAAAGCAAAGACTTTTTCAATCAACGGAAAAGTTGCTCAGTCGATTGGCAGAGAGAGGACAACCTGACAATATTATCCTTGCATTAGGTGGAGATGGCTTGCATATTGACAATCAAGGAAAGACCACAACGAGAGGCACTCTCCAAGATTGCGATGGCACTCCTGAGGAACTCGCTTGGACTTGGGTTGAGATGTGTCGAGAGTATGTTGATTTCGTTCGACAGTTTGCCCCTGTGAAACTCTTTGTGATTGCAGGGAATCACGACTACTACACCGCCACTCTCCTCCGAGCTGCTATGAAAGGATGGTTCGACAAGACAGATGAGGTTGAGGTGTGTGAATCTATGTTGAATCGCCAATATCTCATATATGGAGAAAGTTTGATTGCGTTCTTACATGGTGACATTGGAAAGGTCAAGGATTGGCCCGCTATCATCGCTGGTGAAGAACGGGAAGCGTGGGGTGCAACCAAGCACAAGTTTATCTTTACAGGTCACTATCACACCGAACGAGAACTCCCCACATTTGGGAATGTTGTTGTTTATCGTATGCCCTCTCTCGCTGGTACTGACGCTTGGCACGCCAGCAAGGGATACAAATCACGCAAGGCTCTGATTGCGTATGTTGTGTCGGAACAACGAGGTGTGATTGCACAAGAGATTGAACCTATTGAGGATTAAATCTTTCTTGTACGAAAAAGAAAAGCCGATCAAATGAGATCGGCTTTTTTATTGCGAGAAACAAGATTTAGTAATGAACCCAAACGAGCTTGCAAGCCTTGTGTATCTCGCCATCGTAAGAATCAAGTCCATGACCTGCACCATTTGTTTGCACTAGCCACTCGGCATATTCATAGTAATCCACACCATCAAAATAATTTTCAAGAATGTAGTCGTCTTCAAAACCATGCTCGTATTTCAGATAAGCGTGCATATCTCCATGATAGTTCAGATCAATATGTTGTCCTGTATATTCTTCAACTGCACTTGCAATTTCTGCGGGGAGATCATCTCGATACCAATCCGCTGCTTCTTCCTTTTTATCTTGCCATTCTTCTTCTTTTTTGTCGTAGGCTTTTTTAACACCATCGTAAGCGGCATTTAGTGTTGCAATCAAGTTCGCAAGATCTTGTTGGTAGTTCTCATCGTCCTCATCTAATTCTGCGAGAGCTTCCATAAGTTCAACCGCTTGTGCTTTGCTACTCTCTCCAGCAAGGAGTAAGACCACAAGTTTCTCTCCTCTCTTAGTGGCATCTCTTTCGGGCTTTTCTTTGGATTTCTTCAAGCCTTTCATAACCCACTTGACCTCTCCCCAAGCATCTTCTATCTCGTAGAGTTCATCGTATAAGGCATCTGTGTCAGCTTCATACTCATCATATTTATCTTGGAGATGTTGGAAAGTAGAAAGGGCATCCTCAGGGCTGGATTGATACATATCAATCTCGGCATCTAACCAATCATCTTTGACTCTTTCATTTGTCTTATTTGTGAAACCCTCGCGGACAGCATCTTCTACATTGACAGCACTTTCATCACCCTCAAGAGCGTTCTTCCACCAAGAAATAGCCTCATCCGCAAGAGCATCTTCATCTCCAAAGATTAAGATATCGTCACTACCTGTCCATTCTTTTTCACAGTAATACAAATCTTTCCCTCTAAGAATCCACCCCTCTCCATAAGGGCTTTCGTCTAGGGCATCTTCGATTTCTTTGATGGCTTCTTCAAGTGAGGTTTCTTCTTCATCAAAAGAAATAAGTTCAGGGCAATTCGCCAATTCTTCTGCAAGTTCTTTATCTGTCATGGGTTCTCCAATTACATTTGAAAATGTTCATCCCCATCTACAAAGATTTGTAGTGGTTCTTCGATGTCAGCATTGGGAATGAACAATCCAATCGGACACACATCTGAGGTAATACAGATTCCGTTCAAGAAATCATCCATAACCATAACCTCGTCATTCAAGATAGTGATGGTGTAAGAATCAGAACCATCCTCTGACAAGCCTTTCAAAACCCGTAGTGCGCCCATAAGTGCGTGATCTACATCTCGATATTGATCTACTACCTTGATGGCTTTGTAGTCAGCGGTGTCGAAAATCCAAGTTGTTGTGTGTAAGCCGTGCATATCGTTTTTCCTTGCTTGTTTCAGATTATAGGAAAGTTATTGATCTAGGTTTAAGGACACAGGAAAGAGAGGAGTTATCAGCTCTCGAACAGCTCTTGCGTATTCTTGAATCTCCCATTGTGCATGAGAATCTTCTCGGAGATTGAGAAAATGTATCGCAGCTTGGAGAGAACAAGTCCAATAGCACTCAGAATAAAGAGAGAGAGGTAGAACCATTCGGGCTTGTTCTTTACAGACACCCATATTCAAAAGTGCCGAGTACCCTTGCATAGCATTATCGCAACTATCCCAATATATCTCTTGGGCTAACTGTTCTATGGTAGCATCAACAGCCCCCTCTGAACCTTGTTTGTTGTCTTTGCTCTGTACTCTGAAATGAGCTGGGGTGTAGAACTCGTAGTCGAACTCTATGTACCTCCCACTAGCCTCATTCCAAGAGCAACCCACTTGATGTTTCATCCATTGACGAAGAACGAAGATGGGTGCTTTGATATGAAATTGGAGAGTCGCGTGTCGGAAAGGGGAACTATGTTTGTGTTCCCATAGGTACTTGATGAGCTTCTCATCACGAGGTCGGAGTTCCTCTGTGCGTTTTCCGAAAGACACTCTCGCGGAATTTACTATGGAGAGATCACTCCCCATTGAATCGACTAAGGCAACGAAGCCCTTGTCGAGAACTTGCTTTTTGTTTGTCATATTATCTCTCTATTATGTTGGAGGTACATACTTGTATGGGTGTGTGCTAGGCAAAGAACCTGTCAAGCCCCATTTGTGTGCAAGATACCCCTCCGCTTTCTCAAGGGTAGAAATATCTGTTCCTGATGTTCCTGTTATTCCTGCAACGGCAAAGAACTCAGCCAACCTACCTTGTAATTCTTCGGATGCCCTATTTCTCATCAATCTCAATTCTTGGTTTATTTGTAGTGAATTAGTGTAGTCACTCACAGGGGCGAAAGCATTACTACCATCTACTCTCACACCTATTTGATTTCCTGTCTTATTGAACCAACAAACAACTATGTGATATTGGTATCTCGTTAAATCCAATAAGTTCCAAACTTGTAAATTACCTATTGTATTACTAATTCTATTAGAAGATAGACCATCAAGGTCTAATTCTCCTTCCCAAGAGTTTGATGAAGTACCACTACTGATCGCATAATCTCTTTTTGGTGATCCGTTTGTTTCATAAGACCAAAGGCTATCTTTGTTGCTATTTGTTCCATCATATCTGAACACACCAATCGCCCAATGATTTCCACTACTCACTTGTGGTTTATATGTCTGAGATATTGTACCCCCACTTTGTAGATAATCGCCACTACCATCAAACTCAAAAACATTCAACCCATTTAGAGTAGTGTTGTTTGTATTGGGATTTCCACCTATTTCTATTATGGGGTATGTTCCTGCTTTATCGGTCACACTAAGCAAACTCGTACCACTTCTTTGATAATTTGAGGAATCAGAGGCATCAATCCAAGCGACAGTGCTAATGTCACTTGCTGTCCAAGTGGTTTGTGGATCAAATCTATCTATGTCAGCATCGTAGGATTGTTGTATTTCTGTGGGTGTGCGAACACCACTATAAAGTTTCATAATACTGACCGCACCATCAAAATCACTACCATCACCTTGATTTGTGATTGTGCGATAACCAAAGTTCATATAGAAATTAACACCATCATCTCCCGGACTATCCCAAGAAACATTTGTAGTTCCTACCTCTGAGCCATTCACATATCCCCTAACTGTTGTTCCATCATAAGTGAGGGCAATATGATGCCATTGATTGAAAGCAATTGATCCTGTAGCACCTGTACTTGTTATTCCACTACCATTCCAAAGACCGAACTCTACTTGACCACTCACAATCTCAATTACAGAAAAGTGATAATTGCTGTTTGGTGTGGCAGTACCATTCCATTGGGCAAGCACCCCATTACCTGTTGGATAAACCCACATTTCGATTGTGTGTTCTTCGGATGTGTTTGAAATATGAGCACTCAATGATGGGGATTGAATATAATCACTAGCACTCAAAGTGAATGAACTGCCATTATAGGTTGGTGCTCCAACCACTGTGGCATTGAGATTGTTGCTAGTGAGGTCATTGAGGGTTGTTCCACTACCACCATAACTACTACTATTTTCCACATCGTAATGAAATATGATTGTACTTGTGGCGGCAGGGGCTGATTTTTTCTTTGGTCGCCTACCTGCTCGAAATGAACCACTAAAACTACTGAACATTATGAAAAGTCCTCAATCATTTGACCTAAGATGACATGGGCAGAGGCTCTCCTCATAATGTTGAAACAGAAAACATCTGTTGCACTTGCTGTTCCTGTGGGAGCAACTCCACCTTGCCACAAAATAGTACCCAAAGAAACCCCACTACTCTGAATTGCACTAACTGTTTGAGGTGTTGCACCTTGAGCCACAACGAGAGTTATGGTCGTTGCTTGTCCTGCGGCAAGACTGAAATTGATGAGATTGATTGTTATGTTCCCATTCAAGCCATTGTGATAAAAGATATGTCCATTGTCGCAATCATGTGTGACCGTTCCCGATTGACTAGATAACTCTGAGAACTCCTCTGTGACTCCTTGCGAGATAGCGAGATTCTTCGTAGAGATATCGTTGTTGATTGTCATACCCGTTAAGGTGTCAAAGGTGAAACTTGCATCACCCACAAGAGCACCACTTGCACCCCCATAGACAATATGACTTTGTGTGAGAGAACCTACCGACACATTGGTCGGAGAGAAAGTGCCATTGACCGTAAGATTCTGTGTTGTCAATGTTCCACTGAAACCCCCATCTGTTGCTGAAACATCTGTTGCGGAGATATTTCCTCCAACATTAAGATTCTCAGCAACACCAACACCCCCATCAATTACGACAGCCCCTGTTGTTGAATTTGTTGAACCTGTTGTGTCGTTAAAGTTTGTGACACCATCAACGGACAAAGTTCCATCCGTAGAGAGGTTTCCTGATGAATCAATAGACAAGCCCCCATCGGTGAGATCACTGTAACCACCTCCAACAGAAACAGAACCAAAAGAACCCGCTCCTGTGAAAGTGGCATCTCCTGTCACTCCAAGTGTGCTATCGAGAGTGACAGCCTCATCTACATTTAGGAGTCCTTTTATTGTTGTCGTTGCACCCGTTGTGGCAATATTGACATCGCCCCCTCCTGTAGCGAGAGAGGTTGCACCACTTGAATCGAAAGTTGAAACAGAGGTATCTCCTGTCACATCCAATGTTCCTGTGAGATTTGTATTCCCTCCAACGCCCAAATCTGTTCCTACGGTCACTCCATTTGTCGTTGTTAGGCTATCCCCATTGATTGAACCATCTGTTGTCAGATTTCCATTTGAGGCTGAGATAGAAAGTCTTGTGCCACCACTCCCCCCACCAACATCAAAAGTTGTTCCATCAAAGGTAAGTTGATCGCTATCTTCCAGCTCGCTATTTGTTCCTGCGATAATCAATCGAGTGGGAGTCAAGTCGGACACAATAGCGGAGGCGAGTGTTGCTTCTGTTCCAACAGAAAGGTTTGTGGCACTGAGAGTGCTACTCGCATCTGTCCAAGTGAGTCCTGCATTTCCAACTAAGTTTTGATTAGCATCTCCATAGACAATATGTGTGGCGGTGATACCCGAAAGAGTGATTGAACTTGGAGATAAATTTCCTGTAATAGAGAGGTCGCCACCCACAGAAACATTCCCTGTGGTGGTCAAGGTGTTGGATAGGATATCCCCATTTGTTGAGAGATTTCCATCCGCGTCAATACTCAAACCCTCTGTGAGATTGTTGGAATCGTAGCCTCCTCCAAAAGAACCTGTTGCGAATGTTCCCGCACCTGAACTTGTGATATCTCCACCTGATTCAATGCTCGTACCAACATAGAGATTTGAACTTGTTGAGATACCTCCCGTAGAAACAATCGCACCCGCACCTGATGAGGCAGCGGTAGTATCTGTGGTTGTGATTACCCCACTTGTTGAAACACTCGCCCCTGTGATTGATCCATCTGTTGAAAGATTTCCATTAGTATCGACACTTAATCCTGTGTCGCCAACACCTCCTCCAACTGAGAGAACATCCGTTGTGGTTGTTCCACTTGTAGAGAGATTGTTCGCTGAGAGGTCGGCATTGACAGTGACATCATCTCCGAATGTTGAGGTGCTATCTATAGATAAAGTTCCATCTGTTTGAACATCTCCATTTGCGGATATGGTTAGACCACCATCTGTACCATCCCCATAGCCC
>Ga0181590_10005290_pt1 | contig 10666 bp, 9 predicted proteins | sample 071ome_34_FD_132446 | JGI IMG/M metagenome (GOLD analysis project Ga0181590, IMG submission 132446) | Coastal salt marsh microbial communities from the Groves Creek Marsh, Skidaway Island, Georgia - 071411BT metaG (megahit assembly) | ecosystem: Environmental > Aquatic > Marine > Intertidal zone... | reverse complement strand
TCATTGACTCCCGCATTATGCGTCTTGCGGAACAAACGCTGGCGGAAGCGCAGGCCATTACCGATCCGGGTCCTCGCCTGCGCGACCAAATCAGGGAGGCAGAGGAAACGCTCTCTTATGCCAGCACGCCCGTTGCGGTGTTGATCACCTCCGACAGCTTCACAGACGTCACCCTGCTTCGTGTAAGACGACTAGGCTCGCTCACAGAGGAGACGCTCTCACTGCGACCGGGCGCCTATACTGCAGTCGGCATCCGCGATGGTTATCGAGATGTCAGAGTGAAGTTTGAAGTGCGACGGGGCCAGCGCAACGCGGTAGATGTGCGTTGTAGCGAGACGATTTAAGCAAATACCATGAGCGATCGTGACCCACCACTGATACCCGAGGCGTTTGTGCCGGCCGAGCGAAGCCCTGCTGATGAGGCGCTAACGGCCGCCGCATTTGAACCTCTCTCTCAGGCATCTGCTGAGACGCGGCGCATCAACGCTACCCACATCGCTCTGGCTTGTGCGGGGCTCCTAGTTGCCGCCTTTTTGTTTTTTTTATTTACGGCACGGTCGCTGACGCTGGATATCGAGGCAGACACCGAAACCCGTTTTTCGCTGAGCGGATTCCATTGGTCCTTTGGGGATCGCTTGCTGGTCCGGCCCGGCGACTACCAGCTTCAGGTTACCGCAGAGGGCTACCACCCTTACGCGCAGACCATCACCGTGAGCGAAGCCGACACCCAGCAGTTGAATATCCGCCTAGCGCCCTTGCCGGGAAGCGTAACCATCACTTCGCGACCTGAGGGTGCCGCGATGATGCTCGATGAGCTGTCCATGGGCGCCGCGCCACTCACTGATTTGGTGCTGGAGGCAGGAATGTATACGGTGAGCGCCGCGCTCCCCCGATATCAGGATTGGCAGGGCACGTTGGAGGTTGTTGGGCGCAACCAGAGACAGACGCTGGATATCGCGCTGGAGCCCGACTGGGCACAGGTGCGCTTTAGTAGCGAGCAAACCAGCTTGAGTGCCGTCGTGGATGGGGAGTCGGCTGAGATCACGCCAGACGGTGTCGCAATTTTGTCTGGCGAACACGATCTGACTCTGAGCGCACCGGGTTTTATGCCCAAAACCCTTTCCCTCACTATTGTGGCAGGCATTGATCAGGATCTCGGCGTGATCGCGCTGACGCCGGCGGACGCAACCCTTTCGCTGGACAGTAGCCCCTCGGGAGCAGGGGTTACGGTAGACGGCGTGTTTGCCGGTATGACCCCGATTGTGCTGCCATTGAGCCCCAGCGAACGCCACGCGATCAGCCTGTCCCGGGCAGGTTACCGCGCGACCACGCTGTCACTCACTTTGGCGCGCGGTGAGTCAGCCCGCCGTGCGATCACGCTGGAACCCGAGTTGGGTGAGGTGCGCGTTGAAGTTGAGCCGGCAGCGGCAGAGCTCTTGGTCAATGGCAGGGTTATCGGCACAGGAAACCAGACGCTCTCGCTCCCGGCTGCCGAGCAGCAGATCGAGGTTCGGCTGGCGGGCTACGCCAGTTTCGAAGCCCGGGTATTACCCAAGCCAGGGCTCCCTCAGCAAATTCGCGCCACGTTGCTGACAGAGGCCGCAGCTCGCAAAGCCGCCATGACTCCCACCATCACCACTGCGCTGGGGCAAACGCTGATGCTGGTTGACCCCGCTTTGGAGAGCCAGAACCCCTTTACCATGGGGGCCTCACGGCGAGATCCGGGGCGCCGGGCTAATGAGGTGGAGCATTCGGTCGAACTCCGACGCGCTTTCTATATCGCCTCAACCGAGACCACCAACGCCCAGTTTCGTCAGTTTGAGGCCACCCATGATTCCGGCCTCATAGAGAGCTACTCCCTCGATCGTGATCACCAGCCCGTAGCGGGTATCAGCTGGCAGCAGGCTGCCAGTTTTTGTAATTGGCTGAGCCGGCTGGAAGGGCTACCGCCCTTTTACCGAGAGCAGCAGGGGATCATTACAGGCTTTAACCCGAGCAGTGTTGGCTATCGATTACCCAGCGAGGCGGAGTGGGCCTTTGCCGCCAGGGTAGAGGGCGACGCCACCAGACGGTTTGCCTGGGGTAACGACTTCCCTCCTTCCGAGGTGGTAACCAACGTCGCTGACAATACTTCGGCGCTGGTCACGGGCCGTATTCTGAATGGCTACACCGATCAGTTCGTGGTGTCGGCACCCGTTGGGAGCTTTCCTCCCAACCATCGCGGACTGCACGATATGGGTGGTAATGTTGCCGAATGGATACACGACGGTTATCAGATTCCCTCTGCCAATGCCGAGCTGGCGGTAGATCCATTGGGTGCTCAGCGTGGCGACAACTACACCATCCGGGGAGGCAGTTGGGCTTTGAGTCGGCTGTCGGAGTTGCGACTGACGTTTCGGGATTATGGGGAACGCGGGCGTGATGACCTGGGCTTCAGGATTGCACGCTATGCGGAATAAGACTGTGTCATTACGCGCTCTCCTAGCTGGCTGGCTCGCCGGGTTGTGCATCGTGTCGGCTGTGTCAGCTCAAGAGACGCCGAGCATTTCCGAGCCGTCGGTTGAGAACGAGCCAACGGTCGCAGAGACCACCGATGAGCCCGCTGCGACCGCCGAGTCTGACTCCCCTGGCAGCATTCTCGACTACGAGCCCACTGAAGCGATTTCCGAGGACCTCTCCGTGTCCTTTCCGGTAGATATCTGAGCACGACAGGAGCCCACTATGAAGCTGCGTTTACCCTCGGAGTTCCTCTATCAGGTTTTTGCCCTGCTGATCGCCATGATTTTGGTTCACGCCGCCTATGTCGGCGTCATTCGACCCAGCGCCGATTCGCAACTTGCCCTTCAGGCGGCGCAGCAAGCTGCTGGCGAAGCACCCACCGGTAACCGTTCACTGGCGATCGTCATCAAGGATTACGAACAGGAGACCTGCTTTATCCTGATGCTATGGGCGCTCGCCATCATGGGCCTCAAAGCCTCACGCACGCGCGCAGAGACCCTGATGCTCGGTCGCGATTTGATTGCCATTCCGGAGGGCACCAGCATCTTGCCCAGAGATGCTCGAGAGCAATCCCGGTCACTTGAAGCGCTCTCTGCTGAGGAGCAGGATTATTTGCTCCCCCGTGCACTCGCCAATGCGCTGAGCCGGTTCACCACCACAGGCAGCATTCCCGCCGTGTCTGACGCAGTCCGCGAGCAATGCGATATCGAAGCCGATCGTCTCGACTCGGAGCTTTCAATGGTCCGCTACATTTCCTGGGCGATCCCCTCCATTGGCTTTATTGGCACCGTTCGAGGTATCGGCGACGCGCTGGGTCAGGCCTATAAAGCGGTAGAGGGCGATATCTCAGGTGTCACCGTCAGCCTTGGTGTCGCATTTAATAGCACCTTCGTTGCCTTGGTGCTGTCGATCATCATTATGTTTGCTCTGCACCAATTGCAGCTGTCGCAGGAACGACTGGTGCTCAACACACAGCGCTATATCGATCGACATCTGCTCAGGCACCTTACGGTACCCCGCAATTGATCACCCTCCTCGACTGCAACGACGCTTCGTTGCGCCTATGGCGCAACGAGCAAGATACGTGGTCACCCGGATTTGCATGGTTCAATGAGGGTCGCTATCGATTCGGCGAGGTTGCCTGGCAACAGGCCCGCCGCGCGCCGCGCGAGGTGAACAGCCGGTACTGGCATCGACTCTCCACCCAACCGCTTAGCCCAACGCTCGGGCCCGCGCGCCATACCGCGGATCTCGCTCACGCGCACCTCGAAGCCCTGTTGGGCGAAGTAGACAGCGAGCTGACTCTGGCGGTGCCAGGTGCGATGGAGTCCGATCAACTCTCGCTACTGCTGGGAATTCTTCAGTCGCTTCGCGCCAGTGTGGGCGGCGTAGTGCACCGAAGCGCGTTGGTAGGAGGCGCTGTGGGCCAATCCTGTATCCACGTGGAGCTACAGTTACATCAGGCCAGCATCACGCCCGTCTTGGTAGCGGATGGCATAGCGCGCGCGGGTGACACCCACTTGCTTCCGGGTCATGGACTTTTGGGCCTGATGGATGACATCGCAGAGCTCATCGGGCAGCAGTTTGTCGCGCAAACACGCTTTGATCCCCAACGACGTGCGGAAACGGAGCAAAAGCTCTACGAACAGATTCCAGCATTGCTGCAGTCTCTGGCCACGCAGAGTGAGGCGAGCTGCACGCTCGATGGCCACGTTGCTCGCATCGCTGCGGACAGGTTACAAACGGTTGGTGCCGCGTTCAGTAAAGCCGTGTCGCCCTTGATCAATGGGGATTGCACCCTTGTTGCCCTCGACTCGCTGCTCGCGGTGCTGCCCGGACCCGACCTGCCCCTGCCGGTAGCCAACGTTGGCGCCGAGGCGCTACCGGTTATCGCCCGCGGCGTACCCACCAGCGGTAGCGAGCTGATCTTTCAGCGCGAAGTACCCTGCCCCGTTAACGAACCCCGCCACAGCACCGCAGTTTCATCACCGGACACACCGCCGACCCGCGCCCCTGTGACGCACCAGCTGATCGCCGGCCACGCCGCAGCGCTGCAATCGGGGGCCTCACTGGTATCGGGCGTGGTGGTCACCGGGCACGGCGAAATCACCATCGAATCCGGTGTAGGAGCCCATTTGAACGGTAGCCCTGTCGAGGGGGTAACGCCTCTGAAACCGGGAGATCAGCTCACCGCGGAAGGGGTCGAAATACAGTTCATCGCCGTGGAGCCCTGAGCTGTGGCGCGTCGTCACCGACAGTCCTCTACTTTCAACCTGAGTTTTCTCGACATCATGTCCTGCGGCTTCGGCGCGGTCGTTCTGGTGTTTCTCATTATCGACCACTCGCTTGAGGTCGAAATTCGCACGGTAAACGCTGAGGTCCTCTCCGAGGTGGATTTGCTCGAGGAGGATATTCTCGAAGGACAGGAAGGTCTGGTGCGCCTGCGCAACGCCCTCGATGAGGCGGATCTGGAAATTGTAGAAGCCGACGGACTCGCTCGTCGCATCACCGAGGAGCTCGATGAGTACGAGGCCCTGATTGCCTCCATTGAAGAGTCTGGGGTCAGTGACAGCGAGGTGGTCGCGAGGCTCCAGGCCGAGATCAATCAGCTGGAAGAGAAAATCCGTCTGTTGGAGGAAGCCGCCGAAGCAGAGGCGGGTCGCAGCGCTCGCGAGTTTGTAGGGGAAGGCAACCGCCAGTATTTGACGGGACTGAACCTTGGGGGGCAGCGCATCGTGATTATGGTCGATACCTCCGCGAGCATGCTGGCCAACCAGCTGGTCAATGTCATTCGGCTGCGCAACATGGACGCTGCGCTCCAGAAACAGGCTGGGAAGTGGGTTCGCACGCTCAATACGGTCGACTGGTTAACTGCCCAACTGCCTGTCAACGCGCAGTTTCAGGTCATTACCTTTGGCACCGAGGCGAAACCGGCACTGGCGCAAACTGCGGGTCAATGGCTCGAAGTCGCGGATACGCCCAAGCTGGAGGCGATTAGTAATGCGTTGAGAGAACAGGTTCCGGCGGGCGGAACGAGCCTGCACAACGCTTTTGCTTCGCTCGCGGCATTCCCTGTGCCACCCGACAATATCTTCCTGCTGACCGATGGCTTGCCAACTCAAGGAGAGCGCCCTCCCCGCGGCAACCGGGTCAGTGGCGATGAGCGTCTCCGACTCTTTCGTGAAGCAATCAGGCAGCTACCTTCCGGCGTGCCGGTCAACACCATCCTGTTTCCGATGGAGGGAGACCCAATGGCCGCCTCGGAATACTGGCAGCTGGCCCGTGCCTCCAACGGCAGCTTTTTGTCGCCGTCAACAGATTGGCCGTGAGAGAGGACCATGCGAGCTAGACGCGCACCCGCTGAGTTCTCACTGTCATTTCTGGATGTCATCTGTTGCGGCTTTGGGGCCGTGATCCTGCTACTGATGATTACCAAAACGGTACAGCCGCAGGTAATTGAGGAAGCCTCGATAGAGGCGGAGGCGGTGGTGGCTGAGTTGACCGAGCAGCTGTTTGAAATCCGCGGTGAAACAACCATTCTGAATCGCGACCTGGAAGTCAAGCGCGAGCAGATCTCTGACTACGAAGCACGCATTGCTATCTTGCAGGGCACGCTGGCGCGCACCCGATCCGAATACGATTCGATCAATACATCCCAAAATGCCAACGCCATCGTCCGCGAACAACTGGCCATTGCCAGACAAAAACTGTCTGAAGAAGAACTGCGGTTGCTCGGTCGCAATGCGGAGAAAAAGAATCAACTAATTGGCGGTATTCCGGTCGACAGCGAGTACATCATTTTTATTATTGATACCTCGGGCTCGATGTTCTCCTACGCCTGGGAGCGCATGCTGTTGGAGATGGAAGCCACACTCAACATCTACCCCGAGGTCAAAGGCATCCAGGTGCTCAATGACATGGGCAACTATTTGTTTAGTCGCTACCGAGGGGAGTGGATTCCCGATACCCCTGCGCGGCGCAGCCTCATACTGCAGAATCTGAGGAATTGGAATGTCTTTTCCAACTCGTCGCCTGTTGAAGGCATCACCAATGCAGTGAGAACTTTTTACGACCCGGGAAAGAAAATTTCGATTTATGTCTTTGGCGATGAGTTCACCGGGCCATCCATTCAGGAAGTGGTGCGCACGGTAGATCTGCTCAATGCCGAAGCAGCAAGTGGCGAGCGTAGGGTACGCATCCACGGGGTGGGGTTTCCGGTGCAGTTTATTCGGCCTCCGGAACTGCAGGCGACCGGAGTCCGGTTTGCTACACTGATGCGAGAACTGACCCTGAGAAATGGGGGTAGCTTCGTTGGCCTCAACGACTTCAGACCCTGAGCCGACCACTGTGGGACGATGGCTCCTTTTGCTCTGCCTCGCGCTGCTCTACGCAGGGTGTGCTGCCAAGCAGGTGGTCGTAGAAGGCAATTTCCCGAAACCGCTACTGGACCCTCTTCCCATCACCATCGGTGTCATTTACCCACCCGCTTTTGCTCAACATGAGTTTTTTGATGAAGCAAAAGGGCGCGCTGACTCGGATTGGCTGGTGAAAACCGGAGAAGCCCAGGTGGAATTCTGGGATACCCTGTTTGCCGGAATGTTCGAAGAGGTGGTGCATATCCAGAGTGCGGCTGCACTCAAGGATCGTGGAGGGGAGATAGATGGCGTGCTCATCCCCAACATCGCCGAGCTGCAATACACCATACCCACGCACACCAATGTCAAAATCTATGAAATTTGGATGCGCTACGAATTCCGGCTGGTAGATGTGTCAGCCGTCCATGAACAAGAGGATGGCGCCCTGACCTTCAATCCCGATGAACGTCTCGCTTCGTGGCCCATCACCGCCTATGGCAAAACGCCCACGGCGTTTCTGCAAACCGACGAGGAGGCTGTGAATCTTGCCGCGGTTGTGGCGCTGCGAGATGCGGGTGCGCACTTTATTACGACCTTTGGCTCCAGACCTGAAGTGGCCTCCTGGTTGGACACCATCGCTCTGCGTGATCAGCAAGCCAGCATGTCTGCCACCACTCCCGAGGCGACATTGAGCAGCGACTCGCAGGATGGAGCACCAGATCAATGAGGCAGCTGCGAATCAACACACATTGTCGTGGCCCCCTGCTGATTGTGCTCGCCCTGCTGCTGGGCGGGTGTGTCAATGCCACCGTCGACGAGATGACCTATAACGAACCTGTTGCCGGTATTGGTGAGTCGAGCGTGGTCATTCTGGGTCGGCGCCATGCCCCCGATTACGACACGGAATTCGATTTTATTGAGTGTATCGGCGACCACATTCACAGCGGCGACCCCAGCATCGAAGTCATCAATGAAATCGCCTTTATCAACCAGTTTTATCCGTGGTTCGAGCCGCGCACCGCACCCATGCAGCCGCAGGCGATTGATTTTCTTTTGCAACTCCCGCCAGTCGCGGATCGCTTTGCCGAGATGAAGCTCGAGTACATGATCTGGATCGACGGCAAAACCGTGGATACCGAGAGCACGGGATCTATGAGCTGCGGGATCGGGCCTGGCGTAGCCGGCTGTTTCGGCTTCGGTACCTGGGGCACGGAATCCGAGTATGAGGCCACGATTTGGGACTTCACCGACAAAGTCGAGGTGGGCAAGGTGAGTGCAGTGACGAGTGGTCAGAGCTATATGCCCGCTGTTGTGGTACCGATTCCGATTATCGCCCCGGTTCAGGGCACCGCCTGCGACAGCTTGGGCGATCAGCTTCTGGAATACCTCTCTGCTCATCACTAAGAGACCACCATGCGATTACTGCACGCGCCATTCTTGCTGTCCTGCCTCGCCGTTTTGCTGACGGGATGTGCCAGTAGTTCCTCTACCGTCACGGTCGGCGGTAAATCCGTCGAGATGCCCAAGGAGGTGGCTGAAGAGCACCAGAAGCTGATCGAGAATATCGGGATTTACGACGACCCCGAGCTCGACGCCTACGTCCGCGCTGTGGGGGAGCGACTTTTACGCGAGGCTGGCATCTCTAGCCCCAGCTTCACCTTTACGCTACTCGATTCACCCGACATCAATGCTTTCGCGATGCCCGGGGGGTTTATCTATGTGAACCGGGGTTTGCTGGCATACCTTGATACCGAAGCCGAGCTCGCAGGTGTTTTGGCGCACGAGATTGGACATATCACCGAGAACCATCATTCCCGGCGGCAAACGGCGCAAGTGACCTCCAAGGTCGCAGCGGTGTCTGCCTACATCCTGACCGGTTCTGGGGATGTCTACGATGCTGCCAGCATGTATGGCGCCGAAATCATTTCGGGCTTTGGCCGCGACATGGAACTTGAAGCCGATTCAGCCGGAGCGGAGTACCTGCATCAAACCGGCTATGACGTAGATTCAATGCTGTCGGTTATCGGCGTGCTCAAAGATCAGGAGCAGTACCGGCGAGTGCAGGCCAAGGCCAGTGGGAAACCCTCCGGCACGTATCACGGGCTTTACGCCAGCCATCCCCGTAACGATCTGCGTTTGCAAACCGTCATCAAGGCCGCCAATGAACTGGATCTTGCGGAGATGCCCGAGAACCCCGAAATCCCAGGCGAATACCGCCGCCAAACCGAGGGTCTGGTTTATGGAGCCAGTGCGGCGGCGCAGAGTGAACCTGATCGCTTCTACCACAACAAGCTGAACTTTACGTTCGCCCATCCTCCGGGTTGGCGGGTCAGGCAAGCCAGTCGGGAAATAGTCGCGACGTCACCTGATGGAAGCCAGATTCTCACGATTGGACTGGCGAGAATCGACGCCGAACAAGATGCCGAGGCCAGTCTGCGCGCTGGTGCCCAGGGGGAAGTCAGGGAGCTCGAAGCCATTGAACAATTCGGATTGAATGGTGCTACCGGTATTGCATCAAGCGGTGGACAGTCGGTGCGGCTGGCGGTCATCGATCACAGCTATCGTTTTCTGTTCGAGGGAGAGGCACCCAATCTCGCGGCAGCCGACAGTGAATTCCGAACGATTATCGACAGCTTTAGACCGCTAACGGCCCGCGAAAAAGTCACCGGCACCAGCCACACACTGCACTACATTCAGGTGCCCCGAGGCGCCACCTTCGCCTCCCTGGCCAGCAGCGTCAAACTGCCCGATGCAGAAAATCAGCTCCGGCTCATTAACGGTTACTACCCCACTGGCGAACCCCGTACTGGAGATTGGGTTAAAGTCATCCGCTAGCGTTACTGCCGTGGGGAATCAGAGATGAGTTCGCGCTCCGCTTACTACCGGACGATCAGTGCACTGGCCATCATGCTATCGATGGCGGTGCCTGCGCAGGCTGAGCTGGTGGTGTATACCGCCCAGTTGATACGCACCATGGAGCCCGCGCTGCCCACCGCCACCGCCGTGGCAGTCGAAGACGGCGCCATCATCGCCGTGGGATCCGAGGCGAGCTTGCTACCTTTGGTCGATGCCAGAGACGGCAGGGTCGACCGGCAGTTTGAGCACGACGTGCTGCTTCCCGGCTTTATTGATCCCCACGTGCACCCCGCGCTACCAGCAGTGCTCACTCAGTTTCCTTTTCTGGCGCCGGATGACTGGTCCCTACCAACCGGTGAGTTTCCCGGCGAAACCACCCCGGCGGGTTATCAACGGCGCCTACAGGAGCTGGCAGCAGCGCACACCGATTCCAGCGTGCCCTTTATTACCTGGGGCTATCACCCTTTGTGGCATGGCGATATTTGGCGTCAGGATCTGAACGACTGGTTTGGTGATCAGCCCGTGATGCTATGGCACCGCTCTTTTCACGAGCTGATTGGTAACGACGCGGCCTGGGCGATGCTGGGTGTGACCGAAGCTGATGCGCAAATGGATGAGGGCGCAGACTGGGCGCGCGGGCACTTTTACGAAAACGGACTCAGGGCCGTGGTGCCCAAGCTCGGCTTTCTCTTCTCACCCCAGCGATTTGGCGGCGGCATGTTCAATTTTCTGGCCATGCTCCATCAGGCAGGGGTCACTACAGCGCTGGATATGGGTACGGGGATCTATGGCAATCCCGTCGGAGAGATCGCCGGGGTGCGGGCCGCGGCACGCGCCTACCCCGTGCCGGTGCGGCTCATTCTGACACCCATCATTGTCGACTTTCTCAGTCGCGGAAAATCTCCCGAAGAGGCATTGGCGGAAATTCGCGGCTGGCAGCAGCGCAACGATGACAG
>Ga0181590_10005282_pt1 | contig 10675 bp, 10 predicted proteins | sample 071ome_34_FD_132446 | JGI IMG/M metagenome (GOLD analysis project Ga0181590, IMG submission 132446) | Coastal salt marsh microbial communities from the Groves Creek Marsh, Skidaway Island, Georgia - 071411BT metaG (megahit assembly) | ecosystem: Environmental > Aquatic > Marine > Intertidal... | reverse complement strand
TAACCTGCTGTGCTTTTTTATAATATGCATCGTAGTATCCTGCTGATAAAACGTAAGTACCAATTAGTATCCTTCTGTTAACTTCATCGCCAAACCCCTCACTTCTGGAATTTATGTATAGAGATTCAAGATCTTCAGCTTCAAGACTTCGATGACCAAACTTCACTCCATCATATCTGGAAAGATTTGAAGAACATTCTGCAGGGGCAATGACATAGTATGTAGGTACTGATTGAGTAATGTTTGGAAGAGAAATCTTGTGAATTGAAGCACCCAGTGACTCAAAAACTTTTAGTGATTCATTGAATAACATTTGAGATTCTTTACTTAAAGCATCTACATTAAATTCATCCACTATTCCTATTCTTAGATTTTCGTATGGCTGATTTAAATCAGTATATGTATTGGTGGGGTCAAGATTAAGAGATGTCGTATCTCTCGAGTCATAACCAGTCATTGCATCAAGTAAAATTGAACAGTCTTCAGCAGTTCTACAAATTGGACCGGCTTGGTCTAAGCTTGAGGCAAAAGCGATCATTCCCCACCTTGAGATTCTCCCATAAGTAGGCTTAATGCCAGTGAGACCACATAATGCAGCTGGCTGTCTGATTGAGCCACCTGTATCCGTTCCAGTCGCTGCGGGTACTAACCCAGCTGCCACTGAGCATGCTGCACCACCTGAGCTTCCTCCCGGAACAAATCCCTTTTTCCATGGGTTGTGTACATTTCCAAAGAAACTCGTTTCATTAGATGATCCCATTGCAAACTCATCCATATTTGTTTTACCAATACATATCGATCCAACGGCATCTAATGCTTCTTCAACTTTTGAGCTATAGGGCGGATAAAAGTTTTCAAGCATTTTTGATCCGCAAGTTGTTTTAATTCCTTTTGTACAAAAAAGATCTTTTTGTGCAATAGGAACACCAGATAACAGGTGGGAATCTTTACTAACTTTTATTTTTTTTGCTCTTGCAAGAGCATTTTCTTCATTCAATGAGATAAAACAATTTAGCACTTTGTTTTCGTTAATTAGATTGAAAGTATCTTTGATTAGCTCTTCAACAGAGAATTTTTTAGAAACCAGTCCATCATTGATTTCTTTGATTGTTTGAAATTGCATTTAATCAACAACCTTAGGGACTAAAAAGAAATTTTCGTCTGATTCTGGAGCATTTTCTAGGAATAGCTCCTTATTATTATCAGATTTTATTTTGTCATTAAATTTTCTTGCAGTTTCTTCTAAAGGATTATAAAGAGGAGAAATATTATCAGTATTTGTAGAGGATAATGAGTCAATCATTCCGATAATTGTATCGAGATCGCTCAATATTTTTTTAGACTTTTCATCATCTAATCTAAGTCTTGAGAGGTAGCAAATAGTTCTGACTGTTTGATCATCCATATGATATTATTGTTTTAAAATCGCAATATTATACTATTTGTATCATTATTTACATGAAGGGGACCGGAATTGAAATATAACTTATTTAAAACAGTTAGAGGTATGTTTTCGAATGATCTTTCAATAGATCTTGGTACAGCAAATACACTCATTTACACCAAAGAGGTTGGCATCGTTTTAAATGAGCCCAGTGTTGTTGCAATTAGAGAGTCAAAAGGCCAAAAAACAGTAGTTGCAGTTGGCCATGAAGCAAAAAAAATGCTTGGCAGAACCCCAGGCAATATCAATGCAATAAGACCTTTATCTGATGGTGTGATAGCTGATTTCCAGGTCACTGAAAAAATGCTTCAACATTTCATTGCTAAAGTTCATGAGCAAAGATTCATCAAACCTAGCCCTAGAGTTTTAGTATGTGTGCCATGCAGATCTACTCAAGTTGAAAGAAGGGCAATCAGAGAATCTGTCCTTGGAGCAGGTGCTCGCGATGTCAAATTAATTGAAGAGCCTATGGCTGCTGCAATTGGTGCAGGCCTTCCCGTTGAAGAAGCTAATGGAAACATGGTTGTTGATATCGGTGGCGGAACTACTGAGATCGCAATACTTTCACTAAATGGGGTCGTTTATGCTGAATCTGTAAAGATTGGTGGAGATAAAATGGATGAATCAATTACCTCCTGGGTTAGAAGAAATTATGGATGTGTTATTGGTGAATCAACTTCTGAAAAAATCAAGAAAACTGTTGGTTGTGCAACAGATGACTCTGAAAAAACTGAAATGACTGTCACCGGTAGAAATCTTGCTGAGGGAATACCTGAAAGTTTTACTTTATATAGCCAACAGGTTTTTGAAGCCATGAAAGACCCTCTTTACGGTATGGTTAGGGCAATTAGAAATGCCCTTTAGCTTTCTCCTCCCGAGCTAGCTGCTGATATCGCAGAGAGAGGCATTGTTTTAACTGGCGGTGGTGCCATGTTGAGAGACTTAGATAAGCTAATATCTAATTCAACTGGAATACCTGTAATCATTGCTGAAGATCCTTTAACTTGTGTCGCCAGGGGCGGCGGTCAGGCACTTGAAATTATCGATAAATATAATATTGATTTACTTTCAACAGAGTAGTTATAAATGGCGAACGAGACGCCCAGATTCAACTCAAGATTACCATATGTCGTTGCGTGTTTATTTGGATTAGCTTTATTCTTTCTTGATATTACTTATCAAACATTTGATCCATTAGATCGAATAAAAATAAGCTCTAAAAACTTTCTGCAATCAGGCTTGAACAACCTCAAAAATTCATTTGCATCAGTCCAAATAAACTTCAGCGAAAAAAAATTATTGATAAATGAAAATAAAAGCTTGAAAGAGCAGTTGAATATTTTATCAGTTGTTGCACAGCAGGATATATTTAACTCTAAACTCAATGATGTTAGTCCTCCACATAGGATTATTGATTTTGATACTGATCAGTACTTTTGCTGCTCAAATCACAGAATGTTTGTAGAAAAAAATGAAAAATCCTATCAAAAAGGCTTTGCTCTTAATTCAACTGGTCTGATTGGCCAAATCATTGAAGATCATCCTAATTCATTTGAACTAATTTTACTGAGTGACATTGATCACAAAATCCCAATTTACAATAAAGATGTTGAGGTTTACTGTAACGCTGAAGGTAGTGGTTTTGAGAGGTTGCTTATTTGTAAATCTTCTAAGGATCTAGATAAGGAATTAATTATTGGACAAGAATTTCATACGTCTGGATTTGGAGGAATTTTTAATAAAGATATGCCTGTTGGTAAAGCCATAAGTTTTATTCAGGCTGAAGACAATGAGTATTTAATTTCTATAGAAATCTTTGCAAACCCATTAACAGATGAAAAAGTATTTTTATTTAAACCAACATGAGTACCAGAGAAATAATAATAGTTTACTCAAGCATCATTTTTGCAATTATTCTGGATTCATTATTATCATTTAAGCTTGGCAGTGTTTTTTTTGATACTAACTTCTCATATTTGATATTTAGTTACTGGGTCTTTGCTGTACCAGAGAAAATAAGGGTTAATCAATCGATTTTGATCGGATTCTTGGTAGATTTTCTTTCGAATTCAGCCATAGGATTTCATATTTCACTTTACTGTCTATTCTCACTAATTATCCATGCTTATGCTTATACCTTTCGCCTTTTTTCATATTTACAATTATCAATATTTTTTGGAACATCTGCGGCATTTATCTCAGCGCTGTTTTACCTTTTCCATCACCCATTGCATTACTCCTATTTAGATATTTTTATTTACTGGATTACAAGCATGATCCTGTGGTTCCCGGTCTATTTTGGAATGAGAAGGTTTAGACAGAAGTTTTTTTATGCTTAGAACAATTAAGAGAATTGGACTAACTGCATTAATCATAGCAACAGGATTTGCATTAATTTTTGTCTTATTGATATTTCTATCAATAAACAGATTTCCTGAAACAAGCCTTAAGTATATCGATGACTATTTGCTAGCCAGTTTTGATATTAATTATGAAAAAATTAAAAGAACGGGATCAACACTAACTCCAAAACTAAATTTCACTGAAATAAGCGTTTTGAATAATTCAAATGAAAGAATATTTAAGGCTGAAGAAATAACATTCTCGATTGAGATTTTAAGGTCAATTATTTTTTCTAGCCCTCAGTTAAATGAAATTTCTTTGAAGATTGGTGGCCAGGAATTTTTTTCTGAGAAGCTTAATTTTGATAAAGACAAATTAAATTTTTCACATTTGAATTATCAGTTCTTATCAAATTCAGTTAGTTTAGATAAAGGAGCTATCTACTTTAGGCAAGGTCAATTACTAGTAAATGCTATAACCGGAAATTTTAATGAGATATCTGGCAGAGATTTTAGGATTAATGTTGATATTGCTTCGGGGGAAATACATTTTTCATCAAACCACGCACCAAATAAGAAAGAATTAAATATTATAAGTGAGCTCATTAATTTTGATCTGAGAGAACTTTCCATTGCTCCATCTATGAGTGTTATTGAATCAGGAGTTTATAACTTTCGATCCAAGGAACTTGAGCATTTAATTGAAGTTTCAAATATTAAAGGAAGATCATTTTTCCTTCTTGATCATTCTTTGAGATTAATGAATGCCAGCTTAACCATCAAGGATTTACAAAACCTTGAAGGAATTATCTTTTTTAATCTTGATGATCAAAAGAACATAAAAGCAAATTTATTGGGCTATGAATTAAGACAAACTCCTAATATTCAACTCAAAACAAGCATCGACTTAGATCCAAATAGATTTTATTCTGATCAAGAGTTCCTTCAGCTAGATGGAGAAACAAAAACTAACCTTAATATAATTTTTTCAAATGAATCAATTACAGCATTTGCTAAGACAGATTTTATTGGCACCTCATTTAATTCACCTTTTGCCTACATACGTAAAAATTCAGATGAGCCTTTAGACACAGACATAATTTACGAAAATAAATCACGTTCTTTAAAAGTTACTAACAATAAGTTAGATGTTTATCTCCCTAATTTAACTCTAAATTCAGCTTTGATTCATTTGGGGAAGGCAAAAACAAAATTAACAAAAAATCTAAGACCCAACCAATATTATCTAATTGCTGACCTTGATTCATTTAATACAGATGAATTATTCGATTTCTTATCATCACAAAATCCTGGCCCCGATCAAACTAAATTAAATATTGATTTTGATATACAGGAACTCTATTTTTTGAATCAAAAATATCTTAATCAACAGGGCAGGGTTAATGTTCAAAATGGTTTATTCGATCTTCAGCTAACAGGCGAACAAATATCTGGCAAGGTTTTTAATGATTCAACAAGCTTTATAAAGGCTGAGATAAATGGCTTAGATTTTATTTATGATTTCAATGCTTTGAATTCTGAATCAGGCTTAATGAATGATTTGAATCTCAGAATCATGTTATCTAATTCAACTATTAATAATATATTTTTTGAAGATCTCTCAGCATATATCCAAAAATCTGGAACAAAACTTGGTATTAACAACATCCAGTTGTCATCAAGCATAATCAAGACATACAGTGAAAAACCAGAGGCAAACTATTTTTTCTATGACGCAAAGGAGGATTTTTATCGTTTCAAAGGTAAATACATCATTGAGGATTTAAATTTTAATCCTTTAAATTTTAATGATGACTTTAAATTAGGTTATGCAGATCTTGACTTAAATTTTCAATTCAAAAACATTAAAAACCTCAATAGCTTAGAAGGCGAGGGAAAGCTACTATTAAAAGATTTAACATGGGACAGTTTTGTACCAAATTCAGCAGCTCTCAATCTTTTAGGAGTATTTAATTTAAAAAATATAATTGGAAAGGTTGCTAACTTAGATCTAAGTTTAGATGAGTATGCTCAAACAAAGATTGATCGGTTAGAGATATATCCTATTGCTGCCAAAAATTATGTTCGACTAAATGAAACAATGACAATTGAAACGAACTCATCAAAAATGATGTGGAAAGGTTTAATTCAAAAAGATAATTTGGGCAACTTTGATGAATTAGATCTCAGTCTAGATGTACGTTTACGCATTACAGAAAATCTTCCATGGTACGCAGGAATTTTTGTAGGACTTCCAGCAGCAGCCGGAGCTCTTTTTTTTAATGAAATTTTTCAAGAAGACTTAACAAATGCAACAACAATCCAGTTTGATGTAAAAGGCCCAATTAGTAATCCTGTTCTTGAAAGAATTAATTGATTAAAAATATAGTTGCTAAGCCTAGAAAGGAAAAAAATCCAATCACATCCGTTATTGTTGTTACAACAACACTTCCTGCAATTGCAGGATCTTGATTTAATTTTCTTAGTATTATCGGAACAACCATCCCAGCTACTACAGAGCTAATTAAGTTGATAGTCATGGCGACACATATCAAGATTGAGATCATCACCTCCTGAAACCAAAGGAAGGTAATACCACCGATTGCAACAGAAAGAACCACTCCATTGATAATTGATACAAGAAGCTCTCTTTTAAAAAGCCATCTAATATTTGCTTTATTGATTTGCTGGAGAGTAAGGCCCCTGATTACAATGGTGAGGGTTTGCGTCGCAGCAACTCCACCCATGCTAGCAACAATTGGCATCAGAACCGCAAGGTAAACCAACTTATCAATAGTGCTCTCAAAAAGATTAATTGTCATGGCTGCAACAAATGCTGTGATTAAATTAATTGAAAGCCAAACAACTCTCGATCTAGCTGCTCTTGCAGGAGCTGCAAATGTATCTTCAGCAATCCCTGTAATGCTCATTAAGTTTTGGTCAGCATCTTCTCGAATCACATCGACAACGTCATCTACGGTAATTCTCCCAACTAATTTGGAATTTTCGTCTATAACTGGGGCAGAGATTAAATCATTTTGTTCAAATAAAATTGAAACCTCTTTATCATTCATGTTTGCATCTATAGGCAGTGAATCTGTTTCCATTAATTCTCTAATACTTAAAGTTGGTTCAGAAACAAGTATTTTTGAAATAGATAAATCGCCAAGATACTGATCATTTTTTGAAACAACAAAAATCTTATCAGTATTTTTAGGAAGAGCTTTCTTTGATCTTAGATACCTCATTACAACCTCGAGGCTGTGTCGGGGTCTTACACTGATAATGTCAGTATTCATTAAGCCCCCAGCAGAATCCTCAGGGTAATCCATGACCGTTCTGATTTTTTCCCTATCAAGTGATGATGCTTTTGATAAAAACTCATCTACCTGAGGCTGAGGCAATACCTGAAGAATATCTACAATATCATCTAGCTCTAAATTTGAGATTATCTCAATCAGATCATCTGAATGGATTTTTAACAGAAGCTCCTGTTGAATCTCATCATGAAGCTCGGTAAGTATTTCTCCTTCCTCATCATGATCAAGAAGTGACCATATTAATTTTCTCTGATATGGAGGTGATGACTCTATCGCATGCGCTATTTCAGATGGATTCATTGCATCAAGCTGAAGCTTGATCTGATTTATTGAAAAAGACTTATCAGTTTCATCTAAGGCGCTTATAAGTTCACTTGATAGTTCTGATGATGAATTAGTTTCTTTCATTTAAAGTCTTAATCTTAGATGAGCTTACCTCGAGACGAATAGATTTTTGTCTATACTTATTAATAGTTCTTCTTGCTAATCCATATCCCTTTTTGTTGAGTAAATTTGCAATCATTTGATCGCTTAATCTTTTTTGAGAAGATTTGATTAATAAGTCAATTTCTCTTATTAAGTTTCGTGACGTAATTTTTTTAGATTTAGAAACCGATGGAGCTAAAAGTGATTTCATGGGAAGGAGGCCATCATCATATTGGATATATTTTGCCCGAATAATTCTTGATACTGTCGAAGTTGAGAGGTTAAGCTCCTTTGCAATTTCCTTACCAGAAAGAGGTTCTGGATCTATTGAAGTTTTTGTTAAAAATTTAATTTGTTTTTCGCAAATTAGGGTACCTATTTTAGATACATTTTTATTCCTAGTTTCAACTGCCTTTATGAACCATTTAGCTTCATGAACCTTATCTTTAATCTTTTGTGATACTGATTTTTCTTTTTTAAATGTTTCATATAGCTCAAGATCAAATCGTAAGCTTGGCAGATCATTTTCAATTAATTTAATCTCTAAACTCTTATTAGCACCACTAACCACAATATCAGGACGTATGAATTCATTTTTTGCAAAATTCATCCCAGGACTTAAGTCACAATTTTTAATAAAATTAATTGCATCCCTTATCTTTTTTTTATCGAAATTCTTAGCCAATTCATTTTCCAAGTCCTGGAAATTAAAGTTTTCTGATCTAACTAAAATTGCATCTGCAATTTCTTTCACTTCAATATCAGAGACTTTTTTATCAACTTGTATTTTAATCATTTCTTTAAAATCCCTTGCTCCAACACCCAGGGGATTAAGCTTTTGAACAACGTTAATTAAATTCTCTAAAATTTTTGTTTGTGAATACTTGAATTCTAAAATATCTTCTAGTTCCTCAAGCTCATCGATCAACATGCCATTTTCATCTAATGAATATATTAATGTTTGACAGATTTCTTCATCTTCTTTTTCTAATGAAAGATCAAAAATTTGCTTGAGCAGATGTTCTTGTAAATTAACTTCTTCTGAAAAGTTTTCATAATCTAATTCAAAAAATTCTTCATTTTCATTGATATTTTTAATGAATGGATTTTCATCTTGATGATGTTTTATTTCTTCAAGCAATTCAAATTTTGACAGTTGCAGCAATTCAATTGATTTTCGAAGGGATGGTGTCATCGCCAGAATTTGGCTCTGATTGAAAGTTTTTACTAACTTGATGGACATGAGTTATTCAAAAGAAGAGCCTAAGTACTTCTCCTTAGCTAAAGAATTACTAACAATTTCATCTTTAGTGCCTGCTAAAAATATTGATCCATCAGCCATAAGATAAGATTTATCGCATATTTTAAGTGTTTCTCTAACATTATGATCTGTTATCAGGATTGAAATACCCATAGTTTTGATATGTGAAAGTAAATCTTTAATTTCGTCAACAGCTATTGGATCAATACCGGAGAAGGGCTCATCTAACAATAGAAGCTTTGGATTTCCAATAAGAGTTCTAGCAATTTCTGTTTTTCTTCTTTGTCCCCCAGATAGCTCTCTGCCTTTTTTATTAATAATCTTTTTTAGATTGAACGTATGAATAATCTCATCCACCGTCATCAGATTTGGTTGCTTTGATAGCTCGCTAATACCATTAAGGTTTTCTATCACTGAAAGGTCGTTAAACAAAGAGGGTTCCTGTGGAAGGTATGCTAGCCCGTGATTGGCACGCTTATGTATTGGAAGGTTATGAATTTCATTTTCTTGAAAAATGATTTTGCCACTGTTTATTTTCACGATGCCTGCTATCGCATAAAAAGTAGATGTTTTTCCTGCACCATTTGGACCTAATAAACCAACTATCTGATTCTTATTAACTGCTAGAGATATGTTTTGAATTATTAATTTTTCAACTACTTTGATGGAAATTTTTTCGCATGACATGAGAATGCTTTCCATCAATTAGACCCTCCAAGCTGGTAGAGTATTTTTTTTGATTTTAGCTCTCCATCTTTAGTCCTAAGAACTGCCTCACCCACTAATGATATTTCTTTTGCCGGGGTATATTTTATTTGTTTTGCTTCTCCAAAAATCTTTTCAGGATTCTCAAGATTTATTCTTGCGGGATTTCCCTCGATGGAAATTACTTCTTCATTCATGGAAATCGTTGCAGTTGTTCCAGATATTTGAAAATCATCAGAGGTCATGGATATCGCTCCATCAAGTGATATTATTTTCTTGCTTGGATCATAGTCAATAATTTCAGCATTTATCTTAAATTCATTTTGATTAGCACTAGCATAATGACTTGCTAGAATTACTATTGCTAGACAAACAAGATTAAAAATAGATTTCATATAATGCCAAATTCTAGAAGCTGATGCATTGTTATGACTGAGGGTTGTTTATTTTGATTAAGAACATTAAGCGTAAAAATTTTGTTCTTCTCCATGAGGGTTGCGGCGTCTATGGCTAGATCATTTTCAGAAATGCTTATAAATTTTTTTGTCATAACACTTGATACAGAATTATTCTCAATATCAATTTCTTGATTTAATGCTCTTCTTAGATCTCCATCAGTAAATATACCAACAACTTCTTCATCTTTAACAACAAGAGCCATGCCAAGTTTTTTAGAGGTAATTTCAATAATTGTATCTTTAATACTTGCGTCAATTTCGACGCATGAAACTTTATTTCCGCTAATAGCAAGATCACCTACATACGTCGTTAATTTTTTGCCCAATTCACCTGCGGGATGTGATTTTGCAAAATCTTCGCTCGAAAAGTTCTTTTCTTCAATTAAAGAAATTGCCAATGCATCCCCAATTACCATTGATGCAGTGGTTGAACTTGTGGGTGCAAGATCATGTGGACAAGCTTCTTTTTCAACTTGAACTTTTAAGTGCACTGAAGATGCTTTTGCAATTGAGGAATTAGCATTACCCGTAATAGAAAAGATATCTGAAGTCATTCTCTTTAAGGCAGGCAAAATTGCAGTAACTTCTTTTGTTTCACCTGAATTTGAAAAGATTAAGACCGCATCATCTTTTGCGATCATTCCAAGGTCACCATGAGCTGCTTCAGTTGGATGAATAAAAAAAGAGGGTGTTCCAGTACTTGCTAATGTTGCAGAAAC
>Ga0181590_10005273_pt1 | contig 10686 bp, 14 predicted proteins | sample 071ome_34_FD_132446 | JGI IMG/M metagenome (GOLD analysis project Ga0181590, IMG submission 132446) | Coastal salt marsh microbial communities from the Groves Creek Marsh, Skidaway Island, Georgia - 071411BT metaG (megahit assembly) | ecosystem: Environmental > Aquatic > Marine > Intertidal... | reverse complement strand
AAGAAAGTAATTTATGAATTTTATTTTAAGTAATTTAGCATTTATCATTTTGCCATTTGTCTATATGACGATTGTTTTCATCGGCAAATACATAGAAAAACATGAGTGGGCATTTTTATTGTTAGCCTTGTCACTTAGTTTGGCGTCATACTTTATAGGTGGGCAATTTTTAGAGTGGACTGTGTTTTCTGGCCAATTTAGTTTTGCATTATTTTTACTTGTGATACTTGCTGGTATTTTTAATAAAGATAATTTTATTCGAAGTGTCATTGACCCAGTAAGAGGTGATCTCGCACTCTATGGTTTTATCTACTTATTACCCCATAGTTTATCTAATTTAGATAAAGCCTTATCTGGCTTTAATACAACAGGTATTTTAGCTTTCGTCCTTATGTTGCCATTAGTCATAACGTCATTAAAAGTCTTACGATATAAAATGAAGCCATCATCATGGGTCATGATGCATAAATTAAGTTATTTAGCATATGCAGTCATTTATCTACATACTGGTTTTGATGTATGGCTTAATCCGTTGCAAATTTATTTTAAAATGAATTCATGGCCTGTCCATGTGATCACATTACTGTATATTGTATTAAAAGTACGAATCATGATTGTTAAAAGAACACAATTAAAGCTTCAAAACTAAGACATGGATGCATGTCTTTTTTTTTAAGTAAAATTTCTTTTTGTTTTTATGATTATGTATAAAATAAAAAGGAGATGGTTTCACCATCTCCTTAAATACACTCAAAAATGAAGGACGAATCGACTTGAAAACGTATCAAGCCTATCAATTATAATTGTAAATAAATACCAACACCTAAAGCTGCTAAACCAAAAACAAGTAAAAAAATGTACGTACCTTTTTCACCAAGTAGTTTTTGGAAAACTTTTATTTTAGGATTTCTAAATAATATATTTGCCTTAGAAAGTGTTAAATATAAAACCAAAACACCATAAATTATTAAAAATATGGATAGAAATTCCATGTGTAGCTCCTTTCTATAATTGATGTTTAAACTTAAAATAACGATGAATAAAATATATACTCATCACATTGACAATAAGACCTAATGAAAAATATATCCATGATGGACCTAAAAAGAAGTCAATTGGGAGCATTGAAATACTCATGATGCGTGCCGTCCAAAATCCTGGAAATATCCCGATAAGAAGTTCAGTCCAATCGGTTAAAAATAGTGCAAGAATAGGTCCAATGATCGTAAGACCTGTGAGTTTCATAATAACAAACCCTTCGACTTTGTTTGAAGAAAAAGCATTCATCACTAATGCAATAAATGGACCTTGAAAAGATGATAACAATGTTATAAAGAAAATATCAATGAGTGGTAACATATCTAGTAATCCGGTTGCGATCACAAGAATGATGGTTGCAATTACTGAAAATATATAGGACATTAATAGCTTTAAAAAAATATAGACATTCACATTAATTGGTGTTACTTTCAAAGAAAATAAAACACCATCATCTTGATCATCAAGTAGAGTGAATCCAGTAATCGCCCCAAAGACAATACCAGACATGAGTATCAATACCACAAAAGTGATTTGTACCGCTAAATCTCCAGACGTATCTTGTAAATAAGGTATGAGCCATAAAGATAACGCAATAAGTAAGATTTCATAAAAGACAAAAAAAGCATACATGCGATCTCTTGTAATATTTCTTAGTTCATGCTTAAGTACTTTTGTAAACATTAAACACCACTTCCTTTTTGAACATAACTAGAAAACTTTGGTAAAACATACCAGCGATACATCAATACAAAGTAAGTTACCATCAATATAATACTCATAAAAAACAGCACATCGTATGTTTGAGTAAATGCACTTGATATCATGACAGTTGCCTGCTCAATTGGACTAATTAAAAGTAAGTAATTGATAAGTTCATTTGCTTGAATCACATTCACATAAACAAGTATTGATGGCGTTGCAAAAACAATCATGACAAACATAAAGTTCGTTAACATCGTTGTAAAATCTTTTGCAGTATAGGTAAATACAAACCCGAGTAATGTATGAAAGCCAATCGAAAGCATCATCAATAAAATAATGATCCAAGATACTGAAATATCTTTAATTAAAACAAATGCAAGCACTACAAGCAATGTTGAAATCGTTTGGTGAATGACATTGGCAATAATTTTTGAAATAATGATGTCTTTGTGTGAGACAGGTGTCACAAGAATAGATAGCATTGTATTTTCTGATTTCTCAAAATACATGACTGCCCCTGTATACATGATAGACATCATGGTCACATCTAGAATAATAACAAGCGGCAGAAGCATTAAGAAGACTTCTGTATCATCGATGAAATACAATAAAGCAACCCAAATCAGTGTCACAATTAAACTGATCAATGTCACATTATATTTTTGAAGTCGTTGCAATTCACCTTTAATCAATGTTGTTACGTTATGCATCATGTGTCTCCGGTGCTTTAAGTGAGACACCTGTAACTTTGATAAAAATATCTTCAAGGGTTGTTTCACCACTATGTATGGTTTCGATATCATGGTCTAAAATAAACTTTGAAAGTGCCTGTTTAGATTCTTTTAGCGTCATGTCAAATGTTTGATCAAGTTTTTTGCCGTTTTCATTGTATTCAACTTTAATGACTTTTTCGCCATATTGAATTTTTAAGTCGCGAGGACTTGAAAGCTCAACAATTTTACCATCGACAATGAATGCGACACGGTCACATAGTTGTTCGATATCACTCATAATATGAGAAGTTATGAATACTGTTCCACCTTGATCGCGATACTCGCGAATCATGTCTTTTAAAATCATGGCATTTTTAGGATCTAAACCATTGGTAGGTTCATCTAAAAATAACATATCTGGTTGGTTGATAAGTGCACGCACGATATTAAGACGTATTTTCATCCCTTTAGAATACTCTGAAATCAGTTTATCTTTGTCTTTCCATAAACCAACACGCGTCATTAATGTTTCAATATCAGCTTTTTTTTCATACAAATCTTGAAAAAATCGTATGTTTTCGTATGCCGTCATTTTTGTAAAATGAATCGGCATTTCAAAACTCACACCAATGGACTCATAAAATGAGGATTTTAGATCATTAATAGAGGTTCCGTTAAAACGTATGTCTCCGGATGCGCCAGATAGTAACTTTAATAATAATTTTTGAGTCGTTGATTTTCCAGCACCAGAAGGCCCTAAAAAACCAAAAATCTCACCTTTTTTAATATTAAAAGAAATACCTTTAATGGTAGCCTCTTTATTTTTAGGATAAGTAAACGTTAAATCTTTGACATCAAACATTTGTGATGCCTCCCTCTAATATTTTAATTAAAATCATTAAATCATTTTCTAATGCTTCAAGTGATTTTTGCTTAAGTGCAAACTGTGTTTGATATGTAATAGTACTTGCAATATATTGACAGAACAATGATTTATTCTTCATATGTTGATACGTGATGTCTTGCGATAACCATGATTCAAATAATTGCTGCATATCATGTATAGATTTTGAAACAAAACTTTTTATCTTTGCATGTGCAGATGCATATAATTGAATACCAATACTAACATAATCTGGATGTGATTTACTAAATTCAATTGATGCGTGAACGATATGTTCTAGCTTTTTAATAAAACCGATAGAATGATTTTGTAAATAGTTTATATCCATATATTTCTGTTTGTTATGACCAATGAATTCTAAAATATAAAAGTAGAAGTCATCTTTGTTAATAAAATATTGATAAAATGATCCTCTAGATATATCAGCTTCTCTAACAATATTAGAGACGTTGATATGCTCATAAGTGTGTTTTTTCATTTCATTAATAATCGCTTGATGTACGGTTTCTTTTTTATTTATAGATAATTTTAAAAATCGATCAGAAGGCATAATTCTCCCAAGTGACAAGGTTGTCACTTTTATTGTATAAAAAAAACAGATTGTTGTCAATCTGTTTTTTATTTTGATAAGTTGACTTTACATACACCATGTTCAATCTCACGATACATCCAAATGAGTCCGATGGTAATCAATAAGACACTAATAAGCTTATAAGGTAGTCCTGCAAAAGGCAATACTGCAACGGAGAAAGCAATACCGATACTTGCAAAAAATGCAATCACACAAGATGTACATCCATAAGTTAAAATGCCGAATAATACTGAAATTGATCCGAAAGTAGAAGCTTTTCCTTCTTTCCCTTTTAAGACAACCATTGCTGTTGATAAGTTCATGAGTGCTGCACTTCCAAGCGACATTAAAACATTAATGGATATATTGATACCCACAAGGAGTTCAGAATATTCAATCGCCATCATTTCATAACTCATGTTTAATCCATCAACAACGGTATATATGACCATAAATAATACAAAGAGAATCAACCCTTGAATAATGTATTTCGGCGTTTTTTGTAATTGTAATGCTTGTTGAAACATAGTTACCTCTTATGTCATTATTATACTTTAAAAAACACAAAAATTAAAGCTTTTCACTTTTATGTTGACAATACTAATACATTATGTATAATGTATGTGGTTTTGTTTAAAATCATTGAACTAATAGTTTAATATGATTAAACAATAATCATGAATTAACACGCTAGACTTATACACATTAAACAAAAGGAAAAATGATGGAAAAAGATACATTGAAAGATGTTAAAAATACGCAAAATATGGCTGAACCATTAATAAAACTTGTTGACTTAACAAAAGAATTTAATGGACAAGTCGTTTTACGTGGGATTGATTTAGAAATTGATGCACAAGAGTTTGTCACTTTTTTAGGGCCATCTGGTTGTGGTAAAACAACAACACTTCGTATTATTGGTGGATTTGTAGAACCTTCACAAGGTGATGTTTTGTTTCAAGGGAAATCAATTTTAGGCATTCCATCACACAAAAGACCTACCAATACAGTATTTCAACGTTATGCTTTGTTTCCACATTTAGATGTTTATGATAATGTTGCATTTGGACTTCGCGTGAAACAAGAGGCACTTGGACGCTTTACAAGACTTAAAGATTTAAAACGTTCACTCAAAAAAGAAGCATTAGAAAACAATTGGTCAAAATCAATATTAAAGCAAACATATCAAGAAAAAAAGCAAGCATTTATCGAATCGATTGAACAAATTAAACTTGATATGGATGAAAAAGTCAGAAAATATTTAAAACTTGTTGGTCTTGAAGGTTATGAAAATAGACGTGTTCATAAATTGTCTGGAGGACAACAACAACGTGTCGCTATCGCACGTGCGCTCATTAATGAACCGAAAGTTTTACTTTTAGATGAACCACTTGCTGCACTTGATTTAAAATTGCGTCAAGAAATGCAATACGAATTAAAAGAAATCCAAAGACGTTCAGGAATTACCTTTGTTTTTGTTACACATGATCAAGAAGAAGCACTTACAATGAGTGACAAAATTGTTGTTATGAATCATGGTGAAATTCAGCAAGTAGGCACACCTGTTGATATTTACAATGAACCAATTAATAAATTTGTTGCTACCTTTATCGGAGAATCCAATATTATTGAAGGAGTCATGAAAACAGATTTTCTTGTGCATTTTGACCATCAAGATTTTACATGTGTAGACAAAGGTTTTGGACTCAATGAAGAAGTAGACATTGTCATTCGACCTGAAGACATTGATATTGTAGATTTAAAAGAAGGTCTTGTTGAAGGGACAGTTGTTGATATTGTATTTAAAGGTGTACACTATGAGATTGATGTTGAGACTAAAGATCGCATCTATACCATTCATACAACAGATGTACAACCACTCAATAAAAAGGTAGGACTTTCATTTCTACCTGAAGATATTCATGTGATGGAGCGTTCAAATTGAAGCCATTTGTGATATCTAGACCCAAAGCAAAAACGAAAAAACGTTGGACGTTTGAAGGATTTCTTGGGATACCATATCAAGCATTGATCATAGTGCTTATTATGATTCCAATCTTTCTTATGCTTTTGTATTCATTTCAATCAAGAGAAACATCTCAAACATTTACACTCATTTTTACGTTAGATAATTACTTAAGATTTATTAATGAACCCATCTTTGTTGGTCTTATGGCAGATTCGATTGGACTGGCTTTTGTTGCAACTTTAGTATCGCTTGTGATTGGCTATCCACTTGCTTATATTATTTCAAAGTCTCATACAAAAACGAAGACCCTACTGATATTATTGATTACTGCACCAATGTGGATCAACATGTTACTAAGAACGAAAGCGCTAGAACAAGTACTCTTAATGCTTGCACCAGAACTCATTGGAACGAATCTTGCAATTATTGTTGGGATGACCTATGTGTATTTGCCATTTATGGTACTTCCGATATATACGGTGTTATCTAAAATTGATGTCAGTTTATATGAATCTGCGTCAGATTTAGGTGCTAATAAGCTTCAAACACTCATTAAGGTAGTAATTCCTTTAAGCATTTCAGGTGTTTTATCAGGTATTATGATGGTATTCTTGCCTTCTGCAACAACGCTTGTTGTCCCGAAATACTTAGGTGCTGGACGTTTCTTAATAGGGAACTTAATCGAAAATGCCATGATTTCTCAAGGAGATTTCGGTTATGGTTCATCCATTGCTTTACTTATGGCAGGACTCATCCTCGTATTTTTATATGCCATTAAAAAAGTTGATAAATATACGGAGGGTGGCGATGAATAAACATACACTCTCTACAAAAACATTTTTATTTGGCATATTACTCATCATATATTTACCCATCATGAGTTTAGTGATCTTTAGTTTCAATGATTCAAAATCCCTCATTCAATTTACAGGGTTTTCACTAGAATGGTACGTGAAATTATTTGATAGTAGTACCATCATGGATGCCGTATTCACAACCATACTGGTTGCGATTATATCTACCATTATTTCTACTATTATTGGTACGCTTGGCGCTATTAGCTTATCTAAAAACAAAAAATGGTTAAGAGAATGGACATTAAACTTTAACAATATTCCGATTGTGAATCCTGAAATTGTCACCGCCATTAGTTTCTTTGTTTTATTTGGTGCATTTCAAATTGAACGCGGCCTTACCACAATGATCATTGCACATATCGCATTCAGTGTGCCATATGTCGTGATTACTGTTTATCCAAAAGTAAGACAAATGGATGCAGACTTAATTTCTGCTTCTAATGATTTAGGTGCCACACCGCTACAAACATTGTGGCATGTCATTTTACCTCAAATTCGTATTGGTATTATTGCTGGTGCAGCCATTGCATTTACCATGTCGTTTGATGACTTTGTCATCAGTTATTTTGCAAGTAGTGGATCTGCTGTAAAAAATATCTCCATATACTTGTATACTTTAAAACGTGGGATTGAACCAACAATCAATGCGTTATCGACCCTCATTATTTTAGTCATAGGGATTAAGATTACTTATGATTATTTTAAAACCCAAAAAAACCTTAAGGAGGAAGAAGAATGAAAAAAATAGTAGTACTTATCGTGTTAGCATTAACACTTTCAGTTCTCGCTTCTTGTGAAGCTAGTAACAGCATCAAATTATTCATGCCAACAGAATATATTGATGAATCCTTATTGGATGCTTTTGAGGAGGAATATGGCGTCAAAGTAGAATTAGTTGTCTTTGATTCAAATGAAGTTGCCATTCCTCAGGTAGAAGATCAATCAAATAGTTATGATCTTGTTGTTCCAAGTGATTACGCCATCGAAGAACTTGCGGTGAAAGGATTACTTGAAGCAATCGATTGGTCCCGTATTGAGATGACCAAAGATCTTTTAGATCCTTCAATTACAGAATTATGGCCAAATGGTTCAGATGACACGACAGCTTTTGATGTCTTAAATTACTCAGTGCCTTATTTCTTTGGTAACTTTGGTATTTTATATGATACTACAAAAATAACCTTAGAAGAATTAGAAACGTATGGCTGGGATGCATTAAATGCATATGAAAAAGACGTCATGTTTTATGATTCTACAAGAGACATGATCATGGTCGCTTTAAAAGCATTATATGGTGGTGATGTCGATATCAATAATCCAACAGATGCTCAACTCCAAGCTGCAGAAAATTGGCTTATTGGTCAAGATAGAAGTTCAAATGTCACATATGCAACAGATGAAGTATTTGATGCAATGCTTGTATCTGGAAATACACAATATGCGATGGCATTAACATATTCAGGTGATGCGGTTTATTTAATGGATGAAAATGAAGACTTAGGGTATTATGTCCCTGCATCAGGAACCAATGTATGGTTAGATGCATTTGTCATTCCTAAAAATGCATCAAATAAAGATGCCGCTTATGATTTCATTAACTTTATGACAAGTTTTGAAAATATGTTGCTAAATACAGAATATGTTGGATATACTGCACCTAGATCAGATGTAATTAATGATGTGATTACAAATGAAACATACGCTGAAGCTTCATATCGTATGGTCGTAAGAACCAATGATTCCATTTTTAGATACAACACGGATTTGAAAGTAAAAATGGCAGAACTTTGGGCACGCGTAAGAGCAACAAATTAATCATAAAATATTGTAAAAAAGAAGTCGTTGACTTCTTTTTTTTTCGTCTTTGTTTTGTGATAAAATAGGAAGTGAGGTAATTTATGACACAACACGAAAAACGTACACAACTCATGCATTTGCTCTATCAATATGACATGAATATGAAATTAGAATTCAAAGCAAATTATATGTCAGATGCATCACTTTTAGAAGAGCTGAACACAATTACAAATCATTTAACAAATATTGATGAGATTATTCGTCATTGTTTAACAAATTATAGAATCCATCGTTTATCTTATGTTGATCGCGCCATTATTCGCCTATCTACATATGAGATGACCATCTTAAAATTAGATCCAAGTATTTCCATCAATGAAGCGCTAAATTTAACAAGAGAATTTTCTATGTTAGATGATGAAAAACAAGTGAAATTTAATAATAAACTATTAGATACCATTTCTAAATATATAAAGGAGCATCAATGAATTATTTAAGTGTCACTGCACTTACAAAATACATTAAAGCAAAACTTGAGACAGACAGCCATTTAACCTCCATTGCACTCAAAGGTGAAGTCTCCAATTTTAAGTTGCATTCAAGAGGACATTTATATTTTTCCATAAAAGATGACCATGCTCAAATTAATGCGATTATGTTTGCTGGTGATGCAAGAAGACTTAAAATGATGCCTAAAGATGGAGATCAAGTACTTGTGTTAGGAAAAATCAGTGTTTATGAACCAAGTGGCAGTTATTCCATACAAGTCATGCAATTAGAACTTGATGGTATCGGAATCCTTTATCAAAAATATGAAGCACTTAAAAAAGAATTGGAAGCACTTGGTTATTTTGATGCATCGCATAAAAAACCAATTCCCACATTTCCTAAACGTATTGGTGTCATTACATCACCTACCGGTGCTGTAATTCAAGATATTTCTAATACGATTAATCGTCGTTATCAACTTGTTGAGATTCTTTTGTATCCCGCACAAGTTCAAGGCAAAGAATGTGCAACAACGGTATCAAATCAAATTAGACGTGCCAATGAAGAAAAACTTGTCGATGTTTTAATTGTTGGACGTGGTGGTGGATCGATTGAAGACTTATGGGGATTTAATGAACGCATTGTTGCTGAAGCGATCTATGCTTCAGATATCCCGATTATTTCAGCAGTCGGGCATGAAACAGATACCACGATAGCGGATTTTGTTTCAGATATGCGTGCGCCTACTCCTACGGCTGCTGCAGAAATTGCAACACCATCTTCTGAACAACTGAAAGCCTATCTTATTGAATCAGCGCATACATTAAAAAAATATGTAAAAGATATTTTCCAACAAAAACAACTTAAGCTTACGTACTTAGAAGAACGATTAGCGTTAACCTCTCCTCAAGAACAATTGCATCAATTTAAAGCGCAAATTGCGCAATATCAAGACCGTATGACACAAACACTCACTTATTTATTAAACATGAAAAAACAATGGTATGTCTCAACACATCAACGACTGGATCCATCGATCTCAAATTATATAAAAGACATACGGTATCGTTTTGAAACACAAGTGCAAAAATTAGATGGTTTATCACCACTTAAAGTGATGGATAAAGGTTACGGATTACTTGAAAAAGATCAAAAGATCATTACAACTATACATGACGTGAACATCGATGATACGATAACCGTCACATTAAAAGATGGTATGTTACATACACAAATCAAAGATAAAAAGGAGCGATAACATGGAACAATCATTTGAAACAATGTTAGAACAATTAGAAAATGTTGTGAAGAAATTAGAAACAAAAGAAATCGCACTTGATGATGCGGTAAAAGAATATAAAAAAGGGTTAGAACTTGCAAAAGCATGTTATACCATGCTTGAAAATGCCGAAAAAGTACTCGTAAAAACTCAAGAATAACATGCGTTTGGATCAATATTTAGCAGATCAACATTTTACAGAAACACGTGCAAAAGCAAAAGACCTTATCAATAGAGGGTTTGTTTCAGTGAATGGTCACATTCAAAAAAAAGCAAGTTATGACGTAAAATCAAATGATTTCATAAATATTGAAAAAGAAATTCAATTTGTTTCTCGTGGTGGAGACAAATTGAATCAATTTTT
>Ga0181590_10005272_pt1 | contig 10687 bp, 9 predicted proteins | sample 071ome_34_FD_132446 | JGI IMG/M metagenome (GOLD analysis project Ga0181590, IMG submission 132446) | Coastal salt marsh microbial communities from the Groves Creek Marsh, Skidaway Island, Georgia - 071411BT metaG (megahit assembly) | ecosystem: Environmental > Aquatic > Marine > Intertidal zone... | reverse complement strand
GAACAAACTTTCATTGCATTACAGAACAATCAGGATGTTCGATGCATCATTCTTACAGGCACCGATCCTGCGTTTTGCTCTGGTGACGACGTCAAGGAATTGATGACCGGTGATGCGAGCGCTTCGCATTCAAGGTTGCGGGCCGTTCGACCGACGATGACTCCAGCTGCGGCTGCAATCTTGGCGTGCGATAGGCCGATCATCGCTGCCGTCAATGGCGCTGCGGTTGGCTGGGGCATGGATTTGAGTTTGCTGGCTGACTTTCGTATCGCGTCAGAGCGGGCGCGATTTGGGGAATTGTTCGTAAAACGCGGGCTCGTGTCGGATGTGGGTGGTTTGTGTCGTTTGCCAGAAATTGTCGGTCCACAAAAAGCAGCAGAATTACTCTTCACCGGCGAACTCTTTGATGGTGAAGCGGCCGTTGATATGGGGCTTGCAATGAAGGTTGTTCCCCACGATGAATTGTTGAGTGAGGCGGGAGCGCTGGCGAACAAAATCGCGAGCAATCCCCCGCTTGCCGTGCGCTATCTGAAGGAAGGGCTAAGACGTCGTCAAACTCACGACATCCACGAGATGGGTAGCTGGATTTCGCAAACCCTGGGCGTTTTATTTCAAACCGATGACCATCGAGAGGGAGTCGCTAGCTTTCTAGAGAAGCGAGACCCTGTTTTTAAAGGTCGATAACCGGTACTACCCGATTTTGAGAACGGTCACGAGTGTGGTTCAACGGTCCTGTCATAGCGAACTTGGACACTTCGTTCGGTTGGCCAGCAAATGGAGGTCGATTGGATTGCTCTTTGAGCGTCGCGCGTGGGTTTTGCTGCGGTCTTGCCCTCGCGATGTGATTGGGGGTAACGGTGCGGTGCCCGCACAGCGGTTGTGCGAAGGCCAAGCCGTTAGATAAGCGGGCAGTTTCGCCGATTGGGTTACAGATTTGCGAGCACCGCGAATTGCAGATTCGCCCCCGAAAAACGTTTCTCGCAGGGAAAGCGATACCGGGTTTCAAGAGATTAATAACGTGTGCTGGGGACTGCCAGTGGTGTCATGACGAAACAGAAGGGGATGAACATGTGGGGTTCAAATGCATATACAGACGCAAGATAGACAATAGCATTGCAAGACAAGCCAACAGTACAAGACAAGCCAACACTAGAAGAAGTGTCATCTAAGAGGTAGCAAACAATGGAGAGCCCCAACGGAACAGGCAGCGCATATGGAACTTGAACAAACAGTATTCATCCCCAGCGAACTAAGCGTTGTTTGGGCTGGGTTAAACGACCCTGAGATATTGAAGCGATCACTACCAGGCTGCGAGCACTTTGAGGTAACTGGTGAGAATCAATTCGAGATGGTAGTGACTACTCGGATCGGGCCAGTCAAGGCGACGTTTAGAGGAAAGATCGAGTTGAGCAACATCGAGGCTCCACACCGATATGTGATTAATGGCGAGGGTAAGGGTGGGGTCGCTGGCTTTGCAAAAGGCAGTGCGTCGGTAGAACTGAGACCTGCGCAGGAAGAGGGCGTCGAGGGGACAGCGCTTTCTTACGCGGTGGCCGCCACGGTGGGCGGCAAAATAGCGCAGCTTGGTGGAAGGTTGATTCAAGGTGCTGCCAATAAATTGGCGGCAGAATTCTTCACAGGATTCAAAAATGAGTTGGGTGGGTTGAGAGAGGCGAATTCAGACGGAGATGCTTGAAGCGCGCATAGTCGAGTGCTAAAACCAAAATCATCGGGAGGGGATCGCAGGCCAGCGCGTGAGGCCCTGTGAGACGGTCGTGACAGACCTGATATGCAAGGCGCAGATGAAGGCCTGGGACAAAGGATCTGAAGAGACTATGCGAGATCACACAAAGGAGGGATCGGGTGGATATTAACCTCAACGTAAACGGACGGAATCGATCGGTGACATGCCGAACCAACGCCACCCTGATTGAGGTGCTACGAGAGCAGCTCAATCTAACCGGCGCGCATATTGGATGTGACACCAGTCAATGTGGTGCGTGCACGGTGCATCTCGACGGGGATGCGGTTAAGGCCTGTACCGTACTTGCTGCACAGTGCAGTGGTCATGAGGTGAAAACCATCGAGGGCTTAGCCACAGATGGCAGCCATCATCCGATGCAGGAAGCGTTCAAGGCGTGTCACGCATTGCAGTGCGGGTTTTGCACGCCGGGCATGATCATGTCCGCGGTTGATTTGGTTGAAAAGTCAGACGAGCTCGACGAGGCCATGGTTCGTGAGCAGCTAGAGGGAAACCTCTGTCGTTGCACCGGCTATCAAAATATTGCGGCTGCGGTCATCGATGGCGCTAACCGAATGAGAGGAAACAAGGCATGAGTGAAGGCATCGGAAAGAGTGTTCCGCGCAAGGAAGATAATCGGTTCATTACTGGCAAAGGCCGCTACACCGATGACATCAAGCAGGTAGGCCAATCACACGCGTATTTCGTGCGCTCGCCCCATGCACATGCTGACGTTGTGAGTATCGATGTTGAGGAAGCACTCTCGGCTCCTGGCGTCATCGCGGTGCTGACAGGTGCTGATGTAACGGCTGATGGACTTGGCGGGCTACCCTGCGGCTGGATGATCCACTCTAAAGACGGATCAGAAATGAAACAGCCGCATCATCCAGTGCTCGCCGATAATAGGGTGCACTATTTGGGTGAACCTGTGGCGATGGTGATTGCGGATACCGCGCTAGAGGCAAAAAATGCTGCCGAGTTAGTGGTGGTTGACTGGGCGGAAAAGCAAGCGGTTGTATCCGTCTCGGAAGCGCAGACCGCTCCTGCGATATATGACGATATCCCGCAAAACACATGCTACGAGTGGGCGCTCGGCGACAGTGACGCGGTCGCAACGGCCATGGAAAAGGCGGCTCACGTCACGCGAATCGAGCTCACCAATAATCGACTCATCCCCAACGCGATGGAGCCTCGCGCTGCATTGGCTGAATATAACGCTGGCAGTGACGAGTTGACGCTGCATACAACGAGTCAAAATCCTCACTTGGCACGCTTGATACTGACTGCGTTTGTCCAGATTGCGCCTGAGCACAAGTTACGGGTTATCGCTCCAGATGTTGGGGGAGGGTTTGGTTCGAAGATATTTGTTTACTCTGAAGAGACGGCGCTTGCTTGGGCTGCCAAAAAATTGGGGTTAACGATCAAGTGGACTGCGGAAAGAAGTGAGGCCTTCCTTGCCGACGCGCATGGTCGTGACCATGTTACGACCGCGGAACTTGCGATGGATGAGAACGGTCAGTTCTTGGCGTTTAAAGTCAAAACGACAGCCAATATGGGTGCTTACCTCTCTACCTTCGCTTCTAGCGTTCCGACCTACCTCTACGGGACGCTTCTCGCTGGCCAATACCGAACGCCGGCGATCTATGTAGAAGTAGATTCGGTTTTCACGAATACCGCGCCTGTCGATGCGTATCGTGGAGCGGGGCGGCCAGAGGCTACCTATTTGGTTGAGCGGATAGTGACGAAAGCTGCGATAGAGCTCGGTAAGGATCCGGCTGAGCTTCGTCGCCAGAACTTTATCCGCACCGATGAGTTTCCGTACGAGACCCCCGTAGCGCTCACTTACGACATAGGAGATTACGAAGCGTCACTCGATAAGGCGCTCGAGCTGTCGGACTATGAAGGGTTCGCTGCGCGCAAAGCGTCTGCTGCGGCGAGAGGAAAGTTGAGAGGCATCGGCCTTAGTTGTTATATCGAGGCCTGCGGGCTTGCTCCGTCACAGGTAGCAGGAGCACTCGGAGCGGGGGTTGGTCTGTGGGAGTCAGGTGAGGTGCGTGTCAATCCAACAGGGTCGGTTAGTGTCTTGACCGGCTCACACAGCCATGGACAGGGTCACGAGACCACTTTTGCGCAGTTGGTGGCTGACAAATTGGGCGTCCCGATTGATGATGTGGACGTTGTTCATGGCGACACCGGGAAGCTCGATTTTGGGTTGGGTACGTATGGCTCGAGGTCGCTCGCCGTCGGAGGGTCGGCGCTTGTAAATGCTGCGGATAAGGTAATAGAGAAGGGTAGAAAGGTCGCCGCGCACTTGCTGCGAACGGATCCAGACAATATCGAATTCGAAGCGCCAGTGTATCGAATGAAAAACAGCAATGAGTCCAAAACGTTTCAGGAAATTGCGTTCGCGGCTTACGTTAATCACGACTATCCCGACGACCTTGAGCCTGGATTAGCCGAAAAGGCGTTCTACGACCCAGGTAATTTCACTTACCCAGCTGGCACCCATATTTGTGAGGTCGAAATTGATCCGGATACGGGAGTCACCAAGGTCGTGCAGTTTGTGGCTGTGGACGATTTTGGCAACTTGATCAATCCAATGATCGTGGAGGGGCAGGTCCATGGCGGCATCGCCCAAGGCGTGGGCCAAGCCCTTTTGGAGCAGGCGGTCTATGACGATGCGGGTCAGTTGATTACTGGCTCGTACATGGATTACTGCATGCCAAGAGCGGATGACCTCCCGAACTTCACAGTGGGTATGACCTGCACGCCGTGCACCCATAATCCAATCGGAGCAAAAGGGTGTGGGGAAGCAGGTGCGATCGGTTCGCCTCCTGCGATCATTAATGCGGTGCTAGACGCCATTGGTGAGACTGATATGGACATGCCGGCTACGCCAGAGCGAGTCTGGAGCATGTTAAAACGCGCTAATGCCAGTGCGGCGTAGGAGGGGTTATGTACGATTTTAATTTTCATCAGCCGGCAACAGTCGAGGCAGCCATTAACTGTTACTCCGAGTCCGAAGACCCTATCTATCTGGCTGGGGGGCACACGCTGATTCCTTCGATGAAGCAGCGGCTCCGTGCGCCGACAGACGTGATTGATTTGTCGCAAATTCCTGATTTGCAATCGATCTCGGCCGAGGGAGATACCCTTAAAATTGGTGCCCTTGCCCGTCATGCTGATGTGGCCCAATCTGCTGTCGTCGCAGCGACGACACCTGTGTTGGGTCGGCTAGCCAGCGGGATTGGTGACCGACAGGTCCGTCATCGAGGGACCATGGGTGGCTCAGTCGCAAACAATGATCCGGCCGCAGACTATCCGGCTGCAGTGCTGGGTCTCAATATGACGGTCAACACCAGCAAGCGGAGCATTCCCGCCGACGAGTTTTTTGTCGATATGTTCGAAACGGCGCTGGAGGAGGGTGAATTGCTAATGGGATTCTCTGTCCCCCGTGTGCAGAGCGCGAGTTATCAAAAATTCGCCAACCCGGCCTCCCGTTACGCAATGGTAGGGGTGATGGTCGCAGTCGTCGATGGTGCTGTCCGGGTCGCTATCACTGGCGCAGCTTCGTGCGTTTTCAGGGCAACCGAAATGGAGGATCGGCTAAATGAGTCATTTGATGCCACCGCGCTTGATGGCGTGTTGTGTGATGCCTCTTTTAATCACGACATTCATGCGAGCGCTGAATACCGGCAGCACCTGTGCACGGTGATGGCGAAACGAGCGGTTGCTGAGATCAACGGATAGTAAACCGTTGGTCCGACTTCTTCGCACTAAGTAAGAAGCGCAAGTCAGTTGCCTCGCGTTCCTCCTGTTTGTGCGTCAGCGTCCGCCCTGGGAGATGCACATGACGGTAATAGAGACAAGGGAACAACTGGAGGCGCCTGTTGGCGTGGGCCTAGGTGGATAGAGGTGGATAGAGGTGGATAGAGGTGGATAGAGGTGGATAGAGGTGGACAGCAACGCATGAGGCAGGATAAAGCTCGCTCACCCCTTTAGCAGCGCCTCTTAGTAATAGCAACCGGCGGCACCTATTAGTTCCAGCGCTTTGTCGCAGCCCCTATCGTAGCCCTTTTTCGTAGCCCTTCGTGACATCTGTCAGTGAAAACCATGGGTTCCGAGCGAGGTATCAGAGCCTTCGCGCCTTCAGCGCCAGCGGCGGCCCAGCTCAGTGTCAGCGGGACACTGTTCAGCGCCATCGCGAAGATGCTAGTCGTGGTGATCAAGCGGGGCACCAATAGGTGCCTCAAACTGTCTGCCCAAGGGCTAGTTTTAATCGATCGTTTCCAGATGTTTAATAAATCGGCCCAGGACTTCAGGGGGCTGATGACCATAAACGTAGAGTTCTTTTGCGGTAAAGGTGGGCACGCCAGTGACGCCAGTAGCCCACGCTCTTTGCCAATCCTCGTTCACTTTTGGACTGTAAAGACGATGCCTCAATGCTTCTTCGGCCCTTTTGTCATCGAGCGCAAGATCCTGCGCAATTTCGGTCAGAACCTCGATCGAACCAATATTTCGATTGTCAACAAAGTAAGCCGTGAAAAGGGCGTCGTGGATACGATCAACTGCATCCGTCTCGGCGTCTCCCCAAGCAGCAAATTCTTGAGCAAGTCGACTATTGTAGGTTCGCTCTCGCTTACCGTATGGCAGACCCGCCTCTTCCATTAGATGACGTAAGTGACTGCCAACAGCCTTCATCTCTTCCGGATCTCGGTTTGGGAATAAGCGACTTAACTCAATGCCCTCGTCCGGAGTCTCTGGATGAAGCGGGAAGTGCAAAAACTGGAATTTCAAGTCGAAGGTCTGCTTCAGTGATTCAATACTCACGGTACTCAGATAACACCAGGGTCAGACGTAATCGGAGAAAACCTCGATGAGTTGGGGTTGGTTCATAACGGCAGCCGTGTTTTTTCAGATAACAGAGGGTAACGCGTGGTGACCCAACAACCAAAGGGTTCCCAGAGGGTTCCCAAACCCGTCTAAGCCATCTGAACTGGGGCGATTATTCGTGCCACACTATTTGAACCACAGGGACCGAGCGCCTAGCAGTTCAATGAGACGGCCGGGAAAGTCCGTCATGATGCCGTGCGCTCCGATGTCGATGAGTTGGCTCATGAGGTCGGTGGAATTGATGGTCCAGTAATGGATCTGCAGGCCGTGATTGCTCAACGTTTCAATTAACCTGCTCGTTGCGAGATTGAGCGGTCCAAAGCGAACCGGGATTTGAGCGCATTGTGCGACTGGTCTGAATGGAATGCCTGTATAGACACTCACCATCGCTCGGCGCATGGCTTTGGGGCCTAGCGATGTGCAAAGGCCTGGCAAGGCCGATTTCGCTGCGTCGGTTCGCGCGTCAGAAAAAGAACCCACGCAGACCCGGTCAATCATGGGATTCGCTTTGGCGAGCTTAATGAATGGCTCGACCGTTTCATCGCTCTTGAGATCGATATTGAATTTGGCCTCAGGAAAGGCCTCGAGTAAATCGAGGAGCGTAGGGATTCGTGCCCCTTGCTCGAGCGGCGTTGCAACCACTTCAGCCAACGTCATGTCACTGATAAGGCGAGGTGCACCTGTCATGCGGAGGAGCGAGCGATCGTGAAAAGCCACAAGATGCCCGTCCAGCGTTAGGTGGACATCGGTCTCCATATACCGGACCCCTCTCTCGAAAGCCCCTTGAAAAGCATCGAATGTGTTCTCGGGTCCACTCTCGTGGCAGCCTCGATGGGCAAAGACGATAGGAGAGGGATGGTCGAGAAAGGGGTGCACAGTGATACTAAGTCTGAGCCCTGAGATCGCTTGAGGAGATATCCTCTCTGAATTCAGATGCGGTCACCTCGTCGCAGAGTTGACGAAGGTGTGGAGAGAGGTTCAGATCGCCCAGGGTGTTGAACGAGCCATCGATCATTCGCCCGAATACTAAGAAACGACAGTTTTGGCTTGCGAGGTACTCAATAGCGGCCTTTCGATCATTGGGGCTCGCGTAATACCGATCATTATCGATACGCAAGATCGTATCGGCTCCCACTATAAAGCAAGCGCTGGGAAACAGCGTTGCCTTCTCACGAAAGGTTGGGGCCGAGGTGATGACATATGATCCTGCCGCTTTAAGGCCCTGAATCCGTCGCTCAAGATGCCAGTAGCTGAGTGCTGGTTTGTCGACGTTGGTCACCGAGAGCTCAAAATGAATCGGGTAACCGAGCCGCGTCTCGGCGACTCGGGCAATCGTCTGATGCCCCTGATGAATGGGATTGAAAGCGCCTGGAAATACCGCTTTGATCGATGGCGGCGTACCAAACATTGCAAGGTCACCACTCATGAGTCGTTGCCACTCGATGGATGCGGTCACCGTGGTATCGGTGATTCTTATTCCGTCAGTCGATGGCTCCCCTCGATGAAGATTGAACTGCTGGCTTAATGCTTGAATGAGCAGGTCGGCAAGCACTGCCTCTTGATCTGCGCGTGATGTCAGATCATCGAAGTAAATCTCTCGTAGAAAAAAAGCCGTCTCCGTCTGGATGGCAATGAATGCACGATTCTCGCCACGCCGGGCCCGCTCTGTGGCCAATGCAGCCGTGCAAGCCAGGCCGAAAAGGGGCCGTTCTGAACCTTTTGAGAATCGCCTAGCGCGCTCAAAGGCGTAGGCGGCCATCATCGCCGCCGTGTCCTCAGAGCAGGCGCTGGACAAGGTGCCTCCTAGTTGGCTGCTCAGCATGGTCGAGCTATAAGGAATATCAGCCCCCAAAATGGTGTTTGATGCGCGAGGCTCAGCGAGCAACCTGCTCAACCCGCTCGCGCCGCCACCCGTAATACAGAGATACCCATGCGCGGGGTGTTGATGTATTGCTTTAATCGTGTGGTCAGTCATGTTCTTGCTGAAACTCACGTCTTTGCTGAGGTAATGGGCCGCCATCCTTTAAGATAGTGGGTCAACCGGTATAAGGACATATTGACTTGGAAATCATACGACGAATTGCCCTGATGGTGCTGATGGGCAGTTGGGCATCCTTAGTTAGCGCTGCATCAGAGCCCTCAGTTATCCAAATAACGCCTGAGGAGCTCGAAAATTACGAATTCGAAATCGAGGAAACGCCTTTCGAGGTGTCTTCTCCCTCTATCGGTCAGCGTTACATATTCGATCGATCGCGCAGAACGGTGAGAGATCTGCTCGCGCGCACGATTGGCAGCACTCGGCTGACAGAAGATGAATCGGATTTGAGTCGACTACAGGTGCTGATTGATCGACGCGCCATTCGCAAAGCGGATGTCGAAACCTGGCAGGCACTAGGTGTGGTTTTTGGCGATGTGTTGGTCGGCGTACATGGCTTGAAGTGGGTGATGTATGAGGATGAGCTCGGTGCAAGCAAAGCACTTCAGTGGCGCGATACAGCGAATTTCGTCTTTCCAGTGACTGTGTTTTCGAAGCGGGTTCAGTTTAATGAGTCAATAGACGTCGCCAGCATTTACGCGAATATTTCGGCTGATATAGAAGCGTTCAAAGAAGCGGCGAATCGACCACGTATGCCAGCCAGGCAGCAAACCGAGCAGTTTGAGATAGAGTTGTGATTGAGCTAGGCGGCCCATCATCGCTATAATCACGCGCGCGCCGGTCACGGAGCGTTGGCCCCAATCGTCAGCGACTTGGTAGGTAAAGAGCGTAGCGAAAAGAACAAGGGTGGCACGCAGCAAAAGTAGGCTGCGCGTACTTAAAACGGAAGCAAGTATGAAAATTTTAAAATTTCTTTTTGTTGATTCAACCGTCAACATATTGGGAGATTTATTCGAGCAGCCTTGGGCCATGTGGGCGTTCATTGGTTGGGGATGGTTGTCGGTGCTCGTGATGATCGCCAGTATCATTCAGACCCTACCCACACTATAGCCAGCTGCCCGATTTGGAAACGCTATCTTCGGCGAGAGCGCCAGGTAGCATCGAGGTCGTCGAGGGTAGCAAATCGTTAGGATATCGCTGGATCGAATGAATTCGGTAACGATTGTTTACCAAAGGCTCTCCTCACAAGAGTCCCCTAATCCAGTTTTGTACAGAGCAACAAGCTGTTGTTGATGAGGCCTTAGTAACAAGCTTTTAAATGCAGTCAGTGCGAACAGTCTGTATGAACAGTCGGCAAGCAAAGACCCTAGAAGAAAACGAGCGCTGAGGGTTCAGCGCCAAGCAGTAATCAGGCGTCTGTTGCGAGCAATTGCTTCTCGAACGCATTGATCACCAGGTCGCCAAACGCGTCTGTCCCTACTGTCTGGGCAGTGCCTCCAATTCCTCTAAGATCTGACGTGGTGACTCCAGATTCGAATACCTCGGTCATGGCGGCCCACACCATCTGAGCCTCATCTTTCATGCCGAAGCTCATCTCGAGCATCATCGCCACCGAGCCTATCATTGAATAGGGATTAGCAATGTTCTGGCCTGCAATATCTGGAGCGGATCCGTGGCTGGGCTCGTAGTAAGCTTTTTGGGGGCCAATGCACGCAGAGGGCATCAGCCCTAGAGAACCAAGAATGCCGCCCCCTTGATCCGATAAGATGTCTCCAAACATGTTCTCCATCACCATGACATCGAACTGACCGGGGTTGAGGCAGAGCGCGGTTGCTGCGGCATCAACCAATAGGTGGTGAACCTCAATGTCTGGATAATCTCGCTGGACCTCTTCGAAAACCTCATTCCAGAGCACGCTGGACATCAAGACATTGCTTTTATGGATGTTATGTAGTTTGCCTCTCCTTGATGCAGCCTGCTCAAATCCAACTCGAACAATGCGTTCTATCTGCTTTTCATCGTAGGCAAGTGTTTCATGTACGTACCGTAGCCCTTCGCCGTTAATGCCTCGATCTTTTTCGCCAAAGTAAAGCCCGCCGACCAATTCGCGAATGAGCAGGATGTCGATCCCATCTTTGATGATTTCTGGTTTTAGTGGGGAGAAATGGGCCATATCT
>Ga0181590_10005268_pt1 | contig 10693 bp, 10 predicted proteins | sample 071ome_34_FD_132446 | JGI IMG/M metagenome (GOLD analysis project Ga0181590, IMG submission 132446) | Coastal salt marsh microbial communities from the Groves Creek Marsh, Skidaway Island, Georgia - 071411BT metaG (megahit assembly) | ecosystem: Environmental > Aquatic > Marine > Intertidal... | reverse complement strand
CCGGAAAAATACTGGCTGAACGCTGTCGGGGACAGGCATATCTCATATCAGGGATATTTTCAGCAAGGGTAATCAATCGGCTGACCCTCAGATAAGGTAAAATCGGGTCTTGGGGCGATGCTGAGCACTGATTTGGCCTGAATTTAAAGAAATTCTAAAGTTTTTGTTGACACCACACGGATCCCCTTCCTTAATTTCAGGTATAAATAAAAAGTCAGAAATTGGCTAAAACGATATTAACTGGAGGAAATCGTGACAATTTTTTCAGCAAAGAAACTCACAGCGGTCGCCATTGCCGCGACTATTGCTGGTGTGGCCAGCATGGCCCAGGCAGGTGAATGCCGCCGCGCAGAGGCCAGCATGGACAAACCTGGCGGCTTCCCTGATCGTGCTCTTACCATGATCGTGCCCTACGGCCCTGCAGGTGGATCCGGTCAGGTTGCCGCAGCCATGGCCGAAGCCGTGACGGAACTCACAGGTGTCAGCATTAACCGTGACCATAAGCCCGGCGGTTCCGGTACGGTTGGTATGACCGCCTATATGGCCGCACCTGCCGACGGCTACTCTGTACTGGAGCATATCGATGACGCGTCATCGGCGCATGCTCTTGATTCCAGCCGCCCGAATCCGGCCGAAGATCTGGTGCCGCTGGTCACCTCGCAGGTGACTTTCTCGCAGATCTATATCCGCACCAATGAGACAAGGTACACCGATTGGCCAAGTTTTGTTGAATGGGTGAAGGCACAAGGCGGCAAGGCTACCATTGCCAACGTATCCAAGGAAGGATCGATGGAACGGGTGACCATGAAGTTCATCACCGATGCAACCGGCATGCAGATCCAGCAGATCTCCTTTGATAAAGGTGCGCCGCGCTATGGTGCGTTGCTTGGTGGCCAGGTTGATGCCCTGTTTGAACAGCCGGGGGATGTGCGTAAATTTCTTGACGCCGGCAACTTCAAGCCAATCCTGACTATCTTCAATGAGCGTCCGGGCGTGTTTGCCGATGTTCCGACCCATAAGGAAATGGGGATGGATTTTGAACCTCTGCTCCGTTTCCGTGGCTTCTTCGTGCACAAGGGCATCCCTGCGGATCGTCTCGCGTGGCTGCAGTGGGCTTTCCAGCGCGGATATTGTGAAGACAGCTACCAGAAGTTCAACGACAGCAAGTTCATGAACGTTATTGACAGCTATCGTGATACGGATGGTGCAAAGAATCTGATCACGGCTACGATCAAGCAGTATCGCGAAGTCTACAAGCAGATGGGTCTTGACGTTAAATAAGATCTGTTTTGAACCTGACCTGTCCGGCCATATACCGGGCAGGTCTATCTTTATACAAAATCATCTTGTCAGATCAGGGCCGGAACCATGGGCAATCTATCGCGGGCACATCTTGTTGAGACAGGGATATGGATCTTCATCTTCGCTGTCTTTTTCGCGTTTTCCTTTGAATTCAATAAAGAAATTGAAATCTACAAATTCGGCGCCACAGGCTGGCCCAGATCTATCCTGTTTCTGCTGATCCTCGTCGGGATCGGCAATCTCTATTACGCATGGAACAACGGATCCGAAACCCAGAAAGGCCGTGTCGGCTTCAGCGAGGAAAGCAGTGAAGTCAGTTACAATTCCATTGGGCAGGTTGCCAAAACAGCGTTCATTCTCTTGCTGCCGTTCATTTATGCGATACTGCTCAAGCCTGTCGGCTTTTATGCGGGCACGCCATTTTTTATCGCGCTGATCATGCTGGCATGGGGAGAGCGCCGGATCGGCATGATATTGCTGGTAACGCTGGTCATTTACACTTTTCTGATCATTCTTTTCATGTTTCTCCTGAACGCGCCACTGCCGCAGGGCAATGTCTCACCGTTCTATGATTTCAGCGCGTTTATGCTCAAGACAAAAACGCAGATCCAACAGTTGATGTAGGTAAAGGTAAAGCCATGTGGGAGAATTTTCTGACAGGTACGATGACGCTTTTCGGCGATCCCTTTACTGTCGCGATTTTTGTTTTCGGTGTGCTTGGCGGGATGCTTTTCGGGGCTATCCCCGGTGTGAGCATGCTCACCCTTGCGGCCATTCTTCTGCCCTTTACCGCTGATCTTGATCCCGCCCAGGGTGTCATGCTCTTTGCGGTGATTTACTGTACCGGCACTTATGGCGGGGCCATAACAGCCATTCTCTTCAACATACCCGGTGCGCCGGAAAATGCGCCCACCGCGTTTGACGGCTACCCGATGACAAGGCAGGGCAAGGCCGCCAAGGCTGTCGGTGCCGCGGTGCTCTGTTCGGCTATCGGCGGGACAGCTTCGGCACTGGTGATGATGTCGGCGACCGAACCGCTGGCGAAATGGGCGATTATGAATATCGGTCCGCCGGAAATCTTCGCGCTGGTATTTTTCGGTCTTGCCGTGGCTTCAACAGTGGGGGGGCGGACGATCTGGAAGGGCTGGCTCTCCGTTCTTCTCGGCCTTCTGATTGCAACCATCGGGCAGGACCCTGTCGGCGGGATCAACCGGTATAATTTCGGGTTTTCTGATCTGGCGGCGGGCATTGCTTTCGTGCCGGCTATACTGGGCTTCTTCGCGGTGTCCGAAGTTTTTGTCCAGGCGGAAAAGAAAGCGAGCGGAAAATACGAAGCCCCTGAACTGAGCGTGAATTTCCCTACATTCTGGGAGCTTTGGGCACATAAAATTGCGGTTGTGCGGTCTATTTTTGTCGGCTTCTTCTGCGGGATTCTTCCTGGTATCGGGGCTACGCTTGCCGCCTTCATGGGATATGGCGAAGCGGTGCGCTGGTCCAAGAACAAGGAAGAATTCGGCAAAGGCAAACTAGAAGGCGTGATTTCTTCTGAAACAGCAAACAACGCCGCAACCGGCGCTGCGATGATCCCGCTTCTGGCGCTCGGTCTTCCGGGTGGCGCGCTTACCGCGATGATGGTGGCGGTTTTCCAGATGCATGATCTTGAACCCGGGCCGCTTGTTTTCTACAACTCGCCTGATCTGATCTGGATTGTTTTTGCCGCGATGTTCTATGCGAATGTATCTATCCTGTTCATCGGCTTGCTGGAAACAAAGACGATCCTTTACCTCCTTAAGATCCCGTTTCAGTTTCTGGCCCCGCTGATCCTGATGCTGGCCAGTATCGGGGCTTATATCGGGCGCGGACTGGTGCTTGATGTGATGGTCATGTTTGCCGCTGGTATCATCGGTTTTCTGTTGCGGCGATCCGGATATTCGATCCCCGGCATTGTTCTCGGGCTTATCCTCGGTAAAATAGGTGAGCAGAATTTCGCCCAGGGCATGCAGATGGTGCATTATGATCTGGTGACGTATTTCTCGCGCCCGATCTGTACGATTCTGGTTATTGCCGGTGCACTTACACTGCTGAGGGGTATCTATTCGGCGATCCAGTCTTCAAGGTCGCAGAACGCGTCCTGATATAGTCAGATTACCGGTCTTTGAAGGGCAGGACCTGCTTTTGCCCTTCCAGCGAATTGAAAAAGGGAAGACATGACAACAGCTGAAAGTGATATTGCCGCTATTGATGCGATGGTCGCCCGCGCCCGGGCGGCACAGGCTGAGTATGAAGCCAACGGATCGCAGGAGTTGTTTGATCGTGCCTGTCAGGCTGTTGCCTGGGCGCTGATGGAACCGGGCCGCAACGCTGAACTGGCGGTCATGGCTGTCAGCGAGACAGGGCTCGGGAATGCTGATGACAAGATCAGGAAAAACCATAACAAAACCCTTGGCCTGATGCGTGATATTAAAGGTGTCAAGGCCTTTGGTCATATCGAAGATGATGAGGCGAAAGGCCTGTCGGTCTATTATCGCCCTAAGGGTGTCATTGCCGCGATTGTGCCGTCAACCAATCCACTGGCAACCCCGACCAACAATATCATCAATGCGCTCAAGACGGGGAATGCCATCATTGTTGCTCCGTCCCCTAAAGGGGCAAAGCCAATGACACAGCTTCTTGGCTATATCTATGCCGAACTCGACAAGGTTGGGGTGCCGCGTGATCTTGTCCAGATGGTTCCTCTGCCGCCATCAAAAGAAAAGACCAGACGATTGATGGAACTTGCTGATCTGCTTGTTGTCACCGGCTCACAGAACAATGTGCGGGCAGGGTATTCTTCCGGCACTCCTGCGATTGGTGTCGGGCAGGGGAACGTGGTCAGCATCATTGATGAGACGGCAGATATCAAAGGTGCTGCTGCCAAGATCGCCGCCTCTAAGGTGTTTGACAACGCCACGTCATGTTCTTCGGAAAATGCGGTGATAGCCGTCAGTTCCGTTTATGATGAGGTTGTCACGGCACTCGAATCCGCAGGAGGGCTTGTGCTGAACGCCGATGAAGTCAGTCGCCTTGAAGGCGTTCACTGGCATGACGGCCATATGACCACCACCCTCTTGGCCAAGGATATAGACGTTATCACTGATGCGCTTGATCTTACATCAAGAGCGGGCGACAACACGCAATTTCTCATTGCCCCGACGGATAAGGCTGGCCCGGACGCCCTCATCTCAGGTGAGAAGATGTCACGTTTCCTTGCGCTGTATCGTGCCGAAGATTTTGATGCGGCGGTTGATCTGGCAAAAACCATTCAGGATTATCAGGGGGCGGGGCATTCGTTAAGCCTGCACTCATCAATGGATGAAAGGGCACGTCATCTTGCCATGGCAGCACGCACCTGCCGCGTCATCGTTAATCAGGCGCATTGTTTTGCCAATGGAGGTTTCTTCAATAACGGCCTTCCTTTCTCACTTTCCATGGGATGCGGCAGTTGGGGCGGTAATTCCATTGATGATAATCTGCACTGGCGGCATTTCATCAACCGTGTGCGGGTTGTTCGTCAGATTGCGGAAAACAAACCCGAACTGGAAGAAATTTTTGGCAATTACTGGACTACATTCGGGAAGTAACATGGCTGATCTTCCGGCTGACCTGCGTCATCAGATTGAATTAAACGCACGAACTCATGGCGGGAAACCCTGGCTGATTTCACCTGAAACAGGGGTGAGCGTAAGTTATGCTGAAGCCCTGTTACGCATAAAGGGTATTGCATCCCGCCTTACAGGTCTGGGGTTTAAACCCGGGGACAGAATTGCCGTCGCCGCGCATAATTCCATCAGCTCATGCCTTGCTTTCATGGGGATTACCTATGGCGGGTTTCATGCAACCCCGCTCAATCTGGTTGCCGGCGCCAAAGTGATGGCCTATGTCCTCAACCATTCCGGGGCTGGCCTCATATTTGTGGCGGACGATTGCAGGGCCGATATCAAAGAGGCCGCATCCGAAGCCGGCACGTCCCCGGTGATGGTGCCGCTGCATCCGGAAGAGGGGCCGGAATGGGCTGAAAACACGCCGCTTTCCGAACCTGAACAGCCTGAGCCGGGCCAGCCGGCCTTGCTGATGTACACGTCCGGGACCACCGGCAATCCCAAAGGGGTGATGCTGAGCCATGCAAACCTGCTGGCCGCTGGCCGCAACGTTTCCGACGGACACGGGGTCAATGCGGATGATGCGGGGCTGTGTGTCCTGCCCATCTATCATATCAACGGGCTCTGCGTTACCGTGATGGGCACGCTGGTTTCAGCCAGCACATTGGTGATCCCCTACCGTTTTTCGGTCAACCGGTTCTGGGAGCAGATCAAATCCAATAACTGCAGCTGGTTTTCAGCGGTGCCGACGCTTTTTGCCTATCTGCTCAACAACGATGAAGATGCCGGTGATCTGGGGCGGCTACGTTTTTCAAGATCGGCATCATCGCCACTGCCGCCTGAAATCCATCGTCGTTTCGAGGATCGTTTCGGTATCCCGATTATTGAAACAATGGGCCTGACGGAAACAGGCGCTCAGATACTTTCCAATCCGATGCCGCCCGGTGAAAGAAAGATCGGCTCTCCCGGTATTGCCTTCGGCAATGAGGTCATTATTGGTGATGAAAACCAGAAACCTGTGGCGCCGGGCGTTACGGGGGAGATTCTTGTCCGTGGTGATAACGTGATGCTGGGCTATCTCAATCAGCCCGACGAAACCGCCAGGACAATCACCCCTGACGGATGGTTGCGGACAGGTGATCTCGGTCATATGGATGAAGATGGGTATGTTTTCGTTTCCGGCCGGATCAAGGAGCTGATCATCAAAGGCGGGGAGAATATTGCGCCACGCGAAATTGATGAAGTTCTTCTGGAGCACGGGTCCGTTCTGGAAGCGGCGGCATTTTCCATGCCCTGCGACAAGTATGGCGAACGTGTTGAAGCCTGTATCCGCCTTAAGGATGATCACGATATCGATATTGATCAGCTGATTGAGTTCTGCCGGGAACGACTGGGTAAATTCAAATCTCCGGACATGGTTCATGTCCTAGATGATCTGCCCAAGGGACCATCCGGAAAAGTGCAGCGGATGAAGCTGAAACCGCTGGTCTATCCGGATCTGGGGTAGGAAGAAAGGCAATCTGAGTGATGGATAATATTCTTGCCCTCCTCATGCCGTCGCTGGATATCACCGTACTGATGGTGATGATGGTCACCTTTCTTCTTTCGGGTATTGTGAAGGGCTTTCTCGGGATAGGTTTGCCGGCGGCGGCCATGGGCCTGCTCACGCTTGTCACAACCCCCACCCATGCCATCGCACTGCTGACACTGCCCATTATTTTCTCAAACCTGACGCAGTTCAGCCGCGCCGCAAACAAGATCGAGGTTGCAAAGACATATTGGGCGTTTGCACTGGCCATCATGCTGGCGATTTTTATGACCTCGATATTCATCAATCGTTATCCCACGTCATTTCTGACCATTTCCATCGGGATCGCGATGATCATCTTTGCCCTCAACGGACTTTACGGGATACGTCTTCCCATCGGGCCGGGACGAGGCTGGCAGATAGGTTTTGGCATTGCCTCAGGTGTGCTGGGCGGGCTCAGTTCAATCTGGTCTCCCACTGTTGCCATGTATCTTCTGGCCCGGAACCTTGAAAAAGATGATTTTATCGCCGCCACCGGCTTTCTCTTCCTTGCCGGGTGTTTTCCCCTTGCCTTTGGTCTTTATATCGCCGGAACACTCACTCCTGAGACAATGCTCCAGTCGCTGATAGGCATGTGCGTGGTGCTGACAGGTTTCCGCATAGGTGAGATGATGCGGAATCATGTCCCGCAGGATACCTTCCGGAAGATTGTGCTGGTTGCTTTTCTTCTCATGGGCTTCCGCCTGATTGCCGTCGGGGTCTTCTAGCCTTATCCTGCGCATGAAAAAGGAAAAAAGAAGATGTTTCTCTTCAGCGGAATAAATGCGCTCGGGATGATCAGGCAAACAGAGCAATGAAGCCCGCGTCGTCATTTGCCAAACTCGACATGTATCTTTCGGATGCGGCCCTGCCCCTTTTCAAAGCTCTTGAAGACTGGATGAAGGTAGAGGCGGGGGATATTGATGATATCATGACCCGTCAGAACGGGTTCAGTTTCGGTCAGATCTGCGGCATTGATTTTGCCAGAGCTGATCCCGGCAGATATTCGTATCTGGCCACATTATCGCTCGCAGAGAGGGGTGTTCCGCCGGGATTTTATCATTCCGTGCTGATCACCCCGTTTGAGGAAAGATTGGAAAAACCGGAAGATTTTGAGCCAGAACGTCATCTCGTTGCCATTAATGAGCTGTCCTCCTTTTCGGGTTCAGTTGTTTTCGCATCCCACATGCTGGGCAGGGGAGATGAAAGGTTTCCCCGATATGTCTTAAGTGGCGGCCACCTGAATTCTGTTGAGATGATTTCTGAAGGAAAGGCGATGTTGGCCGCGATCGACCGGCTCAGCCTCAATCTGGCGAACCTTCAGTCTCCCCAGCATATGGAACATATCCGTATTCTGGGCAAAACACCCGATTACCCGGGCCTGCCCTTTGTGGCCCCGGGGCATCTTTCTTCTGATGTTGTCGGGCGACTGACCCGTCGTCTGCTGGATTTTGCCGCAACAGAGATGTTTCTGGAATATGCGCCGCCTCTCGGTATTAATGGAATTGTTCGCCTGCCGCCCGGGCAGTATGACGTAATGAAAAAAATCTGAATTTCCGTCTTGTCAGAAAAACCCGGGGCAAGACCCATGACAGGGCGTGAAGGTTATGTTAGCGTTTATTAATATGTCTACGATTAAGGAGCAGATTTATGAAAAAGATTGTTGCAGGTGTTTTGCTGACATTGACCCTTTTCGGGGCGGCCGGGTGTTCAAGCTATCCGACCTGGGTGCCGGAATGGGCACAGGTTGGCTCCGGCGATAGCTGATACTTTAAATTCCGCAAAGGAGCTCAGGCGGTTTTTTCCCGGAGTTCCTTTGCCTTCGCAAGGCCCGGCAGAAACAGGGCCGCTGCCATGATCAGCAGGGCCATGGCGCTCATGATGATAAACAGATCTGCCATCAGATAGCCGTTCTGCAACAGAATAGCGCAAAGCGGCAGAACACTCGCACCCACTGAAAGATTGAGCAGGAACTTGATGCTCAGGATGCGTGTCCGCCATTCATCGGGGACATAGCGCACCATAATGGCGTCGGTTATGGGGATTTGCCCGAATACAAAGCTCATGGCTATGATCATCACCGCCAGCAACGGGAGGTCAGTGAATTGCGAGGCCGCATAGAGAAAGATGCCTTGTCCGGTGGCTATGCTGAAGAGCACGATGCGGGGGGAAGCCCTGTCTATCAACCAGCCCACGCCGATCTGTGCAAATGATGCGATGGCATAGACAATCGAGGCAAGAAGCCCGGTTACGGCAACAGAAACACTGACTTCCGTCATGGAAATCTCAAAATATCTTGGCACCAGAAAGGTCATCGCGCCGAAGATGAACCCGCCTGCAGTCGTGGAAAGTGCCAGGGCAAGAAGGGCACGTAGCCAGCCTTCGGCAAAGCCTGAGACAGCCTGGCCTGAGTTTTTTTGTGATGTAGCCGTCTCCGTTTCGGGGCTGAGCGCAAGCAGGAAGACAACCCCGTAAACAAGACAGAACGCACCGCAGATCAGGAAACTTGCCTGCCAGTCCCCGATAAGCAGAAGCAGGCCGATAATCAGCGGCGCGGCGGCAACACCCATATTGCCAAAAACGCCGTTGATACCAAGTCTGATCCCGACCCGGCCTTCGCGACGCAGCAGCATGGCGATGCCAACCGGATGAAAGATCGATGCGAAAATGCCGATCAGGGCAAGCCCGATCATCAACTGGTCCAGCGTTTGCGCAAGGCTTGTAACAATGGCTGCGATGCCGATCCCGAAATGAAAGACAACCATCATGAGAGACCGCGAATACCGGTCAGCGAGTTTTGCCGAGATGGGCGCCATCGCACCAAAGAGAACAAAGCCCAGGGTGCCGTAACTGATGATATCCTGATACCCGATCCCGAAATGCCTCGCGGCATCGTAAGCGGCTTTGGCAAAGATCAGCATCATGAAATGGTCAAGGAAGTGGCTTATATTGATGAAAATATCCCTGACGGATTTATGCTGAATACGCTGAAGCATTGCCAATACCCGGTTTCCGTATGATCAGAAAGAGTTTTCAAACAACTGCCTGAGATTATCCCGGTCAAGTGGAACCGGGTTGCCTCCGCATGACGGATCATCAAGTGCCATGGTGATCAGCTCATCCATGCGGGACGAATCTGCCCCGAGTTCGGTCAGGGTCCGGGGAATGGAGAAGCCGTCATTAAAGCGTTGAACGAAGGCCGTGAAACCGTCAAAACCGCCTTCGATACCGAGATATCCGGTGGCATTGTCAAACCGCTCACGGATGGTTGATGCGTTAAGTTCAAGCACAGCAGGCATGCAGACCGCATTGGTTGTGCCGTGATGGGTATTGAAGACAGCCCCGATGGGATGGCTCATGGCGTGAATGGCGCCCAGTCCTTTTTGAAAACCTACTGCCCCCATCATGGCAGCACTCATCATATGAGACCGGGCTTCAATATTGCCCCCGTCTTCATAGACAAGCGGCAGGTTTTCGATAACAAGCCTCATCCCTTCAAGCGCAATCCCCTGTGACATCGGATGGTAGTGCGGGCTTGAAAAAGCCTCAACGCAATGGGCGAAGGCATCCAGACCTGTTCCGGCGGTGATAAATTTCGGCATGCTGACGGTGAGTTCGGGATCAGCGATCACCACCGAGGGCAGGACCCTGGGATGAAAGATGATTTTCTTCACATGTGTCTTTGAATTGGTGATGACGCTGGCGCGCCCGACCTCAGAACCTGTTCCGGCTGTTGTCGGCACCGCGATGATAGGTTTGATGGCATCGGCATCGGCACGGGTCCACCAGTCCCCGATATCCTCAAAATCCCAGACGGGACGTGTCTGCCCGCACATGAAGGCAACCATCTTGCCGAGATCAAGCCCTGATCCGCCGCCAAAGGCAATGACTCCGTCATGGCCACCTTCCCGGAAAACCCTGATCCCATTTTCGAGATTGGTTTCATCAGGATTTGGGTCCACATCGGCAAAGATCGCACGGCCAAGTCCCGCGGCGTCAAGAATATCTAGCGCTCTTGTGGTGATATCCACCTTGGCAAGGCCGCGGTCAGTTACCAGAAGCGGCTTTTTCATACCGGCCTGTGCGCAGGCTTCGGGAAGTTCGGTGATGCGGCCGGCACCGAAACGGATAGCAGTAGGATAAGACCAGTTGGCGGAAATAGTCATGTTGTTCTCTTTTTAAGATG
>Ga0181590_10005263_pt1 | contig 10699 bp, 10 predicted proteins | sample 071ome_34_FD_132446 | JGI IMG/M metagenome (GOLD analysis project Ga0181590, IMG submission 132446) | Coastal salt marsh microbial communities from the Groves Creek Marsh, Skidaway Island, Georgia - 071411BT metaG (megahit assembly) | ecosystem: Environmental > Aquatic > Marine > Intertidal... | reverse complement strand
CCAACAGGGTGTCGTTCCGCCGCGTCCACTCACGCACGACCTGATGCGAGATCTGCTCGACGCCCTTGATGCGCCGATTTCCGAGGTGCGCATCACCGGGCTCGAGGACGGCGTCTTCCACGCCGTAATTGTCTTCGCGAGTGGCCTGGAGGTAGCGGCGCGCCCCTCGGACGCCATCGCACTAGCCCTACGAGCAGAGGCTCCGATCGTGGGCGCCGAGAGTGTTCTCGAGGAAGCCGGCATCGAGATTCCCGATGAAGACGAGCCGGTGGAGGAGGACCAGGTCGAGAAGTTTCGCGAGTTCCTCGATCAGGTTTCCCCGGAGGATTTCGGAGCTCCTGGACCCTCCTGAGCCTTCAGTTGACGTTGAGACTTCAGTCGGGTTAGCGATGGCGTGTCGCGTTGTAGCCGCTGAGGCCGGTCCCTAGATTTCCTGGCACGGCTTCCCCGAGCGGTCCACCTGGACCCGCGCCTTGGCCCCCGCCACGGCAGTAGGGTGAGGCAGGACGAGGAGGACCAGTGACCGGTGGCCAGATGCCCGCGGCGGGTAGCACGCAGGCCGCGCTTTTCGACGACTCCGAACTGCGGCCGCTTCCGGCTCACGTCGGCTACCGAGGGCCTGTTGCATGCTCTGCGGCCGGTATCACCTATCGACAACTCGACTACTGGGCGCGGACTGGCCTTGTGGCGCCTACGGTGCGCGGCGCGGCTGGTTCAGGCACTCAACGGCTATACGGCTTCCGGGACATATTGATCCTGCGGATTGTCAAGCGACTCATTGACACCGGGGTTTCCCTGCAAAACATTCGCGCGGCAGTTGATCACCTGAGCAGTCGTGAGGGCGATGATCTTGCACGGATCACCCTGATGAGCGATGGCGCAAGCATCTATGAGTGCCGCAGCGCCGATGAGGTCATTGACCTGGTTCGCGGTGGTCAAGGGGTATTCGGCATTGCTGTCGGCAGTGTGTGGCGTGAGGTCGAAGGAACACTGGCCACGCTTCCGGCCGAGGATCCCGACGGCGAGAATGTGGTTCCGGCGGGGATCACCGACGAACTCGCGCAGCGCCGGGCCCGCCGCGCGGCAGGTTGAGAGTTTCTCCACCCTTTCGGCATTCCTGCGCTAGGATCGTCACGCCAGTTACCCCGTGCGGGAGAGCGCAGTGGCCCACGCCAGGGTCGATGCCGCCGAAGGAGCAATTGCCCCGACAAACTCTCAGGCACCGGTACCGCGTGGGTAGGCAACTCTGGAAAAGGGACACGTCCCTACCGACGGTGAAAGCCGCCAGCGTGTGGCGGTGAAGCTCTCAGGTCGCGCATCGCGCGGACAACAGAGGGGGAGCAGTTACTACTGTTCGCCCGACGCACCTGGAGACGCCATGGATTTCCCCGCACGTCACATCGGCCCACGCTCCGCGGACATCGATTCGATGCTCGCCGAACTTGGCTATTCCAATCTCGATGACTTTATCGATGCAGTAGTCCCTGCAGGCATCAAGGACCTGTGCGCCATGGAGTTGCCACCGGCTGCCAGTGAGACCGAGGCACTGGGTGAACTCGAGCGGCGCATTGCTCAAGTCGAGCGCCCCACCTCGATGATCGGGTTGGGCTACCACGGAACGGTGATGCCCGAGGCGATCAAGCGGGGAATCCTGCTCAACCCCGGTTGGTACACGGCCTACACCCCATACCAACCTGAGATTTCCCAAGGCCGACTCGAGGCTCTTCTGAACTTCCAAACGCTCGTGGAGGACCTCACCGGGCTAAGCGTGGCCGGTGCCTCATTGCTTGACGAGCCAACCGCTGTCGCCGAAGCGGTGACGATGGCTATCAAGCATGGGCCTAAGGGAGTAGAGCGGATCGCGATCGATCGGGGCGTTCACCCGCAAACCCGAGCAGTAGTGGCGACCCGCGCCGAACCGCAGGGAATCGAGATCGTCGACTTCAATCCGACAGATGGCCTGCCAGAGGGCCCTTTCTCCGGAGTGGTGATTGCTTACCCGGCGTCAACCGGCGGCATCACCGACCCCAGGCCCGTGGTCGCAGCGGCCAAGGACCAGGGTGCACTGGTCATCTTCGATGCCGATCCGCTTGCTCTCCTGCTGCTCGAATCGCCCGGATCGCTGGGAGCGGACATCGCGGTTGGTTCCATGCAGCGGTTCGGTGTGCCCATGGCATTCGGAGGACCCCATGCTGGCTACATCGCCGTGCGTTCAGGACTTGAGCGGTCGCTCCCGGGCCGTTTGGTGGGCGTGAGCGTCGATGCCGATGGGCGTCCGGCGTACCGTCTAGCGCTGCAAACTCGCGAGCAGCACATCCGCCGAGAACGAGCAACCAGCAACATTTGCACGGCGCAGGTTCTTCTCGCGGTGCTTGCCGGTATGTACGCCGTTTATCACGGACCCACCGGGCTACTTGAGATTGCGCTGCGGGTGAACTCACTGGCCAATCGCTTACACCAGGGCGCTCGCAACGCCGGTCTTGAGACGGTGAATGAGCAAATCTTCGACACCGTTGCGATCAGCGCGCCCGGCAAGGCAGCGCAGCTCTTTGCTGCAGCCGCACAAGCCGGGGTGAACATCCGGCAGGTGAACGACGACGTTATCTCCTTCACTGTCGACGAGACGACCACCGAAGAGCAGTCGCGCACACTTGCCACCGCACTCGGCTTCGAACTGGCATCGGTCAACGAGTCGACCATTCCGACAGACATCCAACGCAGTGGGGAGTTGTTGCAGTTCCCGGTGTTCCATGCCCACCGCAGCGAGACCTCACTCATGCGCTATATGCGCTCGCTGGCGGATAAGGATCTGGCGTTGGATCGCACGATGATCCCGCTTGGCTCGTGCACGATGAAGTTGAACGCGGCCGCAGAGATGGCTCCCATCACGTGGCCGCAGTTCGCAGAGATTCATCCATTCGCCCCGGCCGAGCAGGTGGCACCCTATGTGGACATCATCACCGAGCTCGAGCAGTGGCTGGTGGCGATCACCGGCTACGACGCCGTCTCCGTGCAGCCCAATGCTGGATCGCAAGGGGAGTTCGCCGGATTGATGGCTATCCGCGGGTATCACCGCGCAAATGGCGATGATCAGCGCACGGTGTGCTTGATTCCCAGCAGTGCGCATGGCACCAATGCGGCTAGCGCGGTGATGGCTGGCATGAGCGTCGTGGTGGTGGCAACTGACGAGATTGGTGACGTTGATGTCGACGACCTGAAGGCCAAGATCGAACAGCATCGCGAAGACCTCGCAGCGCTGATGATCACGTATCCATCCACGCACGGCGTCTTCGAAGAGGCTGTGGAGGAGATCTGCGCGATGGTGCACGACGCCGGCGGCCAGGTGTACGTGGATGGCGCCAACCTCAACGCACTCGTGGGACTCGCTAAGCCAGGCAAGTTTGGCGCGGATGTTTCCCACCTCAATTTGCACAAGACTTTCGCGATCCCGCACGGGGGTGGGGGACCTGGTGTGGGCCCCATCGGCGTCCGTGCGCATTTGGCTCCCTACCTACCGAGCCATCCGCTGCGTCCGGATGCCGGCCCCGTCGGCCGGGGTTTCGCCGACGGAGGTAACGGTCCGGTCAGTGGTGCACCGTGGGGGAGTGCAGGCATCTTGCCGATCCCGTGGATGTACATCCGGATGATGGGTGACACCGGGTTACGAGATGCGACGAGTACCGCGATCTTGTCTGCGAACTACATCGCGCACCGACTGAAGGATCACTTCCCGATTCTGTACACCGCTCCGAATGGCACGGTGGCCCATGAATGCATCCTCGACGTCCGTCCCATTACCGCGAGTAGTGGTGTCAGTGTGGATGACATCGCAAAGCGACTGATCGACTACGGATTCCACGCGCCCACAATGTCTTTTCCCGTTGCCGGCACTCTCATGGTCGAGCCGACAGAGAGCGAGGACCGTGCAGAGCTCGATCGCTTCTGCGACGCCATGATCGCAATCAAGGCGGAGATCGATGCGGTTTCTGCAGGTGAGTGGCCGGGGGACGACAACCCGCTGGTGAATGCCCCACACACGGCGGACAGCCTGATCGGGGAGTGGGAACACGCCTACCCGGCGAGGCTGGCAGCCTTCCCGGCCCCGGGAATGGAGAACGGCAAGTATTGGCCACCGGTTCGCAGAATCGACGGCGCCTACGGCGATCGAAACCTGGTCTGCTCGTGCCCGCGACCCGAGGAACTAGAGCACATCCCTTCCCCCTAAACCATCGAACGGCCAGCCAGTAACAAGTCAGTGGCCAGCCAGTAACAGGCGAGCAGGCCGAAGGCCTGCGCGCCTCCCATCAGTGGCCACTGGGGAGTTACTGGCTGGCCGTTCGACTGTTATGCAGTGGCCGTTCGCGGAGGGCAGAGGGGTGTTTCAATCGGCCCAGAGTTCCAGTACCAGGCAATCGTCGTTACCGAACCGACGCGGGCCTACCTCTACGAATCCAAGGCTTCGATAGAAACTGATCGCCCGCTCGTTGGTGATGAGGGGATCAATGACGATGCGCTGTGCGCCGTGTACGTCGAATGCGCGCGCGATGGCGTGTTGCATCATGGCAGTGCCGTAACCGCGTCCGATGGCGTCTTGCACGCCTATCCAGATATCAATGGCGAAGGTGGTGGGGGAGACCCGTTCGGTCTCGGTGTCCCAATAGTGGCAAGGTTCGCCGGCGGCATCGAGCAGGATGACAACGCCGATCGGACTGTCGTCCACCTCGCACACCCAGACTTCCTGCCAATGGACGTTGATCTCGGTTTCCCATTCCCAGCCAGGCCCGGTGCCGATGACGGGGGCTACGTGATCCGCGTGCTCCCAACAGCGCAGCAGGTCTATGTCGCCGTTGGTGGCTCGACGCATGGCGATCGTCATGTCATCCACGAATTGCTCTCACCCACAGGTAGTCCTGGGTATCTCCGTCGGGTCTCACGTGCACCTGCTCGAACGATTGTTCGATTGTGAAATCGCCGTCGAAGAGTGCCTCGAAGTCAGCCAGGGACTGACGTCGTACGGGCAGCCCGGCGCACATCTCAGGACCGGTGGGCGCGAAACCGCCAATAACGACGACGGAGCCAGGCGTGGTCGCCGCCCGCAGGACATCGGCGTACCGGGCTCGGTCGTCGTCGTTCAACAGAAAGTGCAGGACGGCGCGGTCGTGCCAGAGGCCGTAGGACCGAGGGGGAGTCCAGGTCAAAATGTCATGCTCTATCCACTGGACGGAGTCGCCGCGCAACTCGAGGCGCCTCCTGGTGAGTCCAAGGGCTACAGAAGACCAGTCGATGACGCTCAGATCGGTCCAGCCGCGGTGGATGGCTTCATCGACCCAGACGGATGCGCCGGCACCGACATCCACTGCAGAGGTTTGCGGATTCAGGCCACCGATGAGTTGCCAACTCGGATCCGCTGCGGCCTGGAACCAGCCGCGAGTTGTGTAGTCGCCGGAGTAGGAGGTGTCCCAGTGGGTGGGGCTGGAAGTCACCCCTCGAGTGTATCTCTGTCAACGGACATAATGTGCATTATCGGCTTGATCCCACGGTGGCAGTCCTACCGCCCGACACCACACCTGCTAATGCAAGTAATAGCGGACGTTTGGCAGCAAGAACCCGCGGCCCAGGGAGCCATAGGACATGTCGCTGATCTGGTCACCGATGCTTGGCCCAATCTTCCAGCCGTTGTCGACGAGCCCAGCGCGCGCAGCTTTCTTGTAGTCAGCGGCTGGTCCTGTGCTGCTCGAAGGCCGAAACGTCAGCGAATCCCAGTCGCTCATCCCGAGTCTTCCTAGACACTCCATAGTGGCTGCCTGCTGGGACTGTGAGCGTCCCGTCACGATCGCGGTGGCCACGCCCCAGGACCGGAAGATCTCGTACGCCTGACGCACCGGCTCGTTGACGGGGGCCTCGCAAGTGGCCACAGCCTGATTGGAAACCGCTGGATCGTAGGTAAAGGTCGGCTGACTCCTCAGCCCAACAACGAAGTCATCCACCAGCGTGTCGTCAACGTCGAAAACGGCCATGGCTCGGCAGTTTCGGACCGCAGCAGGCTTCACACCCGGGCATGCACGCTTCAGCCACGAACGAGTCCACTGGACGGCTGCCGCAGCGACGGCGGCTTTATCAGCTTGTGCGGAGTCCACCTGGTAGGCGATGACCTGCTTTCCGGCTTCCGGCCCGATATCCCAATCACCAGGAAAATTCATTGACGGCAGGTTCTGGCCGGTTCCGATGATAGATATTCCCGCTGGACTGAGTCCCCCGACGTCCACGGCAACGACCTCAGCGGTCGCGTCTTCGGCTACAGCCGGGGAAATCGCACCAATGGTGGACATGGTCAAGACAACAGCAGTGGCTAGTGACGATGCGACTATTCGGGACTGCATCCATCTATTACACAGCACGCCGTCCGATCAGCGGTGGAAGGCGTGGTCCTAGGCTGTGCGCCGTGTCCAAAGTGCTAGCGAATTTGCCCATCGGCGAACGCGTGGGAATTGCCTTTTCTGGTGGCCTTGATACGTCGGTTGCTGTTGCGTGGATGCGTGAGAAGGGCGCTATCCCATTCACCTATACCGCGGACATCGGCCAGTACGACGAACCGGACATCGCCTCAATACCTGGTCGCGCAAGCCAGTACGGCGCCGAGGCATCCCGACTGGTCGATTGCAAGGGCCCGCTGGTTGAGGAAGGCCTCGCGGCGATCGCGTGCGGCGCCTTCCACATCCGCTCCGGTGGACGCCAGTACTTCAACACCACTCCCCTAGGCCGAGCGGTCACCGGAACCATGCTGGTGCGGGCCATGGCGGACGACGACGTCTCCATCTGGGGTGACGGATCGACGTACAAGGGCAACGACATCGAGCGGTTCTATCGCTACGGCCTGATGGCCAATCCTGCATTGCGCATTTACAAACCATGGCTTGATGCGGACTTCGTCCGTGAGCTTGGCGGTCGCGCTGAAATGAGCGCGTGGCTCACCGAGCGTGATCTGCCCTACCGTGACAGCGCGGAGAAGGCTTACTCGACCGACGCCAACATCTGGGGCGCAACGCACGAAGCCAAGACTCTCGAGCATCTCGATGTCTCGCTGGAGATTGTGCAGCCGATCATGGGCGTACGGTTCTGGGATCCATCGGTCGCCATCGAAACCGAGGATGTTTCGCTGACCTTCGAGCAGGGTCGCCCAGTGGCCATCAACGGCCAGACATTCGACTCCCCCGTCGCGCTAGTACGCGAAGCCAATGCGATCGGTGGGCGGCACGGGCTTGGTATGGCTGACCAGATCGAGAATCGAATCATTGAGGCCAAGAGTCGAGGCATCTACGAAGCTCCTGGTATGGCGCTGCTGTTCATTGCATACGAGCGACTTGTCAGCGCCATCCATAATGAAGACACCATTGCGAACTATCACGCTGAAGGGCGCCGGTTGGGTCGACTGCTCTACGAGGGTCGGTGGCTGGATCCGCAAGCGTTGATGCTGCGGGAGTCCTTGCAGAAATGGGTCGCGAGCGCAGTAACCGGAAGCGTCACACTTCGGCTTCGTCGCGGAGACGACTACACGATCGTGAACACCGAAGGTCCGGCCTTCAGTTACCACCCCGATCGCTTGTCGATGGAGCGCACCGAGGATGCCGCGTTTGGACCGGATGATCGCATCGGGCAGCTCACCATGCGCAACCTAGACATCTCCGATTCGCGCGCGAAGCTCGAGATGTACGCGGCGTTGGGAACCCTGCGCGATGGCCACGTGGAACTCGTGGGTGACATTCGACCTGGAATCGCTGGACGCATTGCCGACCGGGAAGCTAGCGCCGAGGAGCGGGCCGTCGACCGAGGGTTGGACGAGGCCAACGATCGATCGGCCTTCGACGCCGGCACCGACTAGTCCCCCGTCGCTCGTCTTGCATTCTCGATAGTCATGCGATGCTGGGTCCATGACGACGTCACCTCCGGAACCGAGCGGGGACGACGACGTCCCTGATATCCCGGACTTCATTCCCGACGAAGGGTTCCTCGCCGCTGGCCCCAAAGAGCCGTCCGCCGAGGAGAGAGCGCAGAAAGCCGCGCGCATTGCGCGAGAGAACGACAAACTGCGCAGGGCGGGTGAGATTTCCGATGGCACCGGCAAACCGGTGTACCAACGTCGCTCCAGGCTCGCCCCCTGGATTGGGATCGGCGCAGCTGTTGCGGTGCTGATCGTGGTGGTAGCGCTCTTGGCCCGCTAGGCCGACTTCGGAAGCTCCTCGCGCGTCTCGCGGAGAAGTGCGAGGCGTTCTTCGAGCAGTTCCTCTAGATCGGCGCGCGTCCGACGCTCCATCAGCATGTCCCAGTGAGTGCGAGCCGGCTTCTCGGCCTTGGGCTCGTCCGGCTCGATTTCGTCCGCGATGGCCGTTGCCCCGCACTTGCAGGTCCACTCCCGACCGATCTCGTCTGCATCGACGAAGTAGGGCACATTGGACACGTGGCCCTCGGGGCAGACGTATCGAACGATCCGACGCTCCGCCGGTGCCACGTTCTCGTCACGCTCGTAACTCAGGGCTCCAAGCCGGGTGCCCTTCATCGAGGTTTCGCCCATTGCCGCCTCCCTTGTGGTCGGGTCCGTGTTCGCGTGAGTCGCGTCCTCGAGCCCACTAGTGAACTGGTTAGCGATAGGACGTCGTGTCGAACATTTCGGTTCCCATCCCCTACCAAGATTTCCACGATGGCTTCCGATAAATGGGCGAGTCCAGCGCCTCAACGGTCATTGACCGAACAGGACCGTCTAGTTCCCTGGGGGGATCTCCCCTGCCGAGCCTCGCCCGGTCTCCTCGTCAGGGTCCTGCTCGTAACGCAGGTCTTCGATGACCACAGTGCCCTGGATGATCTCGCCTGATCCAGGGAATCCCGGCATTTTGGACATCCATTGACGATTTTCGACCGACGTCGAAAGCCGGCGACCGACCAGGCTCCGAACCCCGGGAATCAGCAGACCAGCCCCCAGCAGATCGGTGAAGTATCCCGGAACCAAGAAGAGCAACCCGGCGAAGAATTGCCCGACACTGGATCCGGCAGCAGCCGCAGCAGCCTCGGGATCGGTGTTGGCCTGACGCATCATCGTCGCGGCAGTGGATCCTGCATTGCGCATGAGGGCAAGGCCGATGGGGATACCTGCGAGAAGGCCGAGCAGCGCCCACCCCCAGCCGATCAGAGAGGCAACGCCCCACAGCAACAGGATCTCTATAAGCGGGTAGCCGAAGACCACTAGCCGTCCCTTGAATCCCATGCCAGCGGCCCTATCGATTCTTTCTCGTCAGTGCGGCGCGTACCGTCGAAGCGCGCTCCTGGATCCCCCATTGGGTAACCCGAAGCAGCGCCTCGGCAACGATCGCCCGACTCATCTTGCTCGAGCCCACTTCGCGTTCGACAAAGGTGATGGGAACCTCGCGAACGATGAACCCGCGCTGAACAGCACGCCAGGCCAGATCCACCTGGAAGCAGTAACCCTGCGATGCGACGGTGTGCAGATCAATGCCGCGCAATGTGTCTGCGCGAAATGCCCGGTACCCTCCAGTCGCATCATGCAGTGGAACTCCCAGCATCGCGCGCGTGTAGGCATTGCCACCGCGCGACAGCACCTCGCGTCCCTTGGACCAATTTTCCGTGCCGCCACCTGGGATCCATCGCGATCCCAGTACCAGGTCGGCGCCGCGAAGGGCCTGGAGAATGCGCGGCAGTTGCTCAGGCTGGTGTGAGCCGTCTGCGTCCATCTCGATAAGAACGTCGTACTTGTTCTGCAGACCCCAGGTGAAGCCCGCTATGTAGGCCGCGCCGAGTCCCTCTTTACCGTGCCGGTGCATCACCTGAACGTGGTCGTCGTGCTCTGCGAGGGTGTCGGCGATGGCACCGGTTCCGTCGGGTGAGTTGTCGTCTGCGACCAGGATGAAGGCCTCGGGAACTGCAGCCCGAATCCGTCGAATAATGAGAGGTAGCGATTCGCGCTCGTTGTAGGTCGGCACGATGACCAGGATGCGCCCGAGGTCGGTGAAACCCTCCGAGCCGCTCTCCACCCGTTCAGCCTAATGGTCGATCGAGTTCTCGCGTCGCAGCTGCGGACCGACGCCGCACGTAGACGCTGATCACCAGACCGGCCAGCAGAGCCAGCGCAGCCAGATACTCCGGTATCGAGTCGAGATATGTGCTGAGCGTCTGTCCATCTCTGAGCGGGACCTCAGCGACCAGGTATCCCGTCTCACCCTCCGCAAGTTCCGCAACCACGGTGCCGTCGGGTTCGATGATGCCGCTGACGCCCGTGGTCGAAGCTACGGCCACGCTGCGCCCGGATTGCAGTGCCCGCAATCGCTCGATATCCCATTGCTGCGCTGGCTGCCCGGTCCCCTGGTACGTCGCGTTATTGGTTTGCACGGTGATCATCTCTGCGCCGCCATCGACCACAGCACTGAAAACGTCGTCGTAGGCCACTTCGAAGCAAATGACGTCACCGATCACCACTCCCCCTACGTCCAGAACTCCTGCCTCGGTTCCGGGGACGAAGTCACGAGGAACGCGGTCGAACCGTCCGATGAGGCCGCTGAGTTGCTCGCGAAAAGGCACGAACTCTCCGAAAGGCACGGGATGGTTCTTGACGTACCTCTCACCCGGGCCGGTCTGTGGATCCCAGACAACGCCGGTGTTCTCGACCTTGGTGGGATCGTCGGTTTGCACGACT
>Ga0181590_10005256_pt1 | contig 10706 bp, 14 predicted proteins | sample 071ome_34_FD_132446 | JGI IMG/M metagenome (GOLD analysis project Ga0181590, IMG submission 132446) | Coastal salt marsh microbial communities from the Groves Creek Marsh, Skidaway Island, Georgia - 071411BT metaG (megahit assembly) | ecosystem: Environmental > Aquatic > Marine > Intertidal... | reverse complement strand
GCTGTTTCTCTAATGGAAATATATCATGACATTCAGCAGTTTGGAATAATGCTTTCAATTCAGCATCTCTGTCTGAACAACCCAATATGCTTTTACCTTTGGTGAATTCATGTTGGGCAATGATATCAAACACAGCAAACTCGGCATCATCTGCCTGAACATTGTCTTTGCGATGAACCTGTTTCATCAATGCTTGAAAACTGCCCGAGATCATTTCGCCATCTAGGATCATTGGCACTTCAAACAATGGAATAATTTTTTCTCTGATTTCATTTTCAATGTGTCCAAAGTTGTGAAGTTGTTTGCCATTGCGAGTGTATAGAGCCACTGTGCCATTATCAGGATCAAAGAATGCCAACACTCTCACTCCATCCAACTTGTAGTCAATGAACTTCTCACCGTGCATCTTGTTGGCATGGTTGGCAGAATCATGAGCCAGCATGACGTCAAATGTAGGAACCATATACTTTTCTAGTTTTAACTTTTTGGCCACATTGTTGATGGTCTTTTCTGACACACCACATTTCAAATCTTTAATAAGAATTCTACGATACCAATCATTCCATTCTTCACAAGTGGCTTGTGCCATACGTTCTTGAACAAGATCACGAGCCGCATTGCCTGTGACTGTTCTATAATTTAATTGATGCTGTAGATCCCAAAAGGATTCTCTATCCAATCCTGTGCCATCCTGTGAGGCAGTGTCCACTTTTTGGATGTTGAACACATGTAATTTGTCTAATGCTATTTTGACACCTTCAAAGAATTCGTCATTGCCTGCCAGCATTTCTCGGGCAATCACACCTTCTTTGAACAGTCGTGAGTTGTCAGATTCTAGTTCTTGTATAATTTTGTATGGCTTCATCATACATTTATTATATAGGATTTGGAAAAAGTGTCAATCGGGGGCAAATACCCCCGATTTTGTTGGGATTTATTAGAACGCTACAGAAACGCCCATTGCTGGTGTCATTTCTTCTGTGTCTAAATTGTAGTTTGCTTCCACATAGTAACCAAGATCTTTCCAAGTTGACTTGTAGCCTGCACCTACGTTCTTTGACCAGTCTGCTTCGTCACCGTCTACATAAGCAGATAAACTGCCGATTGAAACGATTGATTCGTAAGCAACTTCGTTAGCAAGAGTCTCGTCATGTGTTACCACAGTTGATAGGCTCGCTGATTCGTTGATATCAAATGCCACAGAACCTGCAAAGATGTTGTTGTCGTTTGAGATTGTGTGATCCACAGAAGCACCTAGTGACAGTTTGTTTACTGTTGTAGTGTACTTTGCTTGAATTGTATCAAAGTCAGAAATGTCTGTGTCTGTATCTGAAAACAAACCTCTCACTGAAAAGTTGTTAACATTTACAATAATGCTTTCACCTGCATCGCTTGGATTTGCAATGGTGTTGGCACCTACTTCTTCAAGACCGCCACCGATAAAGATGTCGCTCTGTTCGCCGTATGATACAGATGTTGTTTCAGATAAATTTACTCCTAATGAGTATTCGTCAAGAACAAATTGATCTGATGAGTTTGTCTCAACTTTGATTGAACCAAAAGCAACACCTTGGTCGCCAGCGATTCCTAACTTGATTGATTCAGTTGAGATGTAATCATTACTTGAATTTTCTGTAATGTCCACTTCCACAGTTCCGGTAATTGTGGCAGCTTGTGTAACACCTGCAAAACCTAAAGCAATCATAAGTGCTATTAGTTTTTTCATTAATTATAGTCTCCTCTATTTTCGTCTATTATATAATAGATGTATACCAAATCACAACCTTTATTTTGTGTCGTGTAAAAGGCATACCGCTTTATATAGTGTCGGCATGCCTTTTTATAAGTGTGTTGTGATTACTTAGAAGCCTTAGATTTCAAATCCATTGTGGATAAGTTTTCTAATGTACAGAAACTGTTTTACAATGATTATTTTTGACAAACCCAACTTCATCCAACTGTTCACAATCAGCGAAACAACACAGCCAAGCTGAGTTTTCAGCATCTTCTTGTCGATCATACACACCGTCTGATACAACTACTTGCTTGGTAGAAGGTTTTCGATACACAAAAGCATGACCTTTGAGATGTTCGTCCCAGTAAACATACACTTCATGTTTTTCTAGCATGACACATATATTTATAAGTAAATTTGGATGTACAATTTTTTCCAACAATCCTCATACAACAAGGTTTTAATACTGTGTCCATTTTGGCGTTGTGGTTCAACTCTGTTGGCAGGAGTCATAGCCGAACACTACGGATTAACCAATTGCGACGAATTGTTGTACGACCCAACCATTGACCCTACATATGATTCTGGTGAAAAAAATTCTGTGCCTATTAGTGTAGATAACACATTTAATTTTAAATCAGCCACAGGAAAAATTCATCATCATATTACATCATTCATCACAGAGGATCATGAATCATTTGATTGGCCCAAATATCTCAATGATCCCAACAGTAAATGGGTTGCCAAAATACACGCTGATCAGTTTAATTTTTTGCCTCAGCTGATCAATGATTTGTCAATGAAAAATTTTTTTCAAGATCAAAAAAATGCTGTGATCCTATTGCATAGACAGGGAGTTGTTGCCACATTGATTTCCTGTCTTGAAGCAATGACCAGTGGTGTTTCTCACGAATCTAGATCTATGCTTCACCCAAGATTTCAATTTGTCAAAGAATCAAAACAATCAAAAATATTAGATTTCGAACAAGGTTATACAATTGACCATGCTATCAAAGGCATTGAAAACATCTACACAAACATGATGGTACAAGGTGTTGAACACTGCAACACCTGGATCTCTCAACACAAGAATAGTATCAAAAATATCAGCATCATGGACTATGAAAATTTTGTTAATGTACCTCAATTGGCCGAACACCTTGATCCGTACAAAAAAAACGACACATACTATGAAATTCTCAAGCAAGCCTCATTTAATACAAATATCCCCAAACAACTGCTGTTTGTGAATAACAGATATCAATTTAAAAATTAAGAAAAGTTTTTTTCAAAAGTTTCCAGTTTGGTTTCTTTGTAATTTGTGTAGTTTCTAAATTGTTTGACCGGATAAGATTGTTTGCCCATCACTCTGATAAAATCTATCTTGGTCTGTGTGGCAAATAAATCATAGTAATCACTGACATAAACATCAAAAGAATCATCATCTTGCCATGCTTGTTTGTAGCATGATGAATTTTTGTACACATTGTTGATCAATCCATTGGGGGAACCAAGGTCATGACCCAGCAAATAAATTTCCGTACATCCATGGTTTATAGCCAAAAGACTAGCAGTCACTCCAGCACACTGTCTGGTTTTTGTTTTGAATGACACAAAATTTTTGTGGGTACTGGCGATATCACTGTAGGGAGTATACACCTTCCATAGATTGATGTACTCAGTTTTGCCAATTTCTTTGGCAATAGTAGGATCTACAGTAATCAAAAAATCTGGTCTATAATCTCGGTATATGGCATTACATCCATACACTAATCCATGTTTAAATAATTTGGCAAGGTTAAATTTTGATCTACTTTCACCGTTGCCTATTATAAATGCTCTCATATGTTCCTTAAAAAAATGTCCAATGATTCTAATTTTTCTTCACAGTGATCAATGAAGTTTTGAAAGTTTTTTCTTGGTTCTCTGAAAAAATTTTGATGCTGTAACCAATTAGCAGGAGTGGTCAAGCGATTAGGAGCCACCCACACAAAAGAACATCGAGGATATGATTCAAAAAGTTTTGCTATTTGATAGTGCCAATATTTAGGATCCACTGGTTTTGAATCAGCATCACTGTAGTTTTCTGTGCCTTTGTACACATTATTCACTTTGTGTTGATCCTGTTCAGTAAGATCAAACCCAATTAAAAAAATAAGATTTGCTCTTTGCCCCATCCATCCTGCTCGAGATGATTTACAAGCAATGTTGATAGCATGTGGACCAGAATTCCAGTGCCATGGATCATCTTCTCTTTTATCGCCTTGATAAGGCAGTGGTGGATATGGTGTAGATCCAGTGGCTTGTGCCCAGTTTGATCTTGTGTACACAGGATTTCTAAAAGTTGTTTTAGCTTCTTGGACCATTCTTTGATCACAACAACTTAATATATCACAGTTGAAATCTCTGTACAGAGCATTACAGCCAACAGTCAACCCAATTGGTTTTAATTCGTTGAGATCGAATCTTAGTCTGCTTTCGCCATTGCCGATTACAAATGCTGGTCGTATCTTCATTTAGAAAAAATATTTAAATCTGATCGAAATTTCTCTGCCTGGTTGTGAATATCCGTAGGGTCTTTCATAGGTTAGGTCAGTGACGTTACTGATTACTCCACTTACCACAGCATTTTCATTAATGAGATGATCAAATCCTATATCTGTGTGATGTTGGTATTCTCGATCTACTACTTGATATGTGCTAGGATGTATGTCTCGGTGATCACCATGGTACTGCCAATTGTACCATAACTTGGTGTCTGATGTCACATAATGATCAACACCGATATTGGCAGTGAGATTTGGTCTTCGAGTCATTTGGTTGTTGCTGGAGTCTTGTGCTATCACATACATCACTCCAGTTTTAATTTTTGTTTGATCCACGTGATATGTGCTGTTGAAGTCCCAACCCTGTATCATGCTAGTCCCACTGCTGTCATTGGTGTATGTAGAGTTGTCATATGTGATTTGATCATTGATTTCTGTAATAAAAAACACACTTCTACTGCTGAAATGAGACCATTTGTCTCTGCTGTCTGTGACAACACCAATTTCATAGGTTTGAGCAGTTTCTTCTCTGAGGTTGGGATTTCCAGTGTAACCAAAATTGTCAGCGCCATACATTTCATACAGTGTGGGTGCTTTGAACCCTGTATTGGTTCCTGCTATCAGAGTAACATCATCCGAGATGATATATCCTGTGCCTAACCTGTATGTGCTCACAGGAGTGTGTAGTGAATTCCAGTCACGTCTAACACCTCCGTTGATAATAAAAGAGTCACCGATCCAGTCCCAATTCACAAAACCTGCTAGATTTTCAGCTGACTTATCCACAGATGAATTGTATGAACCTCTGTTCTCAAATTGAGCAGAGTACTGAGACATATCAGCACCTGCTGTGATGTCCAATGAATTCACAGATTGATTGATACTGAATCTCACATGATTGGTTTGACTGTCATATGTGTCTAACTCTCCGGTGTTGTTGTATTCCCTGTCATGTTGATTTCTATCAATGACAAAATTAAATCCGTCGCCTTGGTATCTCAGTTGATAGAAATAAAACTTTGAGTCTGATGTATAATCTGTATCGTCTATGCCAGCACCATCCAGTTCTGTGTGAGCATCTCTGTACACAATAGTGGACTGTAGGATCCCATTTTTCAAATAGTGTTCTGAGTCAAAATTGATGCTTTGAAATTCATAGCCATCTGGATCACCTCCAGCTACCACAGAATACCCATCTGATTGATCTTGGTTCACTCTTAGTGAGTACAGACCGCCGTCGTTGCTGAGAGATTTGTCCACAGATATCGACTGCCAGTTGTTGGATCCATATCCTATCTCTGCTTTGTCTGTGACTGCTGTGGCTGTGTTGATGTTTACAGCACCGCCAATTGCTCCTGGACCAAACAGAGTGCTCTGTGATCCTTTGTATACATCAATGGAAGTAGAGTATGGCACCGGATCAATGCCAGCATCAAACAAGCCATTGGTAGTGGAATGATCAGTGATGCTTGAGCCATTGATCATAAACAGTGTGTGATTTGAATTTGTGCCTCTGGTAAACACAGATGTCTGCTGTCCTACACCACCAGATCTCACAGCAGTTATGCTGGAATTACTATCCAAAAGATCACCAACTGTGACGTTGGTTGAATCACTTTCCGGATAAATGGTGTCCACACTCACAGTCTCCATGCTGAGAGGTGACGGATAAATTGAATATATCGGAATGGTTATTTCAAGAGGTTGAGAGTGACCTACTATGGGAACCAATGATATTATGGTGTAGAGTATTTTTCTTAGCATAGTTAAACATTATAGTAAACAAAACAGTGCTTGTCAATGTGTTTACAAAAAACGGAATGGCCATGATGTAACACATGATCAGTCCTTGGATAGAGTAACCATAGTATCCAGATGTCCAAAAAGCAAAATTAGTAATCACAAAGAACAACACAGAACTAAACACAGCACCACGTTGAAAATATGCTACAGCAAAAAGACTGGCATACACCCATATCATATGTGTGTGGAATCCTATCACAGCATCTGTGATCATGTATGTGATTAACAATGGCAACAGTGTCAGACCACTGCTTAACATAAAAATAGCAATCACAGGTGTAAAGTTGGGTGGATGTGGCAAGAATCTACTTGCCACAATACAAAAAATAAAAAATATGTTAATTGGTTTCAACATCTGATCTGTGTGTAATAATTTTATCCACAAGACCAAAATCCAGTGCTTCTTGTGGCGACATGAATTTATCACGTTCCATGGCTTGGTTAATTACTTCAATATCTTGTCCGGTATGATCAGCATACATTTGATTGAGTTTTTTCTTGATTTTTACAATTTCTTCTGCTTGAATTTGAATATCAGTGGCTTGACCTGAAGCACCACCTGAAGGTTGATGGATCATTATCCTTGAATTTTTAAGGGCATATCTCTTGCCTTTGGTGCCTGCCATTGCCAACAGTGATCCTGCTGAACAGGCCTGTCCTATCACCAGAGTTGATATATCACACTTTATGAACTGCATGGTGTCGTACATGGCTAATCCTGCTGTGACCAATCCACCTGGCGAATTAATGTACATGAAAATATCTTTGTCGGGTGCTTGTGATTCTAAAAACAACAACTGAGCAGACACAATAGATGAAACTTGTTCATTGATGCCACCAGTTAAAAAAATAATTCTTTCTTTTAATAAACGTGAAAATATATCATAAGACCGTTCGCCTTTTGATGTCTGTTCTATAACAACAGGTACTAAACTCATATCCATGCTCATAGTATACTACTCCTCTGAAATTTCGTCAACTGATTTAGTATTGCTTGGTTTTTCGCAGGGCAATCCACAATTATCAAACCATCTACCATCACCTAACTCATAATAGGTTTGCCAAAAATTTCCATCCCCGTTTATTTTTTTACGTGAAACTTTTCTTATTTTTATTGAACCTGAATAATACGATCCGTCTGCTTCTACCACTCTGATACTGTCTTTGGTATATCCAGCATATATTCTAGCCACATATTCAAAATCTTGTTTCTCTTGGTTCCATGCTCCTACCTTGTTACTGTCTAATTTAGGAAATGCCAGTTTCTTTTTGAGTTCCTGAGCCTGTTGATGTTCTTTGTATTTCTCTGGGTCAGTCACCCTTAAAAATGCTAACTGTTTGTCGTCCATTGTCCTTTATCCTTACGAAATATGAACCGCCATCGCGGTTGAGTTTACATGATTTAACATGAGTGTCAAGTTCTGCCCAGTGTGGAAATTGTCTACAGATTTCTCCGGACCGACCCGTGATGACCTTAAGTTTGCGAATGCCTTTGGAGTAACAGTCTCGAAAAGCATCCTTCACTCTGTTATAAGCTTCATCAAGGGTCAGACCGTGAAGATCCATCTACTTGGAAGAGGCAGCTGCCTTTTCTTCAAGTATTTCTTTTCTTCGTATCTTGATCAATTTGCCTAGTTCCTGTAGAGCTTTTCTTGCTCTGGTGGCGGATGCTTTTACACCCTTTTCAGCAAACTTTTCGTTTTCTTCAATGTAAGCCTCAAATTGGCTTCTGATTTCATCTGTTGTTGACATATTAATATATCTCCTTGTTATACATTTATTATATGCTCTGCAGGTAGTTATAGTAAAGAAAAAAATTAGAGCGAATAGTTGAAATTTTTTCTTACTTTGGTTTTATACCACAGTGGGAAAATGGTAAGATCATTGGTTCTTCCACTTTTAATTCTAAATTGTGTGGTAAGTTGATCTAAAATCAATATATGATTGTGTTCTAGCACAATTGTTTTTTTGTTGTTCAGCATACTGCTTTTTATTGTGCCATTTATAATATCTGAGTCTTCTGTGATGTCTTTTGCAAATCTAAGAAAAATATTTGGCAGATGATATGGTAAGAATGCTCCGTACACATTGTCTTTGTTTTTGTTATCTTTTGTGTTGAGTGGATGTCTGGGCACAACTTTGGATGTGTATTGTTTGTTAAATCTAGATGGTCTGTATTTGCCTTTGTCTTCATCTGCTATGTTATGAGCCATTGTGATATGTTTTTTATAATATCTATTTTCTGTATATGGTGTTGATATGTTGGTCCACAAGTTATCATAGGTATGGTCGACTAGATCAAAATCTTCTTTTTTAAAACACAACACAGAATTTAAAATTTCAATTTCGATAGGATCATTGTTTTTGTTGTATAATAACAGCATTTCTTCATTGTCTGGATAATATGTTAACTGACTTGAAAATGAATAAAAATCAAAAATAGCAACATTGTTGTTGTGATAATATCCTACTTCATCTTTCCAAGAATAAATTTGTTCTTTAACATTTGTGATATTTGGCAGATAAACACATCCATTTTGTCCACACACATAAGAAGTTAAAAGTCCGTCTATGAAATTAACATCTGGATTTTGGATTACTGGAATTTCGTCTACAAATTTATAATACATCGAACAGTTCTGGACATTCTTTACGAAAATCAGTGCCGTGTATCTTATCTAAGATAGACATCTGTTTCACTAACATTTGCCATTCTTTTTCATCATAATCGAATCCAGCATTTGTGATATTAAATTTTTGTCGCAGAGTTGGATGTAATGATCTATAACTCATAAATGTTGGTTCATACACTTGTTCGATATCAATTTTGGGGATATCCAGCGCTCTCCAAAAATCAAACACTTGGTGATGTTGAACTGCTGTTAATGTTTGTCCACAACACGAAATTGATAACAAAAGATTAGGGTGTTTTTGTTGTAGATCTCTTATTCTTTTGGCATTATCTACTACCTGATTAAAATCACCTCCAGGTCTGATATAGTTGTATCTAGAATATAAACCATCTACACTGCCCATGATTTGAACATGTTTAAAGTTTTGTATATAATTCTCCCATCGCGAATTCACTTCTTGTGTGAGATTTGTAGTCACATGTAGATTGATGTTTTTAGAAAATCCAGATTCGAGCACATAGTCTAACATTCGGTAGACTTCTTTCATTAAGAATGGTTCTCCACCCAACAATTTGATATGTTTTACACTAGGCAGTTCGTGATAAAACTCTATTTTTTCATAGTGAAGATGTTCACGATACTCTATATTTTTATAATCCGGATGCCAATCGTGATTAGGATTAGTTTTCATAATAGACATCCATGTGCTACTCAAATCTCCATTACACATTCTACAAGCAAGATTACAGGTGTTGTTGAAATTCATCTCCCAAAATCCACCTTCTACAATTTGATTGGCATGATCTCTAAAACTTTCTCCTTTGAATTTGGTGTCTTCTTCACACTGTTTACATTCTGGAATCCATTGATCAGATTCTGACATCTGCTTGTTTTTGGTTTCAATCAATGATCTAAATTTTTTATAATCGGTGATGGGACCTTCGTTGTTTTGCCATCTCCACAAACAACACGGATATAACTTGCCACCAGGTCGATAGGTGATTCCTTTTTCTAACATCACACACTTTGGCATGTTACTATTTAATGAGTATAGAGTATGCTTGTTGTACAGCCTGAGCTTGTGCCACAGCATCTGTGAGAGCGTTGTGCTTGCCTTCGATTCTAACATCAACCTTGGCTAAATCAAACAGTGTACGAGTGTCTCTAACTTCCCAAAATTTCCATGTCACTGCTTGTTGGAAGGATCTACAGATGTCTTCAATGATCACAATATCGAAAATGGAACCATGGCTCCAAACATTTGTTGTGCCTAAACCAAATGTGTACAATTTTTTCATGGCATCACAGAGATCAATACGGTTATCACCTTCACCAAAAGCATCTTCTTGTATCTGTGGGTCCTGTTGACTCCACCATGCTAGTGTGTCATCGTTGATGGTTCTGCCATATGATTCTTGTGTGTCTAAAACAATTCTTTCATAATAGGTAGAATGAATATCAGTGCCATGTGGATCAAATTTACAAGCACCAATTGTAAGAATAGCCGCGTTGGGTGTGGTTGCTAGTGTTTCAAGGTCAATCATCAAATGCATACAGCAAGTATACATTGATTTTGGATTGTGTCAACTATGTTGATTTGTTGTAGGACACATACATCTTGTCCAATAGGTAAAACCAACATCCATTAATGGCTGGTTCTATCAGTGCCACAGCACCTGCTTCCCACAGACTGGCTCCTGTCATCACACTCACCACAGTCATTGCTATAATAATATGTCCTATGGTGTAGATGAGGGCTCTGCTGATAGATGAGTGTGCCACAAGTCTGCGAATCACAGTCCAAATACCAGTTGTAAATTCTGTCATTTTTTTACTTTCTTAGCTTAAGCTAAATTATATAAAATATTTATAATGTGTCAATTGATTGGTACTATTGCTGGGTAACTGTGGTTGTGCCACAACCTGAAGAATTCACACAGTTTTGGGTGAGAGAATAGGTTTGATTGCTGGTGCCTGTTTGATCTAAGT
>Ga0181590_10005250_pt1 | contig 10711 bp, 10 predicted proteins | sample 071ome_34_FD_132446 | JGI IMG/M metagenome (GOLD analysis project Ga0181590, IMG submission 132446) | Coastal salt marsh microbial communities from the Groves Creek Marsh, Skidaway Island, Georgia - 071411BT metaG (megahit assembly) | ecosystem: Environmental > Aquatic > Marine > Intertidal... | reverse complement strand
TCTGTTCCTTGGCGAGGAGACCACAGTTTCATACGGAGACAAAGCGGCTGGAACCAACCACGTTTTGCCAACCTCTGGTGCAGCCTCCTATACGGGTGGTCTGAGCGTTCACAAGTACATGAAAATCGTCACGTGGCAGCGCGCTACACGCGAAGGCTCGAAACCCGTTGCGATCGCGACCGCGCGCATCTCTCGTTTGGAAGGCATGGAAGGGCACGCCCGTGCGGCAGATGTGCGCCTTGCCAAATACTTCCCGGGCGAGAATTTCGATCTGGCTGCAAATGAGTAACAAGGAAACGCCGTCTGCTATGTTTGATCTATCCGGCAAGGTGGCTTGCGTTACAGGCGCAAGCGCCGGATTGGGACGACGTGCAGCGACGGTTCTGGCGCAAGCAGGCGCGAAGGTGGTGGGCGTTGCTCGCCGTGCGGGAGCCCTTGAGGATTGGAAAAATGAGGTTGGCGAAACCGCCGCCTCGATTTCGTATGACCTGAGTGATCGCAATGGGCTGGCAGATCTAGCCCATCAGATCAAGAAACCTTTCGGCGCGCCAGATATCATCGTTCACGCGGCCGGGATCAACACCCGCGAAGCCGCTGATGAGGTCACCGAGGCTGGTTGGGACATCACGATGGGCCTGAACCTTGGTACGCCGTTTTTTCTGAGTCAGCACCTTGTTGGCGATATGAAGGAAAAGGGTTGGGGGCGGATCATCAATTTTGCATCGCTCCAAACAACGCGAGCGTTTCCGGGCGGGATAGCTTACGGTGCCTCTAAAGGTGCCATCGCGCAGCTGACTCGCGCAATGGCAGAGGCATGGTCCAAAGATGGTATCAACGCGAACGCCATTGGCCCGGGCTTTTTTCGTACTGAACTGACCGCCGTTGTGTTCGCTGACCCTGAACGGGCCGCCCGTAACGCCGCGCAAACCTGTATCGGGCGCAATGGCGAACCGGAAGATATCGATGGGCCGCTCCTGTTTCTTGCCTCGCCCGCATCGAACTATGTGACCGGCCAAGTACTTATGGTTGATGGAGGTTTCACAGCAAAATGAAGGCACTTGTCTATAGTGGCCCAGAGGCCATGGACTATCGCGACGTTCCAGACCCCACACCTGCAGAGGGTGAGCATCTGATCCGCATTGACAGCGTGGGTATTTGCGGGTCGGACATGCATGCCTATCTTGGTCACGACAACCGACGTCCCGCTCCGCTGATCCTTGGTCACGAGGCTGCAGGAACGATTGAGGGCGGTCCGCGTGACGGTGATCGCGTAACGATTAATCCACTTGTGACTTGCGGCACCTGCCCGGCCTGTCAGGCAGGACGCAAGAACCTTTGCCCCGAGCGTCAGATCATCTCGATGCCGCCGCGCGAAGGAGCTTTCGCACAATGGGTGGCCATGCCCGAGGTCAATCTTGTCACCGTGCCTGATGGTGTTTCACTCGAGAAAGCCTCGCTTGCAGAACCGCTTGCCGTTAGTTGGCATGCCGCAAAGTTGGGTATGCACGCGCTACACCCGTCTATGGATCGCAAGGCGCTAGTTCTCGGAGGTGGCGCGATCGGCTTGGCGGCTGCTTTGGCGCTGAAAGCTATGGAAATTGAGGACGTTTCGGTTGTCGAGCCTAACCCCGTCCGCAGAGACTATTTAAACGCGCGTTGCGGTGTGGTTGCGCTTGAAGTTGCAGAAGGTAGTTTCCCAATCGTTGTAGACGCGGTGGGTTACGCGGCCACGCGTGCTCGAGCATCTGCACTGGTATCGCCCGGAGGCGTTATTGTGCATATCGGGTTAGGCGAAGATTTAGGTGGACTGGACGTCCGCCGAATGACTCTTCAAGAGATCACCTTTATCGGGACCTATACCTACACTGCAGACGATTTCCGCGAGACCGCGCAGGCCATTTTTGATGGGCGACTGGGTCCCCTCGACTGGACGGAACGACGGGCACTGTCAGACGGAAACCAAGCGTTCAGCGACATACGGAACGGTAGAACCCCAGCACCGAAAATTATTCTGGACCCTTGGTTGTGATCTTCAGATTTGGATGAACACAGAGGCATACGATGTATAAAAAAATCTTGATCCCGATGGCCTTGAGCCATGGCATTGCATCCACGGCTATTGCAGCGGCACAACAGTTGCTCAGCGAAGGCGGCGAGATGGTCGCGCTTCATGTGTACGAAGCGCCGGAGGGGTCTGTCAGTGCTTATCTTGATGCCGATATCGTTCGTGCCGCTTATTACCGAGCGGAACAAGCCTTGAACGAACGCGTATCTGGCATTGACCGAATTTATCCGGTCATGAAAAAGGGTCACAGCGCCCGAACGATCATCGACTATGCCGCTGAGATTGACGCCGATTGTATTGTAATAGGATCGCACAAGCCTGAGCTTTCGGATTATCTGCTTGGCACAACGGCTTCGCGTGTTGTTCGTCACGCGCATTGTGCCGTGCATGTTGTCCGTCTGAAAGATTGACCCAATCAACAGGTTGCCTAGCTGGCAGAATAATGAAACGCGTCTGTAAGGCAGCGAGACAAGCGCAATTCTACCGGACGCCCGCTTAGATCGCAGGCAACACGCTCGATCTGCAACAAAGGCATTCCGTGGTCACACCCCAATCTTTCGGCATCAACATTACACGCTGGAACGGCTTTTAGTTTTTCGTCAGTCCGCCCGATGCGGATTCCCCAACGTTTTGCGTAGAGATTATAAAGATTATTTGGAACGTTAGCGACAGTTGGGAAGTCGTCGAAGAGTTCACGTAACAGTATAACCGTCTCGGAAATCACTGCTCGATCATTAAGACTTCTGGACCGCTCGATCCGGATGGTATCGGTTCCGCGTGCTACATCTAGCAACTTCGCTGTCGCCGCATTTGCCTTTTCGCGTTTTACAGAAAATGTCTCGGATGTGGGAAGTACCCGCTCTCCGTCATCGGGTTGCAGCAGGAAGAATTGAAACACAAACTCGGCATCGTCCGAACTGGCAACAAATGTGCCGCGCCCTTGTTTGCGACGCAGGATGTTATCTCGGACCATTTCATCCAAGGCCTTGCGGACAGTACCCTGAGAAACTCCAAGTTCTTGTGCGATCTGGATTTCGCTGGGAATCACATCGCCCGGTTGCCAAGAGCCGTCTATCAAACGCGCTGTCAGTTGCTCTCGTACCTGCTTGTAAAGAGGCATCAAACTGATTGCCGGCGAAGTATTCGTCATTTTTTACTCTGCTTCAAAAATTCTCCGACCCAATCTATCCGGTGACAATTGACAAGTCCACAGTCTTGAGTCTTATATAAGACATAAAACACATGATTAGGAGAGATTCATGTCCAATATCCCTCATCTTCTGGTGCACGACCACGAAGACAACGTTGGTGTTGTCGTCGTCGAAGGCCTGACCGCCGGAACCGAAATGTTCTGCTGCGTAACCCATGATAACTCAACCTTCACTCTGACCGCCGGTGCAGATGTGCCGATCGGCCACAAAATTGCCCTGAAGGACCTGAAAGAGGGCGACACTGCCATCAAGTACGGCGAGGACATCGGCAAGATCATCGCCGATATCCCGAAAGGCGGTCACGTCCATACTCAAAACTGCAAGACGAAGCGCTGGTAAGGAGCCTAGAAAATGGCATCGAAATATTCAAACATCACTGTCCATGGCTACCGTCGCGAAAATGGCCGCGTTGGCGTCCGCAACCACGTTGTGATCTTGCCGGTGGACGACATTTCAAACGCGGCTTGTGAAGCGGTTGCGAACAACGTCAAAGGCACTTTGGCGATTCCACATGCCTACGGACGCCTCCAGTTCGGCGAAGATCTCGACGTGCATTTCCGCACCATGATCGGAACCGGCGCGAACCCGAACGTCGCCGCAGTGGTCGTTATCGGCATCGAGCCCGAGTGGACCAAAGTCATCGCAGATGGCATTCGTGAAACCGGAAAGCCAGTTGCAGAGTTCTCGATCGAGCAGAAAGGCGACTTTGAAACCATCCGTGCTGCAAGCTGGGCCGCGAAAGAGTTCGTACATATGGCGACAGAATACCAGCGCGAAGAGTGCTCGATCTCTGAGCTGTGGGTTTCGACCAAATGCGGTGAATCAGACACCACAACCGGTCTGGGTTCTTGTCCAACGGTTGGTAACATGTACGACAAGCTGCTTCCCGAAGGCATCACCGGCTTTTTTGGCGAAACTTCGGAAATCACGGGCGCCGAGCACATTTGTAAAGAGCGCGCGATCAACGAAGAAGTGGGCGAGCGTTGGTACAAAATGTGGGAAGCTTACCAGAACGAGGTCATCTTTGCCCACCAGACCGACGACCTCTCGGACAGCCAGCCGACCAAAGGTAACATTCTTGGCGGTCTGACCACTATCGAAGAAAAAGCACTGGGCAACCTTGAAAAAATCGGCCGCACCTCACGGTACATCGATATTCTTGATCCCGCTGAGCAGCCGAAATCTGGCAACGGTCTGTACTTCATGGACAGCTCGTCGGCAGCGGCAGAATGTGTGACACTAATGGCCGCCGGTGGCGCCGTCATTCACACTTTCCCGACTGGTCAGGGTAACGTCGTCGGTAACCCGATTGTGCCGGTTATCAAGATCACCGCAAACCCACGCACCGTCCGCACCATGGGCGAGCACATCGACGTGGACGTCTCAGGCATTCTCCGCCGTGACCAAACCATCGATGAGGCAGGTGACGCACTGATCGAAATGATCCGCCGCACTGCAAATGGCCGGAACACAGCGGCCGAGGCTCTGGGTCACCGCGAATTCTCGATGACCAAGCTGTACCGCTCGGCATAAGTCTATATGTCTTGAAGGGCAGCTGGATTACTTCTGGCTGCCCTTTTCTGTTTTCATTACTGGATATCTCATGGACCGCATCAGTCTTGCCGAAGCCGAAACACTCGTCACATCCGCTTTTAAAGCTGCAGGGGTTGCCCATGATGCAGCCGCGTCTGTTGGCCGCGCTCTGGTCGCTGCCGAGGCTGAGGGTCAGGTTGGGCATGGGTTTTCGCGAATAGATGATTACATCGCGCAGGCCCGGTCGCGTAAGATCAACCCCAAGGCCAAGGTGTCTGTCAGTCATCCAAACCCAACCGCAATCGCAGTCGATGCCGATTACGGTTTTGCCTATCCCGCATTGGATGCTGCCATTGATGCAGCGATCCCGATAGCCAAGGAACTCGGCATCGCTACGATGGCCATTCAGAATTCCCACCACTGTGGGGCGCTTTCTGTTCAGGTGGATCGTCTAGCGCGCGAAGGTCTGATTGCCCTGATGTTCGCGAACACTCCGAAAGCGATGGCTCCTTGGGGGGCACGCGATCCATTTTTCGGAACAAACCCAATTGCTTTCGCCTCACCACGTCAGGGGGGCGATCCGTTGGTCATCGACATGTCTTTGTCAAAAGTGGCCCGCGGCAAGATCATGCATGCCAAGAAATCCGGCCAGCCGATCCCAGAAGGCTGGGCCATTGACGCTGAGGGTAACCCGACTACAGATCCTGAGGTCGCGTTGGGTGGTTCGATGCTACCTATTGGCGATGCCAAAGGCAGTGCCTTAGCGCTGATCGTCGAAATCATGGCCTCGGCTTTGACCGGTGGCACACCTAGTCAGACCGCCAGTTCGTTTTTGTCAGCAGACGGGCCCGCGCCCGCGGTAGGGCAGTTTATCATTGCCATCAAACCAGATGACTATCGTAAAGGCTTCGCCGAGCGCATCGAGGTTTTGCTGACAGCAATCGCTGCGATGGATGGCACGCGCCTGCCTGGTACACGCAGGCTAAAAGCGATCCAAGACGTGAATGAAAACGGCCTTAAAGTTTCAGCTGAATACTTGGAAAAAGTGAGAGCGTTGGCCGGAGTTACCGGATAGACGCCGGCTCGAATAAGCTCACTGCACTAATAATCGGCCAGTGGCGAGAGCCGCTTAAGGAACGAAGAGATCGGAACTTAACCGCGCTTATTCAAATCCGATCAACGCTGCTCCGTTTCCCACTTTGGGTTGATCCAAGGTTGTGCGTTTTCAGCAGCCAGTGGGGCCTTGCCTAAAATATAATCCGAGGCTTTTTCGCCCGTCATAATCGAAGGGGCGTTCAGGTTTCCGTTGGTGATGCGTGGAAAGATCGAACTGTCGGCGACACGCAACCCATCCACGCCGATCACTCGGCATTCCGGATCAACCACGGCCATAGGATCGTCTTCGGAGCCCATCTTGCAGGTTCCACAAGGGTGATAGGCGCTTTCAACATGCTGTCGGGTGAAATCGTCCAGCTCGTCGTCGGTCTGGCAATCCTTCCCCGGTTGGATTTCTTTGCCGGCATAGGGTTTGAAAGCCTCTTGAGCAAAAATCTCGCGGGTGAGCCGGATGCAGGTGCGGAAATCCTGCCAGTCCTTTTCGTGTGCCATGTAGTTGAATTGGATGCGGGGCGCTTCCTGCGGATCAGCGCTTTTTAGCGTGATTTGCCCGCGCGACGGCGATCGCATCGGTCCAACATGCGCCTGAAACCCGTGCCCTTCGGCGGCGGTCTGGCCATCGTAGCGCACTGCAATCGGCAGGAAATGGTACTGGATATCGGGATACGCGACACCGGCTTTTGACCGGATGAATGCCGCGCTTTCGAACTGGTTGGAAGCGCCGATGCCGGTTTTGGTGAACAACCATTGTGCCCCAATCAGTCCCTTCATGAAAAGGTTCCAATATTTATAAAGGCTCACCGGCTGGGTTGCCGCCATCTGGATATACATCTCCAAATGGTCTTGCAGGTTCTGACCGACACCCGCGCGGTCAGCCACCAAATCGATGCCGTGTTCTGTCAAGTGCTTCGCGGGTCCGATGCCGGACAGCATCAACAACTTTGGCGAGTTGATAGACGACGCCGCTAAGATCACCTCTTTGTTAGCAGCGACCGTCGCAGAGCGATCTCCCTTTCGGATTTGCACGCCAACGGCGCGCCCGTCTTTGATCACGACCTTTTCTGCCATACCACGCACCAAGGTACAGTTCGGACGCGCAAGGGCAGGGCGAAGATAGGCGTTTGCCGCTGACCAGCGTCGACCTTTCCAGATAGTGGCATCGAAGGGTCCAAAACCCTCTTGCTGTTCCCCGTTGTAGTCATCGGTAACCGGATATCCCGCCTGCCGACCGGCCTCGACAAACGCCTGTGTCAGCGGATTGGTGCGCGGGCCACGACTGACATGCAAAGGACCTGCTCTGCCACGCCAGTCTGGATCACCCCCGTGTCCACCTGAATGCCAGTGCTCCATCCGTTTGAAGTAGGGCAGTACATCTGCGTAGTTCCATCCCCGCGCTCCGCTTTCTGCCCAATGCTGGTAATCCATGGCATGGCCTCGGACGTAAATCATCCCGTTGATCGAGGATGAGCCGCCAATGACTTTTCCGCGCGGGGTCGCCATCCGGCGTCCACCTAAATGAGGCTCGGGGTCGGAATAGTAACCCCAATCGTAGGCTTTCATGTTCATCGGGTAGGACAGTGCTGCGGGCATCTGGATGAACGGGCCTGCATCGCTGCCCCCGTGCTCGATCACGATGACCGACTTGCCGGCTTCGGACAATCGATAGGCCATTGCACATCCTGCGCTGCCTGCTCCGACGATGACATAATCTGCTTGCATAATTTCTGCTCGGTTTGAATTCAGCTTCTGACTGGCCCGAATGTGCCGGACCAGTCTGTTTTGTCATGCGCTTACAGGCTCTGCCCCTCGGGCATGCTGTCGATTGCGGCCACGTCCTTGCGGTGTTTCAGGAAGATAAACAGAACACAGGCGACGTAGATGCCGATGACAATCGTGCCGACCCACTGGATTTGCAGCCATTGCGACTGGAATAGAAGGGTCAGGGCAAAAAGAAGTACCACGTTTCCGGCAATATAGGGCAGGGCGCCCAGCTTCTTCGCGCTCATGCCCATGTTGTCGGTATAAAGGCGAATGAGCGAGTCAAACGAGTTGATCACGAAGACAATCCCCACGATCACCATGCCCCAGTTCATGAGACCGGTGGTGACGATCTCGGCGGTGTAATAGTGATAAAGAACACTGAACCACAGAGCGAGAGGAATGGACGGGAAGACCAGCAATGCGGCCAACAGCTGCCATGTTTTAAGCCCACCTACGAAGCGCGACGTAAATTGGCCGATCATGATCGACCACGCAAACCACCAGAACAGGAAGAATTCGTGATAGTCCGTCATGGGCAGCACGAATTTATGGATGTTTGTGAAATAGCCGCTCAGGTTTGATGCGCTTGCAAAGAAGTCGCCCATACCCATACCTGCAAGCACCCAAGCCATCAGGATTAGACCTATGAAAAGCGCCACGGACGCAACAGACAGGATCTTCACATAACGGATGTGGGTTGACGAATAGGCCGCTGCAAGGATGACAAGGAAAGTCAGCACATAGAACGCCGGCACAACGGACTCACCGTCGCCAACCATCGGGATGTAGTAGGGCAGATAGATCAGGAACAAGGCTCCAGTGAACGCACAGGTGGCGATAATGACGATGTTGTTGATCCATTTAACCACAGGGATCTCGAAAAACTTTACGCGCGGTTCGATTACGCAGAAATAGAACGCGGTCAAGAAGTAGAACGCCCAGATCAGAAAGCCCCAATAGCCGAATTCGATCGCCAGAGGATTTGTGAAAGCATAGGCCGGTTCCGTTGCGGTATCGGCATATAGCGGGAAGTCCCACGCTAGGGGGAACATCACCAATCCCACGTCCAGACCGGATGTAAACAGGATCGAGATGAACACGAACAGCGAAACCGGTTGCGGCCCGACAAGCCGCAGGTTCCACCACTTTATTGTGATGTAAATTGCCAGCGCGAAGGCCAGCAATACACCGAAGGATATGATTGTTGTCATTTTCTGGTTTCCCTCCCAGTTGTTTTAAAAATGACGCTATTGCGTCAGTTTAGGCGCGGTTTACTCTCCGCGCGGATAGCGCTGGTTTTCCTCCAGCACATTCAGATCCATGTGGTTGCGCATGAACCGTTCACTGGCTTTCTTCAGCGGCTGATAGTCCCAAGGGAAATATTCGCCGTTCCGAAGTGCCTCGTACACGATCCATCGGCGCGCCTGAGACCGCCGGACCTCTTCATCGAAACGATCAAGATCCCATCGAGCAGTCGCCATTGCACTGAAATCTGCCTCGGCCTGTGCATGGTCTGGATTGCCGATCAGGTTGGTCAATTCGTGCGGATCGTTCTCCAGATCGAAAAGCTGATCGGGATCAAGCGCGCATCGGTTAAATTTGTATTTACCCTGTCGCAGTGAAACCAAAGGGGCATTGCTTGCCTCGGCGGCGTATTCCATGGCAACCGGCGAGCTGCGCGGCGTGCCGCTTGCCAATGGCAAAAGGCTTTCGCCTTGAGTCCATGGCGCAACCTCCTCCATCGAAATTCCTGCGATATCACAAAGCGTTGGGCAGACGTCGATGTTGCTGACTGGGGTGGCGTCGTGATGCGGCTCTAGTCCAGGGGCACAAAGCATCATAGGCACGCGTGCAGAGCCTTCGAAGAAGTTCATCTTGAACCAAAGGCCACGCTCACCCAGCATATCGCCGTGGTCGGAGACAAAAAGGATCACCGCTTCTTGTCGAGTACGTTCTAAGGTGTCCAGTATCTCGCCGATTTTGTCGTCCAGATAACTGATATTCGCGAAATAGGCGCGTCGCGAGCGGCGGATATCGTCTTCAGTGATGTCGAAATTGCGCCAGTCGTTCGCGTCGAAAATGCGTTTCGAATGCGGGTCGTGATCCTCGTAGTTCATGGCAGGGACAGCGGGCAGCAAATGCTCACAGTCTTCATATAGATCCCAATACTGCTTGCGTGCGACATAGGGATCGTGCGGGTGTGTGAAGCTGACAGTCAGGCACCAAGGGCGATCATCGTGCCCACGTGATAAATCATATAGCTTGCGCGTGGCTTCATAGGCCACTTCATCATCATACTCCATTTGGTTCGAGATTTCGGCAACACCGGCGCCAGTCACCGAACCCATGTTGTGATACCACCAGTCGATCCGCTCTCCCGGTTTGCGATAGTCGGGTGTCCAGCCGAAATCGGCGGGGTAAATATCTGTGGTCAGGCGTTCCTCGAACCCGTGCAGCTGATCGGGGCCAACGAAGTGCATTTTCCCGGAAAGGGCAGTTTGATAACCGGCGCGGCGCAAGTGATGTGCATAGGTGGGCAAATCCGAAGGGAATTCCGCTGCATTGTCATAAACCCCTGTGATTGAGGGTAATTGACCAGACATAAAACTGGCTCGACCGGGCGCGCACAACGGAGAGGCGGTGTAGCAGTTCTCGAAGCGAACCGATTTCGCGGCAAGCTTTTTCAGATTCGGCGCGTGAAGCCAATCGGCAGGCCCGTCGGGGAACATAGTCCCATTTAACTGGTCTACCATGATGATAAGGATATTTGGCTTGGTCATTTCACGCTCTCAATTTCTAGATCAAGCGCCCGAAAAACTTGGGCAGTTGCTACTTTGCTGTTTGGAAGCTGGGCTCCCAAGGCTTCATGAAGGTATATTCCGTCGATAATTGCGGCGATGCGGCTGGCCGCATCAGGGGCACGATCACCTACCAGGGGGCGCATATTGAAGACCAAATTTGAATGCAGTCGCTTATGATAAATCCGAAGCAAGCGTTTGGCCTGATCCGAGGTTTGTGCGAGAAC
>Ga0181590_10005248_pt1 | contig 10712 bp, 16 predicted proteins | sample 071ome_34_FD_132446 | JGI IMG/M metagenome (GOLD analysis project Ga0181590, IMG submission 132446) | Coastal salt marsh microbial communities from the Groves Creek Marsh, Skidaway Island, Georgia - 071411BT metaG (megahit assembly) | ecosystem: Environmental > Aquatic > Marine > Intertidal... | reverse complement strand
TATGATATGAATTTTATCAAAGCGCTCACAAGAGATGTCTTCTCAAAACTATCAGAGTTTAGTGACATCAAAATGTGTAAATTGTCTCTCAAAATAGGTTCAGGACATATATTGATTAATTAGATATAAATTCTATACTCGCAATGTAGAATTAGAATGTTAAAAGGAGATTATATGAGAAGAGCTTTGGTAACCGGAGGTTGCGGATTTATAGGTTCAAATTTGTCCAGGAAATTAGTGGAGGAAGGATGGCTTGTTGATGTTGTTGATAACATGTCAGGAGGGACACTTGATGCTTTGGGTGACTCAAATGTAAGAGTGCTTCCCAGTAGCTCGTTTTTAAATGCATTCTACAAGAGTATCAATGCTAAAGGTGGAAGAAGTCAAGATACAATCTTAGTCATACCAGATGACTTCGCTGCAGATTACATGCTTGCACACATTCAGCAGAATAATTACGACGTGATATTTCACCAAGCAGCAATTCCACGAGTCTCGTATTCAGTTGAAAATCCTGCTGAAACAACTTACACTAATATTTTTTCAACTGTTAAGTTGTTTGAAGCTTGTTCAGGACATGTGGAAAGAATTGTTTGGGCATCTTCATCTTCCGTCTACGGCGGCGCTGATCAGTTGCCTACTCCAGAGTCTGAGCGGGGTAAAAATCTTCCTAAGTCTCCTTACGCATGGCAAAAATTTACAATTGAAGATTATGCTCAGATAGCATCAAGCCTATATGACTTAGACATTGTTTGCCTTCGCTACTTCAATGTTTTCGGACCAGGACAGCTTGGAAACTCTCCTTATTCGACCGCAGTAGCTGCTTGGTGTCATGCTACTAAAAACGGTCTTCCTTTGAGGTCGGACGGCGACGGAGAACAAACAAGAGATATGTGTTACGTTGACAACACAGTCTATGCTAATATTTTAGCTGCAAATTCTGAAATGAGGTTTGAGGGAAGAGCTTACAATATCGCTTGCGGGTCAAGAGTTTCCAACAATCAAATTCTTGACTTCTTTAGAGAAAATTTTGATGTGCAAGTGACCCACGCACCCGAGCGTTCAGGTGATGTAAAGCACACGCTCGCAGACATTCAAAGAGCTGAAGAAGAACTTGGATACAAACCACTCGTTACTTTTTGGGAAGGCCTTGAAGAGACCATTAAGTGGTGGGATCTTAAATAAGACTAAAGAGATAAAAAATGATGCCAAATTTAAAACTATATATTGGACCTATGTTTAGTGGAAAATCTACTAAACTTCTCGAGCAAGTCGAGAGATACAAATACGCGAAAAAAGAAGTTATCTGTTTTAAGCCCGCAATGGACAATAGATACACCAAAGAAGGTTTGATTGTGACTCACGGTGGAATGACAGTGCCTTGTGTCTTAGTCAATAAAGGGCAAGATATTATTAATTGGTTTTCTGATAAAGATCTACCGCATGCTATCGCAGTTGATGAAGCATTTATGATAGATGACATCGCAAACACTTGTCTAAATTTTATATACGAAAAAAGAATTGACGTAATTATCTCATCGCTCGACCTTTCCTCATCTCTGTCAGAATTTACAGAAATTTCAACTCTTCTTTGTCATGCAACGCATGTAAAAAAATGTAAAGCTGTCTGCACTGTTTGCGGTGAGGATGCTTCATACACGATGCGAAAAGAAGAATTTACTGACACGTCTTTGATTCATGTCGGTGGAGATGATATATATGAAGCCAGGTGCCTTAAGCATCATGCAGGCTTTATATTTTAGGAGATAAAATTGCTTGAACCAACAAGTGTAAATTGCGTGATTTTTCACGCGGATTGTACAGATGGGTTTGGTGCTGCTTACTCAGCATGGAAGTGTCTCGGCAACAGAGCAGAATATTACCCATGCAAGCACGGACAAGAACCACCCGATGTTTCAGGAAAGAATGTTGTTATTTTAGATTTTTCTTTTAACAATGCTACAATAAAAGAAATGATCGAAAATGCAAACTCTCTTCTTGTAATCGATCATCACAAGTCAGCAATGGTTGAGCTGCATGATATATCAAATACATTCTTTGATATGACAAAAAGCGGCGCAATTCTTGCTTGGGAATTTTTCCATCCTGGCAAAGAACCTCCCAAATTTGTTAGATACATCCAGGATAGAGATTTGTGGAAGTGGGAATTAGATTATAGCAAAGAATTTAGTGCTGCTTTTGATATGGTTCCCTTTGAATTTGAAGAGTTTGAAAAGTTTGAAGATGACTCTGTCTTCGACGATGCTGTTAAACGTGGTAGTTATATTCTCGCTTATAGCAAGACAGTTGTCAAAAAAGTATGTGAAAAAGCTGCCAGAAGAAAACTTGACGGAAAAGATGTTTTAGTTGTAAATGCTTCACACTGGATGTCTGAAATAGGTGGTAGATTAGCTCCTGACTGTGATTTTGCTATGATATGGTTCTACGATCATGATGATCGAGTGATCAAAGTAAGTTTAAGAGCTTTTCATGACACTGTCGATGTTTCAGAGATTTCTAAAAAGTGGGGCGGCGGCGGTCACAAGAAAGCTGCAGGATTTAGACTACCTGCAGACTTTGTGATTGACAATCTTTTTGACAAGGAAGAAGAAGATGACAGATCGCCCGAAATGGGATGATATCTGGGGAAATTTTTCAAAACAGATATCAATGAGAAGCCCCGATCCAAAATACAAGGTAGGGGCTGTTATTGTTAATGATGAAAACACGCAAGTGCTCTCAATTGGTTATAACGGTGACCAAAAAGGCGGAAGTAATGTTAGAAATTCATTAGAAGTAGGAAAGAGCGGATTTATTCATGCAGAAATAAATGCGTTAATCAAGTGTGATTATAATAATCCTGCGAGAAAAAAGATGTATCTTACTCTTTCTCCTTGCGAGATTTGTGCCAAAGCTATCGTCAATGCAGGCATCGAAGAAGTCATTTATTTAGAAAGATACGAACAGTCGAACGGCATAGATATACTTATAGGTGCAGGAATCGAAGTCAGACATCTTGAACTGTAGGAGATAACTTTGAAACACAGAGTAATTGAGTCTTTGTTGTCCTTGGGAGGTAAATCAAACAAAGAAAATTCTATCGATCTTCTTTCCACAGGTTTGATTATTAAGTGCAAAGATACAGGTCATAAGTATACTATTTCAAGAGTAGATTTCAAAGAAGGCAAACCTGAAGTTGTTTGCTATAGACATTATGGCCCCCAAGAATCAGATGTTGTCTATATCAAACTTCGAGAAAAAGATTTTTCAAAATATGAGGCAGCGTAATGAAATTTGATAACTTTCTAAATGATGAAGCAAAAAAAGTGATAAGGGATACTCTCGATCTTAAGAAAGAGCCCGTTAATGAAGCTTTTATGGCTCAGGCAAAACAAGTGAACTTAAGGACGGAGTTTTTAAGTGCAGGTAATATTCAAAATCACATTGAGCTATATCAGGGCTACATTGAAAACTTTAATAAAACCTCAGCTAAATTAGACTCTGTTGATAGATCAGAAGTTAATTCAAATCACTCTGACTTTAGATCTTTTAAAATTGATGAAACATACAACATGAATGGCGCATATTTGCATGAATTGTATTTTTCAAATATCGGTGATGCTCAATCAAGAATAACGATGGACTCTTTAGCTTATATGCGTTTAAATAGAGATTTTGGTTCCTTTGATAACTGGCAGAGAGATTTTATCGCATGCGGAATGGCATCAAGATGTGGGTGGGTTATTACTTATCTCAACACTTACACACAATCATATATGAATTGTGCCATCGATCTACACTCAGAACAAGTTCCTGTCGGGATGTATCCTGTCATTGTTATGGATGTTTGGCAGCATGCTTACTATAGAGACTATTTGAAAGATGTCAATTCTTACATGTCTGCCATGATGAAACAACTGAGATGGAATGTTATTGAAAAAAGATTTGAAAAAGCAGATAAAATACTTAATATTGTGAGAGGTTCATAATGAGAAATCGTAAAAAGTCATTGTTAGAAAAAGCAATAATCAAAAAAGATAGAAGATTAATTAGAATTCTTCTCGAGCAGGAAGAAGCACCTAAAGAGGTGGGAGTTGATACTCCTGACAGTGCTTTGACGCTGAGAGAACCTAAGCAAAGAGCCAGGCCCGCTGCAGGATCTGTCGATGACCAGATTGATGCCCTTCTCCTAAGATATGAATCAGCTTCTATTAGAAAAGAACCTTCACTCAACGAATCACTTAAAAATCTAAATTTAAGATTTCTCTTAGAGCAAGATGAAGAAGAACCTCCTGCTGAGGAGATTCCTGCTGAAGAACCTCCTGCTGAAGAGCCTCCTGCTGAAGAGCCTCCTGCTGAAGAGCCAGATCCTGCTGGGAGTGAAGATATGAAGGTCACCTCTCCTGCTGATGAACAAAAAATACCTGACCTCGACGTGGATAAATTTACTATGCGTGTGGTTAGATTAGTTAACAACTACAACAATCTTTTAAATATTGAAGAATCTATTATCAATAGAGCCAAGCACTTCTTAGATGAAAATTACGGAGAAGTTTTTGTTCAAGATTTCTTAAATAACTTAAGTTCAAAATACGGATTGGAAATGCAAGAATTTGATAGCATACCGACTGTCTCTGATGATAATTTTGCAATTGGTGCTTTCGCCGGCGGCACGGGCGGCCTCGGAGGAGGAGGAGGCTAAGTTTTGACTTTAAGATCAGAAAAATTTAATAAAAAATCTGTGCACTTTAACATTTCAAAAGATGCTCACGCGGCTTTTCGTATTGAATGTTTTAAGAGAAGTTTGTCAATGCAAGAAGTTTTCGAAGAATTTGTTCAAAGAATTCTTGCAGAAACACCTTATATGATTAGAATGTTAGATCAGATTTCAGATGATAAGAAAAATAAAGTAGAAAAGAAATTTTCAAAACAAGATGTCGAGTCAATTTTTGACTTAATTGAAAGTAATAATCGAATCAAAGATTAATAAAAGGATAAAATATGTCTAAAGAACGTGAAGAAAAAATCGAAGAAGCAGTTTCAACTATAAAAGAAAAGATTGAAGCAAGTGCTGTCGATAAGATTAAAAAGGATCTCTATTTAGATAAGCCTTCAAAAGGCGCACTTGATGCTGTTCAAGAAAAATTAGTTTCAAGAAAACTTCTTGTTTTTCTCACCGCGACTGGACTTTTGATAGGTTCTGGACTCGATCCAGACACCTGGGGAATGATTGCAATGTTTTATATCGGAGGACAATCTGCGATCGATGCAGTTCAAGTCTGGAGACACGGTAAGTAATGATTTTCTTAAAGAAAATAAAAGAGATAGTTGTTGAATATTGGGAAATATTTGTCGGAGGAATTGTTCTACTTTTCGGAATCTTCTTAGGCACGTCAGGAAGTAGAGAAAAAGTTTTAAAGAATGATATTGATTCACAAAAGAAAGCAGCAGAAGACATAAAGAAAGGGACTGACGAAGCGATAGACAAGCACAGTCAAACCAGACAAGAAAATCTCTCAAGAAAAGAAGAACAAGAAAGAGCAGCTGACGAACAAGAAAAAGAAAGAAAGAAAGAATTATTAAAAGATTCTGAAAAACTTGATACTGTATTAGAAGAAAAATACGGTCTTAAGGGCGAATGATTATGAATTTCTTTGTCTTTTTAGTGGGAAGCGCTTTAGCATCTGACTTAGATTATGTGAGAATAGAGTCAGGAGAAATTGCACCAATGTCAGGTGTGCTCTTAACAGAAGATGCCTTGGCACAGATAATTGCGCAAAATGAACGTGAGGTTGCGCAGTGTAAGATTGACAGTGAATTTGCTCTTAACGAAATGAGTGCTAACAAAGATTTAAAATATGATTTATTAGACGTGCGTTATAAATCAGAGACTCAGATGTATCTCGATATGATAGCAGTTAGAGATGAACAAATTGCGAGTGATAAAAAAAAGGATGTCCTCCAGAAGTGGAAGACATACGGCTCTTTTATTTTAGGAGCAGGCACAACGATCGGAATAACGTATGCTGTTAGTCAAAACTTTAACTAAACATTTGTTTCGATCATAATACTTAATAAAGAATTCTGGAGATTAATATGCAAGTTAAAGTTAAAAAAGAAGTGTTGTTTAACTTAATTAAAAAGACGCTTCTTGAAAACAGAACGTTTGACAACCCAAGCGGAAATTTTATTCACTCATTTGATAGACAAGAAGCACCCATCGAGGCAATTCCACACATGTCAAACCAAATTTCTGTTGAGGAACCCCCGGTTGGAGATGAGAATTATGTCCCAGCATCAACAAGAGAGCTAAGAGCCGCCGCCGCGAGAATAGCTGAAGAAGTTCCTCCTGATCAAGTTGAGACTTATTATAGAAATCTTCATAGACTTCTTGACAATGTCATTGACAAAAGCAATAAGTCTGGAATGATGTCCGAAGCTTGGGATTTAGAATGGGAAGGTAGCGGTTGGGAAGATACAGACTATGCTGATGATGATGAATATGGGTCAGTTGCATCCGTCGGAGGAAATCTTGAAGATGTAATGTCAGATCAGAGCTTTATCAGACTCAAGCGTGAATATGAAAAAGATCCCTTTTATGACGGCACACAAGAGATACAAGATTTAGCAGACAAATACTCAGTAGGGTATAGTGATATCGAATCCATGTTAATGTCCTCAGACAGTTCAGACCAGTCTAAGATTGCGACAATGCCTACTCCGACCTCCGCATCTTCACGTTCTCGTATGAGAAGCGCTGATAGAGCTCGTGCCCGAACAGCACCTACAATAGATGATGAAGATTTACCAGAACTTAGCGATGAAGATGATGAAAGACTGCTGGGGCAGATAGGCGATGACAAATTAGAAAGATCTCCTGAAGTTAGACAGCACAAAGCTCTTACAAGAGCTTACTGGGAATCAGCTCTGGAAGATCTCAAGTCAGGTGAAAGATATCCTCTTGAAATTATGTCACAAGTTGTCATGGATTCAATGGACGCCGTCTCTCGTGTGATAGGCACAGAAGTTTCTGTCAAGTATGGTTTTGGCGGAGGTGATCCCAACAAAGAATTTGCTGGGTCGAATGAAGAAAGAGCTTGGTCCGGAATCCTTAGTAATGGTATCAATACAAATAGCGAGGTTGTCTATAGACTTCCTGCTGATAAGAAAACACCAGAATTCTGGAAACCCATCGTCACAGCTTTTATGAGTAGATTACAGTCTCGTCGAGCCGGTTCTCTATCAGAATACTCAAGCATGTTTCAAGAAATGGGTAGTTTAGCTTTTCAGAAATATAACGAAGAATCAGGATTAGGACTCCAAAAGTTCTTAGAACAAATTACAAACAGAGTTGTTGATTCAATTTTGTATCATCCACAGTACGGAGCATTAACAAGAAACGTGGCTTCTTCTGAAGAAGAACTTCTTTCCAGACTAATTGATACGGGTTTTTCTGCACAGATCAAAAAGTCTCCTTTTAATATTCCTACAAAGGCGACTTTTAAAGCCAGAAAGCTTGACCCAAGCGAGGAAATTGAACATGCAGGTACGCAAAAAACACTAAAGCAGGGAATCGTAGATGCAGTTGTTGCTTATGTTATTGTTAAGTCTGATGAATTCAAAACACAAAGACGACAACTTGACGCAGATTTATCAAACGAAGCTCGGGATCAAGCGATACAAAGTATTATTGAAAGCATATCAGGTAATGAAACATTCACTTATACATCTGGATCGAGTTCTGCAAAAGCATCTTTTGTCATAACTAAAGAAGATATTGTTGATGAAGTTAATGCTTATGTTGATCAAAAATTCTCTGAATCCTCCGTTGAAGATGAGGAGATCGAAGAGCCGGAAGAAATAGGTTCAGAAACTGAAAGAATGCTTGAGGACCCTAATATTCCAAACTCAGAAAAGAAAGAAAGATTCACAGATGAAGTAGCTTCACAGATTATGAGAAACACCGGCGCAGTTGCTTCTTATAGAGACTATGTTACTCGTGTTTTAAACAAGAAAGTTAAAATGGCTTTGGAAGGACTTGAAGAAGATGAGGGAGACACAAACTTCATAGACGTATTCAATGATACTCTTGCTGAAATAATTCCTTCAGTTGAAGAAGCACTCATGAGAGTTGCACAGGAAGGTCAGCGCGCAGGTTTATCAGAAGAGGATCTCAATCCTTTTATCGAGGCAATAGCACAAATAAGGGGCATCAAAGAGTTCGTCTATAGTCCAGAAACTTTGGGCGGTGAAAGAACTATCCAGAATCTGGAAGATGGAATATTCAACATAGGGGGAGAAACGTATAATGCCGGAGAGTTCTTTGCAGAAGGTCAAAATACTGGACCCGCTATTCTAAGATATGTCGTCTCAGACTTAATAGGAGCTTCATTAAAGGGAACAGGTCTCCAGAATATTGAGACAATCAATTTTGGCTTTGAGAAAAAGGTCAAAAGACTTGCTCAGAAAATGGAAGATCATCTTAAGAGCGAAATGTTAAGAATGTTCTCAGGTATTAATCTTGGTGATGCTCAGAATGCTGCTTATGCAACTGCTCAGCTGATAGGACATAGAGAATCAAAAGCTACATTCTTAGAACCTAACGGTAGAGACCTGCAGGTAAAGACTGTTTATCCTTTTGTGGGCAGAGTTAAAAAATTACCTGACTTTAGTATAATGAATCCGGCTGCAAAAAATTATGTTTGTTGGTTCTCAGCCATCGCGGATAAAAGACACGGCGGCGCGGCTACAGAGGAAGAGAAAGTTGCAGTCGCAAAAGAGCTTTACGACAAATTAATGAGAATAGGATCAGGAGAAATAGATGCCGCCTCCTCAGAAGTAGAGGACGTTGCAAATAAGACGTCAGATGTTATTAATAGAGCACTCTCAGAAGTTGAAGCCATTGAAGATTTCACTCAGAAAGAAGTCAAGAGAATTAGACAAGATCCAAAACTCATGGAGAAAATTGTCAAACAAGCAATGAAAATGCACTTAGAAGATATTGGTTATCCAGATTTTTAAAATGAGATGAAAATGAGAAGTCTTTACGAAGTCATAAATACGAAAGCAAGTGTAGTAAAAGAAAATTTTGATTTTGCTTCTGGGATGAATAAACTCTTCTCCTCTGAATTTCAGGGGATTAGAGACATTCCTGAGGTTCCTATAGAGCCTCAAACAACACCCTGGGAAGAAGTCACTGAATATGCCAGGACTTATCTTAAGAGAACTTTTATCTTTGATAGAGATAAACACGTGAGATTTTTTGTGAATGAAATCTTAAAGACGTCAGAAGAGATAATGCATCATCCCACGCTTATAGTCGAGAGGATGAAAGTGCGAGTAGAGCTTTATACGCATGACATCAATGAAGTGTCAGAGCAAGATCTTAAGATGGCAAAGTTTATTGATGAGATATATGACGACGTGAAATTTATTCAGGAGTTTTAATGTCTTTTTTTGTCAGTGATTCGCTTAAAGGGCGTGTGACTGAAGATGAGTTAGCAGTTAATAAAAATTCTTATTTAGAACCTAATGATCATCGTCTCTTTGTCGTCATTGAAAATAGAGATAAATTTATTCATGAATTTGAATTTCTAAGCCTCAAAAGAGAAAAAAATAGAATCGAACTAAGCTTAGAAATTCCTCAAACTTACAAACACATAGACAAGCTATTCGATAAAAATCTTAATATCAGAGTAGGAAACAAACAGTTTAACATTTTAGACGTCGAATTTAGCATTATAGACTTTGATTTAACAAAACAAAACGAAAGAAGTTGCTATTTGTTAAATATAGTTATTGATGTATAAAAACATAGAGGAAAAAATGATCAGAGTTAAAAACGAGAATGATCTTCTAAGAATACTCAGAGTAATATCAAGCGAAGCTGTAGATCTTTCTAAAAAGAAGATCAATGAAAATTCAGATCCTACTGTTCGTAGATATACTCAGCAGTATAAAAAAGATGAAAGTCTATATGGAAATCTATCAGAGCAAGAAGAAGAAGTGGAAGAAGAAGTTCCCGAAACAGAGGCAGAGGTAGAGGAAGAGGTTCCAGAAGAAGAATCAGAAGAAAATTCTGATTCGACTGAATCCGCTGTCATGGGAGCTTCTTTTGATTCTGTTGTGCAGGCTGTTAATCAACTACGCGCAGGCAAGTCACTAAGAGATTCCTCTATTAAACAACAAGCACAAATTTATTACGATAAATTATCAGAAGATGAGAGAACAACACTTCTCGTTTTCTTGAACGCGCTATCAGATATTATCGCAGGACAGATTAATGGGAAAGATGCACAAGATCCTGGAGATCCCCCGCTTTCAATTAGCATTAGTTCTGAAGATGGTGAGGCAGAGGAAGAGGCTCCAGAAGAAGAATCAGAAGAGACAATGACTCCAGAAGAAGAATCAGAAGAGACAATGACTCCAGAAGAACCTTCTGAAGAAGACACAACACCCCCAATCAAGGTGAATGAGTCTCAAGATCTTATACAGTTGAGGAAGAAAGTTAGAAGAATGATGCTGAGAGGTTGAAGATGTCTGTTGTATCTGAAGATGTTATTAGAAAAATAGTCAGAAATTCCTTATTAGAAGAAGGTCTGTTTGATAAAATAAGATCAAGCTAACGAGAAGGAAATGTAAGCTACCTCAGTTGTGATTTAAAAAATCTAAAAAATTCTTGGGTCGCAACTAAATTTATCAAGTATTTTTTA
>Ga0181590_10005244_pt1 | contig 10722 bp, 13 predicted proteins | sample 071ome_34_FD_132446 | JGI IMG/M metagenome (GOLD analysis project Ga0181590, IMG submission 132446) | Coastal salt marsh microbial communities from the Groves Creek Marsh, Skidaway Island, Georgia - 071411BT metaG (megahit assembly) | ecosystem: Environmental > Aquatic > Marine > Intertidal... | reverse complement strand
TCGAAATTCAAACTTGAAAAAAAAAAAAAAAGTTGCAGACCAAATATTTGGTAAGTTTTTGTTTTTTTTGTTTTTGCTGATATTTTTGAAGTTTTGGTTTCATGTAAATATAATAACATTGTTGTTATTGTTTGTTATCATGTATGCGGTATAAATTACTATTTTCATTGTTGTTTGTTATCACTGTTATTTTCTTCTTCGTCTTCAAAATTTTCAATTGATTCAACTGGTTTGCCTTCTTCGTCTTCAATATTTTCAATTGATTCAACTGGTTTGCCTTCTTCGTCTTCAATATGTTCAATTGATTCAACTGGTTTGCTTTCTTCATCGTCCAGGTTTTGATCGGAGTTTTTTTCTGTCATAAGAAATACACTATTCTTTGAAGATTTATAGTTTTCAAAGGGTTTGTTTAATTTCGTAACTACACTGTCTAACATTTCAAGAACTTCTTTAACTTTTTCGTAATTCCAGTTATCTACTGGTTTTTCAATACTTTCTTCTTCATTGTTATCAGTATCACCATTGCTGTCACCAACAAATTCACTATCTTCGTCTGGTACAATTTTATTTTTATTCGTATCTATACTCACTTCAGGTATTTCAGGATTATTATCAATACTTTCTATTTCAGTATCTTCATTTTTATTCATAACTTCGTCAATTTCACTATTTTCAGTGTTGTTAAATTCTTCACTTTCAATAGGCTCATTTTCTTTGTCGTTTTGAATTGACTCAAGATCTTCATTACTCTGAAAAATATCGGATTGTTCTTCTTCAACAGTATTTATGTTATCGTCGTATTTCTCTTCCATATTTTCAACAAAACTATCTTGGTCATTATTTCCACGATTTTCTGGAATTAAAATATTTTCATTATCCATTACGGGTGTTTTTTCTTGATTCAAATCGTTTTTATTTACATTATCCAACTCAATTGGTTCCGGTTTTGAATTTTCAGCTCCAGAACCTTTTTGTGTTTTTTTGTGCTGCGTTTTTTTATTCTTTTTCCGAAGTTTTTGTGTATGTTTTTTCTTAGTCAGCTTTCGAGCAATTTTCTTCAATCTGTTCGCAAATGATTTTTTGGAATACTTTTTAGAAGTCATATAGTTCTATATTATGATATATTGATAATAAATTAATGTATACTATGTATAAATATAATGACTAAGACAGGATCACCAGAAGATAACCAAAAGTATCCTATATACCCATGTGTTATTGACTTTAAAACTATAAATAAATGTGGATCAACATGCAGTATAAAAGCTAACTTAAATCATAAAATCAGTCATGTTTCACTTCAAAATGACGTTACAACAAAACAACAGTATATATCTATATTTCCTTCAGGAACTGCTGGAGAAAATTTCATCACATTCAAAGGACTCAAATATTACGTTTCTCTGTTGACACTTTTCTATAGCAGTGTTCATTCAAAAAAAGGATATTCTGGATCAGAATACGAAACAGAATTACACATAACATTTAAACGTGGAAGTGAAGAAGTTATTCTGGCTATACCAGTAAAAGCTTCAAGTAGCAATTTTATGGAAACAACTTCGATACAATTTTTCAAAGAAATTTTAAGGCCTCTACAACCTAAAAAAAAGAATTCTACTGGTCCTGTCCAATTAAGTCAAGGTATTTTATTGGAAGAATTAGTTCCAGAAGGTGGTTACTGTTTTTATGAATCTAAAAGTGTAAAAGAAACGTTGCAAAAAGTAAAAAGCACAAAAACAATAACTTCTGGACTTCAAACTGTACTACCAACTGTTTTTTATTATAAAAATAGCTTGACTATCAACACAGAAGACATGGAAAAACTTCAAGGTTTCAAAACGTTTACATTTATCGCAAATGAAAATCCGGGAAACATTGGCATGTTTGTGTACTCTCCTGAGAATGATTTTTCTGAATTATCTAACGATAAAGATAACGAAATCTATATAGATTGTTCTCCAGAATTGGATAATAACAAACTAGATAAAGATAATGAAGAAGATTCGGTCGAAAAGGATATTGGAATATTCCAATTTGCCATGTTGCTCATTGTAATACTACTTATTCCGCCGATAATTGCGTTTTCAAACCGGTTTCGTGTATATGGTATGTATGATAAATGGGGAATGAGTACATTTGCTTTCACTATGGGTATGCTAATATTATCAACCACACTGTTCTTTAATTATAATACCAATTCTCAATATTCATCTATTATGACAGTTACAATAATCAGTCTGGTTATTATGTTGATTACTGGAACATATTATATCTATTCGCTCTCACAAACATAAACTATCCATTTTAAAAATTTAATATTAAAAACATTATTCTTATTATATAAAAATGATTACGAAAATCATATACATTCCCAATATAAAAGATAATATTACTTTTTATATTGGACAAAGCGCTCAAGAAAATTTCAATATGATTGATAAAGCAAAATCAAATGATATATGGTTTCACGTCCATAATCATACTTCTGCACATGTAATTGCGTCCATTCCATACAAATTATCAAGAACTCAAATTCATAAAATAGTTGTACAAGGTGCGACATTATGTAAAGAAAATTCACGTTTTAATTGTGATTCACGCGTACAAATTACTCATTGCAAAATTTCAGGCGTAAAAAAAACAGACGTTCTAGGTAAAGTAAAAGTAGAACACCAAAAATATATTTTTGTTTGACTAATTGTTGAAAATACTATTTTACGATCAAAATACAATATATTAAATACATATATGACTAGTGTACCACTTCGATATGTTCCACGGTATCTTAGCAGAAAAGATAAAAAGACAGTAAAAGACGAATTAAAAAAATCAAGAAAGTTTTACAAGAATAAAAAATATCATACGCGTAAAAAAGTTAAATCATTTAAATCATTGCCTTCAAAACATATTCGCGTTATGAAAAAAATGTATGGAAGTACAAAAGTCAATAAAGCATTGGCCTATAGAACTGGTTGTAGTATAAAAACGTTAAATTCGATCGTTCGTAAAGGAATGGGTGCATATTTTTCTTCGGGATCTAGACCCAATCAAACGGCACATTCATGGGGAATTGCACGATTAGCAAGTTCTGTCACTGGAGGTAAATCTTCTGGTGTCGATTATAAGTTATTGAAAGAAGGTTGTACTCGTAAAAGTAAAGCACTTAAATTGGCGAAAACAGTAAAGAAAGGTATGCGACATGTTCCGAAAGTAAAGCTATAAACATGATTGTTTTGTTAAGATAGAATGGAGTAGAAAGAATTATATAAAATATGTAAAGGATAAGTTATTATATGCTTGGACAAATAAAGAGGAAATAGGTAGGAAAGGTAGGGAATAGTATATGAAAAATTGTAGAATGATGGATTGGAAAGATAAAAATGTGGAATATAATAAATAAATAAATATAAAAATGAAGTGGTTATATATTTTATATGAGATTTGAGGATATAAAATATATGAGTAAAATATATTTGTATTGTGGTGATATGCCACCAAGATCAAGAATGGAAACAGGTAAGAGTTTTATTGGATTGAGTCTTACCAGAGATGATAGGTTACATATACGTCATGATGTAACAAAAAGGATGGATTTATTGGATGATTCAGTAGATATAGTTCAATCTGAGGATGTGATGGAACATATAGAGTATGAACAACTACCGAATTGTATTAATGAAATATATAGAGTATTGAAACCGGGTGGATTATTTCGATTATCGATGCCGGATTATGGTTGTGATGTATTATACAATCGTTCGGTAAAAGATGAAGAAGGAAATTTAATATTTGATGCTGGAGGAGGTGGTAGTTATGATAAAGTGAATAAGAAAGTTATAAATGGGGGCCATTTATGGTTTCCAAGATATAATTTGGTGAAAGAGTTGATGAAAAAGACAAAATTTGAGAAGGATAATGTGGAATATTTACATTATTATGATAATGAAGATAAGTCAGTAGTGAAAAATATAGATTATAGGATGGGTTATATATATAGAACGCCTGATAATGATCATAGAGTGAAGAATCCACGTCGTCCGTTGTCAATAGTTTTAGATTGTTATAAATAAAATTTATGTAGAGTTTCACGAAATGCCTGAATGATATCATTATCGTTATTATAAATTTCTGTATTTTTAAATGATAAATATCTTGTAAATCTCTATCAAAAATACACGTTAAATCATAAGCTTTTGCATAATTTATAGTAGATGTTAATTTATTAGTGTAATAATGAGGGTGAGATTGTTTTGAAATTAAAGGTAATATACAATATCCATCTACAAATTCTTTATGATAATCTATAAAATTTAGATTATCTTTTAGTATTATTTTTTCTTTAAATGGTATTAATTCATTTGGAAAATTTCCTCTACCGATAAATTTAATTTTATAATCAAAATTAAATTTATTACTTAAAATTTTAATTAGTAATGGTAAATGTCTTCTATTATTATTTAAACATCCTTGAATGATATAAATTGGTACGTTTGTTTTCTTTTTAAAATTAGTGAATGGTAAAATATCGGCATACAAGTAATTATTTTTGGATAAAGGTGTTAGGAAAAAAACATTTGGGTTTTGTTTGAGACTGTCTGTAATTTCGTGTGATATGTATTTTTCATTAGATGTTATTGAATGGTTTAATGAATATAAATTACAAGAAGGTGAATTTAAATTTTATGACTATTTTGCATCTCAAAATAGAAAAATAGTAAAAATAACAAAAGTAGATGATTTTGATGAAAATATGTTATATAGATTAGGTAATACTATTGACTTGGAAAAATTAATTAAATCGTTTCCATTTAATTAAATTAAGTTATTTACTATCACTAATAGCTTTGGCCTATTGAATAACTATCTCCAAATGTATGGATTGACATATATGTTAAATATAAATTTAAAAACAGCTAAATCCTTCATATAATTTTGGTATATTAATTGCACTTTTACCATATTTATATGCTGTATAACACCATAAATTTAATAATCCAGCATATTTTTTACTAAAACATATTAAAATATCAAAATTTTTATTTGTGATTATTTTGTTTATTTTCGTATAGTTAGTGTACCAGTGGTGTGAAGAATCAATCATAATGGATTCTGAATTTTTGATTTTATGTTGGTCATCCACTATATATAAGATCTTCTTGTTTTTCAGATATTCCTTCAATTTCAAAAATTGTTCTAGTTTTTTGTTTGTTGAGTTTGCATTTATATATGGTTTATTCAATAATTTTAATATTGTACTATTTTCTAGCGTTTCATCAGTATAAAAACAATCTGAATGAATTAGAGATTCTACGTAAATATTTTGGTAAGTGTTCAAATCAGATTGGCTCATTATTTGTACACCAATTGAAAATATGTTTTGAATATCTTCCATACAATCATAACTATATGTAGTTTTCATAGCCAATTGCGTGGCATATTTATGAACATGCGTTATTAAATAGGTTTTTTTTCCAAGAATATCTATAAATCCTTCATAATTTAATTCGTTGTATTTTGGTGTAATATAGTAAGATAAATATGGATATACCCAAGCGTATTTGGAAACGATTAAATCTTGTTTAGTATAATCACGAATATTCGTAGTGTGAACATGTTTTGTTTGAATTCGAAAAGGTTCATTGAATATCATGTAATTTTGTTCTGAAAGTAAATATATCATTGCGTTATCACAGCCAGGTTTTCCTAATAAAATATCGTATTTTTTTGAATCAGGTATAAAATTTGAGTGAAACATCCAAGAATCTTGAGAATCTGATCTTGGTCCGAATACATAATTTTTTTCGATACGAAGATTACAAAAACACGATTTGGAAAGAGATAATGGGGTTTGGTATATATTCACAAGAGTATTTGTGAAATATATATCTGAATTGCATAAAATAACGTATCCTTTATATTTTTGCGCGTGTTCAAAAAATAATCGATAACTTAATCGCTTTCCGATAATAATTTCTTCTATTTTTTCTCTTTCTTTTTCAGATATTCCATATTCTTCGTTAGTATATTCACGTTCATTCAATAGAACAAGTTTTTCAATGTATTTGCATTTTAAATTTTTATTTAACGTATACTTTATTTCTGCATATCGGTTTTTGTCCGAATGTATAAAAAACTGGTAAAAAACAAATATTGGGTATACTTGAGGGGATTTCACATGTACAGGTGGATTAAATATTTTTTTTACTACGTTCATTGTTATAATTGTGAATGAATTGTTTATTTTGTTTTCAGTACTTATTTTATGACTTCCTTCATATTGGATATCCAATTATCCAATCGACAATTATTCATATACCAATTTCTTCCATTTTTACTGATAATTTCTCTGTTTTTCCAACCATAATCTATTTTTGATTTTATATATTCTAAATCATTAATTTTTGTCCAGTCTAACATTACAAAACACTCTTGTGGTACGTCTTTGTAACATAAACCAACATTTGTAGATATTACAACTAACCCACATAATAACGCGTCTAGTACAGCGTACGAAAACCCTTCACATAAAGATAAACATAAATACATATCGTTACGCAAATATTCTTTTTGTTTTCTAATATTAAAACTGTCTATTCCATTTTTATCGAGTAAGACATTCAATTTGTTGAAATTACAACTACGACCATAAGTTGATCGTAATTTATAAATTAAATGTTCACCCTTATTAAATCCACTCCAATTTCCTAATATATTAGGCTTATCGTTGAATGATTTTAAATACATTTGCTCATTGAATTCACTACAATGCAATACTTTCTTTATATTAAATTTTGTATAATTTGTACCGTATATTTTTTCGAATTCATCCGTACAAAATTGAGATATGCTAATAATCTGTGTGGTTTCAGGATTTCTATAAAATAGCATTTTTTTCTGTCCATTACAACATAATTCTTTCCAATATTTATTCCAACTTGGTTCTCTTATTGCATGTGTTTCTGCCACATCATGGTGTACAAGAAATGTTTTTATATTATTTGGGATATCACATGATAAGTGATTGTCTGTAATTACAATCAGTTTATCTTTGTATAAATTACACAATTTCAATAATAAGGGATCTTTTTGTTTAACAAAAATTCGATCAGGGAATGCTAATTTGAGGTGATAATCATATCTAGCTACACCTCCAATAGCTCCGTTTTCGTAACTATCACAACAATAATGAAGTATTATGTTTTTATTCATATAGTTATTACAAAAATGATTATATATTTTCATACAATTTATCCGCATTTCGTATTCACGTTGTTCAGATATATTTTTAAGTATCTCATGTATGTTATCTATATTGCTTTCGTTAACACGTATAATAGCTTCTTTCCAAAGTTGGTGTTCTGGTAAATCTAATGTATCTGATAAAATAATAGGTATTGATCCACATGCTAAGCTTTCCCACAAACGAATAGAATTTGGACCTGAACCAGAAGGACATAATGAATAGCGACTATTCAACAGTAAATTGTTATAATCTTCTGTATTTTTTGTGTATTTTTCACTTGTATCTAAGTCTTGTTTATAATTTTGTAAATCTGAATAAACTGATTTTTCAAAGTGCCATAATCCTGTATTAATTATTTTTGTATTTTCGGGATGATTCATATGAAAGATATCTTGCCTGATTTTTGTTAAATAACATGTAGGATTGTAAGCGCCCATAAAAGAATATAAGTATTCGCGTTTTACGTTAGCGTAATCCAAATTCTTCTGACTTATATATTTCTCAAAGTTTACCGCGTACAATGGACATGCAATAATTTGAATACCGTCAATATTATCTTGGTTTTTAACTTTATGGGGTGTATATAATGTTTTTACATTCATCATTTTAAAAAATGGTATAAGTAATCGAAAATTTATGTGTTGGCAGCATGTAAAATATTCAATGTTTGGTTGACATGCGGATTTAATGATATTGAGCATTTTTTGTTTTTGTTTAATTTTATCAATTATTGTGGCCCATGGAATGCCAATATAATTTTTATTGTATCTATTCTGGTCATAGAAGGTTTTTTCAGTAATAACTGGATATTGCCAAAATAACTTTGTAAAATCCAATATTTTATCAAAGTTATTCATAATACTATAAATATCAGAAATTGTTTAAATACTTCATAAAAATGTTAGTAAAATATAAAGAATATAATATTTTACAAAGTATTCTGTAATAATGAAAACTTTAGGCATATTTATTACGTGTTTTTGAATATTGTTACAAAATTTTTAAGAAACAACGTTCAATTAACAAATATTATAGAGTACACTTAAAAAAATGTGGAAGATAAAATTATTTTTTAGATGAAAGTGAATTATATAAAATATAAATATATAATCGTTTTAGAAATAATTTCAGAAACAGGAAATAAACTGAAACTATACCATTACATGAAAAATGATGTGAATATTGTTCAATCAGAGGACGTCATGGAACATATAGAATACGACCTTTTGAAAAATACGATAAATGATATATACAGAATATTAAAACCAGGAGGACTATTTCGATTGTCTATGCCTGATTACAGTTGTAATGTTTTATATAATCAATCAGAGAAAGATGAACAAAGAAAAAATTTTTGACGCAGGAGGAGGTGGATCTAATGATAGAATCAATCAAAATGTAATAAACGGTGGCCATGTATGGTTTCCGATATTTAACTCTGTAAAATCATTATTATGACAACAACAATAAACCAGTTATAAATGAAATAGATTACAGCAAAGGATATATATCAAGAACGCCGGACCATGATATACGAGTAAAGGATCCTTTCAGACCCATGTCTATTGTTGTTGATTGTTATGAATAATAATATATGTGTTTAATTTGTAAATTAAATATAAAAGTTAGTGTTATAAATAAATATGTTAAATAATGTTATAGTAGTTCCATATCGTAATAGAGAAACACATATGAAATATTTTATTGAGAATAGTGTTCCTTTATTTCAACAATATTTACCAAATACATTAGTATTGATTGTAGAGCAAAACGAAGGAAAACTATTCAATAGGGGAGCATTATTAAATATTGGATTTAAAGAATATGATTATAAAACTGAATATTTTTTTACACATGATATCGATATAAACCCAACAAAAAAGTTTGTTCAAGAATATTACAGCAAACATGTAGATAGTTCCAATATTTTAGGATTATATACTTCTGTATGCGATACATTAGGGGGAATAATTAAATTGAAAAACGAAGTCATTAACAAAATCAATGGATTTCCAAATGATGTATGGGGATGGGGTTCTGAAGATAAAGCATTACAGAACCGTTCAGAGTATTTCAAAATAAAAAAAAGTACATTTTTGTTGAATAATGAGCAACAACCACAATATCTGACACGTTTTGACGATATTAATGATCGTGACACAAAAAATATCAGTAAAAATATAAATAAACATTATCATCATTTTAAAACATTAAATGATGAAGAAAAATTGAAAGAAATAATGAATTCAGGATTGTCAAATTTAGATTATAAAGTTATTGATAGAAAAAAAATACATGATATTGTAGAATGGATAAAAGTAGATATTTGACATACATATATGATACTATACATGTAATAATATTTTTATCATATATTATATATAATGAAAATATTGTGTTGTGGTGATAGTCATACTAAAGTATTTGAATATTGTAATAAAAAGCAAAATGAATTTGTTTTTGATGTTTGTATAGTAGGGGGTGCAACAGCACAAGGATCAGTTAATCCAAATAGTAGAACAGATGCATTAAGAATATTTAGAAACAAAATTATGAATACACATGCTGATAAAATTCTTATAATGTTAGGTGAAGTTGATTGTGGGTTTATTATATGGGTCAGATCTACAAAATATAATATTAGTGTTGATGAACAAATAAATAATTGTGTCAAAAATTTATTTACATTCATAAATAATATATTGGAAACTACAAACTATAAAAAAGAACAAATTATAGTAGCAGGTTCAATTTTACCAACCATTCGGGATTCGACTGATAAAAAGTACTTGAATGGTTCTAGAAGTGAAGTGGATGTGTCACAACTTGAAAGAACTACAAAAACAATTGAATATAACAATAAGCTTAAAACAAAATGTGCTCAATATGGGTTTAATTATATTGATATTACAGATGATATTATAAACGATGAAGGTATTGTAAAAAGTTGCTTTTTAAGTAAAAATCCATATGATCATCATTTAAATGATGAAATAACATATGATTTATGGCTTTCTAAAATTAAAAAATTAAAAATATAAAGTTTCATATATATTCAAATTTATAATCAAAATATTCTATATCATCTTTATAGTGTGTTTCTACCAATTTTATCGATTCGTTGTTGTAATAACGTGAATAATGATCGTGTGTTGTGGGATGCACTCTTTTATAAGCATCTACATTTTTCAATTTTAATGTATTTTTCAAAAAGAGTAAATGAATTTTATCCATTTATTAAAGTCATTATCTAGAAAATATATGATTGAATTAGCTAACAAAAAAAAGTTCAAGAAATCAATGTTCCTTATATGCTTTTCCCTGACATTCCTAAAAAAACATCAGCTTCATCATTCATCAAAAAAATGACGAGACGACTTCCAAAACGAGTCAGAAAACAATTTTATACTCGTCGTAAAAAATACAGAAATATCTAGATTTAGCAATTATTAATTAGAAAATAGATTGTGATTTTCAAT
>Ga0181590_10005241_pt1 | contig 10725 bp, 11 predicted proteins | sample 071ome_34_FD_132446 | JGI IMG/M metagenome (GOLD analysis project Ga0181590, IMG submission 132446) | Coastal salt marsh microbial communities from the Groves Creek Marsh, Skidaway Island, Georgia - 071411BT metaG (megahit assembly) | ecosystem: Environmental > Aquatic > Marine > Intertidal... | reverse complement strand
GGATGTAAATTTATGAATAGATAGTGATATATGGATAACAACAACTGATGGTAGTAGTAGTTATACTTGTAATGATTCAAGAGTAGAATTATTATGTACAACTTCAGATGGAACTGAGGATGTTGAATTTAATGTAGGGTTATATGGAATAGATGATACAACAAAAGATATTTTAGAAGGACATTATTTATCAACAGATGGAGTAAATATATATATATTGTAGAGAATGTAGGAGTAGGAAGAGTAAGAGTGGCGACTATTCTAGCAAGCTATAAATAAAAATCATCATTTAATTATATAATTGAATGTTAGAGCAATTTATTTATGAAATCCAGAATAATAATAATATAAAATTAAGTATTATTTTTATATGTGCAATACTTGTATATTATTTATATAACAATAATCATTCTTCAACCAATCGTATTGATGCTATAAAAAATAAAACAAATAGTTTAATTAGAGGTTATGATAAACAAGTAGATAAATACTCAAAACCATATAATGATAAAATCAACAAAATCCAAAGTATTGATAATGAACTTGTTGATTTACAAAGAGAAAAGGTTAGATTGTCGGCCATGAAAAGTCTTATTGGTAATGATACTATAAAACTTGGATATATACAAGGACAATTAGCATTAATTTATAGACTTGAAGAAGAGTTAACAAATGAAAAAATAGCAGTTGCAGAAAAAAAAGTAAAAATAGAATAAATATATAAAAATAAAATAAATATATAAATAGGTTGTTCTTTTTCTAAAAAACCAGTTTCACCTAAAGGACGAAAAATAGAGATGATTAATGTTAATAGTATTGAAGGAAGTTTTATTGAAAGTACAGAGGATAAAATAACTCAATCATTCATAAATCAAGACTAAAAGGAACTTTTTATTGTGAACAAGTAAGTATGATACGTTAAAAATTCGTCTTTGATGAATTTATTGGAGTATAAAAAATTGACTAAATATTATTTATATAATTTATTTATAAATAATATGGGTATTTGTATATCAAGAAATCATTATCCATCTAATAATGAAGTTGAATTTTTTAATTTTGATGGATTAAAATGTAAATGTAAAGTGATTGATGTATATGATGGTGATACAATCACAGTCATTATCAAATTATTTGATAAAGTTAAAAATAAAAAATATAAATTTAATAAATACTATAAAATGAAAATTAGGATATATGGAATAGATACCCCTGAAATAAAAGCACCAAAATCACAATTAAATAGAGAACTTGAGAAGCAAGCCAGCATTTATATTAGAGAATATGTCAAGACATTAATACTTAATAAAGAAGTTAATATTGAATGTTTGAAATTTGGTAAATTTGGTAGAACACTTGGTCATGTATCATTTAAAAGAAATAGGCAAAATATAGATTTAGCAAAACATCTTGTTGAACTTGGATTTGCGAAAGAATATTTTGGTAAAACAAAAGTAGAATTTTCAAAAGAAGAGCTTGAAAACATCATTAACACAACTGTTTAATTTATAATTAAATATAATTTCTAAAGTGTAAATATAAATTATTATGAACACAGATTTGTATTTTGACAGTTTAGTAGATGATATTATTTCTGTAAATCACCGTGTAAATAATCCATACAAATTTAACAAAATTCTAAAAGATATCAAAAATGAACACAATTCCATAGACACGATGGAATATGTTTCTATGATTGAACCACTTAAAGGTAAATATAATAAAGCATTCACATTAAAATACGGACAACCATCTGTTGATAATATTAAACATATTGAGGCATTTGATAATGAGCTTGACCAAAAAGTTTACAACAAACTTCATAATAATCTAGTAAATACTTTAGAACAATCTGGGGGTGGATTAATGGGTAATGAAGGGTTGGAGAAACAATTAGCAAAATATTATGAAAAATTATACCCAAGTATAATGACAACAAGTATCAGATACAACACAAACAACTTTAATTTAGATAAATCCACACAAAATGTAAGTACTGCAAAAAATCTTCTTGCATTACATGATTTAGGTATGGATTTAAATAAGATTGTTAGTTTAGAAAAGGCTAAAATAGTTCAATCTGAAATGCTTAAACAGGGTGGTGGTGGTTTATTAGATGGAACATTTATTGGTAGTTTTGTAGAGGGAATAACTAACATTTTTAATAGTAAGAATATCAATATGGAAAAACAAACTGTAAGTGATGTAAATGAGTTAATAAATAAATCTAAATACCCAACATCAACAGTAACTGACACACAGCATATTTCTGATAATTTAGGCTCAATAAGTGAAACTGAACAGCTTAGTGTTAACTTTGTTGATTTAGTCACAAGTGAACACTCAGGTGGTAACTATGATGACCAGGAATTCTTATCAGTTCATAGTAATTATGCAGAAATGTTGTCAGATATGACTGAAAATGTAAATGTCCAAAGTGGTGGTGGTGATGATTATATTTCAATACAAAGTGACCGTATTGATTTACTCCCAGTTGTAAATACTAATGATAATGTCCAAAATGGTGGTGGTGATAATGCACCATACAAGATGAAGTATTATAAGTATAAGTTAAAATATGATAACTTAAAGAATTCATTAAATTAAATATAGTTTTTTAAATTGTTTAAATAATTTAAAAATGTAATGTTTATAACATATAGTATGGATTATTTCAACTTCAAAGGAAGTTTTTTATCAACAGATTATATTGGAATTATTATAGGTTACAATTTTAAAAATTATAGAGATATACGTACATTTGAAGTTGTCCGAACAGAATTGTTAAGTGACCTAAAAAAAATTCTTGTTAATAAAGTTGGAACAAGTTATTTTATGGATAATGAAATGTATAGTCAATTTGATGATACAACTATAAATGTAAATTTTAAAAGAAACTTTAGAAATAAACTTCTAAACGAAGTTTTTGATTTTAAGGAAGAAGAGGCTGAGATTGAAGGTGAAATGTCATTCATTACTATTAAGAACAAACCAAATAACATAATAAATTTAACGTCAAATAAATATGAACATACTGTTTGCAACTATTATACAATATTATATTTTTCTGTAATTGATTTTCTCCTTGGAAAAATAGATAAAATTTCAGATTCTATAGATGGATGTATATTAAATAATATACGATTTTCGGACCAAGAATATTCTAAATATATTGATTATGAAGGTGATTTTGATACTAAATCATTTATTGAAGCAATGGAGGTTAAAAACATGAATTTAAATCAAACGAGTTCTGATACAGATACAGACACAGATTGTGACACTACATCAGATAGTGAATCAAGTGATAGTGATTCTGAAGAAGAAATAGCTGAATCAGATAAATTATTAGGTGAAGTATTTTTAAAAGATGTAAAAAAGATAGATAATAACATGTCAATTAATGAAATTAATAATTTAAACACATCTTCAAGTGATTCATCAAGCGAATCAGAACCTGATTCGGAATAAATTTATTTATCTTATAAATTTAGGATGGAGGTTCATAAAGAGACCCAAACAGCTATCGGTAAAATCTATAATATACTTACCAAAATAATAAAGAAAAGAAAACTTGTCAAAATAACAATTTCATTTAATAATAAACATGTTGAACCAGATAAATATCAAATAGCAAAAAATTCTTCAAGTTCTGATGATTTTAATGATACTGAATTTTTACAAGAAAAGATTTTTACAGGTTATGTAGTTAATTTTTCTTATACTATTTTTATGATGGCAGTTATTAACAAAGACAATTGTTTTTCATTTGTTACAATTGATATATATAAAATTAAAGAAATTGCTTCTGTTGGAAAGAAAAATCCTATTTATAAAATAGCCTTAATATCAACTATTGACAAATTTATTTATAAAAATAATCTCATAAATACCATTAATTTAAATGATAGATATAATATATTTAATTCATTAGGTAGAAAAACAATAAAACTACATACATGTGATAATGAATGTTTGACTGGTACATGTATTAGTATTGATGATGATTATATTATATTTAAAAAAAATAATAATAATACAGAAAATGTTATCTTTTCATTTATTAACTATATTGAATTTAATCCATAATATTTTATTTATTTAATATATAATGGATTGCCCCAATAATTGCAAACTTGTTAATGTAGGTAGCAAAAAATTCTGCCAACCAAAACAAAACCTTGAATACAGCTCTTCTAACCCATACTTTTCCAGATTTGGTAATGGTCAAGTCCAAAAACAAAATCTTGAGAAATTAATGACTGGATTCTATAAAATGGTAAAAGAACAAACTGAATAAATTCGTTTTAGACGAATTTATTGGATCTAAAAAAATTGATTAATTAAATCATAAAATATATATTTTTATAATTTAATTAAGATGTTATACGGTCAATATAATGTTCCAAGGAGTGATGTTTGTGTTAATTTCAAAGTTGGACAACCTAATAATGATGACCTCCCATTAGATTTAATAAAAGAAGGTATGCATGATTTTATCGCAAAAGAAATGGATAAAGCATCACTCCAATATGGTGATATCCCTGGTTACGAACGTTTCAGAAGTGTTATGGCATTATTTCTTAATCGGAGGTATCACGCATCACGTTTACACTTTAAAAAAAGTAATAGTTCAACACCTGATAATATATTTATAACTAATGGTGTTTCAAGTACTATACCTTTATTACACTTAGTATTTGGAAACAGGAAAGATACTATTGTATTTGTTGAAGAACCAACATATATGATTGCCATATCAATTTATAAAAAATTAGGACTTGATGTTAGAACAATTAAAATGAAACCAGATGGGCTTGATGTTGAAGAATTCGAATCTGAATTATTTAAAATACCTGTAACGACACCTGTGGTATTATATACTATCCCAGTATGTCATAACCCAACAAGCATAACAATGTCTCATGATAAAAAAAATAAACTTGCATATATCGCAAAAACTCATCCAAATCTTATTATTATTGCTGACGAAGTATATCAAATGTTAACATTTAGTGATGATGAACCAATCCCACCCCCATTAATTGACTACTGCTCAGACACATGTAATGTTGTGTCTATGGGTTCGTTTTCAAAAATATTTGCACCTGCTTGTAGATTGGGGTGGATTGAGACGACTTCAAAAATCATGACAATGTTAAAGGATTTCCCACAACTTGATAGTAGTGGTGGAGTTAACCCAATAATGTCTAATATCATAGAACAATTAATAAAAACAAATAAACTTGATAAACATATTGATTCAGTCCGTGAAAATTTAAAATTAAGATGTAAATCTCTATATAATATTGTGAAAACTAAATTACCAGAAATTGATGTTAATGAACCAAAAGGTGGATATTTTTTGTGGCTAAATACAAAAATTGATTCAGTTAAACTTCTTAATTATTGTGATAAAGTCAATATACATACTGGTAATAAATTCTCTGCATATGGAGAACTAAGAGATTATTGTAGATTAAGTTTCTCATGGTATAACAATGATGATTTTGTTGTTGGAATTGATAGACTTAAATGTGCAATTCAAATGTATAAATGTGAAATCGCTGAGAAACCATTAATTATTGAAACAACACCAATTGTTGGTGTTCATGGATATGGTAAATTAGGTAAACTTATTCATGAATGTGGACATAATGAGTATCACAATAAAGTTGTGTTTAATAGACTTGAATACTCTAATATAAATAGTTACAAATGTATAATTGATGTAACGAGTGAGAAGGGATGTGATAAATTATTAACTGTTCTCCTTGATAACAAATCAACGGTCCCACTTATAATTGGTTCAACGGGTAATCTACCTATTAATAAAATTATCCAATACTCAAAACAAGCCTTCGTTAAAGTTGTTTCTAATTTTTCATATGGTATCCCACTTGTTAAACAATTTATTAAACATATTGAACCATCTGAATGGAATATAACTATTGACGAAACACACCATACTCATAAGAAAGATGCACCAAGTGGAACTGCTAAAACACTTGCTGGTATGTTGAGTGTGGACTACAAACATATAACATCACATCGTGTTGGAGAAGTTATTGGTGAACATATTATAAAACTGGATAGTACATGTGAAACCATTGAGATTAAACATACTGCCCATAAACGAAAAATATTTGCATATGGTTCCTTATTCCATATCAACAAAGTATTAAAAGGTAAAAACAACCCTGGACTAGTTATTATTTAATTTATTGGAGCATAAAAAATTGATTTGTGGAACTCAAAACAGAACAGAGTTCTGTTAGTTGAGTTGTCCTCAACCCAATTTTTAACACCCACAACAAATTCGTCTAAGACGAATTTATTGGAGCATAAAAAATTGATTAAAATATTGTTTACAAATAATTACTTATATAACATGAGTTACAATTATGAATATAAACGTGATGAGGAAAATTTTGATGCAATTGTAGAAGCACCAAGAGACCATTTATCTCCAAATGAATCCCTAAATGATCAAAGTGATATTAATAAGATTGAGGAAGCTGTTATTGTGTTTAGTAATAGATATAACAAATGTATTAAATTTTCCTGTCTTACATTAGTTGGTATATTTGTTATATTCGTAATAGTAGTATTAATGATTTATGCTATTAATAATATCAACAATTAATTGGAGCTAAAAAAATTGAACATTCATTTATTTGAAGATAAATTTATTAATTCTGTCAAATATGAGCTCAAAAAAGGCAAAAAAAAGTAGTCGTTGTGGTGTACTTTTTCTTGCTAAGTGTATCAAAAGACTTTCAAAAGAATCAATTGATAATGTTGATATTTATATTCATGATGATGATCTTCTTAATTGGTATGTTATGATACATGGTTCAAAGGATTCACCTTTTGAAGGTGGTTCATTTTTATCAAGAATATCATTTTCTGAGAAATATCCACAGGTAGCACCTAATATATATTTTTATACACCCAATGGTCGCTTTAATTATGTTGGTGACCCAACTGCAACAAACGGGTATGATCATGATGGTCGTATTTGTTTAACTAATACAGCATATCACCCTGAAGAATGGAGTCAAATTCTTAAACCATGGCATATTATATCACAACTCATTACTGAATTTGAAACGACTGACAGAGATAAATGGGTTGGTATTTATCATATTAATTATGGGAGTCATTCTGACAAAATGATAAATGATATCAAAAAGAAATATTCAAAAACCAGTCATGAATATAATATGAAAGACCGTTTTATCAGTAACATTCTCAAAACATTCACACATGTTTATGAAGGTAAACGAGTTTAATTTATTAATTTAAAAATAATAACATTATTAATATTATTATGGAAGAACATTATATTTTAGCTAATAATGCTCTTAAGGAAAAAGACTACAATACATTTATAGCAAACATAGTTGTTTGTGCACAAAATGACTACAAAGATTCACGAGATATATACTGTAAATATTATAATAATATTAAATGTGATATTGATTTCATAAAACTACTTGACCAAGAAAATGAATATGTTCAACATATTCTTAGTGTTCTGTATTACCACATGGATAATTTTGATAAAACACGTGAATACCTTGAAAAAAGTATCAATAAAGAATGTCCAGTCGCTTTTGCAGAATTTGGATTTATTAGTGATATAACAAACAGACATGATGTGTCTATGACATATCTTCAAAAATCAGTTGATATGGGTTGTTTAACAGGAATTATATATCTTGGAATGAAATATAATATGGGTATTGGTGTTGAAATAAATTATGAAAAGGCAAAGGAATTATTTGAAAAAGCTGTTAATAGAGGCAGTCCACGTGCGATGGAACATTTAGGTGGTATGTATATTAATGGTAAAGGAGTTGAAATAAACTATAGCAAAGCAATAGAATTATTCACAAAAGCTGTTGAATTGAAATACCCAAATGCATTTAACTCATTAGCTATAATGTATATATTTGGTATAGGAACTGAAATTGACTATGTGAAAGCGAAAGAATTACTTGAAGAAGGTTGTAAATTAGGATGTGTTGATACAAATATTTCATTAGCTGTTATGTATCAAAAAGGTTATATAGGTAAGGATTGTAAAAAATCAATTGAATTATATACAAAAGTACTTAAACAAAAACCAAATAACCCAAATGCACTCAATAATTTAAGAATATCATTAAATGAAAAAGAAATGTTTCATGCATTGGTGCAACAGTTAGTTGAATATGAAACAAAAATAACAATGCTAAAAAACCAGCATAAAAACTTGGAAAATAAATATAAAAAACTTAAAGAAGAAATCAGTTTAATCCCTAGTTATGGTTCTAATTAGAAAATCTATATTCATCTATATTCACACATTTATTGTGTGCCATTTCTATAGATCTCTTTTATATTTTGTTTTACAACAAAATAATGGGGTAACTAGAACCCCTTCTACCGTTATTCGTTTTTACTTTATCTTTTATTTTACGAACTTACAGAGACATTTTGCAAGGATTATATACTAATCCTGTTACTGATTTTAATTTTATTTTCTTTCTCATTATATTTATCGCTCCATTTATGTCTGCATGAATCACTTTCCCTATTTTTGATTTAAATAGACCACGTTTTACACGTTTTCCATTATATTTTTCATGTTTTCCTATTTTTTCTAGATTTAAAGCATCACATTTCGATGTATAACTTTCTTCTGTTACCACTACAGCTAAACCATGTTTTATTAACTGCTCTTGCATTTTGTTTATTATTTTACTAAAAGGTATCTCGTAAAACTTTTTATTATTCGTCTTACCTAATGATACATTTTTTTTCCATCCTTTATTATATCCTATTATTATTGTTGTTTTACTATTTTTATACAACTTTACTAATTTATTTATTATTATGTTTATCAACCCATTTATTACATTAGTTTTTTTGTTTAAAATTTTGTTTAATTTGACTTTTATTTTATTATCTTTTGTTTTTGAGAATAATGATTTTAATTTATTTATTTTACGGTTATACATATAACAGGAATTTTTTAATTTGTTTCCTGTTATTAAATAACATTTTCCTGTTGGATTATAAATACTCATTAATATTTTTGACCCTAAATCTATTGACACACATTTTTTGCTACTTTTTGATGGAATAACTTTTTTCATTGTTTTTTTATCATCACAAATTATTGATAAATAATAAATATCATTCTTGATTATTATTTCTGTATATTTGATATTTTTGAATTTTGATGGAACTTTCACATATAAATATGTTTTATCCAAAAGATTTTTTTTGTTTATATAACCGTTTTTAACTTTTTTATATTTCTTTTTGTTTATAGATGATAATTGTTTGTATTTCGTTTGTTTCAATACATTTTTCTTGTGGTAATAATAACGATGATTATATTTTAATATTTTTTTATCAATAATATTATATTTGTCACCTATCACTTTACCTAAAGTCAATCTGATTATATTTTTATCTAACTTAAATGAACTGGCAGTATAACACAAAAGCATTTTATCTTTTTGTTCCTTGTATTTGGGTTTTCTTGCTTTATATCCTAGTTTTAATAGAGAGTAATAAGAAGAAATATTTTTATAAAATTTATCAATATTATTGTAAACGACATCTGGAGCAACTAATTTATGTTTATCACCTAAATATTGTGAAACCAATTTTTTAAATATAAATTGTTGTGATTTAATAGATATTCCAAATTCTTTTTCAATTTTTTCCTTGATTTCTGCTACAGATTTAATTTCAAAAGGCATAAATTTGTTTTTAACATCATTAAGCAAATCTTTGTTCTTGATTTCAGGTATTTTGTGTTGTTCCCTTAATTCCTTTACTTTATAGTACTTTTTTAAATAAAATGATAATAATATATTATCAACGATATTATAAAACAAAAATCTAGATTTATCTTTATAATTAATTTTGTTTTTACATAAATTAATTATTTTTGTTTTCCATATATTAATATTTTTAGATGTAAGGATAATATTATCTAATATCTGAATAGAATGTTTATAAATAATTTTATTATTGTCTTTTAATTGTTGTTTATGATTAATGTAAAAATTATAATATTTATCAAACAACTGTATAAATATAGTTAACTGGTCTTTTTTTGTTTTTGGATGTTTTTTGTAAAAATTATAAACATCCTTGTATAAATTTAATTTAAATGTATCAAAAATTTTATTAATAAACAAACACAAATTAAATGTGTCTTTAGACGAAGTAGTTAATATATCAAGAATATGTTTATATTTATCATTAATACGTAGATGATAAGTTGACTTAGTCATAAATAATTACATAAATGTATAATTATTTATATTCATTATTCCTTTAAGTTAATTTCTAATTCTGGTTTGACGAGTGGTTTTTAAGAAGTCTTTAATGTTGTTTTTATAAATATTAATTTGGTTTTTTCTTCTTTTAGAATACATTTTTGTGGTAAAAATATGCATAAGGGATATTAATTCTTCAAAAACTTCATTATCATTATCATAATCAATATCTTGTTCTTTTGAAATAACAACAATTTTAACATTAAATTTATCAAAAAGTTGTTTGATAGTTTTGAATGAAAGTCTAGTTAGTCTATCCTGATGGGTAATATAAATGGTTTGTATTTGATGAGAAATAACTAAATCAATAAGAGTAGAAAAATGATTTCTATCCAAATCCAAACCAGAAGAAATATCTTGATAAACGTGGTCAATTTGT
>Ga0181590_10005225_pt1 | contig 10739 bp, 10 predicted proteins | sample 071ome_34_FD_132446 | JGI IMG/M metagenome (GOLD analysis project Ga0181590, IMG submission 132446) | Coastal salt marsh microbial communities from the Groves Creek Marsh, Skidaway Island, Georgia - 071411BT metaG (megahit assembly) | ecosystem: Environmental > Aquatic > Marine > Intertidal... | reverse complement strand
TGCTCTAACAGCAACATATGTAGTTTTTATATGATTAAATTGGATAGGTTATGAATAGAACACTAAGAATTATAAAAAGCTTTTTATTGATTGAATTTTTGAAAGCATTCAGACTGGCTATGAGATACTTCTTCAGCAAAAAAGCAACAATAAATTATCCTTTTGAAAAAGGTTCAATTTCTCCTAGATTTAGAGGCGAACATGCTCTTAGACGTTATCCAAATGGTGAAGAGAGGTGTATTGGATGTAAGCTATGTGAAGCAATATGTCCTGCTCAAGCTATAACGATTGAGGTTGGTCCTCGGGAAAAAGACGGAACAAGAAGAACAACACGTTACGATATTGATATGGTTAAGTGTATATATTGTGGTTATTGTCAAGAAGCTTGTCCAGTTGATGCGATTGTGGAGGGTCCAAATTTTGAATTTGCCACTGAAACAAGAGAAGAGTTGTATTACAACAAAGAAAAACTACTTGCTAATGGTGATCGTTGGGAAGAGTCGCTCTCAAAAAATATAGAATTAGATGCTAAGTATAGGTAATTCATGATCGTAGTTAGTACATTATTTTATTTATTTTCATTCATTATGATTGCCTCTGCTTTTATGGTGGTGTTATCACGTAATCCCGTGCACTCTGTTCTTTTCTTAATTCTTTGTTTTTTCAATTCCGCTGGCATTTTCCTTTTGCTTGGTGCTGAATTTTTAGCATTTATATTGGTGATAGTATATGTTGGGGCTGTAGCTGTATTATTCTTATTTGTTGTTATGATGCTTGATGTTGAATTTAAATCTATTTCTTCAACAGTGATTAGCTATTTGCCAATAGGTATGACAATTGGATTTATACTACTTGCAGAGTTAATACTAGTCCTTTTTACTTGGGATAGGGATAGTATTAAAATAATAGCATATGCCACTGAAAATAATGAACAAATCAGTAATACAGAAATGCTTGGTATGGTGCTTTATACAGATAATATTCTTTTCTTTCAGCTGGCAGGGTTGATATTATTAGCATCTATGATTGGCGCAATCGTATTAACAGTTAACCACAGGCCTTCTGCAAAAAGACAAAATATTTCAGTGCAAGTTGATAGGGATCCGAAGGAGTCTATTGAAAATATAAAAGTAAAACCAGGAAGTGGCATATGATTACAATTAACCATTATCTTGTTCTTGCTTCAATATTATTTGTCATTGGTATATTTGGTGTATTCCTAAACAAAAAAAATATTATTATTATATTAATGTCTATTGAGCTTATGTTGCTATCAGTTAACATAAATTTTGTTGCATTCTCATCTTATCTTAATGACATTATGGGGCAAATTTTTTCTCTACTTATATTAACTGTTGCTGCTGCAGAGGCTGCCATAGGACTTGCCATACTTGTAATCTATTTTAGGAATAAAGGCTCAATATCAGTGGATGATATTAATGAGATGAAGGGTTAATAATGATTTATTCCTCTATAGTATTTTTACCACTTATTGGTGCGTTAATCACTGGGTTATTTGGGAAAACAATTGGAGCACGAGCTTCTGAAATCCTGACATCTTCATTTGTAAGTATTTCTGCTATTTTATCCTGGATTGTTTTAGGTAATGTCGGCTGGGTTGATGGTGCAAATGATGAGGTCGTCGTTATTTTAAAATGGCTTACATCAGGAAATCTCGATCTCAGTTGGGCAATAAGAATAGATACATTAACTGCTGTAATGCTAGTCGTTGTTAATACCGTATCTGCTGTTGTTCATTTTTATTCAATTGGATATATGCATCACGATCCATCCAGGCAGAGGTTTTTTTCTTATCTATCGTTATTTACATTTGCAATGCTAATGTTAGTGACTTCTAATAACTTCATGCAATTATTTTTTGGTTGGGAAGGAGTTGGTTTGGCGTCATACTTATTAATTGGTTTTTGGCATCATAAAGATTCTGCAAATAATGCCGCTATGAAAGCATTTATAGTTAATAGAGTTGGTGACTTTGGCTTTGCATTGGGCATATTTTGTATATTCTATATTTTTGGGTCATTAGATTTTGATTATGTTTTCTCAAATGTGAAATATATGACTAATCAAAATATTTATATTCTAGGATATTCATTCAATTCTATTTCATTCATATGTGTTTTGTTATTTATTGGTGCTATGGGTAAGTCTGCACAGTTCTTCTTGCACACATGGCTACCAGATGCTATGGAGGGTCCTACGCCTGTATCAGCACTTATTCATGCTGCTACTATGGTGACAGCAGGAGTATTCCTTGTTGCCAGATGTTCTCCACTATATGAAATGGCTCCGAATGTTATGTCATTTATTGTATTCATTGGGGCAACTACAGCAATTTTTGCTGCTTCTGTTGCTCTTGTTCAAAATGACATTAAGAGAGTAATAGCATATTCAACTTGTTCACAATTAGGATATATGTTCGTTGCTTTAGGTTTAGGTGCTTATCAAGTTGGTATCTTTCATCTATTTACACATGCATTTTTTAAAGCATTATTATTTTTAGGAGCTGGTTCCGTAATCCATGCAATGTCAAATGAACAAGACATGAGGAATATGGGTGGTTTAAGAAAACATATTCCAAAGACTTATGTATTAATGTTAGTTGGTACTCTTGCCTTAACTGGTTTTGGTATACCTGGTGTATTTGGCATGGCAGGCTTCTATTCAAAAGATGCAATTGTTGAAGCTGCTTTCGCTACTAATCTTGCTATAAGTTCTTATGCTTTTACTATGCTGATCATAGCTGCATTTATGACTTCTTTCTATTCATGGAGACTTGTATTTATGACATTCCATGGAGCACCAAGAGCGTCTGAAGAAGTTATGTCACATATTCATGAAAGCCCAAATATTATGTTGGTGCCATTACTGGTGTTGGTTCTTGGTGCTATTCTATCTGGATATTTATTCTACGACTCATTTATATACCATGACTTTAAGGAGTTTTGGGCAAGTTCTATATACATACTGAAGGAAAATAATATTTTAAAGGATCTTCACTATGTTCCTACTATTATTAAATGGACACCAACAATTATGATGGTTCTCGGTTTATTATTGGCCTACTATTTCTATATTAGAAGACCAAATATCCCTTCTAAAATTGCTGGTGACCAAGAGGTGCTTTACAAATTCCTTCTTAATAAGTGGTATTTTGATGAAATCTATGACTTCCTATTCGTAAAACCAACTGTAAGTATTGGGCGATTATTCTGGAAAGCCGGAGACGAAAACATAATTAATAAATATGGTCCCGATGGAATTTCAAAGCAGGTTATTCGTGTGACAAAAAAATTGGTTCAGTTGCAATCAGGGTTAATCTACCACTATGCATTTTCCATGATTATAGGATTATCAATATTTATAACATTTTATATTATTATTGGTAGGGGTTGATAAATGTCTTGGCCAATTTTATCAACTTTATTAATCATCCCAGTATTTGGTAGTATTATAATTTTACTAATAAATAGTAATGATGATATTGGAAGAAGAAACATAAAAACAGTTGCTCTCTATGCCAGTATAGTTAACTTCATTGTTTCATTATTATTATGGGTTAATTTTGACATAGCAACCTCTTCATTCCAGTATGTCGAACAATATTACTGGCTATCAGAAAATATTACATATCATGTTGGGGTTGATGGGATATCTATATTCCTGATTATACTTACTACATTCCTCATGCCGTTTTGCATCCTTATTAGCTGGGACTCAATAAAAGAAAAAGTAAAAGAATATATGATTGCTTTTTTGATCCTGGAAACTTTAATGATTGGTGTTTTCTGCGCTCTTGATTTAGTTGTTTTCTATCTGTTTTTTGAGGCTTGCCTGATTCCGATGTTCCTGATAATTGGTGTATGGGGTGGACCAAGGCGTGTTTATGCAACATTTAAATTCTTTTTATACACCCTGAGTGGTTCTGTTCTAATGCTAATAGCAATAATCTACATATATATTATCACCGGGACCACTAATATTGTTGAGTTGAATGGTTACCTATTTGATTACTCAATTCAAACATGGCTCTGGTTAGCGTTCTTTATTTCATTTGCAGTGAAAATGCCAATGTTCCCAGTTCACACATGGTTACCAGATGCTCACGTTGAAGCACCTACAGCTGGATCTGTGATATTAGCTGGTGTTCTTCTAAAAATGGGTGGGTATGGGCTTTTGAGATTTTCAATTCCATTATTTCCTGTAGGCTCATTTGTTTTTATGGATTTTGTGTTTGTGCTTTCAATAATCGCTATCATATACACTTCATTTATTGCTATTGCGCAAGAAGACATTAAGAAGCTCATAGCATATTCGTCAGTTGCACATATGGGTTTTGTAACAATGGGTATTTTTACATTTACTGAACAGGGGATACAAGGTGGTATTTTCCAAATGTTAAGTCATGGTTTAATATCATCAGCATTATTTCTCTCAGTTGGTGTTGTCTACGACCGTCTTCATACTAGAGAAATTAGTGTATACGGAGGGGTTGTAAAAAAAATGCCGGTTTTTGCAGCTTTATTTCTTATTTTTACAATGGCTAACGTTGGATTACCTGGAACAAGTGGCTTCGTCGGTGAATTCTTATCATTGATAGGTGCATTTAGAATAAATATCTATGTTGCAATTTTAGCTACAACCGGAGTAATTTTATCAGCTGCTTATGCGCTTTGGTTATATAAGAGGGTTGTTTTTGGAGTAATAACAAATAAAGCAATAGAAGAGTTAAAAGATATAAATGCAAGAGAATATGTTATTTTATTTCCATTAGCTTTTTTAATTATTCTTTTTGGTGTTTATCCAAATCTTATCATAGAATTAACCTCAGCTAGTACATCAAATTTAATTGAAAACTATAATGTTGCTGTCGATCAATATCAATCATTTATAAATGTACAGAATGTTAATTAAGGTGTTGTAATGAATATGTTTATCTATATGCCGTTATTACCAGAAATTATGTTGTCAATTATGTCAATGGTACTACTAATGGTTGGTGTTTTTAGAAAGAATGAAAACTCATATGAAATAGTATCAAATCTTGCCATAATTTCTCTACTATTAATAACGGCGATTATCTTATCAGGATCTATCTCAGATGGGGTTGCATTTGGTAATTCATTAATTGCAGACTCTTTTTCGCAATATCTAAAAATACTAATTTTGGTTTCAACCATAATAATTTTAATAGTATCAAATATCTATCTTAAAAATATTAAGTTACTTAAATTTGAATATGTTATTTTAATTCTTATATCGGTAATAGGTATGATGCTGATGGTTTCATCAAATGATCTGGTTACCTTATATCTATCTATTGAGCTACAAAGCTTACCGTTGTATGTGCTTGCATCAATTAGAAACAAATCATCTAAATCGACAGAATCTGGTCTGAAATATTTTGTTCTTGGTGCATTGTCATCTTGTATATTATTGTATGGACTTTCACTTGTTTATGGTTACTCAGGTTCAATTTACTATACTGATATTGCATCTACTCTTGTAGATTATGAAGTTGGCATATTGATTGGTTTGGCATTTACACTAGCAGGTTTTGCTTTTAAAATTTCAGCAGTACCTTTTCACATGTGGACTCCAGATGTTTATGAGGGTTCACCAACAACAATTACAGCGTTTTTTGCCGTTGCACCAAAGATTGCAGCACTTGGACTAATTACTAGAATGCTATTTACCGCTCTTCCGGGTTTAGTTGATGACTGGCAATCAATTTTAATTCTACTCTCAATACTGTCGATGTTGTTAGGAGCATTCTCTGCAATTGGTCAAAACAACATAAAAAGACTCTTAGCATATTCATCAATAAGTCATATGGGCTTTGCTTTGATGGGAGTTATTAATGGATCTATTGAGGGTGTTACGAGTTTATGTCTGTATTTATTGATTTATTTAGCTATGTCATTAGCTATATTTATATCAATAATCGCATTGAAAAATGGAGATGAGCATATTGAAAATATAAATGAATTATCTGGACTATCAAAAACGAAACCAATAAATGCCATAATCATTTCAATACTTCTTTTTTCACTAGCAGGCATTCCTCCACTTGCAGGATTTTTTGCTAAATTCTATGTTCTCTATGCTGCAATTAGCGTCGAGTTGTATTATCTTGCAATTTTTGGCGTCCTATCAAGTGTTGTTAGTGCTTTCTACTATCTTCGAATTATAAAAATTATGTATTTTGAAGAATCTGTAATTACATATGATCCGGTATCTAAAAGATTAAATTCAATAATTTATGTACTGACAGCTTTCGTTTTATTATTTTTTGTAAAACCATCTATATTTATTTCTTTTGCTCAAGCAGCCTCATTAGCACTTTTTTCTTGATGAATTCTTTTAAATTTGAGTCAAATATTGAACGCCATGATTTGATTGACTCGACGAATTTGCGAGCAATAGATGTTATTAAATCCGAAAAGGATATTGATTGGGTAATATCTAAGGTTCAGACTCATGGCAAGGGAAGGGTTAATAAAACATGGTCATCTCCTCACGGGGGTCTGTATGTAACTAGGATATTAAAATCTGATAAAATAAATTATTCTAATCTTGGTCAGTTCAGCATCTTATCATCGGTTGCCGTTGCTAAGTCTGTTGAGAGTTTTTTATCAGGTAAAAAAGTAAGTCTTAAGTGGCCAAATGATGTTTTTGTAGATGACAAGAAAGTTGCTGGTATACTGATTCAAAGTATTATTCATAAACAAAGACTATTCGTAATTGTTGGTATTGGTATAAATGTTTTTAAGCCGTATTCTGCAAATAATGAGTATTCATATATTGAGGATTTTAATAGGGGTATTCAATTAGATTTATGTTTTGAAACTTTACTTAAAAATCTTAAGGAAATGATAAATAATTGGGGTTATGGTGTGAATTTCAATGAAGTCAAAGAATTTTGGCTATCTAGATGTAATCATATTGGTAAAAAGATAATAGTAAAAACAAGCAATACATCAAAAGAAGGATTATTTGAGAGTATTGATGATAATGGTAATCTGTTACTCTTGATAGATAACAAAATTGAATTAATTAATACCAGTAATATTTTAATAGAAGAGAGTATATGACAAAAAAAAATATAGAAGTGTTGTACAGTCCCATCGGTGGGGCTGGTCAAATTGGAATGAATTTATATTTATATGGCTATCGAATATCTAATGGAGATATACATTGGATAATGGTTGATTGTGGGATAGGTTTTGCAGATGAACATTATCCAGGGATTGATATTCTAATTCCAAATATCGATTTTCTGAATAAGAGGAATAATAAATTAATTGGTATTATATTAACCCATTCTCACGAAGACCATTATGGTGCAATAAATACACTTATTAATGATAAAATAGATGTTCCGGTTTATTGCACAAAATTTACTTCCGAGCTTATAAAAGAAAAAATTTCTGAAGATTATTCAGAGCTTATGTTGGATATAAAATTATTAAAAGATAATGCAAAATTTAAGATAGGTGAATTTAACATCGAGTTAATTAATGTTGCTCATTCTATTCCTGAACCAAATGCTCTTAAAATATCGATAGATGGATTTAACATAATCCATTCAGGTGATTGGAAGATAGATGAAAAGCCAGTGATTAATAGAAAGACTGATTTAGATAAATTTAAAAAAATTGGAACCGATCAATGTGATGTATTAGTTTGTGATTCTACAAATATATTTAAGAAAGAAACATCATTAACTGAAAGTAAGGTTGGTGAAAATTTAGTAAAAGTTATAAAAAATATAAAGGGGCTTGCGATTGTAACTACATTCTCATCAAATGTTTCTAGGTTAATATCAATTATAAACGCTGCAAGAATGAACAAAAGAAATATAGTTTTGTCAGGAAGGTCAATTAAGAGGTTTGTAAAGGTTGCTCAAATATGTGGTTATATAGAGAAAGATATTTTCTTTAATGATGAGAGGGATCTTCCTAAACTCTCCAAGAAAGATGTTTTGATAATATGTACAGGTAGCCAAGGTGAAGGAAATGCATCTCTGGCTAAAATAGCTAATGGAAGAAATCCATTAATATCGCTAAATTTAGGTGATGTTGTTGTCTTTTCATCAAAAACAATTCCAGGAAATGAGAATTCGGTAGGTTATTTAAAAAATAAAATAATTGAATTTGGGGCTGATATTATAGATGAAACTACTCATGATATCCATACAACTGGGCATCCTTCACGTCCTGAGGTAGAGAAACTATATACTTTTTTAAAACCACAGACCCTAATTCCAATGCACGGAGAACTTTTCCATCTCAAAGAGCATGTTAGTTTTGCTAAAAAAAATAAAATCAGTAATCCATTGTTTGTAAAAAACGGTGATCTAGTTCAACTCTATCCAAACAAACCGAATATTATAGAACAAAACGAACCAAGCTTTTATTTAAGAGACGGTGATGTATTGATCAAAAATGATGATTATCTTCTTAAGGACAGAAGAAGATTGCAGGAATCAGGTGTAATTTTTACAACTTTGGTATTAGATAAAAATAATGTGTTGTATGTGGATCCAATCATAGAAATTCTTGGTATCCCTAGTAAACTAAATGGGGTTGAACATACAAAAAACTTTATTGAGTTATTGATTGATAATGCGGTGGATTCACTTCCAAAAGCAAAAAAAAGCGATATTGATTTCATGTCAGGCTACATAGAAAAGTCAATAAGGAATGATCTGTATTCAAAATGGGGGAAAAAGCCTATAATAAAAGTTAGGTTAACGTATGTTTAGGATAAATTAATGAATTATTTTACGCTATTTGGTACTTATTTTATTATGTGGTGGGTTGTTTTCTTTATTATTTTGCCACTAAAGATCGTTACTCATACAGATCAAGGTGTTGATGTGAAAGGCATACATGGAAGTGTTCCAATTAATCCAAATCTATTATATAAAATATTAATAACAACTGTCCTAACTCTTGTTTTATTATTGATACTCATAGCCATGTTTTATTTTGATATAATGAGTATTGACTCAATTTTAGGTATAGCGTGATTTAACTATGAGACTAACTGAATACTTTCTTCCAACTCTAAAAGAAGTTCCAAAAGATGCTGAGATTGTTTCTCATCAATTAATGCTGAGAACAGGAATGATAAGGCAGTCTAGTTCCGGGATCTATATTTGGCTTCCATTTGGTCATGCAGTTTTGAAAAAAATTGAACAAATTGTTCGTGAAGAACAAGTAAATGCAGGTGCAATAGAATTATTAATGCCAACAATTCAATCTGCCGAATTATGGAAAAAAAGTGGACGTTATGATGACTATGGCGCCGAAATGTTGCGTATGAAAGATAGACACGATAGAGAAATCCTCTATGGACCAACAAATGAGGAGCAAATTACTGATATATCAAGTCATTATTTCAAATCTTATAAGTCGCTCCCTAAGATACTTTTTCATATTCAATGGAAGTTTAGAGACGAGGTTAGACCACGTTTTGGAGTGATGAGGTGTAAGGAGTTCTTGATGAAAGACTCATATTCATTTGATATCACTGAAGAAGATGGAAAATTATCTTATAATAAAATGTTTTTATCATATCTTAAAACATTTCAGAGACTTGGATTGAAAGCTATACCAATGTCAGCAGAGTCAGGTCCCATAGGTGGGAATTTGAGTCATGAGTTTATAGTACTCGCTAATACTGGTGAAAGTAAGGTATACATCGATAAAAGAATACTCGATATGAATATACCAGATGAAATTGATTATCAAAAAGACTCAAAAAATATTGTTTCTAAGTGGACTGAATTTTATACAGTCACTGACGACATGTACGAGCAAGATACTTATGAGTCAAAAGTTGAAGAAAAAAATAGGTTAGAAATGAGGGGGATAGAGGTTGGACATGTTTTTTATTTTGGTGATAAATACACAAAGCCTTTAAATGCAAATGTCCAAGATAAGGATGGCGTCACAAAACCAATTCAATCAGGATCTTACGGAATTGGTGTCTCAAGATTAGTAGCCGCAATTATTGAAGCGAGTCATGACGACAAGGGTATAATTTGGCCAAAAAGTGTTTCACCATTCGACTATGCATTGATATGTCTCAACTCAAAAAATGAAGAACTTGTAGAATTATGCGATATAATCTACAAGAAAATGAAAAGTAAATGTGCTATTTTGTATGATGACACAAGTAGTTCAATAGGTGAAAAACTCAATAAGATGGATCTTATTGGTATACCAAAACAAATAATTTTAGGGAATAAATCTATTGAAAGTAAAAGTTTAGAGATAAAGGATAGAAAAACTGGAAATGTTGAGGTTCAAAGCATTGATGCATTTCTTGAGATCTTTGAAAATGACTAATTCCAATAATAATAATTCATTAAAGCAAACTAGAGCATTTTCTTCATTTGAATGGAAGATTGCTTTTAGGTATTTTAGGTCAAAAAAAAAAGAAGGCTTTATATCTATAATTAGCTTCTTCTCACTTGTTGGGATTATGCTCGGAGTGGCAACTTTAATTATAGTATTAGCTGTTATGAATGGTTTTAGATCAGAGTTGCTGGATAAGATACTGGGTATTAATGGTCACATCACAATTCAATCTTATGATCAAGGAATAGATGATTATGCTGAGCTAAGGAAAGAACTGGAAAAAATTGATAATGTTTATTCAGTTATTCCAACAATATACTCACAAGTAATGGTGTCGTCTGGAGATCAAAC
>Ga0181590_10005211_pt1 | contig 10750 bp, 13 predicted proteins | sample 071ome_34_FD_132446 | JGI IMG/M metagenome (GOLD analysis project Ga0181590, IMG submission 132446) | Coastal salt marsh microbial communities from the Groves Creek Marsh, Skidaway Island, Georgia - 071411BT metaG (megahit assembly) | ecosystem: Environmental > Aquatic > Marine > Intertidal... | reverse complement strand
CCATCGGCGACTTTGCCCGACAGGCTTTGATTGGCCGCGGCGTTGTCATCATCCGATGACGAGTCGGAACAGCCGCTGATCAATAAGGCGGCACAGCTGAGTCCGATAAGAATGGGGGAACGCATGGGATTCTCTCCGTGTTATGAGCGTATCATTCAGTTAAGCAGCCGATCATGGAAAGGCCTTAGAATTCTTGGGAGTATCAAGGTGTCGGCTTTTTCCTTTTGGCTCTTTCAGCGCCTCCTTTGCTGCGGGGCATGGAGGCATGGCCGGAAATCAGTTGTCTGCCGCGTTATGGCTGCGCCTCTGCGCTAAGCCTGATAAAATCAGGCCTTTATTTTTCCCAGTACGGATTGCTTAGTCATGCCGGAACACATCCCTCACGATTCCGTGGGATTGGTTACTCCTCAGGTTCATCATTTTGATCAGCCGCTGACGTTACGCAGTGGCCGTGTGTTACCCAGCTACGATCTGGTGTACGAGACCTACGGCGAGTTAAATGCTGATAAGTCCAACGCCATTCTGATTTGCCATGCGTTAAGTGGTGATCATCATGCTGCTGGTTATCACAGCATGGACGACAAAAAACCAGGCTGGTGGGACAGTGCTATCGGCCCGGGCAAAGCGATTGATACCCGCCGTTTTTTTGTGGTGGCGCTGAACAACCTCGGTGGTTGCTCAGGTTCCAGTGGCCCTACCAGTATCAATCCGGAGACTGGTAAACCCTGGGGCCCTGACTTTCCGATTGTTGCGGTACGTGACTGGGTGAATTCCCAGGCTCGTCTGGCCGATGTTCTGGGGATTGAACAGTGGGCTGCGGTGGTTGGCGGTAGTCTCGGCGGCATGCAGGTGCTGCGTTGGTCAATCCAGTTTCCCGAGCGTTTGCGTCATGCTGTCGTGATCGCGTCGGCGCCGAAATTATCGGCGCAGAATATTGCGTTTAATGAAGTGGCCCGTCAGGCCATTGCCAAAGACCCTGACTTTCATGATGGTCATTATCTGGAGCATGATACGATTCCGAAAACCGGGTTAATGCAGGCCCGTATGTTAGGACATCTGACGTATTTATCGGACGATGCCATGAAGCAGAAATTTGGCCGCGAATTAAAAGAAGGCAAGCTGAATTACAGTTTCGCACCGGAGTTTCAGGTCGAGAGTTATCTGCATTATCAGGGTGAAAAATTTTCCACCCGGTTTGATGCCAATACCTACATGCTGATGACCAAGGCGCTGGATTACTTTGATCCGGCAGCGGATTACGATAACGATCTGGTGCAGTGCCTGAGCCAGGCTCGTTGTGATTTTCTGGTGATGTCTTTCACCACCGACTGGCGCTTCTCGCCGGAACGCTCCCAGGAAATTGTCGATGCTCTGACGCATGCCGATAAAAACGTCAGCTACGCCTGCATTGAATCGGAAAATGGCCATGATGCTTTCCTGTTACCCATTCCGCGTTATCTGGAAATTTTCTCGGCATATATGGATCGGGTTGCCGCCGATATTCCGGCTTCTAACTCTGGAGAACCCGCATGAGCAGCGCAGTGGCAGAAACCCTGAGAGATGACCACGCCCTGATTCAGCGGGGTGTGAAACCGGGCAGCCAGGTCCTCGACCTGGGTTGTGGCGATGGCTCGTTACTGAAATACCTGCGACAGCACAAAAATGTGCGTGGTTATGGCCTGGAAATTAATCCGGATAATATCACCGCCTGCATTCGTAACGGCGTTAATGTTATTGAGCAGGACCTCGATAAAGGGCTGCGTAATTTCGAAGATGGCAGTATCGATACGGTGATCATGACACAGGCACTGCAAGCGGTTGAGCGTCCGGATTTGTTGCTTGATGAGATGCTGCGTATTGGTAATGAAGCTATTGTCACCTTCCCGAACTTCGGTTACTGGCGGACACGCTTTTATCTGATGCTGAAGGGGCGTATGCCGATGTCGGAGACTTTGCCATACAACTGGTACGACACGCCGAATATTCATATGTGCACCTTCCGCGATTTTGAAATTTTATGTCGTGAAAAAGGCATAAAAATTCTCAATAAAACCGTGGTCGATGATCAGCATAAACAACACTGGACCATTCGTCTCTGGCCAGCCATGCTGGGCGAGATCGCTGTCTATCACATTACCCGGAGGTAAGTTTATGAAACGACTGATGACACTGTTACTGATGTTGGTAACGTCACTGGCAATGGCCAGTCAGCGTGGCGAACAGAAACAGGTGTTTGGTGATTACGAAATTCACTATATTGGCCTGAACTCGACGTTCCTGACGCCAGAGGTTGCTGAAGCCTATGACATTACCCGCTCCGGAGCGTTGGGTTACCTGAGCGTATCGGTATTAAAAAATGAAGCGGGCAGTGAGTTGCCAACTGCGGTTCCGGCGAAACTTACCGGACAGTTGCGCAACCTGATTGGCCAGTCTAAAACACTGGAGTTCAAGCAAATCAAAGAGCGCAACGCCGTTTATTATGTCACCACGTTTCGTTTTGATGACGGTGATATGTACAACATCTTCCTGCAGGCGACCCCAGAAGGGCAAACACGTACCTTTGATGTGAAATTCAGCCAGCGTTTTTACGAAGAGTAAGTGCCTTTTCGCGTCGGAAGAATTCCTTTGCGGCGCCCAGTTATAACCCGGTACGGGTTCTTTTCAGATCATCAGCCCCACGGATGAGGCGACCGGGCTTACAGCAATGCCAGCCCGGGTGTCCGAAAAACAGTCCGTGCTGTCGAACCGTTGGATTTTATAGCGATGAAAAAAATAGTGATCGCCAGCGGAAACGCCGGCAAATTACGTGAATTTACCGCCTTGTTTGCCAGCCACTTTGCAGAGCAGGCGATTGAGGTGTTGCCCCAGAGTCAGTTCCAGGTCGAAGAAGCCGAAGAGAATGGCCTGAGTTTTGTTGAAAACGCCATTATTAAAGCCCGTAATGCCGCCCGCCAGACTGGCTTGCCAGCACTGGCTGATGATTCCGGTATTGAGGTCGATGCATTGCAGGGAGCGCCGGGTATTTACAGTGCCCGCTATGCGCAGCGCAGTGGCTATCAGGGTAACGAACAGGGAGATGGTGCCAATAACGCCATGCTGCTCGACGCCTTAAAAAGTGTTCCGGCTTCTGAACGGACAGCACGCTTCCAGTGTGTGTTGGTGTATATGCGCCATGCGGAAGATCCAACGCCGCAGGTGTTTCAGGGCAGTTGGCAGGGGCGGATTGTCGATCAGCCGGACGGCCATGAAGGTTTTGGCTATGACCCGTTGTTCTGGGTCGATAGCGAGCAGTGTACCGCGGCGGCGTTATCAAAAGAACATAAAAACCGCATTTCACACCGCGGTGTGGCGATGCAAAAACTGATTCAATCCATTCAACTTTAATCACAGAGTGACCGATTTACCTCGTGGATATTTTAGATCAACTAGAAGACAAAATTCTTAATACCATTGTTTCTGTCGAAGACCTGAAACAGCAGCTGGATGATAAGAGTACACAATTAAAAACCAGCCAGTCTCAGCTGATTGACGCTGATGCTGAACGGCTGTCATTGCGCGCACAGCTGGATGAGCAACGTGAAGAAATTAAAGCGCTGCAACATGAAAAAGAAAGCCAGCAGGCACTGAATCAGCAATTGCAGCAGGAAGTGGAAGCGTTGCAACAACAACGTATGGCATTACAGGATGAAAAAGTTCAGCTGATGGAAGAAAAGCAGCAGTTTGTCAGTGACAACGAAGCACTGAAGAAGGACTGTGCTCGCTTAACCCATGAAAAAGAAAACTGGGCGGCAAAAGCAGCTTCCATTCTGGAAGTGCTGGAGCAAACCGAGTTATTGAAGAACCGTGAGCCAACCGCTCAGGCTGAGGTTGCCTGAGGTATGTTAAGACTGCCACCGCTGAGTCTGTACATTCATATACCCTGGTGTATTCGCAAATGCCCTTACTGTGATTTTAATTCTCATAAGGCTGATCAATCCTTACCAGAGACGCAATATATTGATGCACTACTGGAGGATCTCGATCAGGATTTGTTATGGGTTCAGGGTCGGAAAATTGAAAGTATTTTCTTTGGTGGTGGCACTCCAAGCTTGTTTTCGGCGGCGGCGTATGAGCAGTTGTTTGTAGGGCTGCGCCAGCGTCTGACGTTCAGTGATTCAGTCGAAATTACCCTGGAGGCTAACCCGGGTACGTTCGAGGCAGAGAAGTTTGCTGCCTATCGCCAACTCGGTATTAACCGGCTGAGCATCGGCATACAGAGTTTTCAACCGCAGCATCTGCAAAAGCTCGGGCGTGTGCACGACCGGGACCAGGCATTAAATGCCATTCGTCTGGCGAAGCAGGCCGGGTTTGATAATTTTAATCTCGATCTGATGCATGGCTTACCGGGCCAGACGGTTACTCAGGCGATGGATGATCTGGAGACGGCACTGAGTTTTGAGCCGCGTCACCTGTCCTGGTATCAGTTAACCATCGAACCCAATACCGAATTCTATAAACGCCCGCCACGGCTGCCGGAAGACGATACCCTGTGGGATATTCAGGAAGCGGGCTTTCAGCGGCTTGAACAGCAGGGCTTTGAACATTACGAAATATCGGCGTTTTGTCAGCCGGGTAACGCCGCGCGCCATAATCTGAATTACTGGCAGTTTGGCGACTATCTTGGCATTGGTGCCGGGGCTCACGGAAAAATTACGCTGGCCCAGCAGGGTACGATTATTCGCAGCCACAAAACACGTTTACCGAAAGATTATCTGAATGCTGACAAGCGTTTTCTGGCGGGCACACACACCATTGAAGCCGCTGAAATAGGGCTGGAGTGTCTGATGAATGCCCTGCGATTGAAGCAGGGAATCACGGTGCAGCAGTTTGAACAGCGCACCGGACTTCCGTTGTCGGCGGTTGAACAACCACTGCAGCGCGCCAGGGAACTTGGCTTATTAACGCTGGATCAGGCAATCTATGCCACTGAAAAAGGCCAGCAATACCTGAATGAATTACTGGCCTTATTTCTGAGTGACGATGACTAACCGGGCAAACGATATTATTCGCTGATAATCACCGAGCTTTCTTCTTTCTCGGGCAGCATCACCATCTCCCGGAACTGCTCGTTGTCGTGCAGATTGATGAAGCTGTTGTCTTCACCGGCCTGAATACGTAACGATTCTGAACGTTGAATGGCTTCGGCTAAATCCCGTAATGCCTCATCAACAAAACCGGACTCTGCAAAGGCACAGGCGCGCTGGAAAAAGGCATGGCTGTTTTCCGGATCAACTTCCAGAGCGCGATTGGCCAGGCTGGTGGCCCACTCGGTTTGCCCGAGCAGCAAGGCAGCATCGGCTTTGTAGGTGAGGGCTTCCAGGTCGTCGGGGCGCAGGGCCAGAATCTGATCGTACAGAGAAATTTTGTTCTGTGGGCTGTTTTCCTGAGAGGCTTTTAACCATAACGAGTGGATTTCGTTGGTCAATTCAATTTCGTCCTGTGCCGCTTTAATATGGCGCGACTTACGATGCAGCTCTTTTTCCAGATTCGCGAGTCGCTCTTCGTAGGATTCGGTAATGCGGCCAATTTCTTCGTTGGCAAAGGTGCCAACCCGTTCTTTGACGTCGCGTAACGAATTCCAGCCAATGATCACCAGCAGAGATGATGCACCGGCCAGCAGATAGAAAAAATAGGTGACGGTGTCTGTGGCGTACAGCAGTGCGCGGTCAGCCACCGTCAGTTCCTTGGCAACAATTTTCTCCGTCAGTTCGACCCGAGTATCGGCCAGCTCCTGACGTAAGTTGCGAACCTCACCCAGAATGTAGCGCTCGGTAAAAGCGCTGTACAAGGGTTTTTCCAGTTGATCGATACGCTGTTCGGCAATGGCATCACTCTCAGTTTGATCCAGAGATTGCTCATCGTCGTTGTCAGCCGCCCAACCCGCGGCTGACGTCAGCAGAATCAGACACAGCACGAGCGACTGAAAAAAAACGTGCTTTAGGCGCTCTGAGGTTCTGCCTGTTGTTGCCATAATTCTGATTTCTCCACAAATTGACGGTGCAGCGCTTCAACCGAGCGGGCGTAATCTTCATCGCGCACCAAAAACATAATATCAACCTGACGCATCGCCTGATGCACCGATAAAATATTCACGCCAGCTTCGGATAATGCGCCGGAGGCTTTATGCAGCAAGCCCGGAATATTCATATCGCTGCCGATGGCGCTGACCATTGCCAGTTTCTCCACCCGGATATCAGAGTCAGGATAGACGGCTTGTAGCTTGTCCATCAACCAATTGATACGACGCTTGTTACCTTTTAAGTAGAATGTGACGGTGTTGGCGTTGTAATCCTTGGTCAGCACCCGCACACCCGACTCCTGCACCAGCTTGTTCATTTGCTGGCCGTAGGTTGGGTCGCCCACCATATCCTGGTCAAAAATTTCCAGTGCCCAGACGCCTTTGGTGCCGGCGATGATTTCCACTTTCGGCTCTTCGCTGCAGTAATCACTGCAGATTTCCGTGCCCTGATGCTCCGGCTCAAAGGTGTTTTTGATGCGCAGCAGAATATTCTTTTTGCGCAAGCCGGAAGCGGCCCGTGGGTGAATCGCTTCCATGCCTAGGTTGGCTAACTGGTCGGCAACATCGTAATTGGTGCGGCCAATCGGCAGAATATTATCGGTACCTACCAGCGCCGGGTCGGCGGTGCTGAGGTGGTATTCTTTATGAATAATGGCCTCGCGGGCGCCGGTCAGTGTTGCGATTTTACTGAACGTCATTTCGCTGTAGCCGCGGTCGAAGGTTTTCATCAGACCTTCACGACACTGTGTGTAGCCGGTGACAATCGGCAACTGCTTGCTCAGGTCGATGCCCGAGAATGCACGGCGAATGGTATCGTCAAGGCTCGGCTGAGAATCGGCACGCCAGTTGGTCAGGTCAACAAAAACGGCATCAACATCATGCTGACGCAGCAGCTGTACAGAGTTGTAGGCGCTGTGTGCTTCGCCCAGGGCGCTGAGCATTTCGCGTACCTGATGCAGATGATCGTCCAACTGGAAATTACCAAAATCACACACGCTTTCCAGGCTTTCCAGGCAGGCGCGGGTATCGGCAAAACGCTGACTGATAAAGTTGTCGGCCCGTTTACGCTGAATATCGTTGCTGAACATGATGGCGTTTTTGGCCAGCATAGTTTCGAGAATCTGATCCAGCTTAGGCTGCCAGGGGCGGTTTTCATCCATTTCTGCAAACAAGGCGTAGACGCCAGGCTTGCCGGTTTTTTTATGCTCCAGCAGCGCGTTGGTCATACCGGTGTAGGCTGAGACAACAAAAATACGTTGGTATAACGTTTCTGCACGGCCCTGCGGTGTATGTGGGCGTAACCAGATGTTGTGCAGAACTTCCTGAAAGCGGCTCATAGAGGTACCGCCAATTTTCTCGACGGTGTGAATGGTGTCCGTGTTATTTAACATAGGGTATCCGTTGTTCGTCGCTGAATTCGGTAGAAAGAAGGGAAAAAGAGCCGGGTTTCCCCGGCTGGAGAGGTCAATCGATGGTTTCGGCTTCGAGGGCGTACACGCCGTTTTCGTCGTGTACTTCTTTGCCGTTTAATGGCGGATTAAAGACGCAGGCCATTTGCATATCTTCCGTTGCACGTAACAAATGTTTGTCGTGCTTATCGAGAATATACAGGGTGCCGGGCTCGATTTTATAGACCTTGCCATCATCACAGGTTTCCACTTCGCCATAACCACTGATGCAGTACACCGACTCGAGGTGGTTCTGATACCAGATCGGTGTTTCGGTACCGGCAAAAATGGTGGTGATGTGGAACGAGAAGCCCATATTGTCGTCTTTCAACAGCATGCGCACTGATTCCCAGTTGCCACCATGAATGCGGCGCTCAGAAGACTGACAATCTTTTAATGTACGTACAATCACTGGATGCTCCTTAAGATGCTTTGCTGATCTGTTCGGCCATAACATCGCCGATACATTCATCCAGAATGTTCAGGCCCTGTGCCAGTTCGGTCATCGGAATGGTCAGCGGGCACAGTACTTTCACCACCTGGCCTTCGGAGCCGCTGGTTTCAATAATCAGGTTGCGCTCAAACGCCAGTTGGGTAACGCGCTCGGCGGTATCACCATCGAGGAATTCCAGGCCCTGCATAATGCCGCGACCTTTGTGTTTCATCTGGCCGCCGTGGGCTGCCTGAATGCGCTTTAACTGTGACTTCAGAAAACGTGCTTTTTCCTGAATTTCTTTGGCGAAGCTGTCGTCTGCCCAGTAATGTTCCAGTGCCTGACGCGCTGTGATAAAGGCATGGTTGTTACCACGGAAAGTACCGTTGTGCTCGCCCGGCTTCCAGCTATCCAGCTCTTCCTTCAACAGTACAACCGCCATCGGCAGACCGTAACCCCCCAGTGATTTCGACAGGGTAATGACGTCTGGTTCGATGCCAAACTCTTCAAAACTGAAGAAGGTGCCGCTGCGGCCACAACCGGCCTGGATATCATCGACAATCAGCACCATGTCGTAACGTTTACAGATTTCCTGCAGGCGTTGCATCCACTCTTTACTGGCAACGTTTAAGCCGCCTTCACCCTGGATACATTCAACAATGACACCGGCCGGATGACCCAGACCCGATGATTTATCCTGCAGCGCTTTTTCGAAATAGGTCAGGGTATCAAAGTCACCGAGGTAACCGTCGTAAGGCATGAACTGTACGCCCGGCAATGGCATACCAACGGATTCTTTGTATTTCTGGTTAGCCGTCACGGCAACGGAACCCTGAGTCACGCCATGGAAACCATTGGTGAATGACACAATGGTATGGCGGCCGGTATTTTTGCGGGCAATTTTCAGCGCGGCTTCAACGGCATTGGTGCCGGTCGGGCCAGTAAACTGCATGCGGTAATCCATACCACGAGGCTCAAGAATGCGCTGCTGAAAGCTCTCGAGGAAAGCCTGCTTGGCATTGGTGTACATATCCAGCCCGTGCGTCATGCCATCGGCCTGAATGTAGTCGATCAGTGCTTGTTTAAACTTCGGGTTGTTGTGGCCGTAGTTCAGGGTACCGGCGCCACCCAGGAAATCGATGTACTCATTGCCTTCGCTGTCGGTCAGCAGAGCGTTCTGCGCCTTGGTGAACACCACCGGGAAAGAACGACAATAACCACGTACATTCGATTCAAGTTGATTAAAAATATCCATAATAAACCTCCTTTTGAGAGTGTTTTTAATTAAATAGAGAAGGGGCCAATAACGACTAATTCTTCGCTGTCGTGGGCGCCACCAAAGTGCTGTTGCTTATCAAACAGGGTGTGGCTTTTCAGCTCTGCGCCCAGGTCATGTGCCAGGCGCTTAAAGGTATTCCACGAGGCGGTGTTATCTGCCGTGATGGTGGTGTGCAGATACTGAACGTCGCCCTGGCGCTGAATCAGTTGCTCCAGCATGCGGCTTGCCAGGCGCTGGCCGCGGAAGTCGGCGTGTACTGCCACTTGCCAGACAAATAACGTGTCGGGATGTTGTGGCAGTCGGTAACCCGAAATAAACCCGGCCAGACGGCCTTCACGTTCAGCCGCAATACTGGTCTGGCTGAAATGGCTGCATTGCAGCAGGTTGCAGTACATCGAGTTTTCATCCAGCGGCTTACAGTCGCGAATCAGCTGGAATACCGACGGGCCGTCTTCAGCCTTGGGGCAACGGAATACAAAATCGGATGGGGAAACTGAGGTCGATGCGTTATTGGCATCGTGAGCAGGCGATATGTGGCCTTTGCTCTGTTCTTGGGGTGTCAGGGTTGGGCTCGTCGAGTCCATTGTTTGAAGAGAAACGCTTACCAACCGGAGTTGTTACGCTCTCTTATTTGTTTAGAGTGCTAAACACTTTAGCAATGTACTAAACTAATTACAACTCTAAATAAATGCGGGGGCATTTTGGATAATCAACCCTGGTTGTAATTCATCGTCGCCGGTGAGAGTTATGCCGTCCCGGTAGCACAGGTGATTGAAATACTTGCATGGCGTGAGTGCGAGCCGGTACCGGGCTCAGATGGCTATGTACGGGGCATTATAAATTTCCGGGGAAATGTGATTCCGGTGGTGGATATGACGCTGTGGCTTAATAACCGAGATATTGAGCCGGGCGACGACTCTAAGATACTGACGATGACCATGGCTGGTGAAACCATTGGTGTTGCTGTGGATGCTGTTCAGGAGCTGATCTATCCAGAAAATGGCCAGCTGGAGGCGATCAGCGAAGGCCAGAAAGGGCTGACTGACACCTGTTTTTATCAGGATCGATTGATTGCGTTGTTTGATTGGTCGCTGTTGACCGGGATGCTGAGTCCGGATGAAGAATAGAGTCATAACTATTAGATGACTAACTATGTTTCTTGGCAATGATTCAGATTTTGTCGGCCTTGTCGGATTCAGGATTGAAATTGGATTGAATGATTATTCAGTCCTCTAACTATTTCGCTTCCGAAGCAGGCGAATGGCTTTTCGACGGTGGGCATCAATAATGGCCAGCTTTTCGTGCAGCCGCTGTTGCTCTTCCGGGCTGTTGCTGACCGCCAGTTGTTGTTTGAGGCTGGCGGACTTTTGCTTCAGTTTGCGCAAGGTGGCCAGCAGTTGCCGACGCTCTTCATTATCGTCCGGCCCGTTGCCAAGCAGGTGATCCAGGCGTTGCAGCAGTTTGCGGAGCTTCATTCCGGCTGCCTCTTGTGTGGCGCTTGGTTAGCTGGCGACAGGGTATTCGGCGACGTG
>Ga0181590_10005207_pt1 | contig 10757 bp, 11 predicted proteins | sample 071ome_34_FD_132446 | JGI IMG/M metagenome (GOLD analysis project Ga0181590, IMG submission 132446) | Coastal salt marsh microbial communities from the Groves Creek Marsh, Skidaway Island, Georgia - 071411BT metaG (megahit assembly) | ecosystem: Environmental > Aquatic > Marine > Intertidal... | reverse complement strand
GGTCAGATATCACCAGCATGGTAAACCCAAGGAAGTACTGAAACTGGAGGAATTAACTCTTGGAGAGTTGGGACCGCGTGAGGTGCGTATTGAAATTCAAGCTTCCACAATTCATCCGTCCGATTATGGATTGATTCAGGGTAGTTATGGAAAGCTAAGATCATTGCCTTGCGTAGGTGGGCGAGAAGGTGTGGGTAAGGTTGTTGAAGTAGGTAGTCAGGTTAAGGAGGAAGTGCTCAATAAGGTGGTTGCGGTTCCTGACCAGGTTGGAGCGTGGCAGGAATTTTGTGAGGCTGATGTCGATGATTTGATCCTTCTGCCTGCACTTGTTCCTTATAACCAACTTGCTGTAAGCCTTTTAAACCCAATGACCGCTTGGCGTTTGCTTAATGATTTCGAGTATTTGAGGGAAGGGGATTTTATCATTCAAAATGCAGGAAATTCCGCGGTGGGTCTGGCTGTGCTGCAATTTGCGAAGCGAATGGGAGTTACTTGTATTAATCTAGTAAGAAACGAGGAAAGAGTTGCGGATCTTAAAAATTTTGGTGGAGAGCAGGTCTGGATTGATGATGAAGATGTTCCAAGCAAAGTTTTGGATTTTACTGAAAAGAAAGGGTGCTTGATGGCACTGAATTCTGTTGGAGGGAGAAGTGCAGTTAGGCTGGCAAGGTGCGTCAGACAGGGAGGGGTTCATGTAACTTTCGGTGCAATGGATTCAGATCCCGTTCGTTTTCCGACCAGAAATTTAATTTTTGATGATGTTCGTTTTGTGGGATTTTGGTTGGACCGATGGAAATCCCGTCAGTCTCCAGCACAATTGAGGAATTCACTTGAGGAAGTCTTGCAACCCCTTGCGATGAAGGAAGTTTCCTATCCGATTGATTCCGTTTACTCGATTGAAGAGTATGCCGAAGCTTTATCGAGGAATTCTAAATCAAGATTTGGAAAAGTTCTCTTGGTTCGCGATAAGCAGAGAATCGAAAGTTCAATTAGCTAATACGCTTCTTCAGGCTGGCCAAAGAAAAATATTTTCCCGGACAAACCGTGTGGTTTGGGTGAAGGACTTTGTGGGTGGTAACTTGGTTGGGGCTCAGGCGACACCTTTTCATTAGGTACTCGCATAGTCCCTCTAAGCTTTTCATTTGTTTGCTCGTTGGTGACCTCAGTTCAAAGTTTCCGATGAGGCAAATCCCAATACTTGTCTTATTGTCAGATAGTTTTTTCATATGCCCTCCGTCCAATTGCCCTTTCCACCTGTCTCCAATAAAGACCTCACCGTCGTATGCTTTCCTGGAACCATTTGAAATTACAAAATGATAGGCGAGACCGTTTTTCATCCCCCGTGCTTTGTGAACACGGTGCATATTCATTGCATCATCAACAGGAGTAGCGGAATGATGAATGACAATTCGCTTCCATCGTCCAAGGCGAGGACTGATCTTGTTGAGAGCACTTATTGTACTGCTACTTAGTAGGGAAGGTGCTGTAGTACTTCCTCCCTGCAACGGTATTACCAATTTCTGACCAATCCTGATGAGATTAGGACTTTTTATTTGATTAAATTCTATCAGGGTGGATTGCTTAACACCAAATCTCTTGGCGATTGAGCCCAAACTATCTCCCTTGCGGATAGTGTAGGGGATTTTTTGAAGGTTCCCGTCGGGAATTTTTAGCTTCTTACCTACAAACAGAAGATTAGGATTGGAAATGCCATTAATCGCCTGAAGTGCGGATACGGAAACTCCATAACGCTTAGCTATTCCGCCAAGTGTTTCATTTTTTTGCACAATGTGTTGAGCATTACCCCAAAGAGGTAAGGTACACACCAGTATTCCCAAAACCAGAATTATTTTCACACCAAATCCATGTAGGCAATTCTGTGATTACATGGCAACTCTGAATTCGAATTCGATAAAAGTTGTAAACCTTAGGTTTGTACTCTCGGTGAGATTTGGATTTATTAACACAAAATGAAATTTAAAACGAAAGCATGGCTGGTTTCGCAGGGCTTGTTAATCATTACGGCTATCATTATCCAGCTCACATTTTATCGGGAAATTAAAGTTGGTCCTTTGATGGGAATGCCCAAAAGGCCATACATGGACATAATTAAGAATGTAGAACCTGATATCCCAGATTATGCGAAGGACAGAAATTTAAAACCTCAAATGTATGATGCGAGATTACCCTTATCTCAGGATGAAATACAAGCTGCCAACCTGGGAGCTTACCGGAGAGCATATCGGCAGGAAGAAGGATTGCGCATGGCATTAAAGGGAGGATTTGTGGTCAATATTATTTATTTCATAGCTTACCATCTTCTCGTTCCTTATTTTACACGGAGTCTTGCAAAGGGTAGGGCGTCCAGACGCAATGAATAATTCATTCTTTAGGGTTGCCATTCGCTTAGTAAATATCTGATAAATGATTAGTTGATATGCGATTCCTTCAAACAATTCTTGCCTTCGTTTGGATGACATCTCCCCTCATGATGTGGGGACAATACTCATCTGATTCTCGCGGTTCCTTTTTAGCTGAGGAAAAACCGGTCAGCGATTATTTTGAAAAAGTAGATGACCGAAGTTTTTATCAACAGCAGAGAATTCATGGCCTCAAAAGTGAGCTGAATAATTATTCCAGCAGGTTGCACACCCTCCAACAACGATTCGATCAAATCTTCTATGGTTTATCCTCCCAAGGTAAACATTCGACCCCATTTGAATTAAGTAACTCCCCCCAAAAACCTGTCTACCAGCAAAGGACTTACGAAAGCAATTATTCCACTCCTGCATCTTTTTCTCCGTCGCCAACTCCCCGTCCAGTTGCCTCTCAATCAGTACCACAAGAACTTCAAGTTCAGCAACAACCGGTCCGTTCTCAAACTAATCAACTAGCATTTAGTGTAGATGCCCCTGGCAAATACTCTAAGGGGGGTAAAGTAGCCTCTTTGTTTGATCCTGAACAAGCCTCTCGCGAAAGTTTAGGCGGTTACCTTGTAATTTCCCCAGGGTTTTCAATCCCTTTCAAAACTCACGAAGGTGACCCTTCGGTTCATAAATCCAGGCATCGTAAATATGACCCAGGTGTATCTGTGAATATCGCGGGTGGTCTAGAGAAGAATCCATTTCGTGTAGGTGTAGGAGTATCCTACAAAAGGCATTCGCTGGATGATGACTCCTATGAAGTGATTGGGGGTCCCAACCCGATCAACCCGATCTCCGGGCACAGTCAAACCGTGGCGGGATATTTGGATCTTGGGCTAAGAACTCCGATTGCCAGTTCCCTCGATGCATACATGGGTGTTGGACTTGGCTACTACTTATCGTTAATAGAAGATCCTCGTAAAAGGAAAGATCATGGTTTTTTCGCCACCGGTTCTCTTGGGTTGGCCTGGAATGTCACAGATCTTATCGCATTACGATTTGGATACCGTTATCTTCATGAAGACGAGGTGCCCTCGCATGTTGCTGAGCTCGGGTTGAACTTCGATTTTTAATCAACGAATGTCAAAACGCTCAACTGGAAAGGGTTTTATTCCCTTCCGACAAAGCTTTTTAATTCGTTTACTGCTTTCCCCCTTGGGAATAATTTACCGATTGTGGACAATCTCAATCAGGTTAGATTACAAAGAACAAAATGGCAGGTCGGAACTTAACAAGCAGTCACAGGCATTGGTTATTTTTCTTTGGCACAACCGGTTGTTTTTAGCAGGGGAGTGGCATCATCGTTTCCGTAAACAAAAGCAATGCTTTGGCTTAATTAGTGCCAGTCGTGATGGGGCTTGGTTGGAAACCTTTTATGGGTGGGCAGGCATCCGACCAATACGAGGATCCCAAAACCGGCGTGGTTCCCAAGCTGTTCGTGAACTCGTTAAGGTTGTTAAATCCGGAAATGATGTTGGGATAACGCCTGATGGATCAAGAGGACCGATGTATGATGCGAAAACGGGTGCGATTGCGCTGGCTAGAATAACCAAAAAACCAATTCTTCTTTTGTCCTTCGAGTATTCCAAATGCTTTCGTTTCAATTCCTGGGATAAGTTCGTGGTGCCTTATCCATTTTCAAAAGTCATCGTGCGTACTCGAGTTCTTTCGAGGGATAAATTGTTTGATGCAGGAACCGATCTTGACGCCACTACATTAGCCCGGGAGTCTCTGATGGAACTGACCATTGATTAATCTTTTAATTTTATATCAATTCGCCTTGAGCCTCCTTATTTTTATCTTTTTCCTCCAGTCCGTTTGAACATGATTTTACAGACTGAAAACCTAACGAAGAAGTTCTCCTCTGTCTTGGCAGTTGATGATCTGTCCTTCGGATTGGAAGGGGGTACTATATCTGCTCTTTTAGGTGGTAATGGTGCTGGTAAGACAACCACCCTTTCTATGCTTCTTGGTCTGCTTGAACCAACTTCTGGAGGCATTCGGCTATTCGATCAGGATTTCATCCGGAATCGCTACTCCGTGTTGGGCAGAATGAACTTCTCCTCACCCTATGTCGATCTTCCGCAACGTTTAACGGTCAGGGAAAACCTTACTGTATATGCAAAACTGTACGGGGTAAAAAAACCAAAAGAGCGTATCGATCAGGTATGCGAAGAGTTTCGCTTACAGGAACTGCTTGATCGAAGGGTACGAAAACTTTCTTCGGGTCAAAAAACAAGGGTGTCCCTGGCTAAATCTTTGATTAACCGGCCTGAGTTTTTACTTCTGGATGAACCAACCGCCAGTCTTGACCCAGATACCACATCTTGGATAAGAGATTTTTTGAAAAACTACAGGGATTCTCTAGGCGCGACGATTTTATTCGCTAGCCATGATATGCGTGAAGTTGAATTACTCTGTGACGAAGTTCTCTTGATGAAAAAAGGTAAATTAATCGAGAGGGGATCTCCCCAGGAGTTACTCAATAAACACAACCGAGAAAACCTGGAGCAGGTATTTCTTGATTTATCGAGAGAAGGGCAGGGTTAGATGCAATCAGCGAGTTCATTTGGAAGAATTGCCGCCTTGGTTTTACGCTACCTCTATTTGCTAAGAAGCTCATGGCCCAGAATAATTGAAATCGCATACTGGCCCACTATGCAGATGATTATCTGGGGATTTGTTTCCCAGCACTTTTCAAGTTCCAGTCCTGAACTTACCGCAGGGGGGATACTGATCTCAGTGGTCTTGGTCTGGGATTGCCTATTCCGATCTCATATTAGTTACACTCTTTCTTTTTTGGAAGAATTATGGTCCCGTAATCTTGGTAATTTATTTGTGTCTCCTCTCCGACCACGCGAGCTGATTGCTGCCCTCGCAACTATCTCAATGATGCGCACTCTCATCGGAATGTTACCTGCGGCTTTGCTGGCTATCCCTTTTTTCGGAGTGTCCGTTTTTGATATGGGTCTCCCTCTGCTCGGGTTTTTTCTGAATTTGGTACTTACGGGGTGGGCAATTTCGCAATTTGTCACAGGAATTCTGATCAGGTATGGATTGGGTGCCGAAAGTTTAACATGGGTCTTACCCTTTCTCATTGCACCGTTTTCGTGCATCTATTACCCACTGTCCACGCTTCCAGAGTGGATGCAATCCATTGCCGTCTTTATTCCAACAACCTATGTGTTCGAGGGCATGCGTGCTTTATTGGTTGATGGTAATTTCGAGACAGGACTGATGGTGAAAGGATTTACCCTAAATATTTTATATCTTATATTTGGATTAATTGCTTTCTTCATTTCTTTTCAGGCGGCGCGCCGCCATGGTCTTCTTTTGCAATCCGGGGAATGATTTTTGAGGATTCCACGTTGCCAAATTTAGAGGAGAAGGCATTCTGAAAAGTTTAATTTCCTTATGGCCAGAATAAATAAAAATTACGATAAATTGGCAGCAGGCTATCTTTTTCCGGAGATTGCCCGCCGCACCAACGCTTTTCTCGAAGAGAATTCGGGAGCTCAAGTACTGCGTCTCGGAATTGGAGATACCACTGAACCCATTGTCCCTGCTGTCCTGGATGGATTGCACGCGGGGGTCGATGCTCTCGGTAAAGCCGATTCATACTCCGGTTATGGTCCATCAGAGGGAATCACTCCCTTAAGGGAAGGGCTAGCTGATCTTTATGCGGAGAGAGGGCTTTCATTGGATCCCTCTGAGTTCTTTGTCAGCGATGGAGCGAAATCTGACTCGGCTAATATCCAAAGCATATTTTCTGATGATTGCGTGGTTGCGGTTCAGGACCCCGCATATCCTGTTTATGTCGATAGCAATGTGATTTTCGGCCGCACCGGCCAAGCGACTGATTCAGGGTATGAAGGTTTGGTTTATATGCCCTGCACTGAAGAGAATGGCTTTTTCCCAGAACTGCCTGACCGTAAGGTGGATCTCATTTATATTTGCAGCCCAAACAACCCTACCGGAGCAGTCGCCACGAAGGAACAGCTAAAGGGTTTCGTGGATTACGCGAACCAGCACAAGGCTATCATTTTCTATGATTCAGCCTATGCATCCTTTATCACTGATCCTTCACTCCCTCGTTCGATTTATGAAGTGGAAGGAGCGGAAACCTGTGCAATTGAATTTAACAGTTTTTCTAAAACTGCAGGATTCACTGGGGTGAGGTTAGCATGGACAATTGTGCCCAGAGCATGCAGGACGGAAGATTCCGAGGCTGGGAAATTACATGCACTGTGGACTCGTCGTCAAAACACATTCTTCAACGGTGCCGCCAACATTGTCCAAGCTGGTGGTGTAGCTGCTCTGAGTCCGGAAGGTCGCAGTCAAACGGATGCTCAGGTTGCGTTCTACTTAGAGAATGCCCGGATCATAAATGAAGGATTGCAGTCACTTGGAATCACCACTTATGGAGGGGGGAATGCCCCTTATGTATGGTTAAAGACTCCAGGAGGGCTTTCTTCGTGGGACTTTTTTGATAAGCTTCTGAATGAATGCCATGTGGTGGGTACTCCTGGATCAGGTTTTGGACCTGCGGGTGAAGGCTTTTTCAGACTGAGTGCTTTTGGACATCGAGAAAATGTTGAAAAAGCAGTCTCTTCGATTATCGAAAAACTCCAAATTTAGATTCCTTTATTATCTCAGACCTAGGCCGCCCCTCAAACGAAAGATTGTAAGGTCGGTTTAACAACCAATTCTGGGATATGGACTCTTTCAGGGAGTTGACATAAGTGAAGAATTACAGAGGCGACATCCTCCGCTTGCAGAATACTTTGTCGATGTTCTTCCCCGGGAGGCTCCTTACGGTTTTCTAAAATGGGGGTATTCACCTCTCCGGGATAAAGATTACTGATTCGAATTCCATTCTTTCTTTCTTCTTCTGCGACGCCTATGCCCAAACCGCTCATTCCGAATTTGGAAGCATTGTACCCAATTCCAGCGAGAGGAACCGATCTTTTTCCGGCAACTGAATTGATTAAGACGATCAGACCTTTTTTTAGGGGTCTCATCCTGTTCAATGTCAGTCGAAGAACATTATAACTACCTGTAAGATTAATTTGTATGAGTCTATCCCAATCATCGGGAGAAAGTTCCTCCATCGAACGCATCGCTACATTAATACCAGCTGCGTGCACAAGATAATCAAGGGAGCCAACTTCGAAATCAAACCATTGGAAGAGGTCTTCTAAAGAGTTACGGTCAGTGACATCGGCCTCTTTGGCCGATATCTTTTCTGTCGCCTGAGCAAGAGAAACAGTTGAAGCCAGGTTCTCCTTATTCCTCCCGGCAATAGCCACATTTGCTCCATTCTTGGCGAGGGCGAGGGCAGTGGCTTTTCCCATTCCTGAACCACCTCCAGTCAACAAAACATTTTTTCCTTTCAGGTTTTCAGTCATATTCATAAGATCTGATTAGCAGGAAAGGCGGAGGTGTAGGGACGACATTGGAAAAACTAAATTCCTGGAATCAACGGTACGCCGCAACTGCTAAGAAAGAAAAAAATCGATAAAGTAATGAATAAACGGATCATTCTCAAAATATTGGTTTTCACTGTTAAGAGGGCAAGCAGGATATTGTAAACTTTTCAAGATCATCGACTGAATAAGCACTGATATTTAAAAACCAAAGATTGACCCCTCTTGTCTATCCAACCTAACATCATGATTTGTAAATGAATGCATTAGCCTCGACCGAATCGACTTACCCAATATTGCGTGCTGTAATTGGTATTGTTGGGCTTTTGGGGTTGGCATATGCAATGAGCTCAAATCGGAATCGTATCAATCGGAGGGTAGTCCTCGGAGGACTCTTCCTCCAACTGGTAATAGCCTTTGGAGTTCTCAAAATTGTGTGGGTAGAAAACCTGTTTGGGTATGTCGCTCATCTTTTTGCTATTGCCTTGAAAGTATCGGTTGATGCTTCGTCCTTTGTTTTTGGACCTCTGGCAAACTTTGAGAAAATGAACGAGCTTTTTTCTGGTCAGGGCTTCGTCTTTGCCTTTATGGCCCTGCCCAGCATTCTCTTCTTCTCGGCGTTATCATCCCTGCTTTATTATTTTGGTGTGCTTCAATTTGTGGTGAGAGGCATGGCCTGGTTGATGAGTCGGATTATGCGTTTGTCGGGCGCAGAGAGCTTAGCTGCTGCGGCAAATATTTTTGTCGGACAGACGGAAGCACCTTTGATTGTGAAACCTTACATTGCCAAAATGACCCGATCCGAAATTCTCGCATTGATGGTTGGAGGAATGGCTACGATAGCTGGCTCTGTATTTGCCATTTATATGGGCATGCTTGGAGGGACAGACGAATCTTCACGAATTCTCTTTGGGAAGTTTTTACTTTGTGCTTCTGCGATGAATGCTCCTGCGGCTTTGCTTTTTGCTAAGATTTTAATTCCTGAGACAAATGAGGTTGATCATAAACTAAGTATCAATCGTGAAGAAATTGGCAGGAATCCCATTGACGCCCTTGCTAACGGAACGACTCAAGGGTTGAGTTTGGCTCTCAATGTGGCCGCGATGTTAATATCCTTCTACGCCTTGATTCTTTTGCTCAATTACATGCTTTCTTACTTGGGATTACTTTCTTTTGGAGATGGAAAAGATATCAATCAATGGCTTTCCATGACCACCAATGGCCGATTTGAAGAACTTAGTTTGCAAGCTATTTTCGGATTTCTTTTTGCTCCGATTGCCTGGCTTATTGGTATTTCGTCGGGTGAAATCCTTGAGGTCGGTCAATTGATTGGTACGAAACTCTTTGCTACCGAATTTTTTGCGTTTGCTGATTTGGCTACACTTCAATCAGAAGGTTTGAGTACAAGGTCTGTATATTTAGCAACTTTCGCTCTCTGTGGTTTTGCCAATTTTATGTCAATTGGTATTCAAATTGGTGGGATTGGAGCTTTAGCACCCGAGCGCAGATCAGAACTGGCCAGCCTTGGCATTAGAGCTCTAATTGGTGGAACCTTGGCGAGTTTGCTGTCTGCAACCATTGCAGGACTCTTCCTGTAGCAACAGTTTATTAAATCTACGGTTTGACCTTTTATCTCTTTCCCACAGATTGGTTTGATTAATGACTTCTTCCATCGAGATTCCTAAAGAGCTTCCCGTCATGACACTCCGTGGTGTGGTTCTCTTTCCCAAGGCTATGATGCCCTTACGGATCTTTGAGGAAAGATACCGTCAGATGTTGGATGAAGTTTTAAACACCACCCGTATTTTTGGAATTGTTTGCGAGCGTGAAAATGTAGCTGAGGATGAGGTACATCTCGAACATCCATTCGGTGTTGCTACGGCCGGCCTCATTCGCGTTTCCAAACAACATGATGATGGTACTTCCTTTGTATTATTACAGGGAATCAAGCGGGTGAAAATAAAAGGAATTTCTCAGGAGTTACCATATCGAGTCATAGAAACCGAGGAGATGAATTCCATTTGCGATGATTCATCGCATGAAGTTCGCAAGCAAATTGAGGTCGCATTGGAACAAAATAAACTTCTTGGCGGTGAAGTGACCGACGAAATGCTCGAATTCTTAAATCCATTAGAGGATGATGATGCGTTTGTTGATCTCGCGGCTTTTACTCTTTGCAGGCATACCCTGCGCAAACAAGCAATGCTTGAAGTTCAGCATCTAACGAAGAGGGCGTCGATGCTCCTAACCGATCTTCACCGGGAAAATGATCGCCTGGCCACAATTAAGCAATTGATGAAGCAATCTGAAGATGAAGGGTCAGAAGAGAATTAATCCTTTCCATGGCACGACCTAAACCATCACCTGAACAAATGGCGAAAAAAGTCACCCACTTTCGCCGTGTTATTAAGTTTCGTTCCTATTTTGGTTGGATGTTTGCAATTGTGGGAGGTACCTTGTTTGGAGTCGGTGTGAAGAACAATCAAATGCCCCTGATCATGATTAATGGTGCCCTTTTTTTCGGGTATGGACTCTTTATGGTTTGGCAGACCAAGCGTGCCCGCCAGCGACTGGACCGCGGGGAAAGCTAAATACTTTTAATTAATCCTGCCAAACACTCGGATGGAGTTTGTTTGCTTCAGGTGGATCATTTTCAGCAAAATAAATCCCCATTCGTAGGTAAGCGAGACGATAGTCCGGAGTCTCAGGACGCACCTGTTTTATTTCATCCATTAGGCTTTCAGCAGACCTTCCCTGTAATTCATAAATTTCCTTCACCCCAATATCTATCAGATCGCGGGCGACTCTCACATCCATTCTTGGAATCCGCATGATCGCAGATTGCATGGCTTCCCGGTCGACTTTCTTCTTTTTACCATTTTTTGAAGAAGAGTTCTCTCCGTACGTG
>Ga0181590_10005203_pt1 | contig 10758 bp, 5 predicted proteins | sample 071ome_34_FD_132446 | JGI IMG/M metagenome (GOLD analysis project Ga0181590, IMG submission 132446) | Coastal salt marsh microbial communities from the Groves Creek Marsh, Skidaway Island, Georgia - 071411BT metaG (megahit assembly) | ecosystem: Environmental > Aquatic > Marine > Intertidal zone... | reverse complement strand
TATCAATAGTACAAATTTCAAATCGCCCGAATGTTCTAATATTAACAAATATCAAATGTGAGTTATCTGAAAGTTGAAAATATACTTTCCAATGGGGAAGATTATCAAGGGATTGTATTGTATTTTTCCAAATTTTATCACTATAATAATGCCATACGCCAGTCATTCCTAAATGATTAAGGGCATAAGAGTCTATATTATTTTTTGAGAATTTGAAAATAAGAAATTTGCCTTTCCTTTTTATATCGATTATAGTTGACGAAATAAGAGAATTAATTTCTTTATTGTGTTGATAAAATTTTTTAGATTTTGCGACCTTTACTTTTGTTATGTTTTTTTGTATGACATCCAAGAGACCTCTTCTTATGGTTTCTACCTCAGGTCCTTCTGGCATATTTTTTACTAATATATTGTCTTAATTGAAATTAATTATTAGAGAATGGATATAAATTCTATTTAGAATTTTTATCTATCTGTCTTCGGAATAATTCAATTCCAGTTAAACCAACTACAATACCTGCAATAATGATCAATAAATTACTTCCAAAATCGCTTGATGGTTCTTCTGGGATTATTGCATTCGATATTGTTTGTGTAGAAACTTCTGTTGATACTTCAGTAGAGGTTTCAGTGGAAGTTTCAGTAGTCTCGGTAGTCTCGGTAGTCTCGGAAGTATTAGTAGTATTAGTAGGTGCTACATAAGCATCAACTGTAAAACTGGTGGTAAAACTTAAAGAATTATTTGCTCGATCTAAAAGTAACAAGGTCACATTATATTCTCCTTCTGAATAATTTGCATTAGATATTTCAACTAACTCATTTGAAGAGACGACTCCTGCTGATAAAGTTACATTATTGATCATTAGTGTATAGTTTGATAAGGTTGGATCAATTGCTTTGAAGCGAATTAAACCATCTGTTTCTGTTTCCATGTAATCATCTGCAGTAAATAATGACAGGACAGGTTTGGTAGTATCGAGTAGATTTACTAAAAGACTTTGATTAACATTATTTACATAGGAGTCAATGAAACTAAGTGTAAAATTATATTGAGTCAGCTTAAACGATCCATCTATAAAATCATTTAAGTTCAAAGTAGGATTTGATGAATTCAAATCAGTTGAATATAAAAGAGTATTATTTTGATAGACTTTAAGAGAGTCTAAATTATCATCACTTACATTAAAATTAAGAATTTGCGACTCTCCAACTTCATGATCAACATCAAATATATTATGAAATATTTGTGGGATGTAATCATATACAGTTACATTTACAAAATGATTGTGAGTACTATTTTGCTCAGTGTGAAATGCTAAGGTTAGATTTGCGAACTCATATTTAGTAAAATTGGATATTGAAAAATTAGAATATGAAAAATTAGTAAATATTGATGAAATATTGACAGATATGGTGCCATTTTCATAATTTTGAGTTTCTATTAATTCATCATTAAGATATGCATCATACGTAGTTCCATTTTCAATTGTAACATTAAGCGATAAACTAACGTTATTTGATTTATATTCATAATCTAATAAAGATGGTCCAGAAATTCCTCCTTTTGTTATAGTAATGTAATCCAAAGTCCAATAACTGTATGAAGTATGATTATATGCTCTAACTTGTATTTCATACATAATTTGATTACTCTCTAACTGAATAAATTCATTATTTGTACCATTTTTAGTTAATTTGGTTGCTAATAAATCACCATCTACATTAAATGCGGAAACATTATAGACCCTATAAGTATTAAAAAATGCAGAAAAACTTTGAATTGGCTGATGAAAGTAGATTGCGTTATTGGAAGAAAATGAAACTAACCCTTTTGATCCACTGTAACAACAATAAAAACCTACTGAACTATATATATTATATTCAGAAAATGTAATAAGGTTTGGATCATTTGGAATTTTATTATCTTCAAAATCAAATATATATTCATTTGATGCTTGATTTATTTTGATATCATCATTGATAGGTGATATATTTTTGGCATCACTCATTTGAGGAGTAATTGCTATAAGGAGCAAAAGAATAATAATACTGAGCTTAATTCTCACTATTTTCAAAAATTATTACTCTTTAAATTGATTATCATATGAGCATTAGGAATTCAATATAATGAATAATCAGTGAGGATTAATTGAGAATGGGATTCTGAAGAAATTTTGAAACATAATTTTCCATGAGGAGAAATCATCACCTCTAATATACTATCAATTTCGATTTTAATTTGCTCTCGATATATTCGTTCATATCTAAATAATTGATATGATAGATCGTTATGAATAAGTTGTTCTGAGTCTTTTAATGGTTGAATTGTTTCATCATTGGTAAATTCTGGTCTGCGTTTCCAACAGTCAATTGAAATACTGCTAAGAGTTCCATTTGGCCTAATTTCAAATTTTTTAGAGGAATTAATTAAATTATCTCCCCTTGAAATGATTGTTTCAAAATCAGTTATACCATTACTGGCAATTTGTAATAATATATCTTCTTCATTAATATAGGATAGAGATTGAGATTGATAGGCTGAAATTAATCCTTTTGTAGTTATGAAAGGATCTTTTTCTAAAATGATATCTTGTTCTTTGAAAATACCATAAATATATTCTAAAAATGGTGGCCATGATGAGCCTTTTCCTACTAATATTACATTTGCTAATTCTTTTTTTGTGAGACCTCGCTCTTGTCCTTTAGCCATTACATTTCTTAGAAGTAATTGAAATGATTTGAATAACTCCGATTTTTTAAATTGTGAGTTCATATCAATATCAGTTGTTGGATCAAAACTGATGTCGATACTATTTTTTTTGCCATTTAATGTAATACTCAAATTTTCACTTAGTTCTATTTTTGATATATCAATATCGTTATGAGAGTTTTTAAATTCTATACGCGAGGAAATAATTTCAAAAAGAAGTTTGTTTATATCCTGACTACCTTTATCTAAATTTGATTTGCTAATTATAACTGGAGATGTATCATGAATATCCTTTAATCTTGCATCTTCTGATTTCTTCTTATTTTTTGGACCATCTAATTTTGCTATAGAGGATAACATTTGTGACCCTCCAATATCTATAACTAAGGTATTTTCTCGTTGATTAGTAACACAATGGATTGCATTGATTGTAGCACTGATTTCATCAGTGAGAAATATTTCATCAAATAAATAATGTGATAATGAATTTCGTATCCAAGATTCAAAATTAGAAGAAATGTTTGTAGGAATTGCTAAACAAAGAGTAGGAATTTGGTGTTTAGTTTCTTTAATTACCAGATCAATCACAGAGTGAAGAAAATGTTCATATGCAAGATGAGGGGTTATGATCGAATTTTGGATTCGAAGTTGTTTTAATATTGGATTTTTTAAAGATGATTTAATAAAATTAAATGTTTGACTTGTAGCAGCAAGATCATTTGAGATGACATCATCACCAATTTTGTAAACTGAAACACTATCATAATAAATAATGGTAGGGATTTGCCATTGTTGAGATTTCAATTCACAAGAGTCATCTGATAAATAATATACTTTAGTAGAAGTATCTCCAACATCAATTGATAAGATACATGAACATGCTTTAGATGTATGTGATAAAAGATCTTTAGGAAAATTTGAAATTGATTTAAGGTCCCATAACCCAAATTCTCGACCTCTATGAAGGTTAGAAATAATATTTAAGCCTGATAAGATCATTAATTGATTTTGATTACAATTTTTCGTAAGAGTTGGGATAACACGATTTACCATTTCTGAGTGTTGAGATATGGGTTGTAAAAGAGCAGATAATTCAATTAAATTAACGGTGTATATTCCTTCTTTATTTTTTATTGAAAAATAAAGACCTTCATCATCAATTGCAAAATTTTTTTCTGATTTTGCTGGAAATGTAAATTCCAATAGTTCGACACCATTGTTTGAGTAAATAGGGATGTGTAATAATCCATCAAATTCAGAGTATCTAATACTCTCTTGATATAAATTTAGATTTAAATCTGCATGTGTTAAATTAAATCTACCTCTTGATTCAAATTTTTGTTTGATAATTCGATCAGGTCTAAATATTAAATCTTTATTCAAGTCTATTTCAAATGTTCGCCTTTCTATATCACTTTGCTCCAGCTTCATTAATTTTCCGGAAATCTTTTTGTAAACAGCAACCCAAATGACATATTCTATGGAATTCCATCCTTTATTACCAAAATGCTCTGTTAATATATCTATTAAATTTCTATCTGATTCATCTACTGGCAACCAATCTTCAGAGTCAATAATTTGTAGAAATTCAATAATGAAAGGAAGAGGATATTCTAAGATGTTATTCCAAATGTATGAGAAATCTTTTCTTCTAATTCGATCATTTATAGTGACCTCATCTTCATTTTGTTCTCTTATTTTACGTTGATAATGGATGTGATCCTTTTTTAATTTTTCAGTTTTTTGAATTAATAAGGATCCCAACATTGGATCTATTGAGTCGATATATGAGTCGATGATGTATAAATCGGGATCCAATTCTTGAAGAGTTTGAATATCATCTAACATTAAGTTTGCAGCTACCTTGATTGGTAAACTCGCATGCTCATCTTGAATTATTTTAAGTATGAAATTTTCCATTTGAGGAATAGGGTGAGTAATCCATAATTCTACAATTTCTTGTTTTTTATCATCAGGATAGTTGAGTGTCATTTGCTCTATTACAAGATCACGGATTTGTTGAGATTCATGTGATTCAATAATTTCAAACATGTGATGTAAGGTATTTGATCGTGGATTAGAACACCACTCTTTGAATAAATTAGAAAGTATATCAAGTTGCTCATCAGATGGTTGAGGGATATATTCATCAATTAATGTTTGATAAGCGTTTTGTGTGTCAAATTTCTCGGTAATGTTTTTTCAGCTCCAAATTCGAAAGTTGTTTGAAAATATTGTAAATTATTATACGAATAATTATTTTCTAACTTTGTTTTTATTTGATTTGTTTTAAAGTTTTTAATTGTGTTCTGTAAATGCTTTATAGATGAGCCTATATTCTATCTAGTAACTTAAAAAGTTTAAAATTTTATGGAAATTGGAAATAATATTATTCACCATGAGTCTTGGATGAAGTTGTATTAAAATTAAAACTGGATGATCACATTGAGTCACAAAGGAATAATGAAAATCATAGATCAACAAGAAAAGAAAAGCAATACAAAAATAAATTTTATGCGAGGTAATAATTCTGTATTAGAGTTTAATGTATTAACGACTAAAAAAGCAGATGAAATTTTAAAAAGTATGAGCGTAGATGTTGACGAATTTTCTGGTAATCCAAAAATAGGGATATTATTAAAAAGAGAAAATGTTGAATATCCGGAGAATATATCTACATTGGATACTCCTTCCTCACAAAATAAACAGTTAGAGGATTTTGTCCTAAAATTATTGATGGAAGAAGAATTAGCGATAAAGATTGAGAGTGATAAAGTGGGTGGAATTTTTAAGTGGTTATATAATGATGAATTATTATTGTTAATTACGCTTTATAATGTTGATAGCTCAAGAAGAAGTCATCAAAGTATGCCGAATACATTTCAATCAGTAAAATTTGTTAGAGGTGAAAGGAATTCTGCACCTTCATCGAGAATACAAATGTCGAGGCTTATTTTTAAAACACTACAAGAATTAAAAAAATCTGAAAAGAAGGAATTTGATGAGTCATATCGTAGATTTTTAGATCATTCATTTCAACCATTTAATGATTTTTTATATAATGAGAGATTATCTATAAGAGATCCTAAGTACAGACCAAAATGTAGGTATGTTAAAAGAGAAAGAGAAAATGATAGCAGAGTATTTTTAGAAATTGAGAATGCACCAAGACAAATGACTGAGGGTGGAAATAGTGTTGTACCAGTAGCAAATAATGGTAAAAATGGTAGATATAGTTCTGCAAGAATTTCTGATTTTGATGAATTTGAACAATTATTAATCTTTGAGGAGGGGTATAGATTGAAGAATTGGCCTGAAAAAGGTACTCTCATTCTTGAGGGTGATATGACCTCAAATCGAAGAAAATGGAATTCTATACAACAATTAAAATCAAGAGGATTAGCTGCGCATGCGAATTTGGCAGATGTATTAATTAGGCCATGGGGTTTATCAGATGTACAAACCTTACCAAGATCTTATTTTAATGAGGGAATATCTCATGACGATGATCAATCGAGAGCTCAAGCTGAGGCGATAGATATTGCATTAGCATCTCCTGATGTAACATTAATACATGGACCACCTGGTACAGGTAAAACTACTGTTATTGTTGAAATTATCAGACATGTAATTGCTAATGGTGGGAGGGTGATGATGACTGCACCAACTCATGTAGCAGTAGACAATGTATTAGAGAGAGTCGCAGATATCAAAGGGATTGCGCCTGTTAGAGTCGGTGGGACTTGGTATATGGATGAAAATTTACAACACTTTCGAATACAAGAAAGATCAGCTAATTTAGATATGGCATTACCAGGTTTTAATAGGGGAAAAGGAAAAAATAAAGAAATATTTGCAAGTCAAAGTGAATTTAAAAAATCAATGGAGAGTAAGGGAAAAAGATATTTAGAAAATTTAGCGATACAACAAGCGAATTTAGTTTGTGGTACTACTATAGGAATTGCAAGATATGAACCCCCAATTGATGAACCAATAGATTTTGATGTTTTAATCATAGATGAAGCTAGTAAAGCAACGGTTATGGAATTTTTAGTTCCAGCAGTAAGAGCTAAAAAATGGATACTTGTTGGAGACCATAGACAATTACCTCCATATGTGGATGAACAAGAAATTAGAATATATGTACAAAGATTTTTTGAAAAACAAGATGAAAATAATGATGAAAAAGATGATAATGAAGTAACAATTTATGATGAAAGAACAAATAATTTGATCGCAAGTTTGAGACGTTTTCATGAGGAAATGCATGCATTAGGAGAAGGAGAACCTAAACCCCATTGGGATAGAATAATTAATTTGTTTGATATGAAGAGAAAGCCAATAATAAGTATTCAAGAAATGATAAATTTTGCACTTGGAAGCTGTTTTCATTATTTCTTGCAGAGAATTGATGAAAGTAGAAATGGAAGATTAGATGTTCAATATAGAATGCCGTTAATTTTGGCGGATTTTATTAATGAGAGTATCTACAAAGGATCATTATCAACATCAAATTCAGCAAAATCACATGGATTAGAATTACCTGCAATACCAAATTTAGGCATTAAAAGTATAAAAGATCCTATGACATTCATATCTACTGAAAGTCTTCCTTCCGATAGTGAAACTCCAGGTAGATATAAAGGATATTACAATTCACCTGAAGCAGGTTTAATTGCAGAATTGATATCTTCATTTTCAGAGATTGATGCCGAAAAATTAGGATATACTGACAAAACACCACTAACAATAGGTGTTATCACTTATTATGCTGGGCAATCAAGAGAAATAAACAAGCAATTGAGAAAAGTGGAAAGTATTGAAAGAGAAAGAGGTTGGAGATATATTGTACCGAATAAACCGATTAAAATTAGGGTGTCAATTGTAGATAGATTTCAAGGTCAGGAACAAGACATTGTGATATTAAGTTTAACAAGAAGTAATAGGTATGGTAATATAGGGTTCTTGAAGAATTTACAAAGAGTCAATGTGTCTTTATCAAGAGCAAAACAAAACTTGATAATTGTAGGTAATGCATCTTTTTTTGCAGGTCTGAAATTAACACCTGCACCAATATTGAAAGAATTAGCAAAATATTGTGCTAAAAATAAATTAATTAGATATCCGGAGAGTGATAATGATGTCATCGATGATTAGAGCATATAACCTTCAAAATAATAAACCTAAGAGTATTTTATTGTATAAAAATACAGAAACAGGATTATTCTCTTTTTCGGATATGGAGACCGAAGTAAATGAAAAGCTAATACCTCTGGAAAAACTTAGTTTAGATTTAATTGAAAATCTTGGAAGTATGACAAGAATTGAAGTTTCTATTGTTTCAGGTATATCATTGGATGTATGTGATAATATTCTGGCTGAACTTCAAATTTCGGGATTAATCGAGATCAGAGAGTATGATAAAAAACTGCTGGAGAACAATCTAAATGAGATTGAAAAAGAAATCGGTGATGAGTGGAGGACTCCTTATGTAAAAGAAATGATTTCTAAAAATTTTCTTAAACAGTTTATCATAACTAATAAAGGAAGAGAGGCCAATAAAAAAGGATCAAAAACAATAATAAAGAATACTAAGTTGAATATGATGATTGTAGGTGATCCATTTCATTTATTTTATGATAAAGTAAATTTAAGAGCGGATGGTTATGAGGTTGTAAAAATAAATAATAACACCACAAAGAATATTTTGAATATTAGTGAGGACTTTTCTAATTATACGGGTATTAAACCAATAGCGATTAGTTCCTCAACAGTGATTGAAGGAAAAGAGGTAACCAACTCCCAATTTTGGGTAACTGGAGAGGAAAGGAATGGTGAAATTAATTATAAAACATATCTTACATCAAGAGCTTTTGAAAGATGGGTTGAAGTTCCTTGGGATGAAAGAATATTAGAAAAACTTCCTGAATTTGAAACTATGAAAGACTTAATTGTGAAAAGTATGGCTGAGACTTGGGGGATGGTTGATGATGTTATTGAAGAAGGTTTGGAACTATTAGAAGATAATTTACATTGGAGATTGTCAGCGGATTTAGAAATGCAAAAATTAATATTTGCAAATATGAATGGACCTATAATTGATCATAGGGCTGAAGTGAGATTAAAAATACCAGATAGTAATTGGAAAGTAGTAATAATGCTTGAATTAGATTCTTGGGATGAATTATCGGAGCAATCTCTGATGGCTGGACGATTTCATAATGTTGTGACAAAGAAAGGATTTGACCAGGATCAAGGCTTTAAAACATATACCAAAATAATTGAAGAAAGAGGACTTGAGGTAAATAGAGAAAATTATTTGGAATTAATCAAAACTTTGGTTGAGAATGAATGTTTAATAGAGCGGCTAAGTAAAATCGAAAAGATATATGTCGATTTAGATGATGTATTAAGAGATAATAGAAAAAATAGTGATAAATTGAAATCATATAAAATTGAATATTTATTTGACTTTTTTAGATTACATGAAATTGATGATGTCCAATATTTTGGATCAAATAATTTAAGTAAAAGAATAGATGATGCCGAAAAATATGAGAAGCTAGTATCAGAAAATAAAATATTGATTTATGAAGAGGATAATGAGAGTTATGTGTTAGAAAAAGCAAGAGAGGATAAAACATATTATTTGGGGTCAAAAAATATAAAGAAAAATAGTAAAGAACAAACTTATAGTAGAGCTCTAAAACCAAAATGGAGAAATGATTATGTAAGTATATCAGGAGTAGAACCATTTTATGATTTAAGATTGGAGAATATATTTGATAGACTTTATCAAAAGTATTATGAATAAATTATAACTTATAAGTTAAAATTTGGTTTGAGATTTTATTTAACATGTCCACATTTACCTGGAAGGCATTATTATCAGATGGAACTTCAATAAATCCATCTTGATCAACAATTACTTCTGGTGTTATTATATCTGGCGAATAATATCTATTAGAACCTGAAGTATCCCCGGGAATTGTAAATTCTTCTTTGGCTTGTAATAGGATATTTTGGACACGACCAATTCCTGTTTCTAACATGCCTCCACACCATACTTTGTCTTTGCCTAAATCTTCTGCAATTTTAATAGCATTTGAGTATCCTCCTACTCTACCTGGTTTGATATTTATTATTTTACAAGCACCATGTTCTATAGATAATTTTGCATCATTTGGATTATGTATTGATTCATCTAAACAAATTGGAGTCGATATTTCGTCTTGTAATTTTTTATGTAATAAAATATCATTATAATCAAGAGGTTGTTCAATCATCATTAATTCATATTGATCTAATGTTAAAAATATGGGAAGATCATCTAATGTGTAAGCTGAGTTGGCATCTACCATTAATTGGATATCACCAAATTCTTTGCGGATAGCTTTTATAATTTTTACATCCCAATTTGGTTTAATCTTTAATTTTATTCTTTGATATCCTTTATTGTTAAAATAATTAATACGATCAATAAGAGTGTCAATATTTTTTTGTATACCTAAAGAAACACCAGTTGGTATTTTTGACTTGGTTGATTTAAATAATTTACCTAAACTTATGCTATTTGAGTTTGAATATAATGATAAAAGAGCTGCTTCAATACCTGATTTTGCAAATTCATGTCCTCGAATTTTTAGCCAATCACTTTTTAATTCTTTAAGTGTAAAGCTAGTGTTATTTATCAATTGCAAAGTTGGGATTAAAAAATTGGTTTGTATACTCCATGCTGTATCTAATGTTTCATAACAATAACTTGGAGATTTCATTACAGATGTTTCACCCCAACCGATATTTCCATCATTATCTTGGATTTCGATTATTATGGGATGAGTATAGTCTTGTTGGCCAAATGATGTTGTGAAAGGATGCACTAAAGGTAATTGAATTTCTCGTAAGGTGATTGATTTTAAATTAGATAATTCAATATTTGAAAGATCCATATTATACACATTTATAATGCCAATATATCAATGTAACAAAAGTAAAAAGGTGAATTTAATTAATAAAAATTTAATCCAAATGAAATTCTGATTTTATGG
>Ga0181590_10005201_pt1 | contig 10760 bp, 11 predicted proteins | sample 071ome_34_FD_132446 | JGI IMG/M metagenome (GOLD analysis project Ga0181590, IMG submission 132446) | Coastal salt marsh microbial communities from the Groves Creek Marsh, Skidaway Island, Georgia - 071411BT metaG (megahit assembly) | ecosystem: Environmental > Aquatic > Marine > Intertidal... | reverse complement strand
ATGATAAAGATAGTAATTATAAATATGAAGAAATTTATCAAAAAATGAAAAATTCAAACGATAAAGTAAATGCTAGAGAAAATTTTGACAGTTTTAAAATAGAGTCTTATTTATATCAAGATGATGTTGAAAATCATTTAAGTTATGATAATAATGAGGTTAGAACAGAATTTAATACAATAAGTCCAGTGGTTTTAAATAATTCAAAAGATAAATTACAATATAAATTTAATAATAAAGAAATTAATAAAAAGTTTTTAGATAGTAATCAGTTGTATTATAGTGAGAGTATTAATAAATTTAATAAAAATAAAAAGATAATTGAATTATTAAAAAAAAATGGATTACAAGTTGAACATCCTAATGAAATTTTTGCTATATTAATAGCAGGATTTATTTTAAATAATTATGATAATAATTTAGTTGAATTAGATAATTTAATTAAATCATTTAAATTATTAAATAAAAAAATTGTTAAAGAAGATATTGAAAATATTATTTTAAATTATTTAAATTAATAAAAAAAGTTATAGTTCTTAATTTAACTTTTTTTAGTGGTATTATGCAATTGTGTGCGGTATTATACTTTTGTTGTTGTGGGGTCTTGTGCTGTTGTTGTTGTGGGGTCTTGTGCTGTTGTTGTTGTGGGGTCTTGTGCTGTTAGTACGGAGAGGGCTTGTATCCGAAGTTCACGTAGTAGTCCCAGATGACTTTGTAGAACCTTTCTTGTACTTTTGTGTGTACAATCTTTTTGGCGAAAGGACACTGTGAAGTGTATATGATTTCGAGACAATTCAATGTCTCTGTTCTCATGGGACTTTTTTTTCCATCAGCGTCTATCGTTTGATAGTTGAATTTTTCGTTCTTGATGAAAACGCGAAGTGCAAGTGTGGAACTCACAATCTCTTTGATGTACTTTGCCTCTTTTCCGATGAAGATGCTGACAAGGTCTGCTTCGTTTTCTTTGAACTGTTTGGTGTTCATGTACTTGAAAGGAGCCTTTTTCGCCTTGTCCTCACCAATGTTCTCGCGAAGGATGTTCAAAAACTCTTCGTTCTTGAAAACAAGATCATCGAGAGAGATTGATTCGGTGATTTTCTTCGATTCACCATCATCCTTGTTCGAGTACTGCAGGTGCTGTTGGTTTTCTTTTTTTGGCTTCTCCGTCGCAGGAGTCTTTTTCTTGTAAGAAACCTTTTTGAAGGGTTTGTCTTCATCTGCGTTTTTCACAACAACAGGACGCTGGTTTTGTTCTTCGTCATCCGAATCGTCAGCCCAAGACTTGCCAGAAAATTTGCGTGACATATTGTTGATTGTTTGGTTTCCGTGTATTTTGACGGGAGATGTAGCAGAAAGTATGCTAAGATTTTTAAGTATATAGTACATATATATTGTAAAATAATTCAAATTTTTTTTTTATTAAAAATTTGAATATATTATATAATATTTATTATATATACTTAATATTACCAATATATTACCAATATATTACCAATATATTACTAATTTTTATTTATTATTGATAACAATATATTGATATATTAATCAATTTTTCAATATATCAATAATAATTCAATAAAAAAAATAATTGATATATTGATATATAATTGATATATATTGATATATAATTGATATATAATTGATATATATTGATATATAATTCAATAAAAAAAAATTTATATATAATTGATATATAATTGAAAAATGAATAAAAAATAGAAGTAGAATTTTGAATTTCTATTTTTATTTGTCTTATACTGTTGTCTTATACTGTTGTGTGGTATTGTGGGGTCTTATAGTGTTGGGCATCGGCCCATAGTTCTCTAGGATATAGAGATTACGTTTTCTTTTTCGGGAGCGGTGGGCGCGGAGGAGGCATCAGAGATTTAGCTTTATATTTTTTTCTAGCTTCAATAGCTACTTGTTTTCTCCTCGACTTTTCTTCTTCTTCTGCTTTTTCGTCATATTGTTCTACAGGTACCCACTCGTTGAGGATATGGCTCCAGCATTTCTGTGCAGTATGCCTGAAGTTCACGTAGTAGTCCCAGACGACCTTGTACATTCTAGCTCTGAGCATTTCGTGCAACACATTTTGGTGGTAGATGCAGTCTTTTCTGATCTTGTACTCAATGTAGTCTTCTATTTTGCCGTTCTCAGTTTGTCCGAATTTTGCTTGAAGACTTTGAATACCGTATGCGCCGAGAAAAATTTTTCTGAGATACTTTTTGTTTTCTCCGAGAAAGATGCCCTTGAGACTCCTTTGGTGTTTTTCAAAACCATTGAGCGTTGCTTGGTATAGCGTAAATTCACGGTCAAATTCATTCGGTATGCGACCGATTCGAGCTTGGATGAACGCGATGAACCGGGGGTTCTTGAAACAGAGTTCGTCCCAGGTAATTCTGAGAAAGAAAGAATATTCGCATCCAGTTCCAGGCTGCAGGTGATCGTCTCCGTAATGTTCAGACATTTTTTCATAAAGGCCCTGAGACATTTTGTTGATGTTGTTTCGTGGAGTGTGTTCGCTTTAATCTAAAAAGATTTTTACTTATATTATCAATTTTTATTATATATTATTCAAATTTTTTTTTTATTAAAAATTTGAATATATTATATATATTTAATATATATAATTCTTATATAACGTTTATATAATTTATATAAATGATATATTAAATTATATATTTTATAAAAATAATATATAGATATATATAGATATAATAGATATATATATATATATAGATATATATTCTATATACATTCAATTTTTTTTATTTCTTTATGAATTCTTTTAAACATTTCGATTCGTTCGATATATATATTTCTTAATTTATCTAAAACTTCTTCATATGTAAACCATTGTATATCTCTTACTTCTTTAATGACTTCTTCATTATTTGGGTCAAACATATTATTTGATACAGTATTATTGTTATAATTATAATTGATAAGATATTTTCCTATATAATAAATGTGTCTATATCTTGTTTTATTGATAGCAATATATATTTCTTCAAAAGTTTTTTTGCTCATAATTTGTAAATTTTTTTTGTGAATACCAGTTTCTTCTTCGAATTCTCTTTTAGCACAATATAAATTTTTTTCGTTTATATTTCTTCTACCTTTTGGAAATTCCCATTCATTATGATTATAAACAGATTCTTCATTATTATTAGTAGTTAAATTGTAGATATAATCTAAATTAATAAATTTGTTATTAAAATAATAACCTTCTTTTAATTTATTAAATTTATTTTTAGAATTATCGTATTCTTTTTTGAATTTAATATTATTAAAATTTTTCCATAATGTATTCCATAGTGTATCAAAATCACTATGTTTAATTAATTCTTTTTCTTTATTAGTAATACATTTAAATATATTACATAAAAAATCTAAATTAGTTAAATCATATTTACCTCTAATAAATTCGATATAACACAATGAATCTTTACGCTGAATTAGTAAATATTTAATTTCTTTTTTGTTATTAATATAATAACATACAACCCCGTATGATGTAATAGGATAATTACAAGTTTTAATAGTATGTCCTAAAATTCCACAATTTAAACATTCAATTGTTTTTTTATATTCTTTTTTATTATTATTGTTGTAATTTGAATGTATTGTTGGATTTTTGAAATTAGATAAATGATTTAATTTTTTTGATTTATTACAAATATGTGATGTTTTATTATAGTAAGTTTGATTTTTATTGTTATTGTTATTGTTCATTTGAAAATAAGGATATAAATTATACTTATTATTATTAGATATATTATTACAAAGATTATTACATAAATTTGAACTATAATACAACATAATTTTTATAATTTAAAAAATAGTATTTGAAAATATTTTAAATAAAAAATAAATCTTATATGTATATAATAAAAAAATTTTAAATAAGTATATTAATATCCAACGATATTTATTTAATATTTTTTAATAACTTATAAAAAAATATTAAATAAATAAAGAATAATATAATGGATAAAAATATATGGGGAAAACATTTTTGGTTTACAATACATTATACGGCTTTAGGTTACCCAAAAGATGCTTCAGCAGAAGATAAAAAAAATTATAAAAATTTTTATGAGATAATAAGTAGGGTTTTGCCTTGTGATTATTGTTCGTCTCATTATGAAGAATTATTAAAAGAAATACCTGTAGATAATTTTCTTGATAATAGAGATAAATTGTTTGAATGGACAGTTATAATACATAATAGAGTGAATAGAGATTTAAAAAAACCTGAATGGGAATTAGAAGATGCTAAAAATTTTTATGTTTTAAATCATGGACCTAAAAATATTAAAAATTATCATTCCAATAAAATTATTATATTTATTTCTATCATTTTATTTATTTTATTAATTATAAAATTAAAAAAAAATAAAAAAATAAAAAAATTAATAAATTAATAAATTAATTAAATTGAATAGAATTTTCTGATAAAGAAAAGAAATTTTTAATAAAATATATTTTTAATTCATTAAAGAATAAATCCATTTTAAAAAAATTAATTAATTTAATTAAAATAATTAAATCATTAAAATAATTTTTATTATTTTTTTTTTTAATTAAATAATTTTTTATTAATTTAATTTCTTTTTCATTTAAACTTTCTAAATTATTTTTTAATTTGATTTTATTAATATAATTAATAAATTCATAAAATATATTTAATTCATAATCATTAAATAATGAAATATTTAAATCTAAATTATCTAAATTATCTAAATTATTTTTAATTTTATTTAAATTATAAGTTGTATTAAGTAAAGGTATATATTTAATTTGATTTTTATTAAAAAAGAATTTATTATTAATTATAATCATGATAGATATAATGTATTATTAAATTATTATAATAATTAAATATTGTGATTAAGTTTTAAACATAAATTAATAAAATTGATAATGATGGGATGAGTTTCTGTATTTTTTTCTGGATGAAATAAAACACAATGAATTGATTTCATAGGTTCAAAAAATCCTGTTATAATTTTTTTATTATTATGTATTAAATATGTTGTTTCTTTAAATGAAAAGGGAGTTTTTAGTATTCTATCATTAAAATTATAGTTAGTTAAGAATGTATTATAGTTTTTAATTTTTGTTGTATTTAAATTATTAAAAAGTTGATAATCATTTGTTATGATATTAGTGGTAAAATCACCACTTATTTTATCATCCATTTTTTTAATTTGACTTCCAAAAATAGAAGAAATAAGTTGTGTTCCAAAACATATTGTAAAAATTGGACATATATTAAGACAATAATTAATAATTCTAAGATTGAAAGAAAAATCTTGAAATGATGTGTCAATAACTGAATAATGAGAACCTGAAATAATAAGTCCTTGAATATTGTTAAATTTTTTTTTATTAGATTCTATAAAATTATCAAAATCTTTATGATTTGATAGAATAATATAATGAAATGATTTATTATTATTATGATAATTAATTAAAAAATTTTCAAGAGGTTTAAAATATTTTTTATAAGGGGTTTTATAATTATTAATAACTAAAAACATTTCAATAAATTATTATTAATATCTAAAAATATTTTAATAAATTATTATTTATTTGATTATATTTAAATTATATTTTAAATTATATTTAAAAATTAATTAATTAATTAATATAAAAATTATTTTTAATTTAATTAATTAATTGTGTATATTATTAATTAATTAATTAATTTATGATATTGGTTGTAATATTAAATTTATTAAAATGAGTAATTTAGAGAAAATTAATAATATTAATAAAAAAGAAAGAGTTTTATTAAAAAATAAAAATGATAATTTAAATGATAATTTAAATGATAATTTAAATGATAATAAAGTTAAAAATATTAAAAACAATGTAAATAATAAAGAAATAGTTAAATTTGATAATAATCAAGGTGTTGAAAGTGTATTGGTAAAGAAAAAAAGAGGAAGAAAGAAAAAAATAAAGACTCAAGAAGAGATAGAAAAAGAGAAAAACAAGCCTAGACAGAGAAGAGGAAGGAAACCTAAATCATTATTTAATAAATTAACAGAAGAGAATACAAAAAAAATTTTAAATAATGATGACGAAGAAGAGACAATTATATTAAATTTAAAGATAAATAAAGATAATAATAATTTTAATAATAATAAAGATGAAGAATCACATAATAAATTGAATTTATGTAATTTTAATAATTTAAATAATAATTCTCCATTAGGTATGGAAAAAATAAATGAATATTGTTATTTAAATGAAAAAATGGAGAATATAAGTAATATGGATAATATGTATGATAATATATTGGAAGATTTTGATAATGATTTAATAAATTCTAATATAACATTTAATAAAAATTATGATAGAGTAACAAATAATGTAACAAATAATGTAACAAATTATAATTGTGGATGGTGTTGTCATAGTTTTACAAATCAACCATTTGGGATTCCATTTAAATATAAAAATGATAAATTTTATACAAATGGTAATTTTTGTAGTTTAGAATGTGCAACTGCATATAATTTTAATGAAAAAAAAAACATACAAGATATATGGGAGTGTTATAATTTAATAAATTTTTTATCAAATAAATTAGGTTTAAGTAATAAAGTTAAAATGGCTCCATACAGAGAATGTTTAAAATGTTTTGGAGGTAATTTAACAATTGATGAATTTAGAAATCAAAATAAGAATACAGATAAAATATTTAATCAATTAGAATATCCATTAATATCTGTGCAATCTCACATTGAAGAAATTAATTTTAATGAAAATATTAATAATGATTTTATTCCTATAGATAAAGATAGATTAAATCGTTTAGAACAAAAAATTAAATTATCTAAAAAAAAATTTAATTATATGAATAAAAATAGTTTAGAACAAACAATGAATATTAAAATAAAATTAACTTAAATTTAATTAATATTGAATTTAATTAATATTGAATTTAATTAATATTGAATTTAATTAGAGAATCTTAAACCTCCCATACCATTCATTATACAAAGCATATTATAATTAATAGCGAAAAATATAATTTCCATATCACTATTAATGGTTGGATTTTCAAATTTAATTTCTGGATGTTGTATAATAGAAAAATTGCAAGTTCCAGATGGTTGTAATTGTTCAGGTTTTATAGCAAATGAGTATGAATAAATGTGTTTTGATGGTACTTTAGAATGATAATTTGATGGTTGTACTATACGAAAATATGATGGTCTTTTTTTTCTAACTCTTTCTATGTTATTAAATAAAATAGATGCTGTTTTAAATGGTTCATAACTTTTAATTCCTCCAACAGTTTCTACATTATTTAAATCTCTATTTGATGTAATATAATTAAAGTAATCATTTTTTTTCCAATTTGTATATGTTGTACTCGAAATATTTTGTGTAACATCTGTTTCAAATTGGTTTGATGTATTTGTTAATGTTGATGCTTCTGTACCAGCTGTTTTATTTCTACAAACCCATAAAATTTCTTTAACTGGATGATTAAAATTAAGTTTGTGTGTTTGTTTAAGTGTTTGTGGTTCTATTCTTTGAAGTTGTTCAATTAAATATTGATGTTTACTTGTAGCAAATTTTGTTCGTTCTTCTTTGTCTAAATAAATATAATCAACTAAAAGATTTACATTTGGTGCAACATTAGGATTTGAGAGTTGTGCTAAATTTGTATTAATCATACCAGTCATTTTTCTAAATGTAAAATAAAATTTAATAGAATGATGTTGTAATGCAACTAATGGTAATGCTAAACCAGGATTTCTACAAAACCAAAATTGTAATGGTACATAACATATTAGTTTATTGTCTTCTGACAACCACGTAACTTCATTATTTTCTCCTGAATTTTTTATTGAATATAAATAACCATTTTTTGCTCTGTTTTTATTAATCATAAAATGATCATTATTTATTATATCTGTTAATTCATTCCATATATCAAACCATTCACTATAATGTGTATCAATTATTTGTTCACCAATTGCAATAGATACTTCTTTAATATAAGCGTGTCCAGTATTATTTATAAATGCAGAATAGAATGTAGTTGTTATATCATCATTTACGGGGTCTCCATATCTTGTAATATCTGCTGTAAATTCTAGTTGTAATGTAGATTTGTATAATAAATCTCCTGCATTAGAATTTAATTCAACTGATGTTTTTGTTTCATTTACTCCTACAGTACCATCCATTGGATATTCAATAGTTTCTATAGAAAAATTAGTATGTCTTTTATAAACATATTTAAAATAGGACATAATAGGGTTTCCTGTTAAATAAATGTCTTGTTCACCATAGGCTGCTAATTGTAAGGTACCACCTCCCATATTAATATTATTATTGTATTAATATATTTATATAATTATATTATTATTAAATAATATTTAATAATAATTTATAAATAATTTAAATAATTTATAAATAATAAGTTTAATTTGTTTTATTAAATTATTTAATTTTATAAATGGTTGAAACAAAAGGTTTGCATGTTCATACAAATGATAAAATAAGAGTTAAAGATGGTGATAATGAAACAATTTTTATAGGTTTAGAAGAAGCTTTAAAAGAATTTAATGAAGAAAACTTAAATAAAATAACAAAAAATATATTTGATTTAAGTGATAATAAAAAAATAAGTAATGAGAGATATTATGAAATATGGAATGACCAATATAATTTATTAAAAGAAGATTACAGTTTTCACGTTCAAGATGGACACGTTTTATTTTATTTAGGCAAATCACATCTTCATAGATTAGATGATAATTTAATTAATATCATCACAAAATATGTTGATTTTATTTATCAAAACGCAAACAATAAAATTAAAATCTCTAAACAAAAAGTATTTAAAGAATTAGAAACTAAAGGCGGGATATCTGAAAAAGATATTAATACACAAGTTAATAAAGATTTAAATATTAATAATATTTTAACATTAATAGGAAATAATCGTCAAGAAAATTTAATTAAATTTAAGAATAAATTAATTTAATTTTTTATTAGAAGTAAAATTATAAATTTTTAAAAAATCAAAAGAATTTGTTTCTTCATTTTCTTTCTCTTCTTCTTCATCTATAATATTACATACATTATTATTATAATTATCAGCATTCATCAAATCATCTAATAAATCTTCTATCGTTTTTTCTTTTTTTATTTTAAAATCATTCAAACTAAATTCACTATTTTCAATGTAATTTACTAAATCATTATTTTGTAATATATCTTCTATATCTGTTATTTCTTTCTTTAAATTTTCTATTTCTTCATTTTCAGTATATTCTAGTTCTTCATTATCATTATATTCTGGTTCTTTAATATTAAAATTTAAATTTAAATTTAATACTTCATTTTTATCTCTCATTGACAAATTATAATAATACAATGATATATCATATATTATATCTTTAAATAAATAACCAATAAAAAATACAAATAAACTAAAATTTACCATTGTTAAATATGCTATATTAAATAACATTGTTTCATTATATTCATTGTATTCATTTTCATAACTATTTGTTCTTTCATTAATTAAATTATTATAATCAAAACTTGTATCAAAATCTACCATTTTTTATTATTTTTATTAATTATTTTATAAAGTTTTTAAATACATTTTACAATGGTTCCTGCCGGGCTCGAACCGGCGACCTTGGCGTATCTATGCTGCTTATAAGCACCACGCTCTAACCGACTGAGCTAAGGAACCTGTAAAATAAAAAAAAATAATTTTTTAAATTTATGTTAATCTTTAAGACTAACATAAATAATATATGTTGATAATCTTTAAATACTTTTAAAATAATAAAAAAAGTTTTAGGTGTTTTGGAACTTTTTTTATTTTTTATTTTTTTTATTAATTATGTTCTTCATCACAGTCTTCTTCATCGTCGCTGCTATCATCACTACTTTCATCGCTACTATCAGCATTATTATAAACAATTATTTTTTTGGCTGATTTTTTTGGTGTAACTTTTGATTTGGATTTGGGTTTGGGTTTGGTGACTTTTTGAATTTCTTCTTCTTCTTCCGAATCAGAATCGTTGTTTTGTTGATTTTTGGATGATTTGGGTGTGTGTTTGGGTTTGGTGACTACTTGAATTTCTTCTTCTTCTTCCGAATCAGAATCGTTGTTTTGTTGATTTCTGGATTGTGATTTGTCGGAGTCTGAGGAAGACTCACTGGATTCATTGAAATCATTGATTGCATTTTGCAAAAGAGAGTTGTATAACTCAAGTGCTTCTTCATTGTCTTTGATTCGGTTCAAGACGATTCCGCAAATTTTAAGATGAGAACCTCTTCCAATCAGGTCTTGTTCTTCAATTTCTTCCTGGGTCATTATGAAATCTTGAAATGTTGTTTGAAATTCAAGAGTTTTGTATGCTCCGGAGATGTACGAAAAAGCATTCGGAGCACGTTTTTTACCAGGCGACTTCTTGTCGGTTTTTTTGTTGTTCTGAGAACCACCAGAAGAAGTAGTAGTATTTTTGACAGTCTTTTTTTGTACAAGCTGGGTGATTTTCTTGTTGTTCTTCTTAAAACCACTCACAAAATCATCAAATGCGTCTTCGTCCTCAAGGAGGTCTGAATCTTTCAATTCAGTGATGAATTTGTTGAAAAGCTCAAATTGACGCTCTTCAAGTTGAGAAATGACGAGTTCGTTGAGTTTGTTCGCAATTGATTCCATTGTTGTTTAGTTAAGATTTATAGATGTTACAATTAACAATTTT
>Ga0181590_10005200_pt1 | contig 10760 bp, 7 predicted proteins | sample 071ome_34_FD_132446 | JGI IMG/M metagenome (GOLD analysis project Ga0181590, IMG submission 132446) | Coastal salt marsh microbial communities from the Groves Creek Marsh, Skidaway Island, Georgia - 071411BT metaG (megahit assembly) | ecosystem: Environmental > Aquatic > Marine > Intertidal zone... | reverse complement strand
CGTATATTGTATGCGATGCAGCGATTAGGTATGACAAGCAATCAACCATACAAAAAATCTGCAAGAATCGCTGGTGAAGTCATGGGGAAATATCACCCTCATGGTGATTCTTCAATCTATGACGCAATGGTAAGACTTTCACAAGATTTTAAGATGCACATCCCGCTTATTGACATGCATGGTAACAACGGATCTATTGATGGTGATAGTGCTGCAGCCATGCGTTATACAGAAGCACGTTTATCAAAAGCTGCAGAATTATTACTACAAGATATCAACGCTAGAACTGTCCCACTTGTGCCAAACTTTGATGATGAAGAAGTGGAGCCAACCGTTTTACCTGCGAAATTTCCAAACTTACTTGTAAATGGTGCAACGGGTATTTCAGCTGGTTATGCAACAAAAATACCACCACATAATATTAAAGAGGTGATTTCTGCAACGATTGCACTCATCAAGAATGAACACCTCACATCTCAAGATTTAATGAAATATATTAAAGGGCCTGATTTCCCAACGGGTGGACTTGTTCAAGGCATCGATGGCATTTCACAAGCACTAGAAAAAGGCCATGGGAAAGTTGTTTTACGTGCAAATTATCATTTAGAAGAAATTAAAAAAGATCAACACAGAATTGTCATTGATGAAATACCTTATGAAGTAAACAAAGCAGATCTTGTAAAAAACATTGATGCATTAAGACTCAATAAAAAATTAGATGATTTGTTAGAAGTTCGCGATGAGTCAGATCAAGAAGGACTTCGCATCGCAATAGATTTAAAAAAAGGTCGACAACCGGATTTATCCATCAACTATTTATTCAAGCATACGGATTTACAAATCAATTATCACTATAATATGGTTGCAATTTTAAATCACCGACCTGAACAAGTTGGTATTATCCCAATACTAAAAGCCTATATTTATCATCAAAAAGATGTTTTAACCAATCGCACGAATTATGATTTAAAACGTGCTTCCATTCGTCTTCATATTGTTGAAGGTCTTATACGCATGGTGTCTGTAATCAATGATATTATTGCGATTATTCGATCATCTAAAAATAAACAAGATGCTAAAGAAAATATCATCAAAACATTTGATTTCTCTTCAGAACAGGCAGAAGCAATTGTAACGTTACAACTTTACAGACTATCCAATACCGATATTACCTCTCTTGAATCTGAAGCAAAAGATTTACAAGAAAAAATACGTTACTTCCAATCCATCCTCAACTCAGATGAAAAACTATCTGAAGTCATCATTGAAGAATTAGAATCCACAAGTAAAGCAATTGGCGTGAAGCGTCGTTCGATGATCGAAGAGGAAGTTGAAACTATTAAAATTGATGAAAAAGACTTAATTGTTGAAGAGAATGTCATGATTGGTTTTAGTCGCGATGGCTATTTAAAACGATCAAATTTAAAAAGTTATCAACTATCCAGTCAAACTGGACTTAAATCAGAAGACACACTTATTTATCTTGAAGAACTTACGACACTTCATCATCTTATCATCTTTACGAATTTAGGAAACTTTGCATTTATTCCTGTTTATAAAATAGATGACCAAAAATGGAAAGATCTCGGTGTTTATATCAATAACATCGTGCCTTTTGAAGAAGGAGAAATGGCCATTAAAATCTTTGCATTTAAAACATTTGATGCAAATAAAACTTTTGTACTGGTGACCACTCAAGGACAAATAAAACATGTCACGTTGGATCAATTCGAAATGATACGTTATCAAAAAACCACACGTTGTATGGTATTAGATAAAACAGATGTCCTTGCGGATGTTACACTTGCGATGCATCCATATATTTCTGTGATGACAAATAACGGCATTATGCTCAACATGTCAAGAGATGATGTGCCTTATTACGGATTATCTGCGAGAGGTGTTAAAGCGATTAAACTTTCAGATAAAGATTATGTCACAGCAGTAACCACTTTTGATATTGATACAGACATACATTTAGTATCCTCAAGAGGTCATATTATCACTTTAAATGCATCTGAGCTTCCTATGTCAAAACGCTTTAGAAAAGGATTTACTGCGATAGAAAAAGTGAAATCTCAGCCTCACATCATCCATTATATGAAAGCAACACCAACAACATTAACTGATGATATCATGATTCAATCATTTAGTGATGCTTCGACCGTTAAACTACCTTTAAAACAAGCACTTGCAAAAGATAATAAGTTTGGAAAACCGCTGTTCAAAAGTAAAAAAGAAACACATTTACAATCCTATATTTATTATGAACTTATAGATACTTATCAAAAGCCAGTAGAAACAACGCCAAATGATACAACACCATCTCATGAAACAGGTGTTAAAGAAATCCCTACTAATATCATTAAAAATGAAGAATCTAAAGCAACATTACCGGTAAAAAAAGATAAAACTGTAACTATCAAGATCTCTACTGACAAAGAAAGTAAAACATCTGACTCAGATAAAGAAATCCCTAAAAAAACCGAAAGCATTCAACGTCTCACGTTGTTTGATGATGACGATATATGAACGTCTTAAAAAACTATGATGCGTCTCAACCAACATCACTAGAAACAATTATGAAATCTCACAATATGACTGGTTATTGTGCGAATGTCAACGGTCGTCTAAAAGAGTTGTCTGCTTTTGTTAAAGGCAAAAATGATATTGTATTTTTAGATTTACATCATGATGAAGCCATGCGTGTGTATGAAACATCATTACGATTTTTAATTTTATATGCAGCAAATCTCATTGATCCAAGTATTGAAATCACATTTAACTATTCGATTTCAAGATCGATTTATATGGATGTTGCACTTCATTCAATGACGCTAACCTCTTTTCATGAGACATTACTAAAAACAATAGAAGAAATCATTCATAAAAACATCCCAATCCGTCGTATTCAAATGACTCTTGATGAAGCGAAAGCATATTATGACAATCATTTTTTAAAACATAAAACACATTTATTTGAATTTAGACAAGAGCCCTATGTCAATGCTTATCAAATAGAATCCTATATCAATTATTTATATGGTTATATGGTACCTTCTTCGGGATATATCCATGAATATGAATTATTCATATACAAAGAAGGTTTAATGCTACGTTATCCAAGAGCAGAATATGATGCGAAAATCCCACCATTCAAAGATGAACAAGTCTATAAAAATACGTTAAAAAAAGTTGCGAAATGGTCTGAAATCATTGAAGGTGACACCATAGATAAAGTGAATGCTTACGCACGATCAACGCATGATGCGGTGTCACTCATACAAATGAGTGAATCTAAGCATTCAGCGATGCTTTATGAACTTGCAGAAGATATATCAAGCAAGTATGACCAATTGAAATTAATAGGGATTGCAGGACCCTCATCATCGGGGAAAACTACCTTTGCAAGGCGTCTTCAAATCGAACTTCAAGCACGTGGATTACATCCAGTCGCAATTTCAATTGATGATTATTATTTACATCCTGATTTTGTTCCAAAAAATGATGATGGATCCCCAGATTTAGAACACATTGAATCACTTGACTTAAAACAATTTAATGAAGATTTACTCGCATTAACACAAGGTAAAACGGTTACGCTTCCACATTTTGATTTCAAAACCAAAACAAGAAAACATGGAAAATCATTGAGGCTCAACCCAAATGAAGTGATCTTAATCGAAGGGATTCATGCACTCAATCAACGACTTACAGAGACCGTTGCGAGATCTTATAAATATTTTGTATATATTGCACCTCAAGCACAACTCCACATTGATAAACATGCACCTATTCGAGTTTCTGATATGCGTTTATTAAGACGCATTGTACGAGATGCTGTGTACAGAGATACACCTGCAGAAAAAACTTTAGATATGTGGGCTTCGGTACGTCAAGGAGAATTTCGATGGATTTATGATCATCAACAACATGCTGATTACACATTTAATAGTGAACTTGCTTATGAACTAGCCGTTTTAAAAAAACATGCGATACATCGATTAAATACCATCGATCCGATGAGTCCGCATTTTATGAAAGCGAATTATTTACTTAAATTTTTAAAATATTTTGATGATATTAAAGATGAACTTGTTCCGAATCATTCACTCATTAGAGAATTCATAGGAGGCAGTGTTTTTGAATGAAAGCATTACAAAATATTGATCGAATTCAAATATCCAGTACAGTGCTTAAAACAATACTCGCGCTTTATGAAAAAAAAGGTGCAAGTTTTTATCATGATAGTGTCCTTAAGAAAGATGCAGATGCATTCAAAAGAAAAAATGTCGAAGATAATCTTTTTGCTTTGTATAAAATGCTTGATTTTGATGTCACGGATGCAAGATTAAGTGCACTTGTAAAAAAAGATTTATCACCAAAAAATAAAACAGAGCAACGTATGCAAAATATCAAGCGTGTCATTGAACTCATTCATGAGCATGAAGATATCGAGTTAACTATTACTGAGTTTTCTGATTTAGCAAAATTACTTTCAAAAAGTTTAGATCAAAATCAATATAATACAACTGTCATCGAAGGTGAAGCACTATTAAATCAAAAAAGAATTTCAAAAAGAGAAGATTTAGAAGCATTATTAGAGCTTACAAACAAACTGATTAAAAAACAGGATGTGCCTGTTACCCATTTGATTGCAAATTTCTATGTTGATTTTATCAATTTGGCAATTTTTAAGTATGACAATGATCTCATTGGTTTATTTATGGTTTATGCTTTATTAACTGAACATTTTAAAGCACTTTATTATGTCCCATTTTTCAGTTACTTTTTACAGTATTATCAAGCGTTCAAACAAGCAGAAGTTGCAGCATCTTACTATTGGAATTCTGGGTATGCACAAACAGAATTCTTAACCCAAATATTACTAGACGTCTTGATACTTTGCTATGAAGATATAGAAAAACGTGTACATACGTATCAATTTGAGGTAAAATTAAATAAAACAGATTCTATCGAAAACACCATTTATAAGTTACCAGAACTTTTTTCAAAAGAAGATGTGCGTATCAAACATCCAACAGTAAGTAATGCCACGATTGACCGTACACTTGCAAGATTACGTGATGAAGGTAAAATTAGACCCCTTGGAAAAGGTCGTGCAACAAAATGGCAACAACTCATAGAAAAACAACCATACACAAAAATGAAACAATTATCATTATTTGGTGACGACTTATGACGTACTTAGAAAAAATCAAATTGCTTAGAGAAGAAACAGGCTTATCAATGGCACAAATTAAAGCTTCTGTTGAATCTACAGAAACTTTAGAGGCAGCACGTGCTCAATTAAATGCACTCCGTGTTGTAGATACACATGATAAAGTTGCAAAAAAAGGCATGGTTCGAGTTGTTTCAATTGGTAATTATGCCATGCTTTATGAAATCAACGCACTCACAGATTTTGTCAATAAACACGATGCTTTTATTAAGTTCGTAGAAGATTTTGGAACACTCATTATTCAACATCCTTATATCACGATTGAAGAAGCAATGACACTTAAGATTGATGGTCAATCCGTTGAAGATTACAGGCTAAAAGTTGAAACACTCATCGCAGAAAAAGTCGTAATTTCAAGATTATCAACCATAAAAAAAGAAGATTCGCAATCATTTGGTATTTATGTTCACAGTAATTACAGCAGTGCTGCTGTTGTGATTTTAGATCACGAGACTATGAACCCTGGTGATGCCAATAAAATTGCCATGCAAGTGACAGCATTAGGTGCACTCTATCCAAAGTGGCAACAAACTGTCATTGACCAAATACTTGCATCATCACTATTAGGACAATCGCTTACTGTAAAAGACTTTTTAAGTCAAAACAATACCGAACTTTTACATGCAACGCGCTATGAACTTGGGGAAAGCATGAATGAACACTTAAGTTGTAGTTTAGTCGCAGATACGTTTTGCCAAACAACTGTAAAGGAGGTACTATAATTTATGTTTGATCGAAACATGGGAAATTTAGATCGCATCATTAGACTTGCATTAGCAGTTGTTATCGTGATATTTGCCATTATATTAGAGCTATACCCGCTCATGATTGTAAGTGCACTATTATTATTTACGGTTGCAACATCATTTTGCGGAATTTATAAATTATTCGGACTAACAACATGTAAAACAGATTTAGAAGAAAAAAAGTGATCTAGTATCACTTTTTTCATTTATTCTTACATAATTAATAGTTTCAAAGTGGTTTTTGATACAATAGAATTGAAAGTAAACGAGGATAAAAAATGTCAATCATCATTTCAGGTTTAGGTTATTATGTACCAAATAAAATCATTCCCAACTCTTGGTTCGAAGACAAAATTGAAACATCTGATGCATGGATCTATGAAAAAGTTGGCATTAAAGAAAGAAGAATGGCATCAAAAGAAGAAACCACGTCAGACTTAGCTGTGAATGCGGCGAAAGAAGCAATTAAAGATGCAAATTTGAACGTTGAAGACATAGAACTTATCGTATTAGCAACATCATCTCCTGACATGATCCAACCACCAACAGCATCAATTGTTCAAGGGAAACTGAACGCTATCAATGCTGCTGCTTTTGATGTAGGTGCAGTGTGTGCAGGATTTGTTTATGCACTCAATACTGCATATGCAATGCAAAAATCTTTTGGTTATAAACATGTCTTAGTGATTGGTGCAGAAACTTACTCAAGAATATTGGATTATTCAGATAGAACAACATGTGTCTATTTTGGAGACGGCGCTGGTGCAGCTGTCCTTAGCTTATCTAATGAAGAAGGTGGTATTCATGAAGGGTATCTCATGACTGAAGGAGATAAAAATGATGTCATCAGGTTTCAGGGTGGTGGTGCATCCTTTCCGACATCTCTTGAAACCATTGCTAACAATTTACATCGATTTGAGATGCAAGGTAGAAAAGTTTGGGATTTTGCAGTCCGTGTTTTACCTTTTGCAACAAAAGAAGTGCTTAAAAAAGCTAATAAAGACGTCAATGATTTAGATTTTATCGTATTTCATCAGGCAAACATAAACATCATCAATCACGGTTTAAATACGTTAAATATGTCCGCAAATAAAACTCATACAACGATACGGAATTTTGGAAATACATCAGGAGCTTCAATTATCATCACTTTAGCAGATGCTTATAAAAACAAAAAGTTGAAAAAAGGTGACTTAATTGCTCTCGTTGGTTTTGGTGGTGGATTATCATATGGTGCAACGCTTTTAACATGGGTCAAATAAATGCACAAAACAATCACAATTGATCATTTAATTGAATTGATAGAACCAAATCAGTACATCGTTGTGTCGATGGCTGCTGCGGAACCAAAATTATTTTTATCTAATTTAGCCAAAATAAAAAAGCCTATAAAAATATTAAATTGTTTACCTATTGAAAAGATGGATGAAATCGCACCTTTGCATCAATATATTGAATTCGACTCACTATTTTATAGTAGACAATTGCGGCATTTTGAAAATTCATATAAAAATGTTTCATACGTACCAAGTCATTTGCATGCCTCTGGGATTAATAGACTTAATCGATTTCCTCCAGATATTTATATCGGAACCGGATCTAAACATCCTGTAGATGGATCGATATCGATGAGTTTAAGCAATGTATATGAATTTGATGCATTTAAACGTGCCAAATTAAAAGTTATAGAACTCAATCCAAATATGCCTTATGTATATGGCGATCACATCATTCAAAGAGATGATATAGATTATATTATCGATGTTGATTATGAACCTAGCACAATTAATTATGAAACAAAAGATGACAGAGATATAAAAATTGCTCAGTATATCGCAAATGAAATTGAAGATGACTCGACATTACAATTTGGTATTGGTGCAATTCCAAATGCTGTTGCGAAAGCATTGAAACATAAGAAAAATTTAGGTATACATACTGAAATGTTATCAGATGGATTGATAAATTTAGTTAAAGATAAAGTAGTTACAGGAAATAAGAAAAGCATCTATCAAAAAAAACATGTTTGCAGTTTTATATTAGGTACTAAAGAATTATATGATTATGTACATCTAAACAAAGATATATTTTTAATGAGTGCAAGTATCGTCAATGACCCTTATGAAATTGGTCAGAATCATAAACAAATTTCAATCAATACCACAATCGAAATAGATTTAACTGGCCAATGTAATAGTGAAACTCTAAACCTTAAACATTATAGTGGCACTGGCGGACAGTCCGATACAGCAATTGGAGCACAAAGATCAAAAGGTGGTAAAAGTTTTATTGCATTACATTCAACAGCACAAATCAAAAAAGCAGATGGAACATTACAAAAAATATCAAAAATTGTACCAACATTTAAAAATGGTACAAGTGTCTCACTCTCTAGGAATGATGTTAATTTTGTTGTAACTGAAAATGGAATTGTAAACTTAAAGGGATTAACAATAAAAGAAAGAATTAATGCACTCATATCAATTGCAGACCCTGAGTTTAAAAATGAATTAGAAATCGAAGCGAAAAAAATATATAACATAAAGTAAAAAAATATCTCTAAAAATAAGAGATATTTTTTTTCACAGAAGCAGCACAATACACCAAAAATTATAGATCAAAGACTAAACAATATCATAGTATTCGTTAGTAGTTTAATTTCTCAAATAAACTATTAAAAGATATAATAAACATATTAAAAATAATAATGTGCATATGTTTAATCAAAAGAGAAGCCTTAAAATTCATAAGTTATTTTATTAAATAGAAAAAAATTAATACATTTATTCGCAATAAATTACTCATCAAAATATTTAAATTAGTTCGCATAATATATATTATGTTAACTAATACATGATATACTTACTGTGCGGTAATGTTTGTTTGTGTTGAAATGTTGATAACTTTATTGTGTTAAATTTTGGCTTCTAGAAAATCTAGTCTGTCTATCTATTATTTTTATACATTATAAAATTCCTTAGTTTACGATATAATGAATTTATATAGAATGTGAGGAAAAATGATGTCAAAAAAAGTTATGCTCATATTAACAGGTGGTACCATTTCAATGGATCATCATAAAGACTTATCCAATGATGTAATTGATTTTCAAAAACAACATCTCATGAATTTACGACATAGTGTTTTAAATGACATTCAAATTGACACACATGTTTTTTTAATGAAACCTTCACCACATATGACACCAAATGATATGTTAGATTTATCAAAGTTTATTCAATCTAACATCTCTAAAAATGATTATGATGGTTTTGTGATTACACACGGCACAGATACTTTAGAGGAAACTGCTTTTTTTCTTGATCTATATTTTAGCCAAATTGAAATACCAATCATCTTTACTGGTTCCATGAGAAATTATTCTGACATTGCATATGATGGTTTGAACAATATTGTTTCTTCAATTTTAGTTGCAACACATCCTAATTCTAAAAATAAAGGTGTGTTGGTCGTTTTAAATGATACGATTCATCATCCTTATGAAGTCACGAAATCTCATACGGTATCACTTGATACTTTTCAATCATTAGAATTTGGACCTATTGGTGTAGTAGATGACTTAGAAATCGTTTATTATCGTTCGTTTCAAAAGCAATTTCAACTCGATAAACCTACCTCATTAAATAATAACGTTGCGATATATAAAACTTATACAGGAGATACAGGACAATTACTAAGACACTTTAAAGATTTTGATGGTGTTGTCATTGAAGGATTTGGTAGAGGAAATGTGCCGCCAGCAATTGTTGAACATATTGAGTTTTTAATTGAAAATGATGTTTCTGTTATGATTACATCACGCGTTCCAAAAGGACGACCTTTCCCAACTTATCCATATGTAGGTGGTGCAAAACAACTCACGGAAATTGGTTGTGTGTTATCTCCGCATTTAAATAGTCAAAAAGCACGACTTTTATTAATGATTGCAATTGCGACGAATACACCAATAAAAAACCTCACAATTTAATGTGAGGTTTTTTCATTTTATGTCTTTTAAAAAGGATGTTCCAATCGATGGCATTTCTGCTTTAAAATTATCTGATATGGTTGCGCCTAAATCTGCAAACGTTGCTCTGATGCCTAAATGTTTAGGTGAATCAATGGTATGATGATACGTAATAACCGGAACAAATTCCCTTGTGTGATCCGTCCCGTGATGAATTGGGTCATTTCCGTGATCCGCCGTTAAAATTAATAAGTCATCATCATTTAAATGCTCAATTAAAGTTTTTAATTGAACATCGAATGCTTCAATTGCTTTACCATATCCGATAGGATCTCTTCTATGTCCATAAAGTGCATCAAAATCTACTAGATTCAAAAAGCATAAACCTTTAAAATCTTTTTGTGTTTGTGATATGATTTGTTGCATACCATCTTCATTGGATGTTGTTTTGGAAAATGATGTGATACCATATCCATCAAAAATATCATTGATTTTACCAAGTGCAATGACATCATTGCCATTGTCTTCCAAGAAGTTTAATACAGTTTTATCAAACGGTTTTAATGCATAATCATGACGATTTGGTGTTCTTGTAAAATCATCTTTGTTGTTACCTATAAAAGGTCTTGTGATGATGCGTCCAACTTTCCATTTTGGTTCCATCATGATGTCTCTAGCAATTTGAGAGATTTCATATTGTTTTTCAATTGGAATAATTTCTTCATGCATCGCAATTTGCAAGACGCTATCAGCACTCGTATAAACAATGAGATCACCTGTTTTCATATGGTGCTCACCGTATTCT
>Ga0181590_10005199_pt1 | contig 10760 bp, 12 predicted proteins | sample 071ome_34_FD_132446 | JGI IMG/M metagenome (GOLD analysis project Ga0181590, IMG submission 132446) | Coastal salt marsh microbial communities from the Groves Creek Marsh, Skidaway Island, Georgia - 071411BT metaG (megahit assembly) | ecosystem: Environmental > Aquatic > Marine > Intertidal... | reverse complement strand
TCTCATATATAGATTCATCTGTTGGATTTAATCCATAAATAATAATAACTATTCCTTTTTTATAATCACTTATTAATTTATTTATAATTCTCTCTTCATCTGAAATTCTAATCGTATTTTTTATAAGACAATGTTGAAATCCTTCATTCATTGTATTAATTATTACAGCTTTATTTGATACATAATATTGCATGTCTTCAAAATTTATTTTTTTAATACTTTGTTTATTTCCCATAATAGATGTATTAAAAAAATAAATATTATTTAAATATTTATCAATCAAATCTTAATACTATTTTCACATTCTCTTTATAAATATTCTTAGTTGCTGATATTGATAATTCTTCTCTCTTTTTTCTTGTTTTCTGATTTTTATTAATACTTTTCTTTCTCTTTGAAATACTATTTCTATTATTCATATCATGTTCTATTTCTGTGTAATTTTTTTCTATATATTCTATTACTTCTTTCTCGAACGCCCATTTGAAGAAATTTAACTGACCTATCGTTGTTTGTATTGACTGGTCTTCATTATATGGTATTGTGATTCTATCCCATCTACAAAATGGGTCAAATCTCTTTTTTGAATATGCTTTTAACCCTAATTTATAGGATATATGAACTTTAAATCTATTACCATCTCGTAATGTATATATTGTATTATTTTTCTTTGAATAATTTGTTACAAACCAATCTACTAATCTTAGAGAGATTTTTGAATTTCCATTTATAATTGAAAGCATCTTTTCCAAATTTTTCTCTTTTTTATAATATGCTAATAACTTATTTAATAATAAACTATTTTGTGTTGTATAAACTTGTTCCATTTTAAGTTTGATAAATTATTTATATCTATTATTTTAAATACTTATAATTCATAAAATATTATTTACTTCTTTATTATTTTTAATTTCTTTGTAAATTCGAATTTTTCTTTATCCATTCTTCTTCTTTTAAGATTACAACATAAACAAGCTATAATTGTATTTTCATTACTATGACATTTATCATTATCTATTCTATCTAACGTCCATTGCAATGGGTCTCTTACGATTCTATAAATTACCTTCACATGTTTATCACAGTATTCACAAGTAAGTGATGAATTATGTAATTTTTTTACAACTTCGTTTAATTTAATGAGAGATAATTCATTAAAAAAATTTCGTTTTATATCTTGTTGTTTATAACTATTTATTTTTCTCTCTAATTCCGATATACATTTTGTTTTTAAGGTGTCATCTTTCTCATCTACTATATTCTGTATCAATTCTATTTGTCTTTCATGACATATTGTATTTTCCAAAGCATTTATTCTAACTCTTTTCTTTTTTTCTACAGTTAAGTTATCTATATTGTTTTTACCTGTAATTATTATTTTTTTAGACATATATATAATAGTTTTTAATAAAAAATATACAAAATAACAAACATATAAAGAATGTAGAGAACGACTTATGATAATATATTAACAAAAATAAATATAAATATAATTTCTAATAAAATAGGTTAAAATTACATTGTTAATATATTATAATATCAATGGCAGACCTTGAATTAAATAAAAATGAAAATATTATTATAGACAATAATTCTAGTATAGAAAGAGAAACATCTAGTAGTCCAAAGGAAACAGAAAATAAAAATGATATTATATGTCCTGAATTAAAAAATATTGAATATCAAACAATGTTAATGAAGGGTATTGAATTAAAAGTTAATCATAGTGCCGCAATATATAAACCTGATGAATTAGATAGTTTCCTTGAAAATAAAAAGAAAACAATAAAGAAGATTTCTTGGAGTAAGTTAGATAAAACTCAAAAAATTAGAAAATTAAATGATTTTATTGAGAGATATTCAATAGAAAATGAACTTTCTATTCAAGATAAAGAAGAATTGAAAAAATTTATTAAGGTAAGTTTAAATCGTAAAAAATTACAAAGAGTAAAAGATGTATCTTATGACAAAGATAAGGGTATTATTAATTCAATACCATTACTTGTTTTTAATAAAGAAACTCATAAATTTACTCTTAAAAGTAGTAAAAAGAAGTCTACAAGTAGTTCTTTGGGATTGGGAAATAAGTTAAAAAATAAGAACAAAACTACTAAAAATAATAAAAATAAGAATAAAAATTGATTATAAAGAGATATAAGTAATATATATTAACTAATGAATAATGTTGAGGATTTCGATAACTCTGCCGAGGTCGATTCAATTCCGATTGATGAATATTATGAACTACTTGAATCAGGTGGTGCATTAATTGAAGATTTTATCAATAAAAATATAATGATTTTTATCGAGAAAGATTTTGAAAAAATTATTTACACACATGTATTTGAAAACTTAAAAAGTCAATTTCTTTATTATAACGAGTTAATTAATGATAATATCGATGAAGTTATTAAAGATATTGTAGATGAAACCATGGATATTTATTTCAAACACGTAGCTCCTAATCGTTGTAATGGTCCAACTTATATTTTAGATAAGGATGAAATTAGATATGATAAGAATGTATTAAAAAATACACTTGACTATTTAAAAAGTATTCCACAAGAACCACAAAGAACACCTGGATGGTATGAATTTAGATACAAACATTTTACAGCAAGTAGTATTTGGAAAGCGTATTCTACACCAAGTAATCAAAATCAATTGATTTATTCTAAATGTAAACCTTTTGACGCAACTAAATATAGTGGTTTTGTAAATATTAATTCACCATTACATTGGGGGCAAAAATTCGAAGAAGTATCAGTAAAATGGTATGAGGTAAATTATAATACAAAAATAGATGAATTTGGTTGTATACCACATAAGGATATAAAGTATCTTGCTGCTTCACCTGATGGTATTAATACAGACATTAATTCGCCTAGATATGGAAGAATGCTTGAGATTAAAAATATATTTAATAGAGAGATTGATGGAAAACCTAAGAAAGAATATTGGGTTCAAATGCAGATTCAAATGGAAGTTTGTGATTTGGACGAGTGTGATTTTCTTGAGACAAGATTTAAAGAATACGAGACATTTGAAGATTTTGAAAAAGATGGAACATTTACTAAAACAGAAGATGGTCGTGATAAAGGTGTATTTATGATGTTTCAAAATAGTGAAGGTAAACCATATTACATTTATCCGGAATACGGTATATCAGAAGATTGTTTCGAGGAATGGGAACAAAAAATGATGGAAGAAAATAAAGATAATACATGGATACAAAATATATACTGGCATTTAGATGAGGTTAGTTGCGTTTTGGTTTTGAGAAATAGGTTATGGTTTAATAAAACAAAACATATATTAGATGAAACATGGGAAACAGTTATTAGAGAAAGAGTGACTGGATACGAACATAGAGCACCAAAAAGAAGAATAAAGAGAAATAAAGATAAAGAAAATATAATTGTAAAAAAAACAGGTTGTATTATAGATATTAAAAGATCTAATACACCTCCTACACCTGCTGCTATTGATGATGAAGTTGATGAATTAGATGTTACTGATATATCTAATGCCTTCGAAATACCTATAGTTCACAAACAAAAAGAGGAATTTGAAAATAAACCAAGAGAGAAAATAAGTAAGAAAAAAAATAAAAATACAAAGAAAGTTATAATATTTGATTTGGAAACAACTAAATTAAATGATTAAATAATTAAATATATAATAAGTAAAATCTAATTTTTTATTTATTATATGAGTTTTAAATATTTATGTATTTTTGTATTTATTGGTAAAGACTTTTACAGAAATCTGGTGGACTACATGTTCCATTTGTTGGATGTTTCCAGTATCTTCTATTATTACTTTCTGTGTATTTTGCTGGATTAAGTGGATAATCAGTATAAATATCTTCTACTGAATGTTCCATTAATGCGGGATGTTCTTTTACTTTATAAACATCATGTAAAATTGGTTTTTCAACACTTACAGGATATAATCCTTCATTTTGGAAACTTTCATAAATTTTTTGATTAATTACCATTAATGATGTTAAACCGATTATAATTAATAATAAAAGCATTAACCATAATGAGAGCATTTATTATATATTTAGAAAATTATTTAAACTAAAATGTTTATCTATATTACTATGTCTGTTTTAGAAACAATGGATAATGATGAAAAGCAAATGATGGTTACTAAAAGAAATGGAAATTTAGAGGAGGTTTCGTTTGATAAAATTTTAACTCGTGTTAAAAAATTATGCATGAATATTGAACCTAAAATTTCTATTCAATACGCACAATTAGTTATTAAAGTAATCGACCAATTATATGATAATATTACAACCGCAGCTATAGATGAACTTTTAGCTCAACAATGTGCTTCACAATGTACTAAACAACTTAATTACGGTATATTAGCTTCACGTATTGTAATTTCTAATCATCATAAAAATACTACTAATAGTTTCTATCAAGCAATGAAAGATTTATATTTATTTGAAGATGTTAATGGAAAACACACGCCTTTAATTGATTCTAATATGTGGAATTTCGTAGATGAAAATAAAGATGTTATTGATGAAATGATTGATTATAACCGCGATTATCTTATTGATTTCTTTGGTTTTAAAACATTAGAACGTGCTTATCTTATGCGTGTTAATAAAATAATTGTAGAAAGACCACAACATATGTGGATGCGTGTTGCTATTGGAATTCATGGTAGTGATATCAAATCAATTAAAACAACTTATGATCTTATGTCTCAAAAATATTTCACACATGCTACACCCACATTATTTAACGCAGGAACACCTAGACCACAATTAAGTTCTTGTTACTTAGTTGCTATGGAATCAGATAGTATCGATGGTATTTATAATACTCTCAAAGAATGTGCGAATATCTCTAAATGGGCTGGTGGTATTGGTATGCATATTCACAATGTTAGACCAACTGGTTCTCAAATTAGAGGAACTAATGGAACATCCAATGGTATTGTTCCTATGTTGCGTGTATTCAATTCAACAGCTAGATATGTAGACCAAGGTGGTGGAAAACGTAATGGTTCATTTGCTGTATATGTTGAACCATGGCATGCTGATATATATGAATTCCTCGAATTAAAGAAGAATCATGGTGATGAAGAACAAAGAGCTCGTGATTTATTCTATGCTTTATGGATTCCATCTTTATTTATGGAAAAAGTTCAAAATAATGAAACATGGCATTTGTTCTGTCCCGATAGAACACCACACCTTGCTGATGTTTATGGTGATGAATTTAACAAATTATACAATAAATATGTAAGTGAAGGTAGATTTATTAAGGAAGTAAGAGCACGTGATTTATGGTTGAGAATTTTAGATAGTCAAATGGAAACAGGAACACCTTATTTATTATTCAAAGATCACGCAAACGAAAAGAGTAATCAAAAGAATCTTGGAACTATTAAATCAAGTAATTTATGCACTGAAATTATAGAATATAGCGATGAAAAACAAACAGCTGTTTGTAATCTTGCGAGTATTGGTTTAAGTAAATTTGTAAATGAAGACAAAACATTTAATTATGAAAAATTACATGATGTAACTAAGATTGTAACTAGAAATTTAGATAAGATTATTGATAGAAACTTTTATCCTACACCTAAGACTAGAGTAAGTAATTATTTACATCGTCCTATTGGTATTGGAGTTCAAGGACTTGCGGATGTTTATGCTGTAATGGATATACCATTCTATAGTGATGAGGCGAAGGTAATAAACAAAATGATATTTGAAACTATTTACCATGCTTCTGTTGAATGTTCTTGTGAAATTGCTATGGAAAGAAGTCAAAGAATGGTGGAATTATCTAAGGTTAATAATGTATTTTCTAGTGTTAAGGTTGACACTTACAATGTTGATAGAGATTATAACGAACAATTAAGTGATGAACTTGGATTAAATGATTTATTACCTGTATATGCTGAATTAGAAGGTATTCGTAATGGTTCAAATAAACACCCTGGTGCTTACTCATCATTTACTGGTTCACCACTATCTGAAGGTTTATTCCAATTTGATTTATGGGATGTTAAACCAAGTGATAGATATGATTGGGACTTATTAAGAACAAATGTAATGAAATATGGTGTTCGTAATTCTCTTCTCGTTGCTCCTATGCCTACAGCAAGCACATCTCAAATTTTAGGTAATAATGAATGTTTTGAACCATTCACTAGTAATATTTATTCAAGAAGAACTATTGCGGGTGATTTCGTAATTGTAAATAAACATCTTCTTAAAGAATTAGAGGAACTTGGTGTATGGAGTGAAGAATTAAAAAATAATATTATTGCGAATAATGGAAGTATTCAACAAATTCAAGGATTACCACAACACATTAAAGATAAATATAAGATTGTATGGGAAATGCCTATGAAACATCTTATTGATATGGCTGCTGATCGCGGTGCTTTTATTTGTCAATCACAAAGTATGAATTTATGGCTTAAAGAACCAAACTATAAATCATTAACATCTATGCACTTTTATTCATGGAAGAAGGGATTAAAAACAGGTATTTATTATCTTCGTCGTAAAGCAGAACATCAACCACAACAGTTCACAATTGAAGTTTGTGAAACATGCTCTGCTTAATAAAAATAAAAAATAAAAATAAAAAATAAATTTATTAAAATTAATTTACAATATATTTATTATTTAATATCAACTACAATATTTTTTGAATAACTTACTATAGTATTTTGATGTCATTGGGTCATTATAATTATTATAAACACAATAACATCTTAATGTAAATATAGAATCCGCTAATGAATCATGTGCTCCTATCATTTCTTCTCCAAATAATTTCATATACAATTCACTTAATTTCGGATATTTGAAATACTTTTTACCATATTTGTTTGTCTTTTCTATTCCAACAAAGTTTACAGTATTTTTCATTAAACAATATTGGTTCATTCTTTTACAATTTTTTTTCATAAACAATGGTGGAAGATTGTTTCTTATACTTTCAACTATTAATATTTGCTTATCAAATGATATATTATGACCTATCATCAAATCACAACTCAATAAATCTTTCTTCATTTTAATAAGACAATCTTTTATACCAACACCGACCATTTTACTTATTTGTGGTGTTATTTTATGAATTTTTATACTTTCCTCACTTATTTCACCATCACAATTTATTATAAAATTTTCAAACTTTTCTACATCATTTTTTTCTATATCATAAACTAACCAACTTAATTGAACTACATAAGGCCATTTAGTTGTATCATATATACTAGGATATCCTTTTGGAAGTCCAGTTGTTTCTGTATCAAATACAAGAACTTTCATTTTTCTTGTCTCTTGTAATAGTTTACTATATGTTAAATAAAAATTTATATTATTTAATCAATTTTTAAAATAAATTTTTATTTAATCTTCTTGGTAAACCATGACCGAATAATATCATATATACTAACAATAATGCTGCTAATAATATACTTCTGTTTTCAGCAACCATTTGATTTTGTCCGAATAAAATCATTAAAATATAAGCTACAACACCAATTACTAATGAATGTAATAACATAACTAATCCTCTTTCCATTATTATATATTTGTAATATAAAAAATATTTTGTTAATTTAATTATTTGAAGTTTCAAAACAATCTAAACATCGGATGAGTAGCGCAAATATTGTAATTACCATCATCGGTAATCATAATATTAATCTTCAAAGTAATATCCAAATAATCAGCACAACAATTTCCATTTTCATCTAGGTCATACTTAAGTTTTACCAAAAATCTATCGCTTGTTTTGAAATCAATTACCATATCATCAATTTTGTTCTTACAAATAGAATCCAAATCATTCATATCAAGATATACTTCAATACGTTTCTTTGTTCCAAGGTCAACTAGACAGAAATACATCTTTTCACGATTAAAATCTTTTTTAGTCAATTCTAGATTAAACCATGTAGAAGAAATATATTGACCGATATGTTCCATAAAATCACCATCCAATTTAGAAACAATAAATTTCTTATTAGAACTTCTATAACAATTCAATTTGCTATCAAAGTATCCAAACGCACAATTGTTGAAGTTAAACTTGGTAATGTGAGACATTCTTTAACACTTGACTCTCTTTGTAATATTTATTTTTGTTTTATTTTTACTTCAATTTTCTCTCAATATATCTAATAATTTTTACAAATACCAAAAGTTTTTCTATGATAAGGTGTAATTCCATATGTTTTAATACCTTCTATATGTTTTTTTGTTCCATAACCTTTATTTTTTCCTATATCATATCTCTCAATTAATTCAGGGTTTTCTTCACATAATTCATGAATATACCTATCTCTTTCTACCTTTGCTAAAATAGATGCTGCTGCTATAGAAGTATATACATTATCACCTCCCTTTACACATGTATATTTACAATCAACAAACATTTTTGTATTGAAATAAACTAGATTTGTAAAATCATTACCATCAACCAACAAATGATAATCTTTACTCATTCCATATTCTTTTATTACATCATTAATAGCCTTGTGCATAGCCTTATGTGTTGCTACGCGAATATTATATTTATCTATATCTTCTTCTGTTGAATATCTTACAGACCAACATATAGCATTTTCTTTTATATATTCAGCAACTTCTTTAATTTTTCTCTCGGAACTGAATTTTTTACTATCTTTCATTAAGTCATGTCTATAATCATCTGTTTTTGGTAAAATTACTGCGGCAGCATATACTCTACCAAACATTGGTCCACAACCTGCTTCATCTACTCCAATTTCATTTAATATATTATTTTGAGAGAAATACTTGAATAATTCACGCTTTTCTTTCTTCATACTTTTTGTAAATTTATTATTTTTATATATTTTCTCTCAATTTATCATTTTAATCTTTATAACAATTCTGATATACTTGTTTTTCTTCACTTGTTCCATAAATAGGAATAGCACCATTTTCACTATATTGTGCTGTTATGACGCTAGAAATATTTACTTTATCTAATTTAGATTTTATTTGTGTATAAGCGTCATTAATAATCATATATATACCTGCTTTTCCACCATTCCATGTAGGTCCATTATCACCACAATTAATTACTTCTTGTTTTCCACATCCACAATTACAATTAGTTTTTGAATTGGATGGGAAGAATGTAGTTAAATCTGTTTTTGAGTTTTCTTTTAATCCCCATCCACAGAAACAGAATGATATATTACTATCAACAAGTTTTTGTATATCAGTTTGGTTAGCTATTCTTGCTTTTGGATATACAGTTTGGATTCTTTCTAAAATACCTGGAATTTGACTTTTTGTAATATTATATTGATAATCATTATTAGAGAATATTGTGTTTGAACCATCACTAACATATACTAAGTTTGTTTCATCACCAACATAATTATTTTCAATGTTTTCAATAATACGTCCATAACCAATAAACATGTTTCCAATCATATATAATATGATTCCAGTCACTAATAAGAGAGATAATAAATAAAATGTTTTCATTATAATATTTAAGAATATAAAAATTTATTTTCCATTCATATTTTATAATGAAAACAAACGGATTATTAATAGTCGTAGCATTAATATTTGGTCTTTTATTAGTTTGTTCTTTAGGAAACGTATGTTATAATAAAGTTATTGAAGGATTAGAAAATAAAAAACACGAAAAAGATACTAAGAAAAAGAGTGAACACCATAAAGAAAAGAAAGATTACGAAAAAGAATATGAAGAAGAAAAGAAAAAATATGAAAAAGAAATGAAAGAATATGAAAAAGAGTTAAAAGAAAAAAGATATTATCAAAACAAATACCAAAATGAAAAGAAAAATAACGAAGAAATAGAAAATATGTTCCACAACGAATATGTTGGACCAGCAGGAGATGTTGTAGATACATACAAACCTGTAAGTCACGGACAAGAAGAACATCAAGGTATTCCAAAATCACAAATACCAGAAGGTTCTGAAGATTTATACATTTTAAAATCACAAGTCGTTCCACCAGTATGCCCTGCTTGCCCCTCTGTAACTGAATGTCCTAGACAAGAACCATGTCCTGCGTGCCCTCCATGTGCTAGATGCCCTGAACCAGCATTTGAATGTAAAAAGGTTCCAAATTACTCACGTAGTGCTGGTGATAATGATATGTTACCAATGCCTGTATTATCTGACTTTAGTCAATTCGGTATGTAAATGAATTTATACAAATATATATGAATTTATTATTTTATTTGAGAGAAAAAATAATAAATTTTTATTTCAATTAAACATCTCTTGTTTTCATACATCTTTTATCTATTTGTAAAGTTTTACATTTTTCTTCCAAAGGAACTATATTTATAACGCATTTAGCTTTTTTACCATATAATGGTTCAGTGCATCCTTTTTCTTTCTTTTGTTTTCTTGTTTTTCTAATTTTCATTATTTTAGATTTATCATTAGTGCATCTTGATCGGAAATGTTCGTATCTTTCTCTTACATCACAATATGATAAACCTGATTTCTTATTTAACATTTTATTGATTTGTTCATGGAGTTGATAGACATAACGAGAAAATTTATCTCTATTTTCTAAATGACACATTTTTAATGGAACTACTTTTAAATTTTTTTTTAAATTTTCTCTACAATATCTACAAGGTAAAGTATATTGAAGATTCATAATTAATTCTTTATATTTCACTTTATCTGTTTTTGTTGGATTTACTGGATAATTAAATGATACTGTATGTAAATAGTGCCAT
>Ga0181590_10005194_pt1 | contig 10769 bp, 11 predicted proteins | sample 071ome_34_FD_132446 | JGI IMG/M metagenome (GOLD analysis project Ga0181590, IMG submission 132446) | Coastal salt marsh microbial communities from the Groves Creek Marsh, Skidaway Island, Georgia - 071411BT metaG (megahit assembly) | ecosystem: Environmental > Aquatic > Marine > Intertidal... | reverse complement strand
TGGCAGCTTCAACGGCTCTTTCTTCGCCAGTTCCAAATCCGATTCCCATAAGGGCAGATCCGGCATTTTCCATTACAGTTTTAACATCGGCGAAATCCACGTTGATCATACCATGAACGGTAATAAGATCTGAGATTCCTTGTACACCTTGTCTTAAAACATCATCTACAACTGTGAAAGCTTCCATTAATGGAGTTTTCTTGTCGATAATATTTTTGATTCTGTCGTTTGGAATTGTAATAAGTGTATCTACTTTTTCTTTTAAAGCTAAAAGTCCGTCTTCAGCTTGGTTTCTTCTTCTTGGTCCTTCAAAGTCGAATGGTTTTGTAACTACACCAACTGTTAGGATTCCAAGTTCTTTAGCAATTTCTGCTACAACTGGTGCAGCACCTGTACCGGTACCACCACCAAGACCACAGGTAATAAATACCATGTCTGTTTGGTCTAATGCTTGTTTGATTTCTTCAGATGATTCTTCAGCTGATTGTTTACCAACTGATGGAGCTGATCCGGCTCCAAGACCACGAGTAGTAGATTTACCAATGTTAATTTTGGTATCTGCATCCGAGTGATACAAAGCTTGCGCATCTGTGTTGATGGCAATAAACTCAACTCCTTGAAGTTGAGACTTGATCATTCGGTTAACCGCATTGGATCCTCCTCCTCCAACACCAATTACTTTAATTCTAGCAACTGGTGTGATTTCTGGTGCAACTTCCATTGCTTTAGATTTGTTTTTTGAACCAGAAAACAATTGTCTTAGTGTATCTTCAGTGTTGTGCGATCTATTGTTTTGTGTCATGCAAATAGGGTTTATAAATGGTTTAAGTCCGAAACTTTCTATTGATTCTTAATTTTGACTAATTAAGGCATCAAATTTTTAAGCCAGGATTTTAGTGTATCAGCTACCTTAGAAAAGTCAACGCTACTAAATCCTAAGCTTGAACCTTGAGTATCCGAGAATCGGCTACCCCAAATTAGTAGTCCAATTGCAGTTGAATAACTTGGGTCGTCTACTTGTTCTAAAACTCCTTCAAAATTTTGAGGGAATCCAATTTGAGCTGGTAATTTTAGAGTGTCTCTTGAAAGGTCAATTAAACCTTGCATTTTTGAACCACCACCTGTAATTACAACACCAGCTGGAAGAGTTCCGTCTCTATTGATTGCGATTAGTTCGTCTTTTGCTAGTTCTAAAATTTCTTGATATCTAGCTTGAATAATTTGAGCTAAAGTTTTTCTTGAAACTTGATGAAGATCAACTTTTGAAATCAATGACAAATCAATTTGTTCTTTTGAATCAATATCTTCAGGTTTACAAGTTCCATATTCGATTTTGATTTTTTCAGCACTTTCGATTGAAGTTTTAAGTCCAATGGCAATATCGTTAGTTACTGATTCTCCACCAATTGGAAGTACTTTTGAGTGTAAGATAGTTCCTTCTTCGTAAACAGTCATGTTTGTAGAACCACATCCTATATCAAGTACAACTACTCCAAGTTCTTTTTGTCTTCTTTGAAGCACAGCTTCTGCCGCTGCTAATCCGTTTGGAACAACATCATCGATGTCTACTCCAGATTCGAATATAACTTTTTCTAAGTTTTTAACTCCAGGTGTCATTCCTGTAACAATATGAGCATCTACTTCTAATCTAATTCCTGTCATTCCAACTGGGTATTTAATTCCTTCTTGATCGTCTACTGTAAATGATCTTGGGATAATTCTTAAGATTTTTCGGTTATTCGGAATAGACACAGCTTGAGCTGCTTCTAGTGAACGGTCGATGTCATCTTCCATAATTTCTCCATTTGGATTTGAAATAGCAATAACTCCTTTTGAGTTATAACTTTCTAAATGGTGACCACCCATACCCACAAAAACGTGGTTAATTGGTTCTCCACTTAGTCTTTCAGCGTCTTCTAGACTTAATGAAATACTTCTGATTGCTTCTTCAATATCCACAACCATACTCTTTCTAATACCTTCAGATGGAGCTATTCCTACTCCTAGAATTTGAGGATTGCTTGAGTTTTCGTCTAAAATACCGACAACTGTTCGAATGGTGTGACTACCAATATCAATACTTACAAAGTTTCGATTTCCTGCCATAATTTAATTTAAATGTATAACCAAATTAATGGAAAAATTTTGATTATGCAATCTGAATTTTGCCTGTGTTTAAGCACAAAACCTCTTTGTACCTTAAATGTGTTCAGTTTATTAGTTTTTGTAAAGCCAATAACCAATTTTATGGCTTTGAAATTTGCTTAATCAGATTTAACTTGATTTAAAAAGCTTTATGTGTTTTAGCTTGTTTTTAGATTAGAACAAGGAATCTTGACTACGTTGGCTTTGCATTTCAGGTTGTGAATCTATTAACCTGTCAAGTAGAACTTTGGCTTTGTTAAGCTCTAACATGTTGAAGTAATTTTTTAAATCTTGAGTTTTGATTTGCCTATAACTTAATTCATTTATTTCAGGAGTTTGTAAATCATCAATTAATGTTGCAAGTTTTTTGCATAAAAAGGCTTGCTCTTTGTTATTAATAAAATTTTCTTGCATTTTTGGGGTAAGTGTATCTAAATTTTCGTAGATTGTTTCTAGATTTTTAAATTGATGTAGCAACTTAGTTGCAGTTTTCTTTCCTACCTTTGGTACTCCTTTTAAGTTATCAGACGAATCTCCATGTAAGCCTTTGTAATCTGTGATTTGGTTAGGATAAAGTTCGTATTTTTCATGAACCTCTTTGGGTGTAAAAATTAAATCTGGTTTGGATCCGTTTTGGGGTTTAATGATACTAGTTTTTTCGTCTGTTAATTGTAACAGGTCTAAATCTGATGAGTAAACATATTGATGTTCTACATTTTTTACATTTTGTTTAACTAAGCTTGCTATTATATCATCGGCTTCGTATCCAGCTTTATCTAAATAATTTAAATTGCTATTTTCTAAAATTTCCTTGAGTGTAACCATTTGAACATATAAATCTTCGGGAGCTTTGCTTCTGTTGGCTTTGTATTCTGGATATTGTTCTTTTCTTACGGTTTCTTCTGATCGATCAAAACAAATTGCAAAGTAATCTGGTTTGTAAGTTTCTAAGGTTCTGAATAGTATGTTAAAAAATCCTATAACGCCTTGAAGATATTGTCCTTTTGAGTTCTTAAGCGGGGGTAGACCATAGTAGCCACGGAAAAAAACTCCGGTTCCGTCAATATAGAGTGCAGTTTTCATTATTTTAATTAATTTAAATCTATGATATAATAATTCGATGTAAAAATAAATTTAAATGGTTAAACCAAAAGTGGTTTTGTTGGGTAATTTTGATACGGAGCTGATTAATGCTTTAAATAAAGAGGGAATTAGTGTTTGTTTTTTTCAAGATTTCGATAATATTCTTGATTTAGAAGGAGATATTTTATTGGTTGAAAAAAGCATGGAAGTTCAAGCTATGCAAGCTTTGAAGTTAAAGACCATGGTGCCTGTAGTTTATAAAGATACACAAATGTTTGTTGAGTTTGATGCTAATCGTGAAGTTGGATTTGCATTTGTTTACAAAGATAATTCAAAATTTTCGCAATTTGCAGCTATTATTAGAGCTGTTGAAACATTTAAATTTCCATTTGATTGGAAAAACCTCTTAAAAGAAGTTCAAGAGGTTTTAAAAAGAGTCTAATTTTTCTATTCTATTGTGTTGTCAATCTTAATCGAGTGATCTTTGATTGCTTTTTGAATCGGTTGAAATGTCTTGGGTGATATTTTGGATTGTTTGTACTATGTTTTCAAATTTTATATATTCGGTTGTGTTTATTCCAACTACTCTTCCAACAGCATTTACAACTATTACTGAAAGAATTGTTATAATTAGTCCAAAAATTGAATATCGAATTGTTGATACTGCTGATTTAATTTTTTCTTCATCTCCACCAGATAAGATAAAACTAATACCTCCCCAGAATATAAATGCAATACAAAGTGTACCTGCACCAATCATTCCAAAGGCAATTGCACGGTTTAAAACTTCCATCATCCCTAAGTTTTGAGAAGTATCTAAAAGTGATCCTTTTGTTACTTGTAGGAAAATTGGTGAATATAAGAAATTTAACATAAAAAAACTCATTACTTATGTAATGAGTTTATCAGAATTCAATGTTGGAATCAAACTAAACTCCTAGATCTTCGTCTAAACCAGAGTTTGGAAGTTCAACTTCTGCTCCATCTGGTTCTAAGATTTTCAAGTTTACTCTGCTTTCAGTTCTTGATCCGATTAATCTTAGTAAAATTCTCATAGCTTTAGCAGTTTGTCCGCCTTTACCGATAATTTTACCCATGTCTTCTTTAGCAACTTTAAGAGTGATTAATACTCCTAAGTCATCTATATTTCTTTCGATTTCTACTTCATCTGGGTTGTCTACGATATTTTTGACAACAAATTCAATGAAATCTCTATCTTTGTGTGCTTCTGTCATTTTGAAAAGTTAGGGATAGTAAGCTAGTTTTTTTACTTTGTGTTTGAATTAAGCTGCTTCTTCAGTAGCTTTTTTCTTTTTTGCGTTTTTGCTAGGTTTAGTCATGTATTTATCCATGTCTTTCATACCTAAGCTTTTAAGCAAAGAAGCCGCTGTTGCAGAAGGTTGTGCACCTTTTGAAATCCAGTAAGCAATTCTTTCTTGATTAGCTTCCAAAACTTTTGGAGTTTGAGTTGGTAGGTAATGTCCAACTGCCTCTACGATTTTTTTCTTTACCGCAGCACTTTTTTCGGCAACAACAATTCTATATGTTGCTAAATTTCGCCGACCTGTACGTTGTAATCTTATTACTAACAATTGTCTTAGAGTTATGTATATAAAGTGAAAGTAAAATACCAAGCACTATAAAAATAGTCAAGCTTAATTAACTTAAAAAGGCAATTTTATTGATTTTTTGTAAATTTTGAGATTGATTGAATTCCGCTAAAATTTGATCCTTCTTAAAAATTAACGCTTGTTTTATGCATGGGTTTTCTTCTTGAATATATACGCTATTCAAGTGAACTTTGCCTACTTTACAGTCAAAGCCTTGTTCTTTTAAAAAATTTTCAAACTTAAAACACAGATAAGTTTTATCTAATGTTTGTTTCATGTTTTTTTGATTTGAAACTTTTTCAAAGACAGAATTAAGGCTTACAAACATATCTGTAAAATTAAACTTTCGCCTACTAATTTTATATAGCATTTTCCACTTTTCTAAAAGCATTCTATTTTGACAGACCAGCTCTTTATTACTTTGTGTCGTTATAAAGATTGAGAGTGTTTTTTGTCATTTTTTTGTATGAAAATTCTTGCTTGAACTTTTGAAAGTTTTGAATCAACTGTTCTGCTTTTTTGGAATTTGTTAAAATTTGATCAGCTCTTAAACTTAATTCTTGAGGGTCATTTGGATCAAAATACAGACATGCATCTTTACCAACTTCTGGAAGAGAGGACGTGTTTGAGGCTATAACATTTGTTTTGTTTGATAAAGATTCAAGTATCTGTAATCCAAAGCCTTCATAGTATGAGGGAATAACTACAAGTCGGGCTTCTTGTATGAGTTTTTCTAGTTTTTGATTTGACACATGTCCAAGTTTAATTATCTCATCTTTAAATTCTGATTTTTTAATCTGTTTTAAAGGTTCTGGGTATTCTTTGTTTGGATTTCCTGTTAGAACTAATTTTCCTTTGAATTTATAATCTTTTTTTAAAATGTTGAATCCTTGAATTAAGGTTTCAATGTTTTTATGTGATTTCCAGTTTCCATAATAAAGAATATAATTTTTTTTCTCTTTAGCTTCTTTGATTTCTTGAAAGTTTGATCCAAGTAATATTTTTTTCGATTTTTGTTTTAAAAATGGGTATTTACCTACAAGGTCTTTAAGTGTGTTATGGCTTACGCAAATAATTTGATTTGATTTAATGCAGTTTCCTACAAAGCTTAATAAATAAGCTAACTTATGATGTAATTTGGAATATTTTTTACCAGGAAACATATGAAGTGTTAAATCGTGGATAGTTAAAATATTCTTCTTTAAATATAAAAGGGGAGCATTGAAATGCGGAAAGTGAACTAATTGGCATCTTTCTTTATATAAATGCAGCGGAAATACTAATTGTTCTTTTAGGCTGTAAATTGGACAATTGATGGTTTTAATTTTGAAATTTTGATTGAGTTTAAGCTTGATTGGATTTTCAATATTTTCAAAAAGTACATATTGATTTTTTGAATCTAATTCGTTTAAGTTTTTTACGAGATTTTCTAAATAAACTCCAATTCCAGTAAATTTATTTCCTAGCATTCTGCAGTCAATTCCTATTTTCATTATGAGAATTATTTTAGATAATTTACCATTTTTAGAAATTTAAAAAAAGGGGTTGACTTTTTTTTCGGTTAGAATAATATAGCTATACAAAACTCAATTGGGGTCGTAGTTCAGTTGGTTAGAACGCCTGCCTGTCACGCAGGAGGTCGCGGGTTCAAATCCCGTCGATCCCGCCACTACAAAAGCTTTGAAGAAAAGCTTTTTTTTGTTATTATTAGTTTGATTTAATTTTTGATTATGCGATATTTTCTCTCTTTTTTATTGATTGTGGCAGTTGTTTATTTTGGATTTTTGTTCTTTTTTGATTATTCAATTGAGTCACCAAAGTATGAGGTCACTATGGACCTTGGAAGAAATGTTGAAATTCGAGAATATGAATCTTATTATCAAGCTTATGTAAGCTACGAAAATGGTGAATATGAAAATCAAGCTTTTAGAAAATTATTTAATTTTATTTCTGGCGAAAATACTGTTTCAAGCTCTGGTGATTCTGAATCTATTGATATGACTGCACCAGTGAAGCTTGATATGACAGCTCCAGTGAAACTTGATATGACAGCTCCAGTTAAACTGGATATGACAGCGCCGGTTAAACTGGATATGACAGCGCCGGTTAAACTGGATATGACAGCGCCGGTGAAAGATTATGGTTTTGATGGGATGGCTTTTGTGATGCCTAGTGATTTTAATGAGAATATTCTGCCGAATGATTCTAAGGTTGAAATTCAAAAGGTTGAAGGGCAAAAATTGGCTGTGATTCGGTATTCTGGATTTATGAGTGAATCTAAAATGAATAAGAAATATTTAGAGTTGATTGCCGTTTTGGATCAAAATAGTATTGCTTATGAAAAAGGTGCAGTTTTTGCTGCTTATAATGGTCCTTATACGTTACCTTTCTTAAGAAGAAATGAAGTATGGGTTCAAATCAAGTAGTTTGTCAATTTAAAGTTGCTTAAAATCTGGGTTTTTCCTTAATTTAAGCTGTCTTTGTTTTTTATAAAGTCTCAAGTATGCTATAATTGATAGAATAGCTATATTTATGTTCGAAAAAGATCAAAGTGTACAGAAAGATGATTTAAAAATGTTGGCTGCTTACCAAGCATATGCCAAGATACCATCTTCGTGCGTGGTTGGACTTGGTACAGGTTCGACTGTAAGATTTTTTATCGAAGCTTTAGGGGTAAGATTTACAAAGGATCCTGAGTTTCATATTAAGGTTTTTGTGACTTCGAAAGATACATATAAAAAGGCTAAAAAATATCATTTGCCTGTATTACCACTTGAGAATTTGCAAAAAGTTGATATAACGGCCGATGGAGCGGATTGGATTAATCCAAAAACTGGAGCTTGCTTAAAGGGAGCTGGTGGAGCTGCATATTTAGAAAAGTTGGTTGCTAGAAAAACTGATTATCAGATTATTGTTGTTGATGATTCTAAGTTATGTAATTCCTTTATTGGTAAAAAAGTTGCTATTGAAGTTGAGCCAGAAAAATTAAATGAGGTTTTAAAAACTCCAGGATTCGAATTTATTGATCGAAAACAGATTTCGGATTCTAATAATGCGATTGTGGATGTGATTTTGAAGAGTGATGATTTAAAACAAATTCATAAAGATTTGAAAGATATTCCAGGGGTTATTGAGACGGGGATTTTTGTTGATCTTGTAGATGAAGTAATTGTGGCGTATTCTAATCTTATAATCTCTTCGTATAAATTTAACAAAGATATAAATGAGTGTACTTAAAGAAATGAACTTAGTTCCTGAACAATTTCGTGTGGTAGTTTTTGGTTCTGCAAGAATTAAACCTGAAGATGATCTCTATAAAGAAGTTTATAAAATTGGTTACAAGGTAGGTGAATTAGAATCGGACTTAGTTACAGGTGGAGGACCGGGTTTAATGGATGCTGCAAATAAGGGCCATGTTGATGCTACTCCTGATCCTGATGATACGTCAAAATCAATTGGAATTAGAATTCAACTTCCTTTTGAAGAAGAAGACAGTGGCAATTTGGATTTAAAAGTTGATTTTAAAACTTTTGCAAAAAGATTAGATGCATTTATGGAAGTTTCAGACATGGTTATTGTTACCCCTGGTGGAGTGGGAACTTTGCTGGAAATGGCTTACACTTGGCAGTTGATTCAAGTGGGGCATTTGAAAAAAATTCCGATTGTTTTGGTTGGAAAGCAGTGGAATAGTTTTTATGAATGGGCTTCAAAAAATATAATAGATTTAAATTTTGCCAATAAAGAAGATTTAGATATTTTGATCCCAGTTCCTGACTTTGATTCTGCATTGACTTTAATAGAATCGTACCATGATAAATATAAAGAAAACTTAACAAATATTTAAAATTTTTTTGATACTTTAATTTTTGTTTGATATAGTCGTAAACAATTAATAATAAATTTTGTGAAATTAGTAATAGTCGAATCGCCTTCAAAGGCAAAAACAATTAGTAAAATTTTAGGAAAAGACTTTATTGTAGAGTCTTCGATTGGTCATATTAGAGACCTTCCAAAAAGTGCAGCTGAAATTCCTGCTAAATATAAAGATCAAAAATGGTCAAGACTTGGAATTAATGTTGATAAAGACTTTGAGGCAATTTATGTGGTTCCCAGTGATAAGAAAAAGCATGTTACGAAATTAAAAAAATTAGTAAAGGACTGTAAAGAACTTTTCCTGGCAACGGATGAGGATCGAGAAGGAGAGTCTATTTCATGGCATTTATTAGACGTACTTAAGCCTAAAGTCCCAGTTAAAAGACTTGCTTTTCATGAAATTACTAAAGATGCAATTTTGGAGTCGTTAGAAAATCCAAGAGATATTGATTACAAACTTGTTAATGCTCAAGAGTCTCGAAGAATTTTGGATAGGCTTTTTGGTTATGAGGTTTCACCTGTTTTATGGAAAAAGGTTGCACCAAAACTGTCTGCAGGGCGTGTACAAAGTGTGACTTGCAAGTTAATTGTTGAGAGAGAAATTGAAAGAATTAATTTTAAAAAAGCGATTTTTGGTTCGATTGTTTGTGATTTAGAAAGCAAAGATAAAGATAAGTTTCAAGCTAATTTAAAAGCTTATAAAGGAAAACAATTAGCAGTTTCGAAGGATTTTGATCCTTCAACTGGTAAATTATTAAAAGATAGACTGATTGTAAATGGAGAAAATTTACCTGAAATTCAAGCAGCTTTAAAAGATGAAACTCTTGTGATCGATAAAGTAGAATCTAAACCTGTGAAGCTTGCTCCGAAACCTCCGTTTACAACTTCAACTTTGCAAATGGATGCCAATAGAAAGTTTGGTTTTTCATCAAAGCAAACCATGATGGTTGCGCAAAAGCTTTATGAAAATGGTTTTATTACCTATATGAGAACGGATTCAGTGACTCTTTCGAAAGAAGCAATTTTTGGTGCTAGAAATTTAGTTGAACAAAAATTTGGAAAAGAATATTTGTATAAATCAGTAAGAAATTATTCTTCAAAAGTTAAAAATGCTCAAGAAGCCCATGAAGCGATTCGTCCGGCTGGGAAAGTTTTTAAAACTCCAGAAAGTGTTAAATCAAAATTAACAGCTGAGCAATTTAAGCTTTATCAATTGATTTTTAATAGAACTTTAGCAAGTCAAATGGCGAATGCTGAGTATTTACAAACTTCGGTTGGGATTAAATCTGAAAGTTTAGATTTAAGTGCTAGCGGGAGAGTGGAAACTTTTGCTGGTTTTACAAAATTATATCAAGAAAGTTCGGATAAAAAATCTGAGGAAAGTAAGATTTTACCTCCTTTGAACGAAAAAGATACTGTTAAATTCTTAAAGGATAACTTTAAGGAACACGAAACTAAGCCTAAAGCTAGATATAACGAAGCTTCTATTGTAAAAGCCTTAGAAGAAAAAGGGATTGGACGTCCTTCAACTTATGCATCGATTATTGAAACGATTATTAAACGTGGATATGTTATAAAAGATAAAAGAGCTTTGGTTCCTACTTTTATTGTATTTTCTGTGGTTAAACTTTTAGATAATCATTTTACTGAATTTTTAGATTATGAATTTACAGCCGGGATGGAAAATGATTTGGATAGTATCTCAAGAGGTGAAATTGAAAAATTAAATTATTTAAATTCATTTTATTTTGGTGATAAATCTCATGTTGGATTATTGAAATTACTTAATAAAGATATTTCTGCCCTTGATGTTGCTGAAATTGATGTATTTAAATTTGAAGATATTAAAGTAATGGTAGGAAGATACGGAGCTTACTTAATGAAAGGTGAACAAAAAGCTAATCTTCCAATTGATTTAAAACCAGATGAATTAAATTATGAAAAAGCTTCAGAGTTAATTGAACATGGAGATAAAATGGATTCAATTGGTGTTGATCCTGAAACGCAAATGCCTGTATTTGTTAAAAATGGTAGATATGGGCCTTATGTTCAACTTGG
>Ga0181590_10005176_pt1 | contig 10785 bp, 9 predicted proteins | sample 071ome_34_FD_132446 | JGI IMG/M metagenome (GOLD analysis project Ga0181590, IMG submission 132446) | Coastal salt marsh microbial communities from the Groves Creek Marsh, Skidaway Island, Georgia - 071411BT metaG (megahit assembly) | ecosystem: Environmental > Aquatic > Marine > Intertidal zone... | reverse complement strand
TTGTTATGAAAATTTAGGATTGATAGATGAATCAATAAGTGAACTTAACCATATTCTTGAAAAAAGACCATATTCAAAAATTGCATGGCATCAGATTGGCAAAATATATAAAAAGCAAGGAAGATTAAAAGAAGCTATTTCAGCTTTTGACTTTGCGATTATATCTGATGATCAATTTGTTTCAGCATATATTGAAAAGGCTAAAATTCTTGAAAAAGTAAAGAGATATAATGACGCACTTTCAAATTATAAAATATCAATCCAACTAAGTGAACCTAATTCATATATTTTCTTTAGAATATCAAGATGTTATAAAAAATTAAATAATAAAAAGCTATTTATTGAATTTATTAAAAAAGCATTAAGGGAAGAACCAGGTAATGAGAAGGCATGGGTTTTTTTAATCAAATTTTATCTCAATAAAAATAATATAAGACAATCAAAATATCTAGCTAAAAAAGCTCTAGATAATAATCTTAATAGTATAAAAATAATAAAGCTTAATGCGCTAATAAGTATATCTGTAGGAAATATAATTGAAGCTATTAGATATTATAAAGAAATCATTAATATTAATGAAAGCCAGTCATGGCAAATTTGGAAGAGTTTATTGAAATGTATTTTAGAAATTGAAGAATGGTCTGAGTTATTGAGACTAAGTTTGAAAGCAAAAAAATATTTTCCAAATAAATCTTTTCTTGATTTTACAATTAGCGGATGTCTTTTAAAAGATGGGAAATTAAACGAAGCTATATATTTTTATCAAAATGGAAGTAAATCCTCTAAAATTCCTACAGAACTTAGAAAATCTTTTCCTGAATTTAAAGATAACAAGACACTACTTGTCTAATTTTCCCTATATTAATTTAATATGAATAAATATATTCTCCTTTTTATAAAAGGACTTGCAATGGGTGCAGTAAATAAAATCCCTGGAGTATCTGGTGGGACAGTAGCTTTTATTACTGGAATTTATGAAGATCTTATAAATTCTATAAAAAAAATAAATTTTAATTCTTTCAAAATATTATTTAATAAGGGATTTAGAGATTTTTATGAAGAGGTTAACGGTAAATTTCTAATTGTTGTTTTTTCAGGTGTTATTGCAAGTTTTTTTAGTGTTTCACTTTTACTTGATAGATTAATACAAGAATATGAGTTATATGTATATGGACTATTTTTTGGTATGATTGTTGGCTCATTTTATGTAATTTATTATCAACTAGAAAGGTTAAATTATAAGACATTTATCGGTATCCTAATTGGTTTATCAATTGGTCTACTAATTAGTTTTGTTGAGGATTTTCAGGTAACAGATTCTAATCTTATAATTTTCATTTCAGGGATAATTGCAATATCAGGAATGATTTTACCAGGTCTTTCAGGGTCATATCTTCTCTTGTTAATGGGAAGCTATACTCTGATAATGGTTGACTCAGTAAATGCATTATACTTTACTTTAACTGATATATTCTCATTAAACTTTGATTTTATTTATGATACTGGTAGGATATATCTATTAAAGGTTATTTTATTTTTTACATTAGGATCAGTTGTCGGTTTAATTTTTCTATCAAATATCTTGAGTACTCTTCTAAAAAAATATAGATCAATTACAATATCAATTATTGTTGGGTTTATTGCGGGATCCCTAATAGGGGTATGGCCATGGAAAATAGAGGCAATTGACGGAAAAATTTCTTGGTTTTTTCCTAATTTATTAATAATAGAAACCTGGTTAACTCTATTTTATATTTTTATTGGTATTTTGTTTGTAGTTTTATTAGAAAGATTTGCAAACAAACATTGAAAGAGATAAAACGATTTGGTTTAATAGGTAGGAATATTGATTATTCATTTTCAAGAAGCTACTTTACTCATAAATTTAATTCAAGTAAAAAACTCTCATATTGTGAGTACATAAACTTTGATATTCAATCAATAAATAAAGTAAAAGTTGTTTTTAATGAAAAAAATCTTTTTGGACTAAATGTAACCATACCTTATAAGCAAGATATTATTAATTATCTTGACGAGGTTGACAATTTAGCAAATGAAATTGGGGCAGTAAACACAATATGCTTTGAAAATCAAAAAAAAATTGGATATAACACTGATATTGTAGGTTTTAAAAAAACTTTAGAACTAAATAGTTTAGATAATTTTGATAGCGTTATTATTCTTGGATCAGGAGGTGCATCCAAGACAGTAGAATATTTCTGTAAAAAAAATAATGTTTCCTATAAAATAGTATCTAGAGACAAAAAAAAGAATTATTTATCCTACGATGAAATAAACAAAGATATACTAAGTAATACTGTTTTAATTGTAAACTGCACTCCAGTTGGCACCTATCCTAATATTGATTCTTCACCTAATTTACCATATAATTTAATAAATGATAAAAGTATATTTTTTGACTTAGTATATAATCCTGAAGAAACTCTATTTATTAAAAAAGGCAAAAAAATTGGATGCAGAACAATAAATGGATACCAAATGTTAAAATTGCAAGCTGATGAATCCTGGAACCTTTGGCAAAAATCAATAAAATAGAATTATATTTTTTTTGTTACTTTTATCGTTTAATAGCTAAAAATGAAAGACTCGGATTCAATGTCAAAAAAGTCTTCATCGGATTCTGAAAATCTAGTTAATAAAATAGTTCCTGAAATGCCTAAAGATAAAAGGACCAAGGCATATAAAGAATGGACTAAGAAATATGGTCAAAAAGGTTCAGATTCCAATGAAATTCCTGAAGTACCTAAAGATAAAAGGACCAAGGCATATAAAGAATGGTTGAATAAATATGGAAGTCAAAGGATTTCCTCTAAAAAATCAGAAAAAAAAGATTTAATTAAAGATTCCAAAGCTAAATCAAAATCTGACCTTAATTATCTAGTATCAAGTTTTGTTGAAATTATTGGATCTAATGAATGGTTTAATAAAAGAAAAGACATTGAAGAATTAAGATCAAAAATTAATGCCAGTATAAAATCATCTGAATCTGACACAGATGAATTCAAAAAATCTAAATCCTTATTTTTTCAAACACTAAAAACTTATTCCTTCAATAAGAAAAGATATTTCAAAGATCTAAGTTCAAACCAAAAAGAAAACTTAGAGAAAAAGCAAGAAATAATTGAAAAGATTAAAAATCTTATTGTAGTAGATGAAAATCCAAACAAATTATATTCAAAATTTAGAGTATTAAAAGAAGAATGGCATGATACTGGAAAAGTTCCAATTACTGAAAGAAATAATATTTGGGAAACCTATAGACATCACGTAAATAATTTCTATGACTTTCTTCATTTAAATAGGGATCTCAAAGAACTAGACTTTAAACATAACTATGAAGAAAAAATAAAAATTATTAAAAGAGCTGAAGAACTTGACAAATTAGATGATCTTGCAAAAGCTTCAAGAGATTTAAATGATCTTCATAGACTTTGGAAAAATGAATTGGGTCCTGTATCAAGAGAACATAGTGATGATTTATGGAGAAAGTTTCAAGCAGCATCTCAAAAAATACACTTTAAAAGACAAAGTTTTCAAAAGGACATCTCGAATATTCAACAAGAAAATTATGAGAAGAAAAAAGCTGTTATAGTTAAGATGAGAAATTTAATTAAGTCTGTACCTAATTCTCATTCAGATTGGCAAAATAAAATTAGTGAATTTGATAAACTAAAAATTGAATTCCAAAGTATAAAAAACCTACAAAGAAACAAGAATAAAAAATGTTGGAACGAGTTTAGACTAGCTACAAAAGAGTTTAATACTATCAAAAATAATTTTTATAAAAATCAGAAAAAAGAGCTAAATAATACTATTGAAATGAAGAAAGCTCTTATAAGTGAAGTACAAAAAATTATTGAGGACAACAAGATAGCTGAAAATTCTAGTAGAATAAAATCAATTCAAGAAGAGTGGAAAAAAATTGGTTATCTACCGAGAAAAATCTCAAATTCACTTTGGGATGAATTCCGTCCTCTAATCAATAGATTCTATGATATTCTCAAGTCTGGTGCAATAAACTTAGGGCAAGAAGAAAAAATCATTTATGATAAGAAATCAAAATTTATTGATAAGGTTAAGTTTTCTATGAAAAATTATTCTATAGATGATGTAGAACATTTTATTAATTCTACTATTTCTGATTGGAATAATTTAGAAGATATTAATCTAAATTCTAATAACATTTTAAACAATAATCTTATTAAGAAAATTTACTCTATTATTAAGTCACTAGATTTAAAAAATGATGAAAAGGAAAATCTCAGTTTCAAATTAGAAATAGAATTATTAAGGGATAATTCAGATGAACTGAATAAGAAACTTCAGTCCATTAAAAGAAAGATTTCTGAACTTCAAGATGAATCAATTCAACTTCAAAATAATTTAGAATTTTTCTCAGATTCAAGTATTGAAAATCCTCTTTTTAAGAATGTTTCAACTAATATTCAAACTATAAATAATAAAATTGAATTTTGGAAAAATCGAGTTAATAAGATTAAAAAAAATAATTAGTTTTTATAAAAACTCATTTCATATTTTGATTCAACTATTCCTTTGGATATTTTTTTTAATTCACTATTTATTAAAACCCTTGTATCCTTTGAAATTCTATCAGTAAAAAGTATTCCTTGTAAATGATCATATTCATGTTGAATAACTCTTGCAATTATTCCCGAACAGTTCATTTGTTTCGGTTCAAATTTTTCATTTAAAAAATTAATTTTTATTTTTTCTTTTCTAATTACTTCTTCTGAAATGTTTGGTATACTTAGACAACCTTCTGAATAAGTAAAATCTTTACCAGATTCTTTTATAATTTTTGGATTAACAAATACCTGTTTGATATTAATAAGCTCATCTTGGTTAAAATTATCTTCATCCTTAAAAAAAGAAAAATCTGCAACAAAGATTGATTTTGAAACACCAATTTGAGGAGCAGCTATTCCAACTCCTTTTGCGTTATACATAGTGTCCCATAGATCTTTAACAAGAGAATCTAATTTGTTTGACTCACTATATTTTAATTTCTCAACTTTTAAATTTAGTATTGGGTTACCATATGCAATAATTGGCCTTATCATTTATTATTTTGAATTAAATATGATTCTAAAATCAAAGATGCGCTTATTTTATCTATTAAGAATTTTTCTCTTCTTTTTTTTTTTCTTAGTCCAGATTTTAAAATAATTTGTTTAGAAATATTTGATGAGAATCTTTCATCAATTCTTTCAACTTGAATGCTTGGAAGTTGAATTTTTAATTTTTTAATGAATTTAACAATCTCTTCTTCAAAATCATGAATCTCATTATTTAGCTTTAATGGTTTTCCAATTACAACTATTTCAATATTTTCATTAATTGAGATTTGTTTAATAAAGTTTAAAAGATTTTTAGTTTCTATGGTTTCAAGTGGAAAAGAGATAAGCTTATTTGAATCAGATATAGAAACACCAGATTTCTTCATTCCAAAGTCAATTCCAAGATATTTACTAAGTTGTTTATTTATCAAGATTCAAACTTTTTGATTTTTTTAATTAAGTGTCTTTAGGATTAAATTATATATTTTTACGTGTAAAATTATCAAAAATTGAATAATGAAATCAAAAATGCACTAGATGTATTGAAATCTGGTGGAATTATTTTATATCCAACAGATACAATTTGGGGTATTGGATGCGATTCATATTGTGATATTGCGGTAAAAAAAATATATGAAATAAAAAAAAGAGATTTTTCTAAACCATTAATATGTCTTGCTTCTAGTTTTGAGATGGTTAGTAAATATGTAAAAGTTTTGAATCCGAAAAGATTGAAATCATTATCAGAAAAATCTCCTACTACTTTTATTTTTAATAATCCAATAAAAATTTCAAAGTATGTATCAAGTGATACTTATTCAATCGGTTTTAGAGTTCCGAATGATAATTTTTGCTTAAAACTTATAAATAAATTTGGTAGGCCAATAGTCTCTACTTCTGCGAACATATCAGGAATTGATATTCCTTTAGAATTTAATTTAATAAGTTCAGAGATAAAAAATAAAGTAGACTATATAGTTGACTATGGTAAAAATAAAAAGTCATATTCAGCTTCAACAATATTAAAAATTGATGAAAAAGGCCTAATAACTAAATTAAGATGAAATTTGATAAAAAATTAATATTAGGATCACTTGAACACAGAATATTTAAAGTAATATCTGATGTTTCAGATGACTTAAATATTAAATCTTATGTCGTGGGAGGTTTTGTAAGAGATCTAATATTAGACAAATCATTAAAAAAAGATATTGATATTATGTGCATTGGATCTGGTATAGAACTAGCTAAAAGTGTTAAACAAATACTTGGTAAAGAGATTAAACTATCAATTTTTAAAAGATTTGGAACTGCAATGATTACATATGATAATCTTCAAGTTGAATTTGTTGGTTCAAGAAAAGAGTCTTATTCAAGTGACTCTAGAAAACCCAGTGTTAAAACTGGAAATTTTATGGATGATATGTTAAGAAGAGATTTCACAATTAATACCCTAGTAATTAGATTAAACAAAAAATATTTTGGAGAACTAATTGATACTTTTGGTGGACTAGATGACTTAAAAAATAAGCTAATTAAAACTCCAGCTGAACCTGATAAAACCTTTTCTGATGATCCTCTAAGAATGTTAAGAGCAATTAGATTCTCATCTCAATTAAACTTTAAGATTGATGTTGGGACACAAAAATCAATCAAAAAAAATTCAAATAGATTAGAAATTTTGTCCTCTGAAAGGATAGCAGATGAAATTAATAAAATATTGATGTGTGAAACGCCATCAAATGGATTCAAAGATCTTGAAAAATTAAATCTTCTTAATTATATACTGCCTGAGCTTATTGATCTTAAAGGAATTGAAGAGGTTGAAGGTCAAACCCATAAAGATAATTTTTATCATACTTTAGAAGTAGTTGATAATATTTCAAAAAAGACAGATAATCTATGGCTTAGATGGGCTGCACTTTTACATGACATTGGTAAAGCTCCAACAAAAAAATTTAGTAAAAAGAATGGATGGACATTTTATGGACATGAATTTATTGGTTCTAAAATGGTAAAAAAAATATTTAAAAGACTAAATCTTCCATTAAACGAAAAATTAAAATATGTTCAAAAAATAGTTATGATGTCTTCTAGACCCATTATATTATCTGAGCATATTGTTACTGATTCAGCTGTTAGAAGACTTATTTATGATGCAGGTAATGAGATTGATGATTTACTAACTCTTTGTGAAGCTGATATAACAACAAAAAATTTAAAAAAATCAATAAAATATCAGAATAATTTTAAAATAGTTCGCCAAAAAATAAAAGATGTTGAAGAGAGAGATAGTATAAGAAATTTTCAGCCACCCATTACAGGTGAGATAATTATGACTTATTTTAAAATTAAGCCTTGTAAAGAGATTGGCATAATTAAAGAAAAAATCAAAAATTCCATTTTAGATGGAGATATTAAAAATGATTATAAAGAGGCTCATAATTTGATGATCAAAATCGGTAATTCTTTAGGTTTGAAGGATGAATAAAATATATAATCTAACACTAGCTTCTATAATAATTGTTTATTTAGTTGTTCTGGCAGGTGCAATTGTAAGGATGACTGGAAGTGGAATGGGTTGCCCTGATTGGCCAAAATGCTTTGGATATTTTATACCTCCAACTGAAAGGACCCAATTAGATTGGATACCTAACTTTGATTATAATAAAAATCAAATAATTATTATTGAAGATGAATTATTTTTTGCAATAGATGATTTTAGATCAGCTGATAGTCTTGATATTGATAATTGGGAAAAATATACTAAACATGATTATTCTAAATTTAATGTTTATCATACATGGATTGAATATATAAATAGACTTATTGGTGCAATTGCTGGAATTTCAGTACTTATTCTATTCATTACCTCATTAAAGTATATCAATAAAAAATTTTTACTAACATTTCTTTCATTTTTATCTCTAGTTGCGATTTTATTTCAAGCATGGCTCGGAAAAATAGTCGTAGATAGTAACCTGTCTGCTAATACAATTTCAATTCATATGATTATGGCTATTATACTTTTATTCATTTTATTTTCAATTCTTTCAATTGTTAATAAAAAATCAAATCTTAAAGATTTACCAAGAAATATATCAGTTTTAATTATTTTGTCAATAATCATGCTATCAGCCCAAATTATAATAGGAACTGAAGTAAGGAAGTTTATTGATATAAAGATGGAGTTGTATAACTACTCTCAAAAGGAAAAATGGTTTGAAGAAATTCCAAGTATTTTTTACACACATAGAAGCTTTTCATGGATTATAATTATCTTAAATATTTACATCATCTATATGTTAAATAAAATAAGATTGAAATCAATAATCAAATACTCAGTGAATGCTTTAATTTTTATTCAAATTTTTACCGGTATCCTGATGTATTATCTCAATTTTCCTTTTAGCACTCAACCTATTCACTTATTATTGTCTACTATAATAATTGGTTTACAATTTTATTTTTTAATGTTATATAATACTAAATCTAATGAGGTTAAAATTTAGAATAATTTTAAATGTTAAAGATGATGTTCTTAGAGATATAATTGTTGATTCCACAACTAGTTTACTTGAATTTAGTAAAATAATTTCTGATCAATTTGGATTTGACTCTACTGAAATTTCTACATTCCATATTAGTAATGAAAATTGGGAACAACTGGAAGAAATAAAGATTTTTAAAATAGATGATCATGATGAAATAATGGATAAGGACCCTATTTCAAACTATTTTGTTTTAAATGGAGATAAAATGATTTTTATTTATGATTTTTTAAATTATTGGACATTTTTTGTTGAATTATATGAAATAGATGAATTAACTAATTCAGACATAAAGTTTGAATGTATAAATTCTGTTGGAGATGTTCCTAAAGAAGCACCATCAGAAATCTATAATACTGAAGAGGTTGATGATTTTGACCAAGATGAAAATTTAGATTTATGAGTTTTCAACTTACATCTGAGTTCAAACCAACTGGTGATCAACCAGAGGCAATTAGAAGTATTGTTAATTCATTTAAAAATAATCATAATCACGTAACACTTCAAGGTGTGACTGGATCCGGTAAAACTTTCACTGTAGCTAATGTAATTCAGGAGATAGAAAGACCAACACTAGTTTTAGCACATAATAAAACTTTAGCTGCTCAATTATATTCAGAGTTTCAAAATTTTTTTCCAAATAATGCTGTAGAATATTTTGTTTCATACTACGACTACTATCAACCTGAAGCTTATATTCCATCTTCTGGATTATATATAGAGAAAGATTTATCAATAAATGAGCAAATAGAGAAATATAGACTGAGTGCAACATCATCATTATTATCTGGAAGAAATGATATCATAGTTGTTGCATCAGTTTCTTGTATTTATGGTATTGGTAATCCAAAAGAATTTAAAAAACACGTAATTCAAATTTCTACAGATGATGAAATTCAAATTTCAAACCTTCTTTCTCAATTTGTAAAAAGTCAGTATTCTAGGTCTATTAACGAGCTTAATAGGGGTAGTTTTTCTGTAAAGGGAGATGTGATTGATATTTTTCCAAGTTATTCTGATTTATTCTACAGAATAAACTTTTTTGGTGACATAATTGAAAGTATTGAGTCTTTTGATCCTATTACAGGTAATAAAATTGAAAATTTTGAATCCATAAGGGTCTTTCCTGCAATGATATTTGTTACTTCAGAGTCAAGTATTAAATCAGCAATTAATGATATAGAATTTGATTTAGAAAAACAGGTTAAGTATTTTGATGAGATAGAAAAATCAATAGAATCTAAGCGAATTAGAGAAAGAACAGAATTTGACCTTGAAATGATTAAAGAACTTGGATATTGTTCAGGTATAGAAAACTATTCAAGATACTTAGATGGAAGAGAACCTGGAACAAGACCGTTTTGTCTAATTGATTATTTTCCAGAAGATTATTTAATGGTTATTGATGAGAGTCATGTTACAATTCCACAAGTGCATGCTATGTATGGTGGTGATAGAAGTAGAAAAGAAAATTTAGTTGAATATGGGTTTAGATTACCAGCGGCATTAGACAATAGACCCTTAAAATTTGAGGAGTTTGAAAGTTTACAAAATAATGTTCTATATGTCAGTGCTACACCAGCAGAATACGAGCTAAAAATGTCTGAAGGGCTATTTGTTGAACAGATAATTAGGCCAACTGGAGTTTTAGATCCCATTATTGAAATTAGAAAATCTGAAAATCAAATAGATGATTTAATAGAGGAAATATTATTAAGAGTTGAAGTTGATGAGAGAGTTCTGGTTACAACTCTAACTAAAAGAATGGCTGAAGAGCTTACAAAATTTCTTCATAAAGCAAAAATAAGAGCAAATTACATTCATAGTGACATAGATACACTAGAAAGAGTTGAAATAATGCAAAATCTTAGAAAAGGGTATTTTGATGTTTTAGTTGGTGTGAATCTTTTAAGAGAGGGTCTTGATTTACCAGAGGTATCATTAGTTGCTATTTTAGATGCAGATAAAGAAGGTTTTCTTAGAAGTCATAGATCATTAATTCAAACTGTTGGAAGAGCTGCAAGAAATATTAATGGTAAAGCAATAATGTATGCTGATTCTATTACAAATAGTATGGATAAGACAATAACTGAAACTTCATACAGAAGAAAAAAACAAGAAAAATTTAATATTGA
>Ga0181590_10005170_pt1 | contig 10791 bp, 6 predicted proteins | sample 071ome_34_FD_132446 | JGI IMG/M metagenome (GOLD analysis project Ga0181590, IMG submission 132446) | Coastal salt marsh microbial communities from the Groves Creek Marsh, Skidaway Island, Georgia - 071411BT metaG (megahit assembly) | ecosystem: Environmental > Aquatic > Marine > Intertidal zone... | reverse complement strand
CAGAGCAATACCTTCCCACTTTTCACGTTGGAAAAATCCCGGTATAATACAGAACGCCTAACCCGCTATTATCAGGACGATTCGATCCCTTTTCCTTCTCATTACTTCTTCTCTCTTCTCCGGTTTCGCACAGGCGAGTGATCGGGCCATGCTTTGAGATTTAGGTTGATGGTATGAAGGCAGCTTTTCCGGCAGATTCGAGGATGAATCAGTAGCCCGACGATTGGCGCGTTCGCCTCTCTCGCAGGAACTGGCGCAGCATTGTCATTCAAGTCGATAACTTTGGAATCCGGTGTGACGTTACCGGGACCGTCAATCGCATTCGCTGCCGAAGAAAGCGTGTTACCTGCAGCGGTCGCGTCCGCACGAAAGTGAAAGGCGTTTCTTTTCTCGGAAACTTCTCTGGGACGGCACGCCAGAACCGCAGCAGGAAAGCCCTGCAAATTCCAGCTCGTCTCTCCCGCGAAATTCTCAGGGAACGCTACACGGTTGCAGGCCGATCCAAAGGCAGTCAGTAAACCGCCCTTCCTCCAGTAAGGTCGAAGGTAAATCCGGTGCAGAACGACGCCTCCGGCGAAACTGCCCAGCAGCTCAGTGCGGCGATCTCGTCGAGAGTACCGCAGCGCTTCATCGGAATCTTATCGGTCATGTATTTGACCTGCGCAGGGTCTACGCCCTCGACCATTGGCGTGCGTATCACAGCGGGGGCAACCGCATTAACGGTGATGCCCGTCTCGGCGTATTCCTTGCCCGCAGATTTCACCAGCCCGATTACACCCGCCTTCGTAGCGGAATAGGGGCTCATTCCTGCATTCCCCTCTTTCCCGGCAATGGATGCGAAATTGAGAATGCGCCCGTAGTCATTTTTCTCCATCGCCAGAAGAGCGAACTTCGTCATCAGAAATGTGCCTCGCAGATTGATCGCTGTCTCCAGATCAAATTCCTCGGTCGTCACTTCCGTGATTTTCGTAGAAGTCGGCCCAACGATGGCGGCGCAGTTGATCATAATGTCGAGCTTCCCGTGCTGACCCGTGACTGACTCGATTCCCGAGTGGACCGCATTTTCATCTGCGATATCGACAATCTCGACTCCGACCCTAAGTCCAGCCTCCGCCAACTCACCCGCGGTTGCTTCTGCATTGGCAACACTGACGTCAAAGATGGTAACACGAGCTCCCTCCTCAGCGAGACGGCGAGTGATAGCTTTTCCGATTCCGTCGGCACCACCAGTAACGATGGCAACTTGATCTGCAAAACGAGCTTCTTCCATGACAATACACTATGCCGAGCCGGCTTCAGGGAAACAGAAAAATATGTGGCGGGATGCGGGGCCGCCCTAACCCTCTCGAGTCGATGACCTGACTTTGTTATGCCCTTCGTTCAACAGGGTCAGGTCCACACTTTTGCATCTAGAACGACGCTTGCAGGAGACGAAGATTTCTCTCATCCTTTTCCCATGTCAGCTATTTCTGTTTCCAAGTCGATAATGATCAACGCTTCGGCAAAGTATCGCCGCCGAGAAGCGCGATGACGATCACAATCAGGATCATTCCGAAACCTCCTCTCATGGCAACGTCTCGTCTACCACCGCGTTGCCCACGTCGAACCTCTACATTGGTGCTTTGTCTACGACCTCTCCATCAAATGCCGAGATTATGCCGTTGAGAGAATGAATCAGGCAAACGAAAAACCCCTGCCAGCACTCTATCCGACGCGCTGACCGGGAACTGCTCCCTCGTCAGGCGAAAGAATAAAGATGTCTTCGCCTCCGGGGCCTGCGGCAACAATCATGCCTTCGGAAACACCGAATTTCATTTTCCGCGGCGCCAGGTTCGCAACCATGACGACAAGTCGTCCCGTCAATTCTTCGAGCTCGTAGGCGGATTTGATTCCGGCAAATACGTTTCGGGTTTCATCACCGCCTAGGCTCAGGGTCAATTGAACTAGTTTTCGCGCTTCGGGAACCTCCTTCGCCTCGACGATGCGGGCCACGCGCAGATCGGTTTTGAAAAAGTCATCGATCGTGATTTCCTCGGCAATGGGGTCTGCGGCCAGTGCATCGCCGGAGTCGTCCCATTCGCCAACCGGCGCAGGAGCATCAGCTGCGGCAAGTTCTTTTGATTCTTCGATCATGGCTTCGATTTTCTTCGGGTCGACCCGTTGCATCATGTGCTTGAACTTGTCGATCTCACGACCAGAGATCGGTGCCTTCGACTTCTCCCATGAGGTAAGCTCTTCGCTGAAAAGTTCGCCAGCTTTCTGCGCGAGTTCAGGGAGGATCGGAGCGAGGTATATCGAGAGAGTGCGAAATAGGTTCAGGGCGACTGTGCAGACGTCCTGCAGTTCCTGCGCCTTCGACTCGTCTTTGCGAAGCTCCCACGGGGCATTGCTTTCCACGAAGGGATTGGCTTGATCGGCCAACTCCATAATCATGCGCGTCGCCTTGCCAAAGTCCCCGGCTTCATAGGCATCCGCAATTTCGTCTCCGCGTGCCGCGAAGGTTTCAAAAAGACCGCCGTCATCCGGATATTCGGCAGAAAGCCCTACTCCCTGGACGAATTTTGCGGTTCGGCTGGCGAGGTTTACGACCTTGCCAACGAGATCGCTATTGATCTTGCTGACGAATTCTTCCGGATTCAAATCGAGGTCTTCGACGCGGGAAGAAAGCCGAGTCGCGTAGTAGTAGCGAAGATAGGAAGGATCGAGATGTTTGAGGTAGGTCTCGGCCTGAATAAATGTGCCACGCGATTTTGACATCTTTTCTCCATCAACGGTGAGGAACCCGTGGATGTGGACTTTGGTCGGCAGAGAATACTTCGCGGTCTTCAGCATAGCTGGCCAGAAGAGGGTGTGGAAATACTGAATGTCTTTTCCAATGAAATGATGGATCTCGGTGGAGTCACTTCTCCACCAGTCATCGAGCTTTTCTCCGTTAGCGTCGCACCACTGCTGCGTGGACCCGATGTAGCCGATCGGAGCATCGAACCACACATACCAGTAGTTGCCGGGAGAATCCGGAATCTCGAATCCAAAATACGGTCCCGGGCGGGAAATGTCCCAATCACGAAGCGGTTCGTTCAGAAAGAAATTCTTGAGGTAGTTCGCGCTCTCGGATGGAAGAGTCCCTGACTGGGTCCACTCATCGAGAAACCCGTGCAGTTTTTCAACTTGAACAAAGAGGTGCTTCGCCGAGCGAATCTCAGGCTTCGTTCCGGAAAGCGTGCTGACAGGATCAACGAGCTCGGCCGGGGTATAGGTCGTACCACAGGATCCGCAGTTATCGCCAGGTTGATCTTTCGATCCGCAGTTCGGACAGGTTCCTCGAACAAAACGGTCAGCGAGGAAAGCGCCCTCCTCTGCATCAAAAAGCTGATCGATGTCCTCTTCGATCACCATGTCAGCGTCACGAAGAGCTTGCCAGACCTCGTGACAGACCATGCGATTTTCTTCGCTGTTGGTCGAGCCATATTGATCAAACTCGATTCCAAATCCCGCGAAGTCAGCTTGATGCGCTTCACTGACTTTGGCAATAAACTCCTCTTCAGAAATGCCTTCTTTCTGCGCACTAAGCATGATTGCAGTGCCATGGGTATCATCGGCGCAGATGTAGATGCAGCGATTGCCCATCATTTTCTGAAACCGGACCCAGATGTCGGTTTGCAAATATTCCACGAGATGGCCGATATGAATCGGGCCATTTGCGTAGGGAAGAGCTGATGTGACGAGGATTTGCCGCATGCTGGAGTGTAGTGGTCAAGCTTTCAGTTTCAAGTTTCAAGAACCAACATGTGGAGTATTCTTGAAGCTTCACACTTGAAACTATCCACCAGCCTTCTTTTTCTGCTCCCAAGTGTAACCGCCCGCGGCGCCCCCTTCGACTTCGATCCACTCTCCGGGGAAGGACACTCTCTGCCAGTGTTTCCACTGCTCAGCTCGGACCTGATCGAGAGATACCTTCTTTTCCTCGGCTTCCTTTTTCATCAAGGTGACTCGGTCAAGATTTTCGTCGGAAACGGTTTTTACGACGTAGTCGCCATATTCTCCAGCAGGCTTGGTCCGGACTGATAATTCGCCCTCATGATTTTCACCGACGAGACGGTTGTTTTTCAGTTCCTGAATTTCTTCCATCCGAGCGCGGCGGGCATCCATTGCAGAACGGAAAGCCTCCTGCTGCTCAGAGGTTTTCTTGTCTACCTTCCCGTGCTGATAGACATGTACATCCATATCGAGATCAACTTTGATCGGCTCTGGCGTTGCCACATTTACGTCGAATGGTTTGCACGATGTGATTAGCGTGAGCGCCACAAAAAGAAAAGGAATCTGTCGGAAGAGCGACATCGGTTACTGCCCGCGCGAAGCGACGGGACGTGCACTGGCTTCTGGAGTTGTTTGGTTGGCTGCTTGGGAAGGATCGGCGACGACTTCATCGCCGGGTTGTGTTTCTGTTTCGACTGCGGGGTCGGTCACCGCAACGGCCGTGTTCGGAGCCCGATCGTCGTGAAGGTGAAAGGTCAGTTCGCGCGAACCGTATGGTCCGACAAAACGAAGGTCGAGTTCTCCATCACGTCCGACAAGATAAAGGCTACCGGAGCCTTTGTCATAATCAAATCGTTTCACGGCGACTAGACCCAGCTCGGCGAGGCTCTTTTTAATATTAGTCCAGTCCTCGGGAAGCTTGTCGAGAATGACGTCGAACTTCTTGATATCGAACCACCCGGGAGCGCTGGTCTGAAATTCGCCCGTGGTTTCGCCGAGGGCTTTTTTTCGTCCCTCAGAAATAATCTTGAGCGAAATCGGACCATCCATCTGGAAATTTTCGGGAGCGAGAGCGCTCGTGATCGGCATCGCATCCATATCTGTACCCGCGACCCACGCGTCCCATTTTCCATCGTCATTGAGGTAGAAGTTGAACCCGCCTTCGGCATAGCCCCCGTAAGCATCGCCACCAAGCGCTCCGTAGATTCCGTTTTCGTCGAAGGTCACGGTGAGGAACAGATTTTCCGCTTCGTATTTTTTCCAGATGAGCCTGTCGAGCTTGAATGTCTGGACAAGGTTGTTGTTCACGTCTTCCACCGGCACGTTGAATTCGACGTCTCCCGTAAGGCCGTAGAGATCCACTTTGTAATCGGGAAAGCGATACACGTAGTCCTCGTCGGGGATAGACAGCTTAAGTTCTGTTTTCCCTGCGGTCATGCTCGTGGTCGCATTAAATGGGAACGGGACTATGCCAATGGGAATCCCGGTTGGAGCGATCACAATTTTTCCCGCAGTCGCATTGATCGTCTTGATCACCCAATCGGGACTGGCGGCTGCCTCGTTGAACAAGGCGTCCTCTTCAAATCCGATACTGGCTCCTTCGTTCTGCTCCCGAAAATTCCGCTGGTAGTCGATCCACCAGAAGAGGCCCTGACCAACGTGAAGAGACGGTCCGATCAGATCAATTTTCTCAACTTCCTGGCTTGCCAGTCCTGCGAGAGAAAACTCCACAAAGATGGTCGGCAGCGTCGCCACTGTGATGAATGAATCGTAGGGGTCTTTGATCTCAATTCCCGCCAGTTCGATCTTCTGCATCTTATCCTGTGCCAGCAATTCATCAGGGGAAAGTGGCACATCCGTGAGAACGGTTTCGATGTCGAACTCCAACCCCTCAACCTGAGGCACCAGGGCTTCGAAAAAGACGCGACTTCTGGTAATTTGCACCTCTTCCAGCGTCCACGTTGGAAATTCGTTCACGGCGATCTGGCGAGGTTCCTCGGGTGTCTGCCGAGACGGCTCTTCCTCCGTTTTGCTGTTGTCGACAATTGCTTTCAATCCATCGCCAATCTTCATCTCAGCGCCATCAATTATGACAGTCTCGATACGCCGAGTCCTCTGCAATTGGTCTGCGGTTGCTGCGATCTCGATGCTCTTGATCGACATCACTTCCTCTTCCGCGACCGGAGAAGGCCCAAATTCGTTAACTGGCTGATCAGGAAAAAGCGTCGGATCACGGGGTGCAGGCGGCCCCTCGAACTCAATCAAGATAGGATGATTCCGTAGTTCAAAATTTTCCAACTCGATCTCGTAGGAAAACGGAGGGGCGCCCTCTTCATGATTCGTCCGAATCGTAAAATCTGAGTATACTTTCGGGACGCGTCCTTCCGCAAATTGCGAGTCAGCTTCGAATCTCCCATCAACAATATCGAGATTGGTCACCTTATAGACCGGTCGATTGACCGGGCCAACGATCTCTTTTTCCTTGGGGTTCATCCACGCGCCGAGCGCTTCGTCGGTGAAGGTGATTTTCGGCTCACGTAAGGTAAGCGAATCGATCCGGCTATCGAAATTAAAATCTGACCAGCGAAAACCGAGCTCCCCGGACTCGAACGATACGAGCGGATCATTTCCGACCTGCACATCTGGCCCACGAACGGTGGTGTGGCCAAGCGTGAGTTGCTGCATCCCACTGGAAGCGAATCCATCGTCTCCGCCAATCTGGATATCAGTAAAATTTCCCGAGAGAGAAGTTTCAACCCTCGGAGCCGGTTCACCGCCGAAGGTAGCGTTTTGCATGAGAAATGTCCCATCTTCGACCCGTAGTGATTCGAGAACCCAGACGGGAGAATCGGAAGTCTCACTGGGAGCCTCAGCTACTTCAGGTTTCTCGACACGGAATCGAGCGAGCGAATTGTCAGAAATGAGCACGTCAACTCCCTCGATTGAAATTTCCGAAACGGTTCGGTCATGAATGAGTTTACCCGGACTCTCCAGTTTCACGGAAATGGTATCAACAGATGCGAGCTGGGAAGTTGGCCGTCCAATCGCAACTTCGGAAAACTCGACCTGCAATGGCTCGGGGCTTTTCCATCTGCCATCGGTGTAGTTTACATCGAGGAATTCGACTTTTGTTTCGAATGACAGGTCTGGGAACGACAAACCGCCATTGCTCCCGTCGAATCCAGTGGCACGAAACTCCGACTGACCGATCCTAATTTTTCTCAAATGCATCTCCGGTAGGCTTGCGGATTCCGGGGATTCCTCTGGCTGCAATCTCGTATCAGTTTTCTCAGACGCATTGTCAGCAAACCAACTCGGAGTGATCTCCGCTTCGATTCCTGACAAATCCAGAAATGGTATATCGATTCGCGAAATATCTCGATAAATGAGAACCTCCGCTTTTGCCGATTCAATTTGTCCCTTCTTCTCTCCTTCCCCCACATTCAGGTTCTTCAGCGCAATCGTGATGGGTTTCTCAGGCGCGCCGGATTCATCGAATTCAAACGGACTTGCCGATACGCTCCATCCCGTCGAAATTTTCGGGATGCCTGGAAAGCGAATCGTCATGATGCCGTCTCGAACTTCGAGACTTTCCTTAAAATAGGAAAAGGCCGACAGGTCGATCAACTCGGGATCGGCTTCCCCCTCCGCATCGGATTTTGGCAGTGCCTCGAGAAATTCTTTTGTCAGGAGAATTTCCGGATTGTCCAACTCTACGGTTTTGACTTCGCCGTGTCGCCGCAGTCGATCAAAATCGTAGGTGAGGTTCAGCTCCGGAATTTGCACCATGGGAGCGATGCTATCTGTGCCGCGTGGGGAGAGGTGCAGATGCTCTACTTTCACTTTGCCGATCTCCCGAACATGGAGCGCCCCTACGGATACCTCGAAAGGCTCAACAAGGCGAGCAAGTGCCTCATTTACAACCCGTTCGCGATTCGCGTAGAGAACAACTGCGAAAATTGCAACCAGCACGACCGCGACAACAACCGCGACCAGCGACCAACCGAGGAAGCGGAGCAGCCATCGGAAGATACGTCGAGGTGTCCGGAGAAACCATCGTTCCCCAAGTGAATGTGTGGGTTTCGGCACGACGAAAGTATAGCCACGTGCCGGAGGATTGCCAGTCTCACTACGACAGCAAAACCTGCTCTCAGTTCGCTGCCAGCTCGTGGCTCGCGATTAGTTGCAGATTGGCAATCTCGACAGGAGAGCTGCTTCTGGACCGCTTCCACAGATGCAGTTCTCGGCTGATAGGCCGATCCAAACTCCTGCGTAAAATGCTGCCACTCGGGAGTGGCAAAATGAAATCCACGGCGCAGATAGATTTCATTTCGAGCCCTCCACAGTGCGTGTTGATGGAGCGTTCTCACTTCGTTGATGGAAAGAACGCAAGCGTGAGAATTAGGGAACACTCAGGGAACTCGTTGAGCGGCAGGAGAAATCGCAGCAATACGAGGCGAAGGGGCAGCACCCACGGCAGCAGCCCTTTGTTGAGCTAGCTGAACAGGCGCCTGACCGCGGTTAAGGCTATCGATCAGCAAAATCGATTGCAGCGCTCTCGTAATTTGCTTTTGCCGATCTTTTGTCTTCGAGACAAAACGGGGAGTTCGACTTCGCTACGGGAAAGCAAGGGAAGAACGAGCACCGTCTTCACAGCAAAATTGACCGACTGGGGAACGTAGCCACCCTTTTTCATTCTCTCGATCGAGTTCAGTCCAGAAGCGACCACACCAATGACTCGACCCGACTGCGAGATCACCGGACCTCTCGAGTTACCTGGCTGAACCGGAGCGGAGATTTGCAGGAGCCGTGGGTCATCACGGACTCCAGAGAGAGCATTGACGACTCCAGTAGAAATTTTCGGTAGCTTCCCTAATACCGTGGGGTCCGGAAAACCTGCTGCTATGACTGGCGAGCCATAGTGCGCTTCAGATGAAGGAGCGAGTCCAAGCGTGCGTCCGTTTCATTCTTCAATCTTCAAAATGGCGAGATCATTTGCCGGATCCAGCGCGACGATGATTGCAGGCATTTGTCCTTCAGGAGTGTGAACGACAACTCGGTCTGCGCCTCATATCACATCATGGCATGTGACGAGGTAGCCTTTCGGACTCACGGCAAAGCCGGTCTCGAACTGTCCCGCCTTCAGGCACGCTACAAAGAGCGAAACCGCAGCGAGAACGGCTGCAAAGAGCTTCATTTGAGTTTTCTTTCTCGGTTTCCTGAGCGTTCCCAGTTAAGGTCGAGAACCGCTTCAGATATGATTTTCGTCAGGATTGGGGCCTTCAGCTGGTGGAGTGGGTGTCAATCACCCTAATACTTTCTTTATGGAAATTATAACTCAAGCGAGAATATTGCGTGCCCATGAAACTATAATTTCTATAATTGAGGTTTATCCGCAATGAGGCTGACCCCAGATAGGACCTCACTGGAACCAAGTAATAAGGGCGACGAGAGAGCTTTTAACCTTGGCAATACCAGCAAAAATACCGGCTTGATTTCCGAAGATTCTCGTGGAATTTACCGGCCCAATCGCATTTGAGATTGGGGAAAATGGTCGAATCGGGACGTGGCGCAGTTTGGTAGCGCATCACACTGGGGGTGTGGGGGTCGCAGGTTCAAATCCTGTCGTCCCGACCATTTTTGCGAAACAACCCTACTCAACCTCCAGCTTTCCGAAGAGGCTCGGGAGGTAGTTTCCATACCAAAACGTCGGAGACCACTGATAAGATTTCCTCTCTCCGAGACGAGGTCGATTGCGGACCATTTGGAATCCCCACTCGCGATTCGCATCCAGATCCGCGTTGATCTCTTTTAGTGGAATAGCCAATTCCACGGTCCAGGCACCCTCCTCTTTCGCGGTAGCGACTACAGCGGTGCTATTCCATTTTTCGTTTTTCAAAAGTGCGTCGAAGAGCACACCACCCGAATTCACGGCAAGGTGATGAAACGACTTCTTGTCGTTGTTCGCATCAAGAAGGATTTCAATCGAATCGTCCTCTCTCACTTCCCCGTCCCTAGTTTTGGTTTCGCTGAGAATGTCGCGCAGCAGTGGCTCGTGACACCGGATCCCCACGTAGAGATTCGAATTATCGTGATATATCCAGGCCTGCGTTTCCACCGGAGAATATCCATCAACCTCACGCGGAATCAGGCGGGTCACGGTTGGCTCCCCTTCCCACAAACTCTCGAGCAATTGACCGTCGATTTTCGGCTCAACCTCGGTCGCCGATAGTCTCGACTGTTCAGGATATCTTTTCACGTGATCAGTTAAGTCCAAGGGCAGCGCAATCGTTCTCTCGAGATGGAATTGCTCCTCCTCTCCATGGAAATGAGAAAGCATGCGCGGGAGGGGAAAATAGTTGGAGAGGTCCCCGACATGACTCACAGTGAACTGCAACTCTCTCTTTTCCCCGGGTGCCAACTCGACGGAGAAACGGCGCGGGTTAACGGTCCAATTATCGGACACGGGGAGAATCCATGAAAACTGGCAGACAAGTGGCGTCTCGAGAGGATTCGAAAGAGGTAGCGTCAGAGTCTTGTTCCGGAACGGAAAGGTCTCCCGAAAATTTTCGCTGAACTTCAATCCCCGCCAGAATTTCTGATCCGCTTCTGTTGTGACATCTTCCGGGAGCATGCCGTCGAGAGTCAGGTTCATCATGCGTGGGCCCTCATCCGTCATCGTTATCCAGCTGGCGTGATCAAATTCTCCGAAAGGGCTACCTCGCAACGCGCTCCCACCACCCGTCGTTCCGAGCGTGTAGTAGTTAGCCTCGTTTCTTTCGTATTTGGCGTAGCGATGAACATGGCCCGCATAGACCGTGTGCTTTCGCCCTGACAAAGAAGCCTCCACCTCGGGCCACCCCGTTTTGGATTTCTTGAGAACACGCTCCCCATTCACATTTCGCATGATCCCCTCTTCAAATACCCAGAGGGGCTGATGAATGAATACCATTGTCCAGCGAACATCCGAGTAGTGAGCGAGTTCCTCTTTCACCCATTCAATCTGCTCGTTACCGATAAAAGGCAGGGAACCTT
>Ga0181590_10005161_pt1 | contig 10798 bp, 11 predicted proteins | sample 071ome_34_FD_132446 | JGI IMG/M metagenome (GOLD analysis project Ga0181590, IMG submission 132446) | Coastal salt marsh microbial communities from the Groves Creek Marsh, Skidaway Island, Georgia - 071411BT metaG (megahit assembly) | ecosystem: Environmental > Aquatic > Marine > Intertidal... | reverse complement strand
CTGAACGTAAGCCACGCTTGGAAGCCTTGGACGTAGACTACATGAAAGCCTTGGAAGCTGGCACAGGTGCGGCTGACATTGCAGCACAGAAAGAAACACTGCGTAACATCACAGACGATGCACGTTTAGCTGCGGCAACTACGCCTGACGAATTGAAGGCGTTGGATTTAGCTACCCTGTTGGGAGAATAATATGAGCAAGGCACGACAGTTAGCAGACTTAGGTAACGTCTATGACGATGGTGCCTTGTCGAACAGGAACCTCATAATTAATGGGGCGATGGTTTATGACCAACGCAATAGTGGCTCTTCTGTAACTGTTGATGGTGGTGGTGTATATACCCTAGATAGGTGGAGAGCATTTGAAAATACAGATGGTGATTGTACAGTACAAAGAGTTGCGGACGCTCCTTCTGGATTCATCAACTCTGCAAAAGTAACAATCACTACCGCTGATGCATCGTTGGCCTCTACTCAGCAAACAAAATTACAACAAAGAATAGAAGGATATAATGTATCTCGTTTAGCACTAGGTACTTCTTCAGCTAAAACCTTTACTTTATCTTTTTGGGTGAAGTCTAGTATTTCAGGTACTTATTCAGTAGGTTTTATAAATTCTATAAACAATCGCAGCTATGTTGATACATACAGTATTAATTCTTCAAATACTTGGGAATACAAAACAATCACTTTAACTGGTGATACTTCTGGAACTTGGGAAGATGATAATAATATTGGGTTAAATGTACAGTGGTCTTTAGGAATGGGAAGTGCGTTTCAGGCTTCAACTGGCTCTTGGCAAAGCGGTGAGTTTTCCCATGCTAGTGGGTCTGTAGATTTGAACTCCACTCTCAACGCAACCTTCCAAATCACAGGCGTCCAACTAGAAGTAGGCGACACAGCCACCCCCTTCGAGCATCGGTCATACGGGGATGAACTGGCGAGGTGCCAGAGGTATTATGTTTTCGTAGAGAGGGGCAGGGGTAGTGCCAGAGGTTCAGCTACAGGTGCTTCACAAAACGCCTACTCACATTGTTTGCCCGTTGAAATGAGAGCCGTACCAACTTGTTCAATATATTCTGTAGGTAGAAGTGGTTGTTCTTTTGAACAATTTGTTAATTTAAATAAACAACATGTAGGTGTTAATGTAAACGTAACATCTACTTCTTACTGGTTCTTCAATGATGGCTACACAGCAGATGCGGAGCTATAAAAATGGAACAAATAACAATTACATCAGCACAGTACATCGCAGAAGATGGTGCCAACACATCTATCCGTGCCACCATAGACGGACAAGAGCTATTCGTCCCACTCGACCCAGCAAACCGCCACTACGCAGAGATCATGCGTCAGGTTGAGGCTGGCACACTAACCATTCAGGAGGCTGAATGATGAAACCTGAGCAACTATTAGGTGTTCTAGGACTAGGATTATTAAGTTGGGGTTCTTTCCAGTTGTATCAGATGAATGCTAATATGGCAGTCGTCACATACAAAGTGGAAGAGAACTACAAAATGATTAAACCCATGTGGGAAGACTTTTTAGTGCGCAGGAATAGGGTAGCGGAAAAATGATCCAGAATACATTTGTCCTAGAAAGATAACCCTATGATTGATCCAGTCACAGCAGTTGGCCTAGCTACTTCAGCATTTAATGCTATTAAGCATGGTATATCTGTAGGGCGTGACATACAGGACATGACTACTCAGTTATCTAAATGGGGTCAGGCATTTAGTGACTTTAATTACGCTGAAGAGAAAAGTAAGAATCCTCCATTCTGGAAAGCATTATCTGCACCTAAAAATGATAACACAGCTATAGAAATCTTTGCCCATCGTAAGAAGATGGAAGAGATGCGTAAGCAGATTAAAGATCATATTAGCTTTGTATACGGCCCATCTGCATGGGAAGAAGTATTGCAAATAGAAGCACAGATGCGTAAAATAAGAAAAGAAGAAGCCTACCGTAAGCAAGAAATGCAAGAGACTATTATAAGTTGGATAGTAGGAATATTGGCTTTTTTATGTGGTGCAACAATATTATTTGTATTAGTATACATAGTTGGTAAAAACCAAGGTAGATGGTAATAGGAAAATAAAATGATGCAGTTTCAAGGATTTAAACCAGATGCACTCAAGCGTATTGCAGGTACTCTTGGTTATCAAGGTGACATGAACAGCTTTGAACAATATCTGATGGACAATCCAGATAAAAAGCAAACTATGGATATGTACAATAACAAAGCTATGCAAATGGCTATGGGTGGTGCAGTTAAAAAGTTTGCAGAGGGTGGTACAACACCCACAACAACTGCTGCTGATCCACGTGCAATATCGCAGCAATACATTCCACAAACTAACTTTACACCTGAGATGAATCTACAAGATGTAATGGTAGCACAGGCTAAGACACCAGGATTACCTACTGGTGCTACTGTTGTTCCTGTGGGTACACAGATGACTGCTGAACAGTTTGTATCACCTACATCAGGTCAGGTAGTAGGTGCAACTGCAGTGCCAACTTCACTAGCAGCTACATCACAAGCACAGCAGCAACAAGCTACTGCTGCAGGACAAATGGCACCTGCTATTGCAACGCCAGAAGTATCTCAAGTAGCTGCTCAAACACAGGCTGCACAAGCAGGTACACCTGAAGCTATACAAGCTGCACAACAAAATCAATCTGCTCTGTCATCTATGCAAGCTGCTCAAGGTACAGCTAACATAATGACTAACCCTATTCAACGTGAGATACAGCAAGGTGAAATCATTAGTGGTGCTGCAGATGCTACAAAGGCTGCACAGTTCACTGAACAAGTTCAGGCTGCTCAGGCACTGCCAAGTGAAAAGGCTACTGTACAGGGGCAGCTAGAAGGGCTTATGCAAGACTTTGAAGGTGGTCAGACACCTGTATGGGCTGCAGGAGCTATGAGAGCAGCTACAGCACAAATGGCTGCACGTGGTTTAGGTGCTTCATCTCTTGCAGGTCAAGCTATTATTCAAGCTACAATGGAAGCTGCATTGCCTATTGCACAGGCTGATGCATCTACAATGGCACAATTTGAACAACAAAACTTGTCAAACCGTCAACAACGTGCTATGCTTGCAGCACAACAACGTGCACAGTTTATTGGACAAGAGTTTGATCAAGCATTCCAAGCTCGTGTACAAAACTCAGCACGTATTGGTGACATTGCTAATATGAACTTTACTGCTGAACAGCAGGTTGCTCTTGAGAATAGCCGTGCAGCTAACACAATGAACTTAGCTAATATGTCTAACCGTCAAGCAGTTGTAATGGCTGAGGCTGCTGCACTAGCTAACTTAGACATGGCTAACCTTAACAATCGTCAACAGGCTGCAGTACAGAATGCGCAGAACTTCTTACAAGTTGATATGGCTAACTTGTCTAATCAACAACAGACAGAACTGTTTACAGCACAACAACGTATTCAGTCTTTGTTTACAGATCAAGCTGCAATCAATGCAGCACAGCAGTTTAATGCTACATCACAAAACCAGACAGATCAGTTCTTTGCAAGTCTAGCATCTAATACTGCACAGTTTAATGCTACACAAGCTAATGCTCAGGCACAGTTTAATGCAGGTCAGGTAAACGTACTTGAACGTTTTAATGCTGAGATTAATAACCAACGTGAGCAGTTCAATGCGCAGAACCGTTTGGTAATTGATCAGGCTAATGCTCAATGGCGTAGAGAGATTGCTACAGCAGATACAGCAGCAGTTAATCGTGCTAATGAGATCAATGCTAGTTCACTTCTAGGTACGTCACAGTCAGCTTATAATAACTTGTGGCAGTACTATGCTGATAACATGGAATGGGCATGGACATCAGCGGAAAATGAACGTAAGCGTATTAATGATCTAGCTATGGTACAGCTACAAGCTGACGCACAGTTTGATGCACAAAAATATAAATCAGATGCAGAATCATCAGCAGGTTTTGGTCAATTGATTGGATCACTATTCACATCAGACCTAAGCAAGACACTAGCTGGTAGCATCTTAGGTGGAATTTTCTAAGTAGGAGAACATAAAAATGTATAACGTAGGATTTCAGGTAATGAATAACCTTGTAGTACCTGACGACAACGCTTCTAAAGAAATGACACAGCCTAGTAACAGTCTTCTATCACGTAAGCCTAAGTCAAAAGAACAAAGTATTATGGACTTAGAACCACGGGAGCGTGTTGGTAGATACGTAGCTGATATTCGTAAAGCAAGAATGGGATTAAAAAATGGTTGATACTCCTAGCCCGTCATTTGATAGACCTATTGCAGGGCAGTCATTGACTGCTGAACTAGGTAATAGACCTTGGCAGCAACCTCCTCAGTATGCAACTGTAGAAGAGGCACTAGATTATTATGTACCTCGTTTAGCTAATCCTGAATTTACTGAAAATCTTTTTGACGTAATGGAAACTGGTATTCCACTTACTACTATTGCTAATGCAATGCAGTCGGCAGGTGTTATGGAAGGTAAGCACACTATTGATGTAGGCTTATTAATTATGCCTGTGTTAATTGAAACAATGGCATATCTTGCAGAAGAGTCTGACATTGAATATGTAGAAGGATCAAACATAACAACTGATCCAGATAAACCTTCAGACAGTCGTATTGCTCGTGCTATTGCTATGGTTCGTAAAGAGCAAGGCGAAGAACCTAAGATGGAAGACATGCCTGTGCGTGAAGAACAGGAAGTACCACAAGAAAATACTGGTGGTTTAATGTCACGGAGAAGTGCAGATGGCGTTTAATTTTATGGCAGCACTTGGTGGTTTTGGTCGCCAAGTTTCAGCAAACATTGAATCACAAAAAGAGTTTGATCGCCAAAAAGAATTTAAACTTGAATTGCTTGCAGAAGAAGAAGCAACTAAAATGCGGCTACAACGATCTGCTGAACGTAAGGCCCAACGTGAAAAAGATAAAGCAATGGCAGGTAAGTTAAAAGCACTAGGATTTAGTGATGATCGTGTTGCATTTGCTCTTGCACAAGGAACTGGTTATGCTGAAGGTATAGCTGATATTGCTTCTGTCGCTATGGCAAAAGGGAAAAATCCAAACACATTGCTTACATATTCAGATAGCATGGATCAGTTTAAAAAATTATCTGGTACTGAAAGAGATGGTATTCGGGTTGGGCCAGTAGACACTACTAAAATTCCTGAAGGATTTGATTATTCAACTGCGTTTACACAGGACGTAGAGTTGACTACTTCTGTACTGACTGAAGAAAAAGATGAAGACACTCAGGAGTTTAATAATTTAGATGAGTTGTATACTTATTTTAAAAATGAGCAGTTTCAACATGAAGTGGATAGCGTTGAATGGAAGGCGATTGATAAGAAGCTAGAGAGTATTCGTACAGACATGCACGAAATAGCCAAGCAAAAAGATACATCAACACCTCCAGACGATACGCCCGATCCTCTGATTTCTCAAAACCAATACAATAATGATATAAAGACTGCTAGGGCGGCGGTCAGTGGTAAATACAATCTTACAACATTAGAGGGCGAGTTTGAAGCCTTGGAAACTGGGAGACAAGCTGTTTCGCAAGTTGCAGAACTAGAAGCTGCGCTTAGAGTTAGAAAAGGGTATGACGCATTAGAGGGTGAAAGTTCCCTAAAGACACAGGGTATGTCTCGTGCAAATACTGCCATAGACAACCAAGTATCTTCACTCTCAACTCTTGCTACTCAAACGTATCAAGCATGGAAATCACAGCGTGATCAGTGGGTAAAAGACGGCAATGACGTTGTAAAGTTTAAACCTCAAGGACTAGGTGCTAAATGGAAGATGCCACCAGATAAACTTAACTTTGATCTTAAAAAGATGATTGCTGACGCAAAGGCTGGAAATACTACAGCACTAATGGAATTTAGTAACTACGTAGACAGCCTAGATTATGGCGATATAATACAAGTAGACGGGCATTTAGCAACATTCACTGGTCTTACCCACATATATAATAACTTGAAAGACCCCTCTGAAAATGCGTTAAAGATGCCTCTTCTGTTTGTAGGAAACATAAGCCCAGATAGCAAATACATGTATACGGGTATGGACTTTTAATATTAGAAAGATTTAAGTATGGGTTGGAGTTGGAGTACTACCGAATCTACTGAACAGAATACTGTGGCACCAACAGTGTCTCCTACTGTAGAACAACAAGACGTTTCAAAAAAGAAAAGCAGTTGGAGTTGGGATGTTGAACCCGTTCCATCTACGGATGTTTCTGAAGACATGGAAACATCTGAACCTTTGGCTACAGATAGTATCATTGAGGAGTACAGTATCATTGCTGCAGAGCAAGAGGTAGATGAAGAAGACTTGCCTCAAACACTAGCCACTGATCTGATAGACTTTGAAGACATGAGTTTTATCAGTGATGACATCTATGGAAATATTGATAATCCTGAGATGTATTACACGCAAGCAGACGCTGAAAGTTTTGCGGCTATTGAAGCACCGTGGTTACAACAAGCATACTTGGACATGGCTAAAGAAGAATTAAAAGCCGATCCTAAAAGTCCTTACTGGAAAAGTGAGGTAGCACGACTTGAAGGTGAAGGGTTTGCTATACCTGAATATGAGGATGATCCAAGTACACCTTACGATGAGTCCGATGTGTTTACACGAATAGAGCAAGGTCTTCCTGTAAACGACAATAAATTTCCCCCAATATTCCAAGATAAATTTGTAAAAGAGTTCAACCGCCGTAACACACCTGAACGTGTTGCGGAGTTGCGTGAGAACGCAGAAATACAGTACCAAGAATTTAAGAATACCCTTGAACCACGGATGCTAGAACAGGCTAAGGAAGCAGGATTTGACGATATAGAAAGTTTTATAGCTACCTTGCCCGAAGATCGTCAGGAAATGTGGGCAGCTAGACCAAAGACAAGACAAGAGTTCTTTGACCGTTCAGTAGAGCAGTCTGATCAAAACATTCGTGGTTCTATGATGGTAGCATACTCTCTGTTAAATGCAGAGAACCCAGTTACTAAACGGGCTGCTGAACTTATTATGCTGTCTGATGATTTTAATTTATCTGGAGGTAATCTTACTACTATTTTAGAAGAGATAGTTAACCCTGCTGCCACAATTGGTGAAATAAATGTAGAGGCATCTAGGTTCTCACGTCAAACGTATGGTGCGTGGGATAAGTTTATGGAAATCTTTGACGAAGCACGTAAGGTTGATCCTACAGATGAACGTACACTTAAACAGTATTTAGGTGGAATGGCAAGTGCAGCAGCATGGACTACACTAGACACTGTTTCTCTTCTTGTACCTGCAGCTAATATTGGAAAGAAGGTCGGTGGAGGCATTAAAAAATGGGTAGATGACCCCATATATAACAAAGCACGTAATGCACGTAGAGCAGGTCAGATGCGTGAACTGGAGTTACGTGCTGCTGTACGTAATAAAGTTAAAGACAATCCTAAAATTGAACAGGAAATGTTTGACGATCTTGAAGCACGTGGTATGGTTATCTATACTGAGCAAGATGGTAAGAAGGTACTGGACAGAGATAAGTTACGTGAGGCAGGTCTACAGAAGACACGTGAGATAATGACAGGTAAGTTAACGGATGCAGATGGCAATGAACTAAAAGTTGAATTTAACATACCTGAAGATTCTTTAACTGTACCTATCATAGATGCCAAAAACTTTGAGGGTATTGTAGCCACGTTGATAGACTTTAAGAAGATTGCGCCTGAAGAGTTTGGTAAGAAGGGTGAACGTTCCATTGATACTATGGTACGCCTAACCCTTGAACGTAAAATAGAACCAACTAAAGTGATGCAAATACTAGCTGACAATGGACTCACGTTTGAAGAATTTATTGTAGGTACATTTGGTTCTGTTTCTAAAGCAGGTGAAGTTCTAGGTACATTCAGCGCACTAGGTAGAGTTAAACCTAAGAATATTGTTAACGAGATTGACTCAAAGGTAGCGATAAAACAAGAGGAAGTATTCTCTCAGTTTTATAACAGGTACTTCCTACGTAGCGAGGCGATAGCTAAAGGTGCTTTGGTTGCACCCGTAGCCGTGGCTGCACGTAACGTTGCTAGTGGTATTGTACGTGCTCCTATGGAAGTATTAAACAACGTACTATCTAATACTATGCTTGAGTTCTCACGTAGAGGTGTTAAGGGCGGTGGTAAAGCACTTATACCTATGACAGATAATTCTGTTTGGCGTGGAGCACTTGATCCATTAAAGTATATGTTTAGTGATTTTCGTAGCGCAAAGCACTTTTCTGACTATGTACTTGAACAATCCCCAGATCATTTTAGAGTAATACGTAATTCATTAAATGAAATTCAGCTTAACCTTGGAAGAGGGCAAGCAAGCAAAAAGAATACTACAGTAGGTGCTGTAGACAGAGTGTTTGACACTATGATGTCTGATGCAGAAGATATGGTTGCCTTATTAAATACACCTAACCGTATACAGGATCAGCTTATACGTAACGCTACATTCTATTCTGAACTAAAGCGTGTTGTTAAACGTGAATACAACATAGACTTTGAACAGGCTCTAGAAGAAGGTAAGTTAATGGACTTCTTTAGAGACTCTGAAACTGTACGTCCTAAAGATGCACCTAACTTTGCAAACCTTCTTGATCAGGCAGCTAACAAAGCACTGCGTGTTACGTATTCCGCTGCACCCGATAATCCAGTACTGCGTAAAGTAGCAAACTTTATTTCTAAATCACCTGCTACTATTTTTGTACCATTTCCACGTTTCATTGCTAACGGCTTTGAGTACTTCGCTGAGATGGGTGCGGTAGGATACATCGCTACTGGTGGTTTACCAATCGGTGGTGCTGTTAAACCATTGGCACGTAAAGCATATAGCATGTTTGATAGAAGTATGCGTGGTCCATTGACTGTTAGAGAGACTGAAGCAATTGCCAACAACATGATTGGTGCAGGTATCTTCATGGGTCTTACTGATCTATATGATCGTATGTCACCTGAACGTATAATTGAACAAGAGACTGACGAAGATTTACGCAATCAGCGTTCTGAAAATTATAAGCAGTTCCGTGTACCATTCACAGATTTAGAAATGGATATGACTGCTGACTATCCCGTTGCACAAATGAGTTGGATTATACAGGCTACACGTGAACGTAACCGTGGTACGTTTGATCAATGGGATGCTAAGAATGATTGGTTGGAACTGTTTGCAGGAGCGCAGTCACGTACTGGTGTTACTAACGTACTTGTAGAAGAGTTTACAAATATAATTGGCGATGTTGATAAGGAAGCAGATCAAGCTAAACTAGATCAGATTATTGGTAAAGCACTTGGTGCCTATGCCACACGTTTCGTTAACCCACTATTCCAGATTGTTGAAGCTGAACGTAAGATGGGCTTTAGAACCACTGAACGTAAAGAGGCACGTCAAGACTTCTTAATCACAGACCCTAACTTCCAACTTGGCTTTACACGTCAGGCAAGAGCACGTGGATTGATGGACCCAGATGCGGAAGCAGCATTAGATCAGAAGCAAACCATTACCGATACAGGTGAGACACGTGATAATATTATGTGGAGAGTGCTTGCAGGTAGAGCATTACGTGATCGTAACTCAACAATAAACTTCTTTTCAAATATAGGTATTGATGATCCTAACTACGATCTTGGGAGTAAACATAAGATGATCTCTGTGCAGTCTTATCAGAATGAGAAGGTCAGTGAAAAGATGCCTATGTTTATGGACTTAGCCAGATCAGCAGGATCACGTGCAAGAGCAGAGTGGAACAGGGATGCTGATCTTCAAGAAGCATACACTGAACCTGAGTATGTACGCATCCATATGCGTGACAATATAAAAAGTAACATCAATAAGTACAGAGGTATAATTGGTGAAGGTGATAGTATGATTAAGAAGCCTCTTGAAAATAGTATCAACAAATTCATGGCTCTTGGTAAAGATCGTCGTAGACTTGCTGAAGCTGACTTCATACGAATGACGGGTAGAGAAGTAGACTTTGGAAGTGTTGAAGATGTGAAAAGACTTCTTATGTATTCAGCAAAACGTGACGAATTAAAACGTAGATAAACAAAGGGGGCCATCACAGCCCCCTCTTTTCTTATCGGTTGTCACCTGACCCTTGAATGACACCCCTTGCTTTCCTGTCATGTAGCTTACGAAGATTGTTCTTTGCAAGTTCTTTCATGTCTACATTCAGGTCACGGCATAGTGCCGCAATATACCATAAGCAGTCCCCCACTTCATCTGCTATGGCATTTCTGTCAAACTTCCCATCACGTAATATCTTCTTTACTTTGTTGGCAACTTCCCCTGCCTCTGCCGCTAGACCTAGTGCAGGGTAGATTACCTGATGTTCATGTTTGTACACGGCAGTTTCTGCTGCCATGTCTTGATAAGACTTAAAGTTTAGGCTTTCGTACTTTTGCTCCATGTATGCTTTAGCCTCTTCCTCTAGCTTCATATTCCTTTACCTTCTCAAGCTGCTCGTAGTAGGCAGTATTAAACCCCCTAGTCCACTCACGATTCTGCATCGTGTCTTTATGGTAGGGGCAGTTTACCCGCCCCCGTTTAAAGTCTCCATACCCTTGTTCGTATTGAAACTTTAATGGTGCATCATACTTACCTAGACCACGTTCTTTTCTAGACTTCTTGTGTGAATAAGACATATGATATTCTCCTTATGCTATGTTGATTAACTCTGCTTCTGTGTAAGGTACATGATAGAATAACTCTCCCTTGAGAATGTTTCTACCCTTG
>Ga0181590_10005158_pt1 | contig 10800 bp, 8 predicted proteins | sample 071ome_34_FD_132446 | JGI IMG/M metagenome (GOLD analysis project Ga0181590, IMG submission 132446) | Coastal salt marsh microbial communities from the Groves Creek Marsh, Skidaway Island, Georgia - 071411BT metaG (megahit assembly) | ecosystem: Environmental > Aquatic > Marine > Intertidal zone... | reverse complement strand
ATTGGAGGTGAGTATAAAGAAAACAAAATTGGGAATTGTAAATACTCAGACATAACTGTCTTCAGTTTCCATCCTGTAAAAATTATCACTACCGGAGAAGGTGGTATTGCTTTGACAAATAATGAATCCCTAAATCGCAAACTTAAACTTCATAGAAGTCATGGAATAGTTAGAAGTGAAACTAATAATGATGAAGGCTGGCTGTATGAACAAATTGAATTAGGATATAACTACAGAATGAATGACATTGAAGCATCGCTTGGCATAAGTCAATTAAAAAAATTAGACAGATTTGTTCAGATTAGAAATCAATTAGCCGAAAGGTATAACAAACTTATAAACTCAAAAATGGTAACCAAGCCTCAAATTTCTGAGGATTGTCTCTCATCTTTTCATTTATACATAGTTAGGATTAATAAAAATGTTGATAGAAAGGCAGTTTTTAATTTCTTAAGAAATGCCGGAATTGAAGTTAATGTCCACTATATTCCGATTCATACCCAGCCTTATTATAAAAATACTGGGGTAAAGTTTGCAAACCTAACTAATGCAGAATCCTACTATGAATCAGCGATTACATTGCCAATTTTTCCTTCTTTAACTCAATCAGACCAGGACTATGTTGTTGATACATTAATGGAATCAATTGATCTATGAAGGTTATAGCAATTGTACAAGCAAGAATGTCTTCATCAAGACTTCCTGGCAAAGTTCTCAAAGAAATTAATTCAAAGCCTGTTTTATTGCATATTATTGAAAGACTTAAAAGATCAAAATTACTAGACAATATAGTAGTTGCAACCTCAATTGATTCAACAGATGATCAAATTGAAAATTTTTGTAAAGCCAATAAAATTTTATTTTACAGAGGGGATCTAGAGGATGTTTTAAGTAGATTTGCTGCAGCAACTAAATACTTTAATGCTGAAGCCGTTGTAAGAATAACAGCTGATTGTCCTCTCGTAGATCCAATTATTGTCGATACCTGTGTTGCTGGGTTTTTATCAGGCAATTACAATTTTTATGGTTTATCAGGCAATTTTCCAGATGGCGCTGATTGCACAGTTTATTCAGCTGAAGCTATTTTTGATGCTGCAGAGAATGCTACTCTATCCTCAGACAGAGAACATGTAGGACCCTATATTGAGAGGAATGCAAAAACAGAAAATAGCGGTAATCTGATAATGTTTGAAAATTGTCAAGATATAAGAATTACACTTGATGAGATTGAAGACTTTGAATTAATAGAGAAAATTTTTCAACATTTTGAAATAAGTAATAACTTCATTTATATACATGAAGTTGTAAAATTTTTAAGAGAGAATCCTGAAATGGTGAAATTAAACTCACATATTTTGCGTAATGAAGGTTATTTAAATTCACTTAAAAATGATTAGAATATGAAAAGTTTTAGCGGACAAACACTATATAAAAAAGCAAAAAAAATGATTCCGGGTGGTACTCAGTTATTGTCAAAGAGGCCGGAAATGTTTGCCCCCGATATTTGGCCAGCATATTATTCCTCCTCTAAGGGTTGTCGAGTTTGGGATCTTGATAATAATGAGTATATAGATATGTCTATTATGGCTGTTGGAGCATGTATATTGGGTTACGCTGATGAAGATGTTGATAAAAAGGTTATAGAAGCAATTCATAAAGGAGTTAATAACACCCTAAATTCTCCTGCTGAAGTGGCATTAGCTGAAAAAATGCTTGAATTGCATCCTTGGTTTGATATGGTTAGATATGCTAGAAGTGGTGGAGAAGCCATGTCAATCGCAGTCAGAATTGCAAGAGCTAAAACTAGAAAAGAGAAAGTTCTTTTCAGCGGTTATCATGGATGGACTGATTGGTATCTTTCAGCTAATTTAGCAAATGAATCGGAATTAGATTCTCAACTTATGCCTGGACTCGACCCTGCTGGAGTCCCTCAAGGATTGAAAGGAACTGCCGAGTCATTTGAGTTCGATAATATCAACGATTTAAAGAAAGTAATTGCAAAAGAATCAGCAAATATAGCTGCGATTGTAATTGAACCAGCAAGGGGGTATGAGCCATCAAAAGAATATTTACAAGAGTTAAAATCAATCTCAAAAGAAATAGGGGCTATTTTAATTTTTGATGAAATCACTAGTGGCTTTAGAATGTGCCCAGGAGGCATCCACAGAAGATTAGGGGTAAATCCTGATATAGCAGTTTTTGCAAAGTCTCTAGCTAATGGTTACCCAATGTCCGTAATAATCGGAACAGAAGAAGTTATGCAAGCTGCACAAAATACATTTATTTCTAGCACGAATTGGACAGATGCAATCGGCCCATCTGCAGCACTTGCCACTATGGAAAAATATATTAATAGTAAAGTTGACAAGCATATCATAGAAATTGGCGATACTGTGAAGCGGGTTTGGAAAAAGAATGCAGAAAAATTTAATATTGATATTTCAATTTCAGGTTTGCCTTCACTAGCATCGTTTAGCTTTAATGGTCCATTTGTAAATGAATTAAATTCAAAGTTTGTGATAGAAATGCTAAATCTTGGTTTTCTTGGCTTTAGGCAATTCAAACCTTCCCTTGCGCACACGCATGATGAAATCATAAAATATGACAATGCAATCTCATATGTTTTTGAGAAAATCTCAAATCTCAATGAAAGTGAAATCAAGAAAATTAAAGCAGCTCATAATGGATTTCATAGACTAACTAAGGAATAATTAATTATGAGGCTAGCTCTTGGTACCGCTCAATTTGGGATGAATTATGGTATTACAAATACCCTTGGTCAAGTTAAAGATGCTGAATCAAAAAGAATAATTTCTTTTGCAGAGAAAAATAAAATAAATATCTTGGATACAGCAGTCTCATATGGAAATAGCGAACAGAAACTTGGAGAAATTGGAATAAAAGATTTCGATGTAGTTACTAAAATATCTGAGGTGCCAAAAGGTGTTAATTCCAAATCATGGATAACTAAAAAAGTTTTAAGTTCGTTAACACTTCTTCAGAAAAATGAGCTTTATGCTGTTTTATTGCATAGGCCTATGTCATTAAATGATAATTGTGGTGAAGAGATTTGGGAAAGTTTAATTAGTTTAAAAAAAGAAGGGCTTATAAAAAAAATTGGTTTTTCCATATATGACATGTCTGAACTAGATATTCTTACACCAAATTTTATGCCAGATATAGTCCAAACACCAATTAATGCATTTGATAATAGGCTTGTTGATTCAGGTTGGTTAACAAGGGCTTTTAACAAAAAAATTGAGGTCCATGCTAGGTCAATCTTTCTCCAGGGATTGCTTTTGCAAGATTACAGAGATCTTCCTTCTAGTTTTCATAAGTATAAAAATTTATTCAAAAGTTGGGATAAATGGGCCAAATCTAATAATTTATCATTATTGGAAGCGTCTCTTTGGCATGTTTTGAAAGAAGAAAAAGTATCAAAAATTGTTTTTGGTGTTAACACATTAGAAAACTTGAAAGAGATAGTTTTGGCTTACAAAAAAATTATCAATGAGCCTAATTCAATAAGTGCTTTTAACACTAAAGAAGTGGATCATGTACTAATAAATCCTTCTAAATGGGGAAGTTTATGAATATTTAGTTATGAGATTTATTAAAACAATGTCGCTTTTTATACGAATTTTTTTTGGTAAGAAGATTGAAACAATATTTTATTATTCAGTGCAGTTTGATTATGGGGATAACTTTTACTTCAAACAAATGATAAATTATTGCGATAGAAAATCAGAAAACTATATTTGTCTTGTCGAGCCAGTAAAAGGCATAAAATATAAAAATAGGAAAAATACCTATCCTTTCGATTTTTTTTATTCTTTGTTTTTAGCCGAAAAAAAATTCAAGAATTTCTATACAACTTCAAATAATTTTAATTTTTTTTCCCGGCTGATTAAGGTATTTTTCAAAAAGGTTAGGCCTAAGAACGTTTTCACGATTGCTAATAGCGGCCTTTTCTATTTACGATATTTATTTGAAGATTCTTATATTTATGAGTGCCAACATGGGATCATTCATAAAGATCATCTCGGTTATTTTAAAAAAACCTATATTGAGGATTTAAGAAACCTTCAAATTGATTACCTTCTCTGGAGCGAGGTTTATAAAAATTTTTTTTTTGAATATGATGAATTCAAGGCACGCAGATTCTATTCTTTAGGTAAATCAAATCACATCGATAAACAAATAAGCCAAAGAAAAAATTTTTTCTTCAATCATAAAATTCTAATATCCTTAGATTTTTCTGATAATGATACTGATGAAAGGTTTTCTAAAGACCAAACAGTTTTTTTAAAGAACTTTATTAAAGAAAATAACAAAGTAAAAAAATTCCAGATTTATTTAAAGCCCCATCCTCGTGATAAGAAAAATTTTGAATACTCAGAAATTTTCAATATTGATAAAAAGTATATAGTACTGCAAGAAAAATTTAGACATAACAACTATTGCTTGCACCTTACTTTTTACTCTTCCTTAATAATTGATTTTGCCGCAAGATCTATTCCTTCAATTATTCTTCCCTCATTTGATTATACAAAACATAATTACGGCCTAAATATAGGAAAACGAGTTTTTGTTGACCAGCTTGGATATCCTATTGACTTTGATAAAAATATATTGAAGAAAATTAATGATTACTCTAAAGACATTGAGATATACAAAAATGATGCTATGGCTGTAAAGAGGTGGCACAGTAAAGTCCAGATGCCATTTAATGAAAAATTATTTGAAGAAATTTTAAAAAGGTGAAGAACATTTTTATCCCTTGTGTTGTCGATAAAGATAATACAAACGCTCAAAATCTGACAGTAAAAGAAATACTTAAGAGACTTGACACTTCCAAGTACCGTATTTTTGTGTTTTGTGAAAAAACTGTAGAAGATGAATTGAAATCAAAAAAAAATATTCGTTTAATACCGTGGAGAAAGAGAAACAATGCATTAAGATTTCTTGCATATGTTCTATTTTATGGAATAGATATACTTTTCTATCCAAGATATACAAGGCTTGAAATGTTTCTAATATCTATAAGAAGGTTTATGAAATTCAAAATAGTAACTCATGTGGTTCATTCAGTTGATGCAAGTAGTTTCGCAAATGAAAATATTAATAAACTGATAAGTTCTAGTGATTATGTATTTGGCAACAGTGATTTTGTTTCAAATTCAGTAGAGAAATATTTCCATAGGCCATGTAAAACAATCTGGAATGGTATTAATTTCAATTTTTTTTATCCACCCTTGTCTGAAGTCAACAAAAGTAAAAGGTTAAAAATTCTTTTTGTCGGCTCATTCCAAAAAAGAAAAAGAATTCAGTTGGTTATTAAAGCTGCTGCAGATAATAAAAATTCTGATTTTCATCTTGTTGGAAGATACACTATGGATGACCTCAGAAGTATCTATAATGAAAATCTACCTGAAAATATGGTTCTATATGGACAAGTTTCGCAGAAAATGCTTGGAGAGATTATGCGCAAATCAGATATATTTATATTTCCCAGCATTAATGAAGGACATCCTCAAGTTTTGGGCCAGGCTTCAGCGTGTGGTCTACCAATTATTGCAATGGACATAATTAAACCTGATTATGTCAAACATGGTTTTAATGGTTTTCTTGCTAAAACTGATGAGCAATTTTTCTCTTATATTAAAACATTTATCAATAATCCTGAATCAATAAAGACTATGTCTAAAAATGCAATACAGAAGTCTAAAAATTTCGATTGGGATAAGGCTTCTGAAGAATGGAAATTTTTTTTTAGGATTTCTTGATGTGCGGAATCTTCGGTTTTTTTGATCCTAATATCTTTAAAAAAGAAAAGATTAACGAATATATTCAGAAGTCAAAGAAACTGCTAAGTAATAGGGGCCCTGATTATTCCTCGCAACTCGTTCTTAAGGAAAAAAAATTAGTTTTAGGGCATACAAGACTTTCTATTATTGATATAGCGGATGGAAGCCAGCCCATGAGTATTCACGAAGAGGTAAGCATTGTATTTAATGGCGAGATATATAACTACCTGGAGCTGAGAAAAGATTTACAAAAAAAAGGTTATGAGTTCAAGACAAACTCTGACACCGAAGTAATATTAAAGCTATACCAACATCATGGAGAGGCTTTTTTACAACATCTTAATGGTATGTTTGCCATTGGCTTGTATGATTGGAAACAAAATTCTTTATTGCTTGCTAGAGATAGATTTGGAGAGAAGCCATTATATTATTCTATGGTTGAGGGCGGAATAATATTTGGTTCAGAGATTAAGTCTATTTTGAGCTATTCTGAACATGGGGGTGATACAGATTATAAGGCTTTTGCCCAGTTTTTATCTCTTGGTTATATTCCTGCTCCAAGAACCCAATATAGAAAAATTAAGAAAGTTAGACCTTCAGAATATTTAGTTTATAAAAATAAATATTTACATAATAAGAAATATTGGAGCCTAAATCAAAAATCAATCAATTCCTTAAATTTAGAAGAGGCTAAAGATGAGTTTGAGCAGATATTTAATGATTCTGTAAGACTTAGACTAAGGAGCGATGTCCCTACGGGAGCATTTCTATCAGGAGGAATAGATTCAACATTAATTAACACTGAAATTAAGAAAATAGCAGGTAATATTTTTACGTCAATATCGGTATCTTTTGATGACCCAGCTTTTGATGAATCAGTTTTTTCTAAAAAGGTATCAGAATCAATTGGCAATAATTATTGCCAAGTAAATTATGATGAAAATGATGCCCTAAATGACCTCAAAAAAATTACAAACTATCTCGACGAACCTTTTGCAGATGTCTCTATACTTCCCACTTATGCTGCGGCAAGAGCAGCAAAAGAATCAGGTTTGAAGGTTATGCTTTCTGGAGATGGGGCAGATGAATTATTCGGAGGCTATTCTCAGTGGTATAGGTATGCAACTTTTAATAAGCTTAGAAAAATTAGAAATGTTAATCAATTAGCAAGAAAAATTATTAAGTTTTATGGTTTTAATCGAGGAAGAGGAATATTAAGCTTTTTGTCAAAAAATGATTCAGAAATAATGTCTGAAAAATATTTAAATATTTTGGGTTTTTTTGAGAGTGATTATTATCAAGAAGCGCTTGATGGCATTGAGGAAATAGAAAATAGGACAAGCAAATATCTTAAATATGATTTTCCTCAAAATCAAATGAGAGCATCTCTATGTGAATTTTATTTACCCGAGCAGATTATGTTTAAGGTAGACAGAGCATCAATGGCAAATAGTATTGAGAGCCGAGCTCCATTCTTAGATTATAGACTTGCAGAATTTGCCTTTACTTTATCTAATAAATTATTATTTAGATATCCTCATGGAAAATATCTTTTAAGGAAATATCTCCCAGAATATATTTCAAAAGATATAAGATGGAAATCAAAGCAAGGTTTTACACCACCAATAAGTAAATGGTTTAGGAGTTCTCTTAAAGACGAACTAGAATCAGCACTAGATTCCAAAGAATTATCTGATTTATTGAATAAATCATTAGTTAAAGATATATTTCATTCTCATATGAATGGTAATGATCATACTGTATTTCTCTACAAGCTCTATTCTTGGAGTAATGCATTTAAATATAAAACCAATTAACCCCTAAAATTTATGCAAAGAATGTATAAATCAAAATATTTAGGATTTCTATCTTCCATCAGTTTTGCAAGAGCAATAAGTACTGTTTTATCAGTAATCACTCTACCTTTTCTTATATTAAAACTTGGTATCGAGGGTTTCGGACAATGGAGTTATATATTGGCGCTAATGGGCTTTTTTAATGTTATTGCTGATCCTGGTATTGCAACTTTCGCTGAACCAAAAATAGCCAAAAAGAGAAACTTATTCATGGATAAGTTTAAATATTTTTTAACACTTAGGATTTTGTTTGGCTTTCTGGCTGTTTTTGCACTAGTTTTATATACTAAGTTATTTGAAAATAACGAGGAAATATCAAACTTGTTGATTATTTTCGGTTTTTTCCATCTTTTGGGCCTTGTATTTTCATCTGACTATATTCTGCGTGCAAAAGAATTATTTCATCAAACTTCAATTCAGATGCTATTAGCACAGTTTTTGTATGCAACTGGGGTATTTGTATTAATTCGCAAACCCGAAGATATAAGTTATATGGTCTTTATAATGATTGTTTCTTCATTAGTCTCAAATATTTATGGCTGGAGTAAGTTATTAAAAGATGGTTTCAAAATAGGTTTTAAAATCAATTTAAGAATGTTTAAGGTAATCATTAAAGGTTCGAGTTTCTATGCGTTATCATCTATTATGTCTCAATCATATACAAGACTAGGTCACATTCTGGTTAGACACTTTTTAGGTGAATATGCTTTGGGTGTCTATTCTGCGATTATCAGGTTTATTGAAATCATTTTTTCATTTGTTTCAATCACTATGGGCCTATTGATGCCAAGAATTGCCTTTCTATCTTCGAACAAAAAACAAGTAGAAAAACTAATAAATTTCTCAATAATTTTAATATGTTTCGCAGCTCTACCATCCTTCTTTGGAATTATTCTAACCTCAGAATCTGGGCTGAAAATTATTTTTGATGAAGAGTTTAGCGAGTTCATTCACATCTTCCAAATAGCTGCTTTTTATATTTTAACTAACTCATTTTCTAGTTTTTTTTCAGGAACTGTAGTGTATGGACTTGGTATGCACCAGACATATCTAAGATCGACCATATATGGGGCTATTCTAGGTATATTGATGTATTTATTACTTATACCCATGTTGGGAATCCTGGGTTCAGTAGTTGCATTCTTTTCTGCTCAAATTGCTGTAGGTCTAACTGCACTTTTTCAACTTAAAAATAATTTTAAAATCTCACCAAATTTTGAATTATTGGCAATGATTCTAAAAGCTTGTATGCTGTTTTACATATTAATATTTTCATTTAGATTTTTTGAAATTGATTTAAATTTCTTTATCCAGGTTCTTTTAAGTTTAATAATATATTTTCTATATTTATTTTTTGGAAATTTTTTCAAGAAATTCTTCAATTTAATTAAATGAAAAAAATGGCTCATGAAAACAATAGAAAAAGAACGGTTTATTTTGTTTCTGATATATACCCCACTGTGGATCAGCCATATTTAGGGCAATATATAATAGATCAAGCAAATTCATTTGTTGAGTCTAGAAATGGAAAAATAACTTTTTTATTCATTAAACCTTTTTTTGGAAAAAAGTTTGACTTCAATTTTGTACAAAAACAACTCCGAAAGGAAATTAGATTACACATAATAAGAGTTATCCCTGCTCCGAATTATAGATTTATCTGGCTAAAAAAAATTTCATTTCTTTTATCTTTAACAATTTTAAGACTCATAAGGCATGTCCCAATTAGAGATTCCGTTTTTCACTCGCATAGCCTTTCTTGTAATTACTTGCTGTCAATTAATCTTCTTAAATCAAATAAACGTGTTGTAACGATCCATGGTGAGGAAGCAGAAAATATAATCTCAAGACCGAGACTTAAAAAGAGGTTCACAAAAACATTAAATGAAGTTAATAAAGTTGTTATAGTTGGCGAGCCTTTAAAAAAATACTTAAATTTTTTTGAGGTACAAAATTCGAAGACAATCATTATTCCAAACGGAATTCATGATAGAAGTAATATGCCTATCCCAGAAATAGGAAATAAGATAAACATTCTTTGCGTAGCAAGATTAAGTCCAGAAAAGAATATCATTTCATTAATACAGGCTATTAATGTTTTAGTAAAGAAGAAACTTAATAATTTTATTCTTACAATTGTTGGGGAAGGACCATTAAAACTTAAAATTGAAAATGAAATTTTAAAGTTTAAACTGTCTAAAAAAATAAAAATCCTTGCGCCAATGTCGCCTAATAAAATATTAGGAATGTATCAAAAGTCTAATATTTTTTGTTTACCAAGTTATAAAGAGGCTTTTGGATTAGTTCATGCTGAGGCTATGAGTTTTGGATTGATCACCATTGGCTCAAAAGGAACAGGCCCTGAAATGTTTATACAAAATAATAAAAATGGTTATTTGGTTAATTCGAAGAGCGTTGAAGAGATTTCAGAAGTTTTAGGTTATGTTATTAACAATATTAAAGAAGTTTCTCATATTGCTAAGAGTGCAAAAAGAACAATCCATGAAAAGTTTTCATGGGCAGAATCTAGTTCATTGCTCGAGAAAACTTATGAAAACCTATAGTTAAAATATGATCAGACATTTTGACAACATAAGCTCTTATAGTTTTATAAGTTTTATATTAGTTTCTATTTACTACATCAATACAATATTTTTCCCGAATTTGTTTGCCAAAATACCATTGGCAATAATCACACTTCTTTTTCTCTTTAGTTCAAAATTTAAGTTTAAGCAAGTGAATTCAAGTTTTATCAAGCTAGTATTATTGGTTTCTTTGTATTTCTCTTATCACATTCTAAAGAATCCTGAATATATAGATGTTTATACCATAAGATATTTCTACTCTATTTTTGTATTATTTAGTGTTGATGCACTAACCAAACTTAATTTCCTTGAGAGGTTATTGAATAGTCAAAAAACAAATTTACTCTACTTTATTCTAACTTTAGCTATTATTATTTTTCATTATCCGAAGCTTTCTGGCTACAGTTATCCACATTACAATATCAATGGTTTCACATTGATTCTTCTTTTAATTTCAGTTCTTCAATACCAAAAAAGTATTAACCTAACAGTATTACTTTTTAGCATTGCAATTCTAATAAGCATATTAACCTTTTCGCTAGGTTCTATTTT
>Ga0181590_10005155_pt1 | contig 10802 bp, 12 predicted proteins | sample 071ome_34_FD_132446 | JGI IMG/M metagenome (GOLD analysis project Ga0181590, IMG submission 132446) | Coastal salt marsh microbial communities from the Groves Creek Marsh, Skidaway Island, Georgia - 071411BT metaG (megahit assembly) | ecosystem: Environmental > Aquatic > Marine > Intertidal... | reverse complement strand
GGGCCAATTGGTTGTGCGGTAGATTTTGTGTGTAGGCTTCTTCATTTGAAAATTATATCGCTGAAAAACCCTTTACAGATAGGTTTGTGCAACAAAGCCTAGCCAATCTAATTTTCTATTTTTTTATCTTGAAATAATTCAAGTAAATCAGAGTGGTTTGCAGCTGGTTGTTCTTTCAGAAATATGTTCGCATAATCTTCTAAATGTTCTTCCATAAGGGAAGTTGCGAGTTGTTCATCACCTTGCTCAATTGCATTAAGAATAGCCGTATGCTCCTCAATCGAGCAACTGTTATGGGCTGGGGACTCATACATGCGGATTAATAATGACGTTCTGGCAATTAATGTTTGAAGGTAGTTCGTCACCAAGGGATTGTTATTAATTTCGCTCAGCTTTAAATGGAAGTCACCTGAAAGTTTTACCCACTCTTTCCAGTTACCATCAGAAAGCGCATTTTCTTCTTTTCTGACTAATTCTCTTACACTTTGTAAATTCACATTTTTCGCACGTTTCGCGAGTTTTCTGACTGTTCCCAATTCCAGCATGCTACGTGCCTCAAACACAGCTTTGGTGTCTTCTAGATCATGCTCAGCAACAATAGCACCACGATTTGGCTGTATTTCAATAATTTTATCGTGAGCGAGCTTTACAAAAATCCGTCGAATCACGCCACGCGTAACTCCAAATGCCTTACATAAGGGTGCTTCAACCAAACGAGTACCTGGTTTTAATTGACGATTTAAAATTGCATCTAAAATTGCATTATAAATGTGCATATCTATGTCTTTGTTATTCAGTGCTTTTTGGCTTTCATCTGAATGCAATGACATTTTTTAGGGTCTCCTTAGCGCATTGAAGTTACAAAACAGTGCAAATGTTAGACGGGGCATAAAGAGCTAATTATAGGCTCTAAACGATTTTAGCAATGAATGTGTATAATGCAAAGAAAAATAAAAAATATAAATATTATATATTTAATTAAAAATCATGTTGATAAAAATGAAGATTTTAAAATTAAATTCATTGTTGGCTCAAAATTTGCATTGTATGGATTGTGCACAATACTGAATTATATTATCAACAATTTGACTGAACTTTGTGAGTCATTTTTGGGAACGACTTATGTTGCAAGTTAAGAAAAGTATCTTGTTTGGAGTGATGGCCTCTTGTGCAGGTTTTTGTCATGCAGGGGTGGAATTCAACACAGACAGTGTGAATGTGAAAATTAGCGGTTTGATTGATACTGGTATTGCAACAGTGACAAACGTGAAGGGTGGAACCAAGACTGAAGCTGTAGATAGTATTTTGGGTGTGTCTAACATTGGTTTTAGTGGAAACTATAAAATTGATGAAGATTATCAAGCCTACTTTAATTTGCAGTCTGGTTTTAAACCTTCAAAAGGTGAACAAAACAAAGATGGTGAGCTTTTTGACCGAAATGCATATGCGGGCCTGAAAACACCTTATGGTTCATTAAGTGTCGGAAAACAATGGACGTTTAACGATGATTGGTTTGTCGGTAGTGTATTTAAAGGCGGTTATAACTCAGGTGCCATCTTTAAAATGTCTGAGTTCGATGCTGTAAGTGAAATTTACAGTAATACTTTTAAGTATTCTTCGCCTGAACTGAATGGTTGGCAGTTTGGTGCTTTATATGCCACAGATGATGACTCTGCGAAAAATACACACGGGCAGATTTTCTCTGGTGCAGCGAAATATACAACACCAAAACTGATGTTAGGCGCAGCCTATGAAGATCATGAAGCACATGATACCGATAATCATTATAGATTAACCACTTTAGCTTCAAAGTATACATTTGACCAATTGACCACCCGTTTAGGTTTTGCATACGCAGATATTACAGGACCGGGTCAATATGCAGCGATTGCAAGCAACTCAGCTGACCAAAAGGCGTGGGCTACTGAGGTGGGTGTGGATTACAACTTTACCCCGAAGCTCACCGTATCAGGCGATGTGATCTATAAGCAAAATACAACATTTGATCATGACGCGATGGTCTATAGAGCGCTGGCAATTTATCAAGTACGTAAACCTCTTAGCTTAGTCGCAAACCTTGCTTATCTGACAAACGATGATGGCTCAAGTGAAAGTTTAGTTAACACTGATTCAACACTCCCTGGGGGGGGTTATGCAAATCAGGACCAACTTTCATTGGCTTTGGGCATGAGACTGACATTCTAGCCACAAAACAAAGACCACGAGCTTAGAGCCTATCCAGCGATAGCTTGTAACCGAATTTAATGAATTTAAAATGAGAGATCACAATGGATAACAACTCAGAAGCATTAATTAAGCCAGGTTATGACCCCGCTTTAACCAATCAGGATTTAGCACCACTTAAAAAGCAGACTTGGGGCTCATACAATATTTTTGCCTTTTGGATGTCTGATGTACACAGTGTTGGTGGATATGTCACAGCAGGTAGTTTGTTTGCATTAGGTTTAAATAGCTGGCAAGTTCTAGTCTCCTTATTAATTGGCATTGTAATTGTTCAGTTCTTTGCCAACTTGATTGCCAAACCAAGTCAAAAGACCAGTACACCGTTTCCTGTCATTTGTCGTGCAACTTTTGGTGTTTTGGGGGCCAACATCCCTGCGGTGATTCGAGGATTGATTGCTGTTGCTTGGTATGGGATTCAAACCTATTTAGCATCAAGTGCTTTTATTCTGGTTATCCTTAAATTCTTTCCTGATATGGCGATATATGCTGATGTGAAGCAGTATGGCTTCTTAGGACTTTCATATTTAGGCTGGATTGGTTTTATGCTGCTTTGGGTGTTACAAGCAGTCGTGTTCTGGTCGGGTATGAATAGTATTCGTAAATTTATTGATTGGGCTGGGCCAGCTGTTTATGTGGTCATGTTCGCCATGGCGGCATGGTTGGTATATGAAGCGGGATGGGAAAATATCGATCTTAATCTGGGTGGCGTGAAGTACGAAGGTTTAGATGTATTACCCGTCATGATTGGTGCTATCGCCATTGTTGTTTCTTACTTCTCTGGACCTGTCTTAAATTTTGGTGACTTTTCTCGATATGGCAAATCATTTGAAGCTGTTAAGTTCGGAAATTTTCTAGGTCTACCGGTTAACTTCCTTGGGTTCTCATTATTAACTGTGGTATGTATTGCTGCGACTTTACCAATTTACGGCAAATTAATTACTGACCCTGTTGAAATGGTTGGTAAATTGGACAATACCTTTGTAGTGATTTTAGGTAGCTTAACGCTCATGATTGCTACAGTCGGAATTAACATTGTCGCGAACTTTGTCTCGCCAGCATTTGATTTCTCAAATGTCTCTCCAAGTAAAATCAGCTGGCGTATGGGTGGGATGATTGCAGCAATTGGCTCTATTTTCATCACCCCTTGGAATCTATTTAATAATCCTGAAGTTATTCACTATACCATTGATATCTTAGGTGCTTTTATTGGTCCGTTATTCGGTATCTTGATTGCAGATTACTACTTTGTTAAGAAGCAAAACATTGCCGTAGATGATCTTTATACATTAGATAGCAAAGGTAACTATTGGTATAAAAACGGCTATAACTACAATGCAATTTATGCCTTGATTCCATCCGCAATTATTCCAATTTTATGTGTGTTGCTTCCGCAATGGCATGTACTCGCAAATTTCAGTTGGTTTATTGGAATGTTCTTAGGGCTGCTCACTTACAGTGTGATTAGTATGAGATCACCCGTCAAATATTCAAAATCAATAAATTAAGACTCAATTTAACCCCGTTAAGCCATTAGCGGGGTTAACTGTTAGCACGAATCTGAATCTATTTGCTTAATAGATTTCTCAATTGAATTATGAAAGATCAAAGGTTAATTATGCGTATTCAAGTCATTAATCCAAATACCAGTCTGGAAATGACACAATCTATTGCAGAAAGTGCGAGAAATGTTGCGGCCGAATCCACAGAAATTTTGGCGGTTTCTCCAACTCAAGGTGTTGCGTCAATTGAAGGACACTATGATGAAGCAATTGCTTCCTTTCATTTATTAGATTTGATTAAACAAGGGCAGACGCAACAAGTCGATGGTCATATCATTGCGTGTTTTGGAGACCCGGGTTTAGATGCTGCTCGAGAGTTAACAGATGCTCCAGTGATTGGTATTGCAGAAGCGGCTTTTCACATGGCCACTTTAATTGCAACAAAGTTCTCTATTGTAACGACGCTTAAACGAACCAAAATCATTGCGGAACATCTGTTACACCAATATGGCTATACCCATAAATGTGAAAAAATCCACTGTATCGATTTACCTGTTCTTGATCTAGAAACGAATGAAACAGAAACCTATGAAAAGTTACTTCAGATGTGTTTATTCGCGAAGCTGAATGATGGGATTGGTGCAATTGTTTTAGGCTGTGGGGGAATGTCCAAACATGTTGATCGAATTTCCCAAGAGCTACAAATTCCAGTAATAGATGGGGTGACGGCTGCGGTTAAATTACTCGAAGCACTGCATGGTTTAGGACTGCGTACCAGCAAATGGGGTGATTATGACTACCCAACTCAAAAGTAAGGCTTGAGCATTTTTAGAATTTAAAGACAGTCATTGTCTATGCATTACATGGGTTTAATTATTCAGCATATGCACGTTACAAAAAGAGATGCCGCTTTACTCAACGCGCGAATTGTAACTTTTATGCTCAATAGATTTTATAGATATCATTTTTAGTTTGGAAAACATATGGCAACTTTACATGCACCGACTTTTGAGATTCCTTCACATTTACAGCAGTATACAAATCTAGCGGATGAAAGAATTGGAGCAAAAGTGATTGATTGCTCTGATGATTTTTTTGCAGAAGCAAAACGGATGTTAAACGCGAGTGCACCGATTTTTGTCGAAGATAAGTTTGATGATCATGGTAAATGGATGGACGGCTGGGAAACACGCCGTAAACGCCATGCTGGATATGATTGGTGTATTGTCAAACTGGGAGTCGCTGGAAAAATTCGCGGTTTAGATATTGATACGACATTCTTTACAGGAAATTATCCAGCATCAGCTGCACTAGAAGCATGCTATGCCCCTAGTGATGAGCTTGAGCAGGTCGAATGGCAAAGCTTTTTACCCAATAGTATTCTAGGTTCCAGTCAGCATCACATTTTTCATGTTGAATCAGAACAGGTGTTTACCCATATTCGATTAAATATCTTCCCAGATGGTGGGGTAGCCCGTTTACGTATTTATGGTGAAGTTCAGATTCAAATCAAAGACAGTGGGCAAACACTGGATTTACTCGCACTAGAAAATGGTGGGCGAGTCATTGCTTATAGTGATGCACATTTTGGACATCCACGTAATCTGATTAACCCGGGAAGAGGCGTAAACATGGGGGATGGCTGGGAAACCAAGCGCCGCCGTGAACCGGGTTTTGATTGGTGTGTATTGGCATTAGGTCAAACTGGGACCATTGAAAAAATTGAAATTGATACGGCACACTTTAAAGGGAACTTCCCAGCACAAGTTTCTATTCAGGCTGTATATGTGAAAGACGCGACCGACCCTCAATTGATACCGCAAAGTATGTTTTGGCCATTTTTACTCGAAGCCCAAGACATGCAAATGGATCACGTACATAGCTACATTGATCAAGTTCTCGCACATGAGAAAATCTCACACATTCGAATCAACATGATCCCAGATGGCGGTATTAGTCGTATTCGTTTATGGGGTAAAGTCACGACTACAGTGTAACTGACATGAATAAAATTCAAATACAGCCATTAACTGCTGAAAACTTCAAGCCCTTTGGCGATATTCTCATGACGAAGGGGAATGATTTTTTTTATATTAATGAAAAGCATACCGAACGCTATCACGATTTGGCAGAAATACAATCAGATGCAAAAGTCGGCATGAGTATTTTCAATAATATTAAGGCAAGTCAGTTTCCTATAGAAATTTCGATGCTTGAAAGACATCCGCTCGGCTCGCAAGCATTTGTCGCTATGCATGGGCAAAAGTTTGTGATTGTTGTTGCGGAAAGTTTAGATAAAGACACTCCTGATCTGAATAAAATTAAAGCTTTTATTACTAATGGTAATCAAGGCGTTAATTATCACGCAGGAACTTGGCACCACCCGCTTATCACCCTAGAAGCACCGAGTGAATTCATCGTTGTAGATCGTATTGGGGGTAGTCAGAACTGTGATGTATATCCATTCGAAAACATGCTTTATGTAGAGTCAGAATAATTAAGATTTGAACTTTAGTTTTGATGCTTAGAGTATTGAATTTAATGTAGAAAAACCCTGCAATACAATCAAATTGCAGGATGTAAAAACCTAGTCTTAAGCAATAGAAATAGCGTTTTATTTATCTTGCGAGGAAATAAAAGTGACACAAGATTATTTATGTGGACAAGACCTGATCGACCACATTCAGAATGCACCATATTCACGAGATTTGATTGGCTATCATGGTGAACCACCTAAAGTAGAATGGCCAAATGGCGCTCGTATTGCAGTACAGTTTGTACTGAATTATGAAGAAGGGGGTGAAAACCATATAGAACATGGTGACGCTGGTTCTGAGCAGTTCTTATCGGAAATCATTGGGGCTGCAAGTTTCCCAGACAAACATATGTCGATGGATTCTATGTATGAATATGGGTCACGCGCAGGATTCTGGCGTATTCATCAGGAGTTCAAAAAGCGTAATTTACCTATGACGATTTTCGGTGTGGGCATGGCTTTAATTCGCAATCCCTATATTGTACAAGCCATCAAAGATGCAAATTATGATGTAGTTTCACACGGTCAGCGTTGGATTCATTATCAAGACATGCCCATTGAGCTAGAACGCCAATATATGGATCAAGCCATCAGTGTGTTGGAAACTTTATTTGGACAAGCGCCGATTGGTTGGTATACAGGTCGGGATAGTCCTAATACCCGTCAGTTATTGGCCGAGTTTCCACAAATTAAATATGATAGTGATAATTATGGTGATGACTTGCCATTTTGGAGTTCACTGACGGATGCTACAGGTAATAGCCGTCCACACTTAATTATTCCTTATACCTTAGAAAGCAATGATATGAAGTTCAGCTCACCAGGGGGATTTAACAGTGGAGAGCAATTTTATCAATATCTAAAAGATTCGTTTGATGTGCTTTATAAAGAAGGTGAAAGCTCTCCCAAAATGTTATCTATTGGAATGCACTGTCGTATTTTGGGGCGTCCTGGTCGTTTTAAAGCTCTCCAACGCTTTTTGGATTATATTCAAGCACATGAGAATGTTTGGATTTGTCGACGAGGGGATATTGCTGAACATTGGTATCAGCATCATGCGGAATAAGGAACCTGTCTGAGTTCAATTATACGTTTAGAAATAATTAACTTATGCAACAACATCCAAAATGCTATCTATGCAGAGTTTCTAGGAAATGAAGTGGAAATTTTTTAGATGGATGGGGGGCTTCATCTTTTTTCTGTATAGGCAAATCAGACAGACTATATTTGTTTAGGAGAGTGATGGTAGCCCATAAAATTGTGTGAAAAATACAACTCGCGAATGGTACTGGCGTGAAAAGATACTTTAATAGTGCAACTCACTTATTTATTATTTTTTATTTGAAATTAAATAATTAGGTTTTAATTTTACCCTAAATATTTTGATCTCCATTAGAAAATAAATGTTGGTTCAAAAATTGCTTCTATGTTTATTGTGGTGCAATTTTGCATGCAGGAATAAATTTTGAATCAATTTAGGTCAAAAGTAATACCAGATAAAGTAAAGCATGGAGAAAAAATGGAAATTTATACTCAACGATTAGAAGCAGTTACAGAAAATTGTGACTTTGATGTCATTGAGCTGACTTTCGATACGCGCCAAAAGAGCCGTTTTCGTGCAACTTTAAAAAATGGGGTAGATATTGGTGCAGATTTACCGCGCACAGGCATTTTACGCAGTGGATCATATATTTCGACGGAAAGCGGAAATATTCTTAAAGTTGAAGCGAAACCAGAAAAACTGATGAAAGTTTCGGCACAGCAAGAATTTGATTTATTAAAAGCTGCATATCATCTCGGCAATCGTCACGTTCCCTTAATGTTGACGCCAACAGCATTATATTTCGAACCAGATCATGTACTGGCTGAAATGGTAGTGGGTTTGGGATTAAACGTTGCAGAGGTAGATCATCCTTTTGAACCAGAAAGCGGTGCTTATGCACAACATCAACATGATCATCGCTTAAGCCCAATCAAGACTTTACATCATGTCCATCACTAATCCGTCACAACTACTCAGCTTGTTGACCTTGTCATCAACTGCGTTACCGATAGGGGCATATTGCTATTCGCAAGGTGTGGAAAGTGCCATTGATCGAGGGCTGATTCATGATGAAGCCTCCAGCATTGCTTATTTTGAAGAAGTGCTGGAAATGCTCTTGGTTCGTTTTGAGTTGCCAGTGCTGAAACGTTTAATGCAATACAGTGATGACGAAGTAAATTTTACTTACTGGGCAAACTTTTACCGCGCCAGCCGTGAGAGTAAAGAGCTACTGGCAGAATCGAAACAGTTGGCATTTTCTTTAAATGCATGGATTAGAGACGTATTAAAGCAACCCGTTAAAGTGAAAAAACAGCTGGGCTTTGTTCCAGTGTATGGAAACCTGTGTGGCACCTTGGGGCTAAATCAAACAGAAGTACTCACGGCTTATACCTTTACCCTTTTAGAAAATCAGGTCTTGGCGGCAGTTAAAACCGTACCGCTTGGACAGATGAGTGGTCAGCGTATTTTGTGGCATTTACATGCGCTTATTCCCGCAGCAATTACGCGTGCGCTGGCATTGCCAGACACAGAAATCAGTAGTGCTTTACCGCAATATGCCATGCTCAGTATGCACCACGAGACCCAATATTCAAGACTATTCAGATCATAATTTTAAGAGGAAAAAATATGTCACAACGTAGCCCATTACGTGTAGGAATTGGTGGACCAGTCGGGTCGGGTAAAACAGCGCTGACCTTGAATTTATGTCAGGCCTTGCGTGAAAAATATAATATGGCTGTCGTCACCAATGACATTTATACCAAAGAAGATTCAAACTTTTTAACCCGCAATGAAGCCATGTCTCCAGAGCGTATTGTTGGGGTGGAAACAGGTGGTTGTCCGCATACTGCCATTCGTGAAGATGCGTCTATTAACCTCGCGGCAATTGATGATTTATGTGAAAAGTTTGATGGGCTTGAGCTGATTATTATTGAAAGTGGTGGAGATAATTTGGCAGCGACATTTAGTCCTGAGCTTTCAGATTTAACCCTGTATGTGATTGATGTGGCGGGGGGAGAAAAGATTCCACGTAAAGGTGGTCCAGGCATTACCAAATCCGATTTGTTGATTATCAATAAAACCGACTTGGCACCAATGGTCGGCGCAAACCTAAGTGTGATGGACCAAGATGCTAAACGTATGCGTGGCGATAAGCCGTTCTTGTTTAGCAATATGAAAACCAAAGAAGGTTTGGAAATTATTATTTCGTTCATTGAAAAACAAGGTCTATTCAAAGCTTAATTCGGGGAAACACCATGACTTATTTAAAAAGAACTTTAGTCACTTTCGCCGCAGCTTTTCCAATGTGGGCAATGGCACATCCCGGACATGAACAACAGAATAGTTTCTTGACGGGCTTTATTCATCCATTTACTGGAATTGATCACCTCACAATGGCAATCGCTTTTGGTGTGCTGCTGTGGTCAGCGGCTAATCGTTGGAAAGTAGGCGGATTGTTGGGTTTAGTTGTGGCCATGATTGCGGGTTTTAGCCTTGGGCAGTTGCATATCGTTTCCGCAAATATTGCTGAATACGGCATTGTTTTCTCCTTATCTGTTCTTGCCATTGCCCTATGGACCAAAGCCAATCGACTGTTTGCAGTTGCGACTATGGTTTTAGCAAGTTTTCATGGTATGGCGCATGGTGCCGAATTGAGTCATTCAGGTCATGTGATCGGTTTAGTCTTCGGCATGGTTGTTGCTATGTCTTGTATCTACGCAGGTGGCTTGGGTTTAGGTGCATTGTTACAAAAATATGTGCCACATGGTAAGAAAATTGTCGGTGGAATTGCCGCAGTTGTTGCATTGATTGGTTTGGCTTAATGATTTTTAGGTCGTTTTGATGAACAAATTTCAGCACAGCAAATTATTGGTATTGATCACGCAGAGGAAGCATGCAGGATTTAACCGTCAGTCGAACGCATGATGCTCAATTATGGTTTGCCAAGTTGGAACTCGGTTTTCAGGCTCAAAAAGAGCCTGAATGCACGGTGTTACATCACCGCAAACATTATGGTCCTGTTCGGGTACAAAAAATGCTTTGGCCTGAAAAAACAGGGGTTTGCCATGCCATTATTGTGCATCCACCTGCGGGCATTGCGGGTGGGGATCACCTGACTTTTGATATGTCTGTCGATGCGCAGGCTCATGCCTTAGTGACCACCCCGGGCGCAGGTAAATGGTACAAAACCAATGGTAAAAAGGCCTATCAGCATATCAATATTTGTTTGAATGCTGATGCTATTTTTGAATGGCTGCCGCAAGAAACCATGCTGTTTAATGGTGCGAATGCGCATTCAGAAACCATCATTCATTTGGATCATGCAGCCAGTTTTATTGGTTGGGACATGTTGGTCATTGGTCGCCAAGCACGTGAAGAGCAATTTAGTGATGGTGCCTATATCAACCAGTTCAAATTGTTCCGTAATCAAACTTTGTTGGTGGCAGATACTTTAAGTTTTAAGGGCAATGACCGCTGG
>Ga0181590_10005151_pt1 | contig 10807 bp, 7 predicted proteins | sample 071ome_34_FD_132446 | JGI IMG/M metagenome (GOLD analysis project Ga0181590, IMG submission 132446) | Coastal salt marsh microbial communities from the Groves Creek Marsh, Skidaway Island, Georgia - 071411BT metaG (megahit assembly) | ecosystem: Environmental > Aquatic > Marine > Intertidal zone... | reverse complement strand
TTTTCATATTTTTTTATTAATTTATCGTAAATTACCAAATTAAAATCTTTAATTGATAAATCAATATTTTTATCATTTAAAATGATATGAAAGTTAAATAATTCAGAATTTTTACTATATTTATCAACTAAATTTTTTGTGATAGATATACTATTTTCATTTTTTCTATGATTTATTAGTATTGGATTTGCTAAAACTGTAAATACGATATCAGGCTTGGGAATTATTTTTAAAAAAAAATTTATAACGATATTTTGTTTTATTCTAAGCCTTGAGCTATCTACTAGAAGATCATAATAATATCTATCAAAAATAATTAATGAACTCTTAATTTTTAAAATTAAAATTTTTGGATAATGTAAAAAAAATTCAAAAACAAAATATACTAATTTAAGTAATGATAGAAAAATATTATATGGTTCTTTCCTTATCATTCTAAAACTACTTAAAACAAAAGGATTATAATTTACTCTAGGTGACAAGTGATAATAATAAAAATTTCTAAATGGCAAATTTTGCTCAGAAAACTTTTTTATTAATGTTGATTTTCCAACACCATCTGGACCAATTAAAGCAATAATCAATCCATTGGGATTAAAAATTCTTTCAAAAAAAATACCAATTTTGTAATAATAGTATTTTTTAAAAAAAGGGAGATTTGATTTTAACTCCTTTGAAAGTATAAATCTATTTCTATAAAAAAAATTAGAATCTATATTTATTATTGATTTATAAATTAATTTAAAAGATTTAGGAAATAAAGGTGCAATATTTTTATTATTCTTAGGAAGAAATTCTTTTAAATAATTCAAATTTAAATTACTAAAATTTTCTTTAACTAATATTTTAACTAAATAATAAATAAATTGACTCTCATTGCTAAGTGAAAAAAATTTTTTATTTTTTATTCTGCTATTAAGTAAAAATTTACTTGTAAAAAGAATTTTATTTTTAAATAAAATATTTTCATAAATATCAAAGTTAAATGAAAAAATTTTACCTTTATAAATATTTATAAAAAAAATATGATGGCCAAAATTATTATGTTTTATTAGCTGCACAATTTTTATATTATTTTTGTGTAAATAAGGTCTAATAATGTTCATAAAATCTTTAATAGAAGATACAATCAAATCAATGTCATGATTTTCTGAGTATGTATCTTCAGTTTTAGATAAAACTGCATAATCTAAATTTTTATTTAGATATTCGAATAGAAGATTAATTATCTTTTCTCTATTCATTACGATATTTTTCTCTTAAATGTTCGGATAATCTTAGTGATAATGCAATAATTGTGAAGACTGGATTTGCCTCACCCCCTGTTGGGAAAACAGAACTCCCAGCAACATAAAAATTATTCATCCCATGAATCTTACAATTTTTATCAACTACACCAGTCATATAGTTATTACTCATCCTTGTTGTGCCTATTAAATGTCCACCAAATCCAATTTGGTTTTTTATTGCCTGAATTTGATCTTTATAGATAAATAATAATTTTCCTTTTTTTTGCTTTTTAAGTTCTTTATCAATAATTTTATGAGATGTAATTATGCTTTGAATATCTTTTTTAGATGGAGAAAGATGAACATAAACTTTTTTTAATCCGAAAATATCGTAATCATCTGATAATTTAATATAGTTTGACTTTAAAGGTTCATGCTCAACATGATAATGAATAAATAATTCATTATTTGATATTCCGGTAATTATTGATGGAAGTTTTCGTCTATCAATAAATCTTTTTTTAAAAATATAAAGAAGAGTCGGAATCAATTTATACAAATCAATAAAGATATTTTTTATGTGTGGGAAATAATACTTTAAATCAAAACGAGCAGAACTAAGAGATTTGCTATATTCAGGTGGTATACGATGTGAAAAATATCGTAAATTTTTTAATATAAATATTAGTGATAATAGTCCATCTTTATGAGTAGGATCTTCAATTGGACTATGGTGCAGAAAAGCAGAAAAATTTAGAATTTTATTTTTAAGTTGTGCATTATTACTTATTGATATTCTTCGTCTTGAATAAACATTCTTCTTACAGAATTCATAACTGTTATTAACTTTGATATTTTTTTCAAAAATAATTTTTCCTATAATTCCGGAAAAATGAGACATAAAATATTTACCAACATTATTATATTTATTGCCACATGTATATTTTCTCGAAAAATTGAAACGATGTAATAAAATTCGGGCATTCTCGATTCCCCCTGCAGCTAAAACGTAATTTGTTGCAGTTATTGTAAAATTATTCCCATTTAGAGATTTACAATAAAACTTATTAACTGAATTGTTTTTTTTATTATATTCAATTTCAATTAATGAAGAATTGTCAAAAATTGTAATATCATTAGAAGCTATTAATTTTTTTTTAAATTTTTTTGAGAAATCAGTGGGTAAACTAAATTTTTCAATCTCATTAGTTGTAACATTTTGATTATTAAATCCCTCGATTAAATATGTAAATTTTGATTTAAGGCTCATACAATCAAAATCTGGATCACCAATGTCAAGAAATGAAGCGGTTTTTTTATAATATTTTTCTAGTTCTTCTTTTTTAATTGGCCATCCGCTGTTTTTTACATAACCCCTAGTTTTAAAATCAATATCTTTAAGAGGTAAGCATCTTCCACCCCATATTTTTGATGTGCCACCAATAACTCTTAGCCTGTGCTTTTGAAGTGAGTTGTTTTTGATATTTGTTTTTCCGTCATAAGTAGACTGAAGGATATTAGATATTCTGTTTGAGCCTCCAGGGATAATACAAATATTAATATTAGAGTTTACTAAATTTAAAGCAATTGGAAGAGCTGAGTGTCCTGAGCCGATTATGCAAAGATCAAAATTGTATTCTTTATTTTGAATTTGTTTTTCTTTTATAATCATATAAATTGATATAATGGTCTAAGTCATTTAATTGATCAATATTAGTAATACCAAGTACAACTTTATCAACTAAATTATCTTCTAAAATCTTCTTAAAATCATTTTTATAGAAATTTACTATAGCATCTTTCTTTTTTATAGAATGAAAAATTCGATTTATATAAATTTTAAAACCATATCTATCCTTTAAATCCTTATACATAACATTATTTAATAAATAATCTTCATAAGAAATTTGAAAAAATTTAATAAATTTAAAATCTACAAATTTATAAATACTCATAAGGGAATCAGTTGATATTCCTATATTTTGTATAGAATAATTTATTCTTAAATATTTTGATAATACTTGAAAATTAATTATTTTTAATTCATTAATTTTTGGACTATGTATATAAAATATATCAATTTGATCTGAATTTAAATTCTTAAGGGCTTTGTTGGTAAAATTAAGTAAATTAGATTCGTTAAATTTTATTCTTTGAAAATTTTTGAATAAAAATTTACTAATTAGCTTGGATAAAAACGTTTCTTTGTAACCTATTTTGGTGGATATAAATATTTTCTTTTCAACATTTTCAAGTTTTTCGAATACTTTTTGAGAATTACCAAATCTGTAAGAATATGCTGTATCAAAAAAAAAATAATTTTTTTTTATTGAATATTTAATTAATGATGAAAATTTTTTATTAAAAAAATTAATATAAATTGGAAAAGTAGATCCATACCTTGACGTACCAATTACAACTTTAGATTTTGTTGTATTCATACTTAAATTTTAAAATACAATAAAGAAGAGGTACTAAATAAACAATTGGCAAAATGATTAATGAACCATTAAAGTCAAATAGTTTAAGCATAATAGGAGAAATAATTATAGTTACAATTACCATGTATATTGAGCTGTTGACCAAATATTTTGTTTTTTTAAATGAAATAAAAAAATGGTTTAAAAAAAATGTTAAGGACATTATAAAAAATACTACAGACCAAGAAAAACTAGCATTTGAAAATGATAAGATATCATTGCTGTAGAGAATAAGTAATATTTCTTGATTAAAACTTAGAAATAAGGAAGCAAAAATTAAAGGTAACGAAATATAAATAATGCTAATCTTCTTATACAATTGAAAGAAGTTATTAGAGCCCCCCAACTTAAGATTTGAATAAAGCAATTTAGGTACAAAATTATCTAATGATCTAAAAAAGATATGATTAATACCAAAAATACTTTTAACCAAACGTATTGATCCAAGTGCAACTGGATTAAGAAATAATAAACAATAGAAATAAAAAATAGTTTCTGAAAGATTACGAAGAACAGAAGAATTCATTATATTTTTTGAATAGTTAAAAAATTGCTTAATAAAAGTAAATTTAAATAAAAAAATTCGATTAAAATGAAACTTTTCGAAAAGTAAATAATACTTAATAATAAAAATAGTTATTGTAAAAAAAAGTGATAAGTTAAAAGATAAAAATAATATGAATATGTTAGAAAAAATATTTAGTGAATTAAGAATATAGAAAAATACGAAAAATAAAAAAACAAAAAATAAATTCATAAAAAAAGAGAATCTAAATGCATTCCTGCTATACAAAAAACGCTTAATGAAATCATAAAAAAAGAATAGAAATGAATAAAATACATAGACAATGATTTCAGAAAATTTAAGATAGTCAAAAATAGATAATGTATTTAATAAAAATAATACAATTGTTAAAAACAGGATGTATAAAAATGAGAGCTGAAATTGAGACTCAAGAGCTAAGTGATAAAAAATAGATAATTTTTTTTCATCTTTATAAATTGAGCTTTCAAGTATAAGCGGAAGCCCAATTAATGAATATTGCAAGCTAGTAAAAAAAAATATTGGAATCATGAATGATAAATATATTCCAAAAAAATCAAGTGAAATTATCTTAGTAAGAACAATACCTAGTGCAAAATTAAAAAAACTTAATAAACCTTCATCAAAAAAACTGAAAAATTTATTTATATTCTTTTTTTTAAAAAATATATTTATCATATTCAATTTAGGAGATATTTAAGAAAGATTAATTCTTTATTAACTTTATAACCCTCTTTAAATCTTGATACTATTCTATAGAGGAAATAAATAATAATAACGTCATAAAATTTATGATGTAGTTTATATTGAATCAAATATAGGGATAAGCGAAATGGAAGTTTAAATTTAAAATAAAAAAGGTGAAAGTAAAAGTGAATTATATCTAACCCCTCTATTCCTTTTTTAATTATAGATTCATAATCTAATAAAATAATCTTTTCTTTGTAAATAACAATATTTTCAGATATAAAATCACCATGATTTTCCACTACTAAGTAATTATATTTGTTGAAATCAATAATTCTTTGAAAATCCTTTTTTAAATTTTTAAAAGGTGAATTCGTAAGATCATTTATTAAATTTTTAATAAATGGATGATATTTTAACTTTTTACTATTATATAAACTACTATTAATCATTACAGAATTTTGATAATTACTTTCAATTGATGATCTATTTGCATATGAAGAATCAATGTAATTAACAATAAAAAAAAATTTATTTTTAAAATATCCTTTATGTACGATAACGGGAGAGTAAAAAAAATTTTTATATATATTTAATATTTTCGTATTGATATATTCATATTTAATTAAATTATTAAATTTACTCTCCCGACTAATCTTAACAATATATTTTTTCTTTGAGCCGCAGATTAAAATCAAATCTTTTTTGTGGTTCGATGATGGAATAACTGATGTGTAAAAGATATGATCATTCAATTTATCCGCTAAGAATAAAATAAAACTTCCATCATTATTTAAGAAAAGTTTTTTTTTAAAAATTAATCCAAAAAATAAGAAAAAATATTTGATTTTAAAAGTGTAATTTAAGAGAGAGATGGAGTTTATTAGTAATTTAAAATTTCTAATTGATAGTTTAAAATAAAAAAAAGATGAATGCCTTTTTGTTTTATAGTAATACCCTTTTGTTAAATAATTTTTATAACTATCCATATAGATTAATAGTAAGTATAAAATTATGATTTAATTTTGTTAAAAACATTACAGCATTTTTAAAATTTCTTCTGAGTATGTATTTTTTTTCATTTTTCTTAAAATCTTTTTGCTGTTATTAGAATATTCTTTAAAAAGATTTCTGTTTTTATGCATATTATGCAAGATTGAAATTAATGTAGATAGATTATTAGGATTAAATATTCTTCCATTATATTGATCGATGACCCTATGTGATAACTCACCAATTGAATTAGAACAAATTATTGGTAAATGGAATGATAATGCCTCATCAATAACAATACCATAGGGCTCACCTAAAGATGGAAAAATAAAAGCATCAGAATTTAAATAATAATTTAGTAATGATTCATGTTGAATAAAACCAACATATTTAATATTTTTTAAATTATTAAATTTCTTTATAAATTCAATTTCATAACTTCCTGTTCCTACAAATGTGAAAGTGTAATTTTCTCTAATTACTCTACTTTGTATTGAAGCATCAATAATTAAATCAATACCTTTCTCGGGCGTTATTCGTCCTACATACAATAAATTAATTTTTTTTTGTCCTGGAGGAATATAATTATTTTTATAATTAAAACTAGAAACATAATTCCAAGGAGCAAAAAAATACTTCTTTTTTAAAAAAAGGTAATGAGAACACTGATCTTTTGCATCCTTACCGGTAAATTGAAAACCTGAGACTAAGAAATTAAAAATAAAATACCTCATAAATTCATTGAGTAATTTTTTTTTTCTCCACGTTTCATAATTTTTAACATACCCAATAATTACATTTCTAAAAAATAACCTTGAAAAAAATATAAAGATCAGGTTTTTTAGATGGTAATGAAAAGTTACAAGTAAATCATATTTTAGTGTAAACAAAAAAAAGAAACCTTTATTATTTAAAAAATGGTACTCAAAATTCCATTTCTTTTCATCAAAAACCCAATTCCTAATACTGTTGGTATAAGACGAAAATAAGACTATTATTTTCAGATTAGGGTTCTTATTAAGATCATTTAATCTATCTATCAAAGATGGAGATGGAATGAGGTACCAAAAGATAATTGTTTTTTTTTTCAATTAGGCAAACCTTATAATTTATTTCTTTTTTTATGGATCATACCTTTATTTTAAACAAAATAAATCTATTATCGAAATAAAAATTATTTCCATATATGTGAAATGATAAAAATTAATTAACATAAAAGTTTTTACTTAATTCTAAGGATTTGAAGTTTTGAATGAACAGAAGAATCTTTAATTATTAAAATTTTTCTTCATAATTGCCTCAGCAATTTTAAAATCAGAAATATTGTCAATGTCGATTGAATCTTGAATATCCATTATAAAAGGAACCGCATCATAATAAAGTGTTTTCAAATTACTATCTAATAAATCTTCAATTCTTCTAATATAAATTGCGCCATTAGGCCTATATAATTTTTCTTGGTCTTGGCTTCGAGTATTTCCAGTTATCATTGGACTGTTTTTAAATACAGGATCCCATTTTTTATTTTTTAATTTAAATGCAAAAGAAATTGGAAACGTAAATTCTGTTGCAGAAAAAACCGGTTTATTAATAGATTCGAATAGTTTTATGGCCTCTTCGATATGATGTTTATTTCTAAATGGAGCTGTTGGCAAGGCCAGAATAAATGCTCCTTTAAGACTAGAAAATATTTTTTTATTATTATTTTTTAAATAGTCAAAAATTTTAATATTATCAGAGGCATCATTTAATTCTCTGTAGTCCAATGTAATCTTTTCTGAATTGATATAAGATTTAACAATATTCCAATAATCTAGTGAGTCAGTTGAGAATTTCACTTCACTTATTTTTTCACATTTTACAAGTGCCTCTAAAGTCCAGATAACTAAAGGCTTACCATTTAATAGTTTAATATTTTTATTTTTTAATCTTTTCGAACCTGATCTGGCTGGCACAAAAGCTACATATTTACTATTTTGTAATTCCATACCTTAATTAATAATTCCTCAAAAACTAAATTTAAATTTTAAGAAGATTATGGTTAATAAATTTTTCCAAGGGAAGATTGTTGATAAAAAAATCAATCTTATTATAAATATCATCATTAACTGCTAACAAAGGCAGCCTTTCATACCTGCTCATAAAACCTCTACTCTGAAGAGCAGCTTTAATTGATAAGTGCCATCCATAATTTTGTACTATTTCTGTAAAAAAGGGAATTTCCACCTCAGATATAATACTTTTGATTCCTTTATGATCTGACTTTTTATACATTTCCCAAAACAACACAGCCAACTTCGGCTCAAATACCCCTATTCCATTTAACCAAGATTGACATCCTATATCTGCAAAACGTAACCACTGTCTTTTTCCACCACCTGAAATAATAATACTTAGTCTATCTCTAATTTTTGAAATAACTTCATTTGAGTAAGTATCATCTTTAGCATCTTCTTTAATTGCAATAATATTTTTTATGTCAGCTAATTTATCTAATAATTCAATAGGCCAATTTATTGTGTGTCCACCATGTCCACTTATAAATGGCATCTCATGAATTAATATACCGATGTTCGAAGAGTCTGCACATACCCTATAGTGCTTAACGACTTGTTCAATACTATAAAATTTTTCTCTAAATATTAAAGAAATAAGGTCAGCTCCAATATTCTCAGCATGTTTACAAAAATCCACAGATGTAAACGTTGGACAATGTAAAGGGTCTGCCACTATAACGATATTGTTACTTCCATAACTTTTCACAACCCTTGTGACAAAAGTATTTAATATTTTTATTTCTTCCCATGAAAGCTCACTAAAACGACTGTTGTAACCCATTACATAAAAAATTCGAGCTCCAGATTGATAAGCGTAACTTATATAACTTTCAATTTTTTCAAAATCAATATCATCATTATCTTTAAAGGGAACTACAACTGAAAATACAGGGCCTTTTATCCTTGAGCGTAAATCTTCTAAATTTTCCATTTATATTTAGTAGCCGTAATTAGCTAACTTGTTAAGAGCAATTCGAAAGCCTTGTCCATCATCATCATGACCTTGCCATATTTCTGGCAATAAAGTAGCTCTATTTTTAATTTTAAGCAATACGTTTAATAATTTTCTAAAATTAATATTTCCCTCACCAATTTGTAAACCCTCTTCAGACTGGTTTGCTGCATCTGAAATATGAATATGTGCTATGTAAGGTGATATTTTATCAACGAAAGAATAAATATCTTCATTTGAAAAATTACACCACATATAACTATGGGATATATCCAAACAAATCTCAATCTCATTATTTAATTCATTTAAAATATTAGTTATATTATCTGAACTTGTGAATTGGTTATGAAAAGCTTGGCCACCAAAATGCCAAGGATAAGGTGGCATCGTTTGTGCTAAAAATCTACAGTTATACGTATTTAATTTTTTATAATTTTTAATGAAATTTTTTATCATTTTAAATTGTTCAGACTTTTCCAAAAACTTATCTTTAGAGTGACCACCACAATTTACAATTACTTTTGGCCTTTGTTTAAAGTTTAAAAGTTCGCATATTTTTATTGTCTTTAAAAAAACTTCATCTAATAATTTTATAGAATGATTTGAAACATCAGCATTTTCAGAAAATAAGTCAATAATAAAATCCTCATTAAATTGCTCAGGTGCATGAATAATAACCTCTGAATCAAAAGGATATTTCAATATCTCTTCATCTTTAATGGTTAAGTCTTTGGCTGATAAATGGAACTCAATGGCTGGTGGTTTAAATAATTTATGTAATTTGTATACGTCTCTGTGTCTTACTGGTATTGCCCATTTAAAATTATTAATATTCCTAATTTTTTCGGTATGTTCTTTTTGTTGTAAATCTTTTATTTGAAATGGTTCCTCACTTTTTATATCCCTTAATGATTGCCTTCCAATTAATGCATTTTTATATTTTGGGTTTAGACCATTGCCTGGTGATCTAATTGTTATATTTGATTCATTTATTACATCACCTTTTTTTATTGGGCTTGAGCAAAAAATTGATTTTGCCAATGCAACTCGATTTATTGCCTCACCTTGAGTTATTTCTCTTTTGTAACCAATGCCAAAAGATTTAGAAATATCATCTAAATATTTTTTTAAATATAAAAACTCATCCGGAAGAAGGCTAATTTTGTGATCGTTGCCCTCCTGATTCTTATCAAGAGTAAAATGCTTTTCAATAACCTGAGCTCCTTTTATAAAAGCAGCTAAGGGAATATGAAACCCTCTTTCATGACCGGAATAACCAATTACTGACTTAGTTTTGGATTTCAGAGTATCGATATAATCAAGATTAACATCTGTGTATGGTGTTGGATACGTTGAGTTTGTATGGCATAACACGTAATTTGAATAATTGTCCTCAAGAATTTTTATTGCAGAATCGATATCTTCATCATTAGACATCCCCGTAGATAAAATTATGGGCTTTTCGGTTTCAATAACAGCATTTAGTAAATCATAATTACTTAAATCACAAGAACCAATTTTATAACCATCCATTCCATAATGTTCTAATCTTTCCAGGCTAGGAAGGTCAAAAGGCGTACAAAGAGGAGTAGTCCCAACCTCTTTACAAAAATCAAAACATTCAAATAACTCTTCATGTTTTAGAGAGTTTTTTTGCAAAAGATTGACTACATATTCAGTAGATAAATCTTGTGAACGTCTTAAATCTCCATAAAGTGCATTTAAATCGCGCATTTGAAATTTTACAATATGGGCGCCTGAGTGTTTAGCCTTTTTAATAAGCTCAAAGGCATTCTTAATTGAACCATTATGATTATTTCCAATTTCAGCAATGAGAATAAAATCTTCTTTACTTCGTATAGAGT
>Ga0181590_10005149_pt1 | contig 10809 bp, 7 predicted proteins | sample 071ome_34_FD_132446 | JGI IMG/M metagenome (GOLD analysis project Ga0181590, IMG submission 132446) | Coastal salt marsh microbial communities from the Groves Creek Marsh, Skidaway Island, Georgia - 071411BT metaG (megahit assembly) | ecosystem: Environmental > Aquatic > Marine > Intertidal zone... | reverse complement strand
CTCAAAGTGGCTACTGGCTGTTCCATTTTCAAATCGTCCCTTGTGGTGCAATACCATTTCACAAGCATGCCCTTCAAAGTGGCCTTTGAAATATTCTGTCCCGATAAACTCTGCCAGCGTATCCGTCACATGACAAATGCGATATTCCAGAGAACTGCTGCCAAGCAAAGCGCCTATGTATTCTTGCTCCACTTTAGCGAGCCTCAGCTTTTCCCCTTCCGTTACGCTGTTAAGATCCTGTTCCTGCCAGGATTTGATATTGAATCGTCCTACTAATGCTTTCATAAACGGCCTCACTATTGAAAGCACTATTCTCGCAGCTGCTTAGGTTGTGATCTAAAACTGCCGTTAATCAGTTTCGAAGATTTGATTAGTATTGAGATTTGACAACGATATTAAAACTTACTCCATTGAAACGATATCTGACCTGATCCATCGTATTTGGCCACAAGAAGCGCTTGATAACATCGTAACCGCTCTTACCATAGTTGTTGAAAGGTCAGTCATTGATCATCGTGTTCCCGGGTGGCACACGCATCCCGGGTTTTAATAGCTGCTCAGTCACATCAGCCGCTATACCACGAACAAATTCATCACCATCAACAGCAAAGGGAGCGTATGCTTTACTTCAATTGTGAGTACTATGAGACCTATTCAACATCCCTTACCAATAGCACTGCATTGTTGTAGGTCGTTGGCTGCCAGGAAATTCTCGCAGGTATAACCTGAACCCTATAGGCCTCTTTTGCTACTCGACCTGGAGTTGAAGTCCATATATAGCCGGTATTCGCTGTAGGGAAAATGTCGCTATTAAAAGTGACCTCAGCACTGCTATTGAAATCAGCCAAAGAGGTTAATTCTTTCAGATTGGGCAGTCGCCAACCTTCCAGCCCGGCAAATTGATTCGACATGGCCAGCTGCAAAGCTTGATACCAGGTCTGGGTTAGCACAGCACCTTCACACACCCCATTGGTTGCATTAAAAGTTTCTCCCGAAGTACAACGCTGCCACATCAATCCTGTAACGATATCGGTTACGGTATTATTGTCATTGATAATAAAGCGCTCGCTGGATTGAGTTGCCAGACTCTGGCCACTGACCAGTATGGCTGGAAACTCAGCCCCAGCTGGATAATTTAGAAACGTACTATAATTCGTATCATAAAATGTTGAGAGACCATCACTTTGTTCAATTATCCAGTATTTCCCCATAGGCCATAAATTATCAGCAAATCGTTTTTCAAAACCTCCGTGATAATTCACAACAGAGATTAACTCCAACAAGGCAGGGACACGCCAATCATCAATTCCACAAACAGAATCCACCGTTGGCGTTGCATCAAATACTGCTTTTGGCAAAAGCTCTTTGCGCCAGACTAAACCAGTGACATTGTCACGAACACAGGACCAATCTACCGCACTGAACGCCAGTTCATTGCCATCCTGATCCAGCTTGCTAAAACTGAAACCTGCTTCTCCATCAGTATCATCTTTATTATCTGCATCACGCCCATAGACAGCATCCTGGCCACCGGGCACAGAGTCCCCGCTCTCACTCACCTCGCCATCGCTAATTTTTGTAGTATTAGTATCCGCACAACCGAACATTCCACCTGGATCTCGATCAGCATCATCAATTTGACGGACGCATTGGGTCTGACCACTATCATTCAGAGGATGAGTTTTCCAATAAATGGTAAAGCTGGAAATAGTCAGAGGGAGTGACGCAAGGCCTGCATCATTGGTCACTGTAAGTTGACAATCATCATAGGTACCATTGGCCAGCGCATCGAAAGTGATGGTATTTTCGCCAACCACAACCTGACTATTAACAGAAGAACAGTGGCCAATGAAATTCAGAGTGCCAGCTGAATCTGAATAGAACTTATATTCAGGCGTAAAGCTATGAACCGTCCCCAATGCGGCCACTTCGCTTAAAACAGGTTTAACCTGTGGATCCACAGGGGGAGGCGTGCCTGGGCCAGCAGGAGGTTGATTACCACCCGAGCCTGAGCCACCACAAGCAGTTAACGACAGAGTAATCGTCAACACACCAAACTTACGCATACTTTAGTCCCTTAATGATGAGAGTTTTTTTTATCATGTTACCCGCGAATGGATTAACCTCCAACTGTTGATCGTTCAGCCCCACTAGCCGCAATTTGACAACATCATCCGTGATAAGAAAGAATCTTAATTTTTAACAGGTTTCTTTTATGGCTGATGACATAGCAGACAGGCTTTTGGATTGCGCCTGCGAGATGTTTCTGGAGAAAGACTTCCATAGTGTCAGCATCCGCGCACTTGCCGAGGGTGCAGGAACCAGCAGCGGCATGATCAAATATTACTTCAATAACAAGCAGGGCTTATTTGAAGCCATGATCAAGCGGGAATATGGCCGCATTCTTGATATTTTGCATGGCATTATTATGCAGGAAGAGCTGCTTGATTTTACTCACATCATGAATCAGGTGATGGAGGTCTATGAAACCAACCCGAATATGCCGAAGTTTATCGCTAAAACATACCTGCTGAGGCAAGGCCCCGGCAGTCACTTTCTGAATGAGATGTTCGAATACGAACGTCGCACTATTCAAAGCTGGGTTGTTGATGTCATTAAAGAAGGCAAGATTGATCGCAATACCGACGCCGAGGTGGTCAGAATGGCGTTTATGTCGCTCACCCTCCTGCCCGCCATGATGCAAGACACCCTCAAGCACAGCTATGGTGATGAGGGTTACCAGACATTTCGCCATAATTATGCCGTCTTTTGTGGCGATATGATTTTGAATGCTGTTAAGCCCAAATCTCGCTCCTGATACGAGTGTTAAATCAAAAACGCCAAATTGATTTACGATCTTGCTTTATCTGCATGGTCTATTTCGCGATTATGACTGCAAAGCCACCTATTAATCGGCCATTTGAGAGTCATTATGAGAGCTGTATATCAAACCCGTAGCGGCAAGCCTGATGTATTACAACTAGGGGGACTACCTACTCCCGATTGCACCGATGATCATATTCTGGTCGACAACCTGGCCACCAGCGTCAACCCAAGGGACTGCCTGATTCGCGCAGGTCGTTATCAATTGCAGTTTTTAGTCCCTAAATTCCCGCTGGTATTAGGCAGTGATTGCTACGGGCGGATTTTATCCACAGGCTCTAAGGTGAAAGGCTTTAAAGCTGGCGATCTGGTATATGGGTTAAAAAATCCATCCCACGGCTTAGGCACTTATGCGAATCGGGTTGTCATCTCTCCAGACAACATAGCCCTGGCACCAAACAATATTACTGCTGAGCAAGCGGCCGGTGTGCCTTTATGTGGCCTGACGGCCTGGCAGGCACTGATGGATCATGGGCAGTTAAAAGCTCAACAACGTACATCAGGCCAATCTAATAAATCACTACGGATCTTAATCATTGGTGCCAGTGGTGGTGTGGGCAGTTTTGCGGTGCAGATAGCGAAAGCGCATTCTACCCCTGATGCTCTAATACAGGTCGATGGCATCTGCAGTGCAACAAATGCGGACTTTGTTCGCTCATTGGGGGCAGATAATACCTTCGACTATAAATCTCAGGATATAAAAACGCTGCAAGGCCAATACGATATTATTTTCGATACCATTGGCAAACATTCTTCGATCACATGCCAGCATTTACTATCTAAAAACGCTACTTTCGTTACGACTGTGCCTGCACCGACCATGTTATTGAAACACTTGAACAGTAAATTATTATCAATGTTTTCAATGCCACATATTCGTAATCGTGTGGTAATGGTCAAACCCGATCAAACTCAACTCACCGCTATTACTGAGTTGATCGAAGCAGGAAAGATTATTCCGGCGATAGACTCTGTGCATTCTCTGGAACAAGCTGCGGCCGCTCATTTACGCAGCCAGAGTCAACGCGCCGTGGGTAAAATCATCATTCGCACCAGCGACACCTGATTCCAAATTCAAATGGAGATTTGGCTATGATGAAAGAGTCATTCGAATCTAAACTCTGGCGCTGGGGTGGCAACCTGTTCCCCGCCTATCGAGGCACAGGTGCCCGGGTTATCCGTATTGGTGCAGACTTCCATGATGTTGTCATTAAACTGCCCTGCAATTGGAAAACTAAAAACCATATGGGAATTACGTGGGGTGGAAGTCTTTATGCAGCCTTAGACCCCATATACGGGTTGATGCTGTATAAGTTATTAGGCCGACAATATCGGGTGGTAGATAGTAAAGCTGAGATACGCTTTCTTAAGCCTGTTAAAGAAACTATGTATGCCCATTTTCATATCAGAAAAAAGGATCTACATATATTAGAGAAAGAGCTAACAGTCGCTGAAAAAGCCAACATGCATCTTACAGTCAGCTTGAAAAATAAAGCCGGTACAGTTCATGCCAGCTGCGATAAGTTAATTCACATTAGTCGCTTATCGCAGCTTTTATAGACTCAGAACTCTAGTTACCAGCAAATACTCTGAAAAGTGCGATTCAAAGGGCAAATATTGATGCCCTCTTTCTCCAGTTGATGTTCTGCAGCCAGAAGATTCTGCTGGAACTTTTTCGCTTTATCCTGCAGATCAGAATCTTTAAAACGGTATTTAATTTGGTCCATGGTATTTGACCAAAACACATGCTTATGGCCACGGGCAAAGGTATCTACGAATACATTGCTGCGGAATCGATCTTCTGGGTCACAAGCAAGATCCAACAGTTGCGATTGCGGCATATCTTTTTTAACAGCAGAAAGGCCCGGTGTTTTCAAATGTATCTTATTGAAAGAATAACGTTCACTATCCATTAATACTTCAAATGAATAATGATCTGCGGAGTGTAAAACACATACCTGCCAGATGATGGTTGCAATCGCAGCAGCGGCATCCTGCTCACTAAAGTCAGGAATATAGGTATTCATAAAGCCTTGCCATTCCGACAACTCGCGCTGATTAATCGACGGCATAACTGTATCAACAAAGTCTTTAATGACTTGGTAATAACGTTTACCAAACTCATTAAATGGCAAATTATTGGTTGTGGTGCTCCAAGGTGGTGTTCGCATGCCCGGCTGGATTAACTGCTCGTCAACATCAGCTGCAATACTACGAACAAACTCATCACCATCCACTGCGAATGGAGCATAAGCTTTACTCCGGTCTTGAGCCCGGCGCACCCTTAAAGCTTCATTATTAATGCGCAATGTGAAACGGAGATGTGGGCTCAATAGTTGGAAAAGAGCTCCCTTTTTATTCAGCCGTGACAAACTGGCTGCCGCGGTACAGGGTAAACCAAAGTGGATGTTGCCATGAAAGCGTCCTGCAATTAATAAACTCATACAAGATTGAATATGCAACTTACTAAGATCCCATTGCGCACCATCATCTGGAGTGTATCTTTCGCCATTAAGGAAAGTTAACGATAAGGTTTCCGGCTGGCCAAGGGTCCAGCTCATTTTAGGCCCATGGGTGAAGACATCTTCATCTTTGACTAATGAGTCAACGATTGAGAAATCAACGGTTGCGATACCATTCTGAACTTTCGTTATCCGGCTTACTGGCCCATGTGTCACCCAACGAATCAATAGCTCATCTGGAATAACCTCTACTCTGCGCTCCTCAAGTAACCAAAGTACCTTATTCTTCACCATGCCTTTCAATGTCGGCAAGATGTACGTTGGTTTGCGCCAGAAGTTAAAATCAAGATTTTCTTTAGCCGGTATATTCAGTACCGATGGAATTCCATTCCACTGACTGACCTGCGGACTTTGTTTCACTCCCATTATGGAGGCAAAAAGATATTGCCATGCAGATTTTAACAAAGTTATCAAATCACTGATGGCCAGCACGACACCACCAAATATTGCTTTAAAACTTAAAATCAGTGTTAAAATTTTTTTCCGTAGAGGATTAATTTTATATTTAGAGTTCATCCCACAATACTTCCTTAGTTGACTCTTTCATAAAAGAACAACAGCGGAGTATACATGAAGCAATTACACCTAAAAATCGCTACTTTTTAAAAGCTTGCTCTAAATCATTCATTTTGAATCATGTGAGGACTTAATCACTATAGAAACAACGAAGGTAAGGTTAGTTGCTGCTATTAGTCTGGTACTACAAGTACGTAACTACCAGACTAATCGTTTCCAGGGGCCCTAGCTCAGCGCTGCTGAGCATCCGGGAGTTGGGATAATGATCTGATTTGATTCACTGGAGTGAATTGACGGATTAATAATTCATCAAAGGTTTCTGAGCAATCAAACTTTGCATTTCGCTCATTGTTATTATTGAGCTTGGCATCCCACTCTAAACCGCAACCATGAGATTCAATCACAATACCAGCACCTCCTGAGGAAGAGCTGATGGTAATGGGGTCTGCAGTACCTGAACAATCCCACTTGGCATTGCGCTCATTATTATTCTGCAAATGCCCGTCCCATTCCAAGCCGCATCCATTTGAGTACAGGTGGCCGGTGACGGAGCGAGCTCCAGTGGAGGGATTAATACGAACATCGCTGCTTGGATGGAATATCACCTGATCTGCCGTTCCCGCACAATCGAATTTAGCATTGCGCTCATTATTACTTTGCAGATTGCCGTCCCATTCCATACCGCAACCACCGATCAGTGTATATAGGTAGAAGCTATACGCTTTCCCGTTTTCAATACTCTCTACAGTAGCTAGCATTGAACTTTTATCCCCACGCCAAGCCCAGGTCCATTGTTGATTGCTACCCGCTTGATAGGCTTTGAGGGATAACTTGCTACCGTTGTCTCTGCCATTAGCGGTTAAGGCCAGTTCTGTGTTGTAGATATTTCGTAGGCTATCTCCCTGAATTTCCCAACGATGGTCATCAGAGTCCGTACAAATTGCGATGGTAATTGCTTGGCCATCAACGGCTTGCGCAGCGCTGCCATGGGAAAGACAAAACTCTGGATTTTGATTGCTACGTATAAACTGGTTAGCCACATCGTAGCCCCATTGCTGCCATTGCACGTTAGAACATTTATACACAGTCGCACTCTTATCTTGCGAAGGTAATGTGCCAACAAAATCTAAACAGATTGAAGAGTTTTTAAGTTTAAGATCGCTATAAACTATCGCTTGTGTGTCAGTATTTGGCTTAACAGTAATTGTGTGCCATTGCTGCTCTGGGTTGTGATCAACATAGACTATACCTGCATCACTATCATGGCTATAAGACCATAAACCTGTTTCATCCGTGGAAATGACTTCCAATCCATATTGAGCAAACCGTGCAGGGACAGCAATTTCAGTTGCACCAGTGGCCGTGGTATTTCGATACGTCAGGGTGAAAGTTCCATTCTCTCGATCGAATTGATAATTTTCAATGCGCCCCGAAACTGCACGTGGGTAGATATTCACCAACGCTGCTGCATTGGCACTATCGGATACATTATCGCTGGCAATAGGGCCCCAACCACCAGGACTGCTGTCCCAGTATTCCCATCCCAGATGATTTCTCTCGGCCATTCGTACAACATTTTTTAAGTAGTTAACACCACCCTCCGCGCTAGGACTGTTACCGAACTCTCCCATCACCCAGGCCATGTTATTGCGATAGGCATATTCTTTCTGGTTTCTTTCCCAAAGAGTGACACGAGACCAATCTGTTTCTTTATAGGGAGTACCCTCATGCAGGTCTCGTGGATAAAGGTGTGGAATATAACCCAGGCGGCGCTCTCCACTTCGTGGATCATTGAACATACGCAATGCAGTGCCAAAACCGTGGTTTGCACTAATCGACATAGGCTCTACAAATATATAGCTATCATTATCGACTGTGCGAATAGCATTAATGGTCTTTTGATAAAGATTACTCAACGAACCACCTTCGAATTCACGTACAGCGTTTAGTTTTCCCCAATCTCCTTTATTTCTGGCAATTAACACGTGGCCAATTTCTTCAATATAACTTTCCGGTACCGAGATATTCTGGCTAGCAGCCAGATTACGGATAGTATCCTTAATTAAGCCAGAAAAGGCGTTATAGGGATGTCCATCAATCCAGATGGTGGTCAATACAGCGAAGTTGAGCAGACTCTTATCTGAATCAGTCACCATTTCCATGATCATCTGATCCACAATAGCATTTGGTTCCGTTGGCTCGTTAAACAAGTCATAGCCGATAACAGCCGGATGCCCTGCAAAACGTTCAGCGACCGCCTTCCAGGCTTTAGTAAATTCGTCTTGTAATCCTGTGCTACTGTCATAGAACCTGAGCTGTGATTGCACTACACAGGGAGATGCGGCGACGATCCACCAAGGTGCACCAGGGGCTGGATCTGCTGTGCCCGTAGACGCCCAACCCGGAGCACCATTACCATCACACTGCTCACCCCAATTATCCTGATGCATATCCAGAATGACTTTCATGTTGTTATCAGTAAACCACTGCAGACGAGCTTCTACATCGTCTAGATATTCATGATTGATCACACCGCGCTCTGGCATGACATGATCCCAAAAGATCAGATAACGATGGGTGTTGTAACCTAAATTTTTCGCCTGATGTTCAATATCGGCTTCGGTTTCCCAAGAGCGGCGCATATAGGAATGCTTACCTTTGCCGCTATTCAATCCCTGCAGGATCAGTTGTCGTCCCTGCTCATCGACAATTGGCAGCACACCATTGCCGGTAACATAACCATCTTCATGGGGAAGGGTCGCGTGAGCAGAGAGCGTAACACTGCCCAATAAGACTAACCCGGAAAGGAAAGAGCCCATTCTTTTTCTATTGTTATTTTTATCCATTACTCACCTGGAAGTTTTCATCAAAGAGAAGGTGAAAACATAACCAATCAAATAGCAGGCCGTTATTCTCTTGAGCGCATTCAGTTACCCAATGAGCTCATTTTAGTACTTTTCAGCTCACATAATTTGGAGAATAATAGGACGCAAACAGCCATATAAAAATAACAAATGGAAATGGGCTTCTGATGAACAAAACGTTAAAACTATCGAAGTTCTATATGCTGCACCTGAAGTCGCATTTGGCGGAACTTTCTTCCCCCCCCAGTAGTGCTCATTATTTCAATAGAGATCATTCTAATCCTGCATCTGTATCCGTTCCGGTTTCTGATTTTTTAGATATTTGTGAATTTGCAAAAGACAAATTGGCTAACCCACTATTTTCCCTAAGTGTAGCCACTTCGACCATGCTACCAAGCCATGGCATTTTAGGTTTTCTTTTGAAGAGCTGTAATAACCTTTCTGAAGTCATAAAACATGGCTACCGCTTCCAAAACATATCCCGTTCTGGCTGCTACAGTACTATTCAATATGATGCACTCAATGCTATAAGCATCCTGGATACCAGTCAGTTTAACCCAGAGTTTATTGCTCCATTTGTAGAGTATTGCCAAGGCAACTTATTCGCAATTGCCAGTGAACTAACGGGTCTGGATAACGAAATCGTTGCAAAAGAGATTCACTTTCGTCATAAACCAAGAGCTTCTATTGAAAAATACCATGAATACCTGAATGCAGAATCGATTCTCTTTTCTCAACCTGACAACAGAGTGATTTTTTCGCGCGCTTTGATGAATCTTCCACTTTATATCTCAGACAGTTCCATGAAAGATTCTTTCTTAAAAGAAGCGAAGCGAATCTCCAATAGTTTGTGCGGCCAACAACCCACGCGAATGCTTATCTATCAACTTCTACAGCAACAGACTCCATTCCAATTATTAACACTGGAAGATTGTGCGTCCCAAATATCAATCAGCACTAGCACGCTTAAGCGACGCCTTTTAATTGAAAAGACCAGTTACCAGAAAATTCTGAATGAAGTGAGAACCAATATGGCATGCCAATTACTATCAACCAGCCATTTACCGATACAGGATGTATCTCATCAACTGGGCTTCAGCAACGCTGCTGCTTTTAGTCGAGCATTTAAGCGCTGGTTTAGGGAAACCCCGCTTCAATATAGAGAGAGAACAAGCTCAAAGGAGAGAAAATAGAGGTAACAAGAACTGTTATTCCTTAATGATAGGTAAAATAAAAAACAAAGGTGCTTATGAGCTCCTGACAAGGCATTTCAGATAACACCTTATCAGGAACCTCAGTTGACAGTCATTCGGCTAAACGCTTATCCATTCAACCGTAACACTGCTTAATTCAATAGATCTTTTGACTTCATAGATTTATCGAATACTGATGCCATACAGTCGCATCGAATCCCAGGCTGGATCACAGTCAAACTTAGCATTGCGCTCATTATCGACAGCATCACCACCCGCCCATTGCAGGCCGCAACTGTCATTAAGCGTACTGATGCGTACACTGGCGGTTGTGCCATCTGAATCACTGATGATCTTCATCAGGTCCCCTTGACTTGAACAATCAAACTTGGCGTTTCGTTCGTTGCTATCCAGGTCACTGTCCCATTGCAGCCCACACATATAACCACCTGCTGCCGTGCGGATATAGCCTTCGATACTTGGCTTGCCACCGGTAGTGGAAGCTGACGCTACAGGGACAAAGAGCAGCGGATCACCCTTAGAGGCGCAATCGAACTTGGCGTTGCGCTCACCGGAACCTGCGTCACCACCATTCCATTCCAGCTCGCATGAGCCGACTGTGGTTTTCATAAAGAAGTTATATTTCTGGCCCACTTCCATCTTGGCAATATCTGCAATACCGTCGCTGTAATCAACGGTGTGCTCAGGTGTCAGCCATAATCCTTCTTCCTTTTGATCGCTATAGTTCACCCATGCATGTGGCTTGCCATTCATCGCTACTTTCAGCCATTCATTTTGTTGGCTATTGGTTGGCATCGCAAAAGAATAGCT
>Ga0181590_10005138_pt1 | contig 10822 bp, 7 predicted proteins | sample 071ome_34_FD_132446 | JGI IMG/M metagenome (GOLD analysis project Ga0181590, IMG submission 132446) | Coastal salt marsh microbial communities from the Groves Creek Marsh, Skidaway Island, Georgia - 071411BT metaG (megahit assembly) | ecosystem: Environmental > Aquatic > Marine > Intertidal zone... | reverse complement strand
GGAACCGTCAACACTCTTATGCTGGGTATCAGACCTGATCCCGCGAAGCCGATCGTCACCCTTCGGTTGGTTTACGTCGATCCAACTCAGTTCGCGCCGGAATCCTCAAGTAGCTGAACTGCGGGCGGGGGCACGACGGTGACGGTTTCCTTTTTTGCAGGTGCCATGACCGAAGCCTCGCCTCTGGCAATCTCCTTGCCATCCTGATTTTTCACCGTGGTCGATAGCTTTAGCCAGGGTTTGCTTTCATGCTTTTCAACGACTTCCAGAAAAACAGTGACGGTATCCCCCAGCAATACAGGCGCCCTAAATTGAAGATTCTGCCCGAGATAAATAGTGCCAGGGCCGGGAAGTTCTAATGCTATGGCCGCCGAGACAAATGCACCCGTCAGCATACCGTGAGCAATACACTCCCCAAACTGGGTGGTTGCCGCGTATTCGGGATCTAAGTGCACAGGGTTGTGATCGCCCGATACCGCGGCGAACAGCTCGACCTCTCTTTCGGTGACGAGACGGCTATAGGTTGCGGTATCACCGACATTAATTTCGTCGATAGTGAGATTGGTGATTTGTGTGGCTGCTTGCATGGACTGCACCTTCTTTTATGGGCGTTCTGAGGCTGATGTGTCTTGGAATAGGGAAAAACTGTACGTCATCCCTTAGAATAGCAGGCTCTTGGGTGCCACTGCATCCACTTATGGCGCAATCAAGACGGGCGGCGGGGGATAGCGTAGCCCCGACTTATCATGTGGGGAATTCTTATGCTTCAAGCTGAACTCAATCAGGCGATTGCTCAGGCACTGAGCAACGTTGGTATAGAGATGAACATCGATACCGAACGCTTTCCCAATATCGTGGCCCTTTTCGAAGATGCTTTTGCCAGACATGGGCAGCTTACTGCCGGCACTAGCCTTGGACATGACCTTAGCTATCAGGATCTTGATCGCCTTACCCGTGACTTTGCTGCCTGGCTTCAACAGGGGTCAGGCTTGCAACGAGGTGACCGAGTCGCGGTTCAGATGCCCAATCTTATTCAGTACCTCGTGGTGGTTTTGGGCGTTTTGCGTGCAGGAATGGTTGTGGTTAATACCAACCCCCTCTACACCGAGCGCGAGGTCGAGCACCAGTTCAATGATGCGGATGTGAAGCTTCTGGTAGTGCAGGCGAACGTTGCCCGAAATGCGTCGCTGGTGCTGCCAAAAACCTCGGTGGAGCAGGTAATAGTCACCGAGCTCGCTGATCTTCACCCCGCACCCAAGCGTCACATCATTAATCTGGTTGCAAAATACGTTAAAAAGCTCGTACCTCCGTTTGATATCCCGGGCGCAATGAAATTACGAAACGTGTTGAAGGCTGGACGAGCCCTTGAGTTCCAACCTGTGCCAGCAGGTGCGGATGAGCTTGCCATGTTGCAGTACACTGGCGGGACGACCGGCGTGGCGAAAGGAGCCATGCTTTCTCACGGCAATCTGGTTGCGAACGTTATGCAGTGCGACGCTTTTTTTGCGTCCCACAAGCTAGCTGGCGCCGGTGATATTTTCATGCAGCCACTGCCGGTCTATCACATCTATGCTTTTACGGCCTCCATGTATAGCTTGTATGTTGGCGCTCAAACGGTATTTATCCCGAACCCAAGGGATCTTCCATCCCTGGTAAAGGCGTTCGAGCAATACAAGCCTCGACTGTTTTGCGGGCTCAACACGCTTTTTGTTGCACTCTGCAACGACGCTGCATTCAAACAACTGGACTTTTCCACCCTTAAAGTCACTCTCTCGGGGGGTATGGCCTTAACCGAGGCAGCAGCAGCCGAGTGGCAAGACATTACCGGCTGTGTGGTGTCGGAGGGTTACGGACTCACCGAGACATCCCCCGTGGCCACGAGTAATCCGGGAGGCGCGCAGCAAATAGGAACAATAGGCTTGCCAGTTCCCTGCACCGAGGTGCGGGTTATCAACGATCAGGGAGAACCACTTGGACTTGATGAAGCGGGCGAACTCTGCATAAAAGGGCCGCAGGTAATGCAGGGTTACTGGCGGCGACCAGAAGCTACTGCGGAGGTCATCTCCCCCGAGGGTTGGTTTGCCACAGGGGATGTTGCGGTAATTCAATCCGACGGCTACCTGCGTATCGTGGATCGCAAGAAGGACATGATCGTTGTCTCCGGCTTTAACGTATACCCCAACGAACTTGAGGATGTGTTGAGCAAACATCCGGCCGTGCTTGAGTGCGCAGCCGTAGGCGTTCGCGACGAAACCAGTGGTGAAATCGTGAAGATGTTTGTGGTGCCTCGTGATGCGTCTCTCACTGAGCAAGCGGTGAAAGACTATTGCCGCGAGCACCTGACTGCCTACAAGGTGCCGCGACTTGTTGAATTTCGTGAGGACCTTCCCAAAACCAATGTTGGCAAGATTCTGCGTAGAGAGTTACGCGACGCGTCCTGACTTAGTTATCCCGGTAAAGGATTTCTTACGTGTCTAAGGGAGAGGCTCCGCCAGCAGCTCATCGATCACCTGCACCTCGTCGTCTGCCTGAGAGGATCCACTTCCCTGCGGAGCTGCCTATTGCCGAGCGCCGGCAGGACATTGCCAGCGCAATTGCGAACCATCAGGTCGTCATTGTTGCCGGTGAGACAGGCTCAGGTAAAACCACCCAGCTGCCGAAAATATGTCTAGAACTGGGTCGTGGACTCGAAGCCCGAATAGGGCACACCCAACCCAGGCGTCTCGCCGCCAGAAATGTCGCGCAGCGCATTGCCGATGAGCTCCATAGCCCACTGGGAGAATTGGTGGGGTATCAGGTCCGATTTACCGACTCGGTCTCGGAGCAAACGGCGATCAAGCTAATGACTGACGGTATTTTGTTGAACGAGCTTCAGCGCGATAAGGATTTGCGCCAGTACGACACCCTCATCATCGATGAGGCGCATGAGCGCAGCCTGAATATCGACTTCATTTTGGGCTATTTGAGCCGCCTGTTACCGAGGCGACCCGACCTGAAGGTGATTGTGACCTCAGCCACCATCGATGTTGAACGCTTTTCAAGCCATTTCTCAGATGCTCCAATCATTGAGGTGTCGGGGCGTACTTATCCCGTTGAAGTCCATTATCTGGGTGGCGATGACGAACAGGAGGAGGCTGACTCGGAACAGATAGCGCGGTTGCTCGACGATATCGAACAGGAGGTATTTGGTCCCCGGGGGGATGTCCTTGTTTTTTTGCCCGGGGAGCGAGAAATTCGGGAGCTGTCGCGCAAGCTGAGAGGCAGTGACCAGAGGCAAGTGCTGCCTTTGTACGCTCGATTGAGTGCCGCCGAGCAGAATCGGGTATTCAATCCGTCGGGCTCTGGCTTGCGCATAATTCTCGCTACCAACGTGGCGGAGACCTCCTTAACCGTACCCGGCATTCGCTATGTCATAGACAGCGGAACCGCAAGAATCAGTCGTTACAACTATCGCTCACGCTTGCAGCGCCTTCCCATCGAAAAAATTTCTCAGGCCAGCGCCAATCAGCGCAAAGGTCGTTGCGGGCGTATTGCCGCCGGTGTTTGTTTTCGTCTGTACAGTGAGTCGGATTTTTTAGCGCGCCCTGAGTTCACCGATCCAGAAATTCTGAGAACCAATCTCGCGGCGGTCATCTTGCGAATGCTCGAGCTTCGCTTGGGCAAAGTCTCTGCATTCCCCTTCATCGACAAACCAGAGGCGTCGATGGTGCGTGAGGGATATAAGCTTCTCGAGGAGCTGGGTGCCGTCTCAAGTAAGGGCGGGCTCACCAGTCTCGGGCGAAAAATGGCACGGCTACCGATTGACCCAAAGCTGGCGCGGATCATTCTCGAGGCAGCAAACAACAATGCCCTGACGGAAACTCTCGTCATTGTCAGCGCGCTCTCTGTGCAGGATCCTCGAGAGCGGCCCTCGGAGAAACAGACCCAATCAGATCAGGCGCATGCGCGCTTTCACCATGAGTCTTCTGACTTTTTAAGCTGGATAAACTTGTGGCGGTACGTTGAGGAGCAGCGGCAAGCCCTCAGCCAAAATCAGTTTCGCAAACGTTGTAAACAGGAGTTCATGTCCTATCTACGACTGCGAGAGTGGCGAGATATTCACGGCCAGTTAGTGGTGGCCAGCCGTCAGCTGGGTTTTACGGTGAGACCAAGCCTGCCAGACGAACATCATTACGAGGGCATTCATCGCGCCCTGCTGGCCGGATTTCTCGGACAAATCGCTCAGCAGGATGAGGGCAGGATATTTAACGCCGCGCGTAATCGAAAGCTGCAAATTTTCCCCGGGTCGCGATTATTTAAAAAACCGCCGAAATGGCTGGTTGCTGCTGAGATCGTGGAGACCACACAGGTGTTTGCAAGGCAGTGCGGGACTATCGATCCAGCGTGGTTACTCAAAACGAACCCCTATCTGTTAAAGCGCCATTATTACGAGCCCGCGTGGCAACAGCGCTCCGGACGCGTCATGGCGAAAGAGAGGGTTTCCCTATTCGGCTTGGTGATTAGCGACGGCCGCCGCGTCCACTACGGCGATGTCGCGCCCGGAGAGTCCCGGCAACTGTTCATTCGTGAAGGCTTGGTCACCGGTGATTACAAGTCGCCTCCCGATTTCCTAAAGGCCAACATGGCACAAATTCGGGCCGTTCAGGATTTGGAGTCCCGCGCCCGCCGGCAGGACTTGCTGGTGGATGAGGAGGCGCTGTTTTCGTTCTATGACGAGCGTATTCCGGCCCACTGCGTCAGCGCAGGTACCCTTGAAAAATGGCTTCGAGCCGAGCCCGATGCCGATAAGCATCTGCGTTTATCCAGAGCCCATATTTTGACCCGGGACCCGGGTAGTGAATTGCTTGAGCAGTTTCCTTCCCAGCTGTTTTTGGGGGATACGGTATATCGGTTGACCTACCGTTTCGAACCCGGTCGAGATCGGGATGGCGTCTCGGTCACTGTTCCTCTTGCACTACTAAATCGCGCGCCGCGCTATCGATTTGAGTGGCTGGTTCCGGGGTTACTACGAGAAAAGTGCATTGCGATGGTAAAGAGCCTGCCAAAGCAGCTCCGTAAGCAGCTGGTACCGGTGCCCGATGTGGTTGATGAAGTGTTGGCTGAGATGACGCCGGAGGATGTACCCCTCACGGAAGCACTTGGTAGCGCCTTGGCACTGTTGCGACGGGTTCGTGTTAGCCCGGCGGATTGGGCTGTAGAGAACCTGGATGATTATTACAGCATGAACATACGGGTGGTCGATGATCGAGGTCGGTTGCTGGCTGAGAGCCGCAACATGGCCGAGCTAATCGACCTTTTTCGACAAGATGGAAGCAGTGCGGCAGTGTCTTCTGTTTCTGATTTTCCCGCTCGTGACAGCATTGAACGCTGGGATTTTGATGCCTTGCCTGAGGAGTGGCAGTCCAAGGCCGCAGGCATGAAGGTGATCTCGTTCCCGGCGCTTGTTGATCATGGAGAGCGCATCGGAGTCCAGCTGCTCGACTATCACGCGGAGGCAAAACTTGCCCACCGAGATGGTATAGCGGCGCTTGCCATGAAGCGAAGCGCGCAGACGATGAAGTCCTTGCGCAAGCAGTTGTTGTCTAGCAATGATGCAGCGCTGGCTCTGGCTGGCTGTGATTTATCTCGTCATGAGCTCGTTACCGAGCTGTCCAAAGTGGCATTGCTCAGTTTGTACGAGGGTGACTTGCCGAGATCCGCAGAAGAATTTGATGCGTTACTCAAGGCCTCCAAGGGGAGGTGGGTGCCGAAAGCTCAGGATCTGGAGCGTATCCTGCTGAATGCTTTGCAGTCATTTGCGGCAGCAAAAACTCATTTGCAGCGCTACGATGCTTCAGCATACGCTGACAGCAGAGCCGATATTGACCGGCAGATTGCCGCTCTGGTTGCTCCTGGAAAATTGTCTGTTGCCCCTTGGATGTGGGTCGAACAATACCCCAGATATGCCAAAGGCATTGTTTATCGAGTCGAGCGCTTGAGCGGGCAATATGCAAAGGATCAAAAAAACATGGGGTTTCTGGGTCCAGCGACCGAGCGGCTGGAGCAACAGCTGCTGGGGTATCCCGGTTTGCTGGTTCTTTCTGATGCCGCGTCCCAATATCGATGGATGCTTGAGGAATTCAGAATCTCACTTTTTGCCCAGCAACTTGGGACAAAAATGCCGGTGTCGATAAAACGTCTTGATGAGCAGTGGTCACGGGTTCAGTCCTGGGTGAGCGGTAACCCAAGATAACAACTTGCCCGTATAGGAAGTGGGTGTCGACACGCCAGGATTTATCAACATTTTCCCGACAAAGTATCATCGCCACTCCGGGTGTGCTCTGGTACGGTTACGGGTAGTCAGGTGAGACGAGACAAGCTTGATGGTGGCAGTAAATAGAGGATCAAGATGCGGTCGGTGGTAACAATTCTCTGCCTGCTTCTGGCGGGATTGTTCAGCACGGCGAGTAACGCCGAGGAAGATCCGTGGGAATCTTTTAATCGATCGATTTACAGCTTCAATAACACGGCTGACGCCTACTTGGTAAAACCCGTCGCGCAGGGCTATGCCTACATAATGCCCGAGGTCGGTCGCAAAGGGGTTAATAACTTTTTTAATAACCTGCTTGATGTTAACGGTGCTTTAAACGGGTTTTTACAGGGTCGTGTTGACCAGGGCCTCGAAAACGTAGGGCGCGTCATCATAAATTCGACGATTGGCATTTTTGGTCTCTTTGACGTTGCGACCAAATTGGGCGTACCGCAGTACCAAACCGACTTTGGTCATACCCTGTCAATTTGGGGAGTTCCCCAAGGTCCCTTTGTTATGTTGCCCTTTCTGGGACCTAGTACGATGCGCTCAGGCGTGGGTACGGCATTTGATGCCTATGCGTCACCCATGGGGCAAATGGGTAATTCAGACCCTGCCTGGGGGCTGCGAGTGTTCAACATAGTTGATTTGCGCGCGGGGCTACTGGGTGCTGATGAACTGCTCTCCGGCGATCAGTATATTTTTCTCCGCGACGCCTACCTTCAGCAACGTCGTCTACAAATGTTAGACGGAAAGCTTGTGGATGATTTCTCAGAATTTGATGACGGCTGGGAAGAGGACGACCTTTGATCAGGTCGCAGTGCAACGCAAGGTGATTGAAGGTCACACGCAGGAAGGCGCGATTCTGGTTGTTGATGACCGACAGACGCGCGCGGAGCGCTTGATCGGTGCGTTGGATGCACCTCAATTCGAATTTGATTACCTGTCAGAAGTTCCTGATATTGAGAGCGTTTTGGGTTCGGAAAGCCCCTATGACTGCGTGCTGTGCAACGCCGGCCTGTCCAACGTTTCCTGGGCCTCGGTTCGACGGGCGATGCGAAATTTCGACGTTCAGGTGCCCGTTATCGTGGTCGCCGAGGATCGAGACGTCGAGTCAATGACTACCGCTTTGGGGCTGGGCGCTGCCGATTTCTTTGTCAGACCCGAGGAGCGCCCCGGTCTTTTGAGACACGCTATTGGCCGCTGCGTTACCCACCACCGCCTTCAGCGTGAGCTCAAAGAAAGTAAGGAAAACCTGGAGCGCACGAATCAGGAGTTACGTCACTCTCTTCGGATGCTGCAGCAGGATCAGCAGGCGGGCAGACAGGTTCAAATGGCGCTTCTCCCCTCGGGCTCCTTACAGGTGAATGGGTATTGGTTTAGCCAGAAAATTTTTACGTCTTTGTACCTTAGTGGTGACTTTGCGGACTACTTTCAGGTCAGTGACGACCAAGTCATTTTTTTCCTCACCGATGTGTCGGGCCATGGAAGTTCCTCAGCCTTTGCTACGGTGCTGTTGAAGAATCTGTTCGCCCGCAAGCGGTCGGACTATCTCCGCCGACAGGATGAAACCGTGACGTCGCCCGTAAAGATGCTCGCGCTGGCGAATAGCGAGCTGCTGGAATTGGAGCTCAATAAGTACGCCACGATGGTAGTGGGCAATCTGAATTTCAACACCGGCGAGCTGACCTACAGCGTCGCGGGGCATTTGCCTCAGCCGATCTTGTTGACTCGCGAAGGAATTCGCTACCTTGAAGGGGAAGGACCTCCGGTCGGTCTGGTGCCCGAAGCAATATACTCGGCGACAACTATCCAGACGCCTGATGAATTTATTATGGCGGTCCTGTCGGATGGCATTCTGGAGCTTTTGGACGACAAAGATCTACTTGAGAAGGAGTCGGCGCTGTTGCAGCGATTGGCCGGTCCTATTGCCAAGCCTCGCGAGCTTTGGCAGCGGCTAGGTCTTGATCACGTGGACAGGGACCATTTACCCGATGACGTGGCTGTACTTTTTATTTCTAAGGGTTTGTCATGACAGGATGTCGCATTAGTGCCGCAAAAAATGAGGGCGCCCACTTATTGCGCCTTGAAGGGGATGTTCGGCTGGTGATGTGTACGGCGCTGGACGATTATTTTGAGCGAGTCTTTAGTGACGAGGACTTCTTATCGGTTTGGGTTGACGTCACCGGAGCCTCGGGCCTCGATAGCACCACTCTCGGTATGTTGGCGAAGTTAGCGATAAAAACCCATGAGAAATTTGGCTTCCGCCCAACCATTTTCAGTGCCAATCCGGGCATTGACCGGCTGTTACAGACCATGGGTTTTGATCAGTTGTTCGATGTTCGCAATGAAAATTGCGAGGGATACACTCACGATATTCCTGCCCATCCTTCAAGTGAAGCGCAGATTAAAGAGCGGGTTATTGAGGCGCACAAGACCCTGATGGCGATGAGCGAGGCCAACCATGAGGCCTTTCAGGATTTGGTCAGGACTCTTGAGGCGAGCTAGAGTTCACTGATCATTTTCTCGAGCGCGATCTGGTCTACAGTGAATTTTCGAATGCCCTCGGCGAGTTTTTCTGTCGCCATCTGGTCTTCATTCAGGTCCCATCGAAAAGCGCTCTCTTTTAAAGGGGCGGGCTGGGCAGACTTAACCCCGGTATCGTCGAGACGTTGCGGCAGCACTGCCTCATCGCTCTCCAGAGCATCCAACAAGTCAGGGCTGATAGTCAGGCGATCGCAGCCTGCAAGCGCTTCAATTTCGCCAACATTGCGGAAGCTGGCGCCCATCACCACAGTTTTATAACCATGGGCCTTGTAGTGTTGATAAATACGGGTCACCGATTGCACGCCCGGATCATGGTCTGGGGTCTCAACGACAAGGTCTGTATTGGCCTTGTACCAGTCCAAAATACGCCCAACGAAAGGCGAGATGAGGAAGGCACCTGCATCGGCACAGGCCTGAGCCTGGGAGAAACCAAACAACAGGGTTAGATTACAGTTAATACCCTCGCGCTCTAACAGCTCCGCGGCGCGAATTCCCTCCCAGGTGGCAGCGATTTTAATGAGCACGCGGGTTTTATCGATACCGCGCTGGTCGTAAAGATCTATCAGTCCTTTTGCCTTCGCAATCGTGGCGTCGGTATCAAAAGACAGCCTCGAATCGACCTCGGTGCTAATGCGTCCCGGGATTATGCTGACGATTTCAGCTCCGACGCTGACAGCGAACAGATCGCTGGCTTCATCCACTGAGTTTGTGGCGGATTTTGCCTCGCGAAGGGCGTCACTAAACCGGGGCAATTGGGCGGCCTTCAAGAGCAGTGAAGGATTGGTTGTCGCGTCCTGTGGCTTGAGCCGGGTAATGGCGTCGATATCGCCGGTGTCAGCAACAACGTCTGTCATGGCTCTTAATTGGTCTAACTTATTCATGGCGCCCTTTATTCGGTTAGCGGTTTTCGAGTCCGGTTTGGTCACTAGCCAGCCGCGTTTAGTGGCGAGCAGTTGCAACAGCCTGATCGGAAATGGCGCAGAGTTCAACTGCTGCCAGCAGAGTCTTGGCAGTCGCTTCCTCTCGGTGAGCATTCTCGCTCAGTGCTCGTCGGAATTGGCGGCCCCCCGGTTGTCGAGAATAAAGCCCGAGCAGGTGTCGTGTCACGTGATGTAACTTTCCACCTCCAGCGAGGTGTCTTTCGATATAGGGGATCATCGCATCTATGGCCTCTGACCGGCTGCGAAGCGGGTCATGAATCTCGAATAGTTTAGAGTCAACTCGACTCAGCATCCACGGGTTTTGATAAGCTGCTCGACCCAGCATGACGCCATCGAGATTATTGAGATGGTCCGTGCACTCTTCAAGAGAGGTGAGGCCGCCGTTGAGGACAATAGTGAGGGCTGGAAATTCTCGTTTTAGCCGTATCACCCAATCGTATTTCAGCGGCGGAATATCCCGATTCTCTTTGGGTGATAAGCCTTGTAACCAGGCATTGCGCGCGTGGACGATGAATACCGAGCAGCCTCCCGAGGCCACGGTTCCAACGAAATCCCGAAACCGACCGTAGTCCTCTTGATCATCGATACCGATACGCTGCTTGACAGTAACTGGTATCGAGCAGGCGTCTATCATTGCGGCAACACAATCTCGAACGCGTTCAGGCTCGAGCATCAGACAGGCACCAAAACGACCGTTCTGGACGCGATCCGAAGGACATCCGCAATTTAAATTGACCTCGTCATATCCCCAGTCCTCGGCGAGTCGAGCACACTGTGCAAGTTCTCTTGGTTCTGCACCACCCAATTGGAGGGCCACGGGGTGCTCCTCGTCGTTGAATTGGAGATGACTCGCCACATCCCCAAATAGCAAAGCCCCCGTGGTGACCATTTCGGTGTAGACCCGGCTGCGGCGACTCAGTGTGCGCCAGAAATAGCGGCAGTGACGGTCGGTCCAATCCATGCAGGGTGCGGTGCAAAACCGCCAGGGGGAGATCGGGTCAGCTATGCCGGGCGTATTGTTGACGTGAAAAGACATGGAAAACGG